>JACLAD010010265.1_pt1 | contig 39430 bp, 23 predicted proteins | sample 8027901 | NCBI WGS metagenome assembly JACLAD01 (sample SAMN15725071, study PRJNA655200) | protist metagenome | isolation source: fluorescence activated cell sorting (FACS) single amplified genomes of... | place: Spain: Blaines Bay Microbial Observatory, Mediterranean Sea | collected 2016-07-05 | reverse complement strand
GCACCTGAACCAGCGTCTGCACCGTGAATTCCCACATCCCAAACAGACCGATCATCAACAGTGCGCCCAGCACACCGAGCGACAAGCGCCAGCCGCCCGTTGCCAATCCTGCCCATGCAAACAGCAAAAACAGCGCAGGCCACGACAGCCATTCGGTGAAAAAGAACACGAGCGGCTTAAAAATGCGGATAATCAAAAAATCGCGAAACGGCCCCGTGCCGAGTCCTGTGTCGCCGATTTCAACGACGTTGAGTTGGAGCCAATCGACGATTGCATCGACCGGCTGGCTGATGTTCAGATTCCAACTGCGCGGGAAGGAGTCCATGCCAAAGATGACACCGAGGATGGTGAGGAGCAGCAGAAAGGCAAATGTGGCGACGGTGTATATGTTGTTCTGGATGGTGGGTTTCCAGTTGGTGGGGGCGATTTTGCTGAGGGTTTGGGTGAGTTGGGTGGCAATTCGGCCGAAAACCCCATAAACCCGCTCAATCCCCGCCTCAATCTTTACCACTGTCGGCGACCCCGCCAGCGAATCAGAAAACAGACGATACCCCTGAAAACGACTGCCCCTTTGCGCCTGCTCACGCTGTGCATACGCCGCGCTCAAGCGGTCAAGCAAAATCGCCATGACGACAATCGCTAAACCCGCTTCAAGCGCATCGCCAACCCGCAAACGGCGCAGCCCTTTGATGACCGCATCGCCAAGTCCGCCGCTGCCGATCAGCGCCGCCAGCACGACAATGCTCAAAGCCATCATGATTGACTGATTGACGCCTGCTAGAATGGTCGGCATCGCCATTGGAATTTGCACCTTACGCAGCATTTGGCGATCGGTTGTGCCAAACGATCGTGCCGCTTCAAGTGCATCTTCAGAGACTGTCTGGATGCCCAAAGTGGTTAGCCGAATGACGGGTGGCAGCGCGTAAATAATGGTGGCAATCACGCTGGGAACCCGCGCCACGCCAAAAAAGAGCAGCACGGGAATGAGATAAACGAAGGCGGGCATCGTTTGCATGGCGTCGAGAATCGGCCGAAGTATCGCCTCCGCCCGCGCATTTCTCGCTGTCCAAATGCCAACTGGAATCCCGATCAGCAGCGACAGCAAAACGGCAATAATCATCAGCGACAGCGTCGCCATGCTCTCATCCCAGAGGCCAAACAAGCCCATCAGCATGAGGCAAACGAGGCTGATCAGCGCCAGCCGCAGCCCTGAGATGCGATTGGCGAGCAAAAAGACGCCGCTGACAATCACCGTCCACGGCAAAAACAGCAGCAGATCCTCAACACGGCGAATAATAAAATCAAGCACCGTACTGATTGGCTCGAAGAAAAACAGGAACATCCAGTGCGTCTTGCGATTGACGACAATCCAGCGTTTCGCTTCATTGAGCGTTTCGCGCAGGCCGATATTCCACGATTCGGGGAAGTTGCCCGAATCCATCACAATCGCCACAACGATCAGCGCCAACAGTACCAATGGCAAAAGCCAACGCTGCCAGCTTGCTTGTTTGGCTGCCATTACGACCCCTCCGACAGCGCCATCATGACCGCCACGCGATCGACCTGCCCAACGGGCTTGCCGTTTTCAGTGACGGTAATTGGTTCATCATGTGTGGCTGTTAATGGAATCAATTTCTCAAGCGTCACGCTCGATTCAACCGACTGATTACTGGTTGCCCCGCTCCAAGGCTGCATAATTGCCGCCGCCGTCAACACCTTCACGCGCGGCACGTCTTTCGTGAATTCGCGCACGTAATCGTTGATGGGATTGGCGACGATTTCTTCTGGCGTGCCGATTTGGACAACCTCGCCATCCTTCATGATCGCGATGCGGTCGCCAATTTTGAGCGATTCTAAAAAGTCGTGGGTGATAAAAACAATTGTCTTGTTGAGCGTTTTTTGCAGACGCAGCAGTTCGTCCTGCATCTCGCGCCGAATCAGCGGATCGAGCGCACTAAACGGCTCGTCGCAGAGCAGCACGTCGGGATCGACCGCCAGTGCACGCGCCAGCCCAACGCGCTGCTGCATGCCGCCGCTCAGTTCGTGTGGGTAGTGATATTCCCAGCCGTCGAGGCCGACCATTTGCAAGACGTTGAGGGCGGCCTGCTCGCGTTCGGCCGAAGCCATCCCTCTCACTTCCAGACCAAACGCCACATTCTCGACCACCTTGCGATGCGGAAACAGCGCAAACTTCTGGAACACCATGCTGATGTCGTTGCGGCGCAGTTTGCGCAGCGTGTCGGCATCCATCGTGGTGACCTCGGTATCGTTGATCGTGATTTGCCCAGCGGTCGGTTCGATCAGGCGCGTCAAGCAGCGAATCAACGTCGATTTGCCGCTGCCTGACAAGCCCATCACGCAAAAAATCTCGCCCTCGGTGACATCAAACGTCACGTCGCGCACGGCAACTACATGGCCTGAATCAGCCTGAATTTCAGCCCGACTCAACTTGGCACCATCGCCCGTGGCTTGCGATACGATGCGTTCAGGTGTTGGGCCGAATACTTTCCAGACGTTGCGGCAAGATATTTTGTTGGGCATAAAAAGGGGGGCGAAATGAAGAAGTTCGAATGGAGAATGAAGAACAAAAGACAAGTGCTTCTGCGTTCTTCATTCATCATTCTCCATTCTTCATTTTCTTATTTTGCTATGGCAGCCAAGCTTGCCAGACTGATTCGTTGCCGTCTACCCACGCTTGCGCCGCTTCTTCAACCGACATTCCGCCGTCTAGAGAAGCGAGCATTTCAACTTGAGCGTCGCCGCCGTAGTTGAAGTTGCTCAGGAAGGTATGCACGTCTGAATCTTTCTCAGACAGTTCAGCGCTGAGAATTTTCATCAGTTCATCGTCTGGATAGTCACACGCAATTGCTGCTTCGTCAGCGTAGCAATCGTCAGTGTATGCTGGCAGCGCAACACGAGTCAGGTCGAACTTGCTGAAGATGGCGTGAGGTGCGTAGAAGTAGAAGAGGATCGGTTCTTCGCGCGTGTAAGCGGTGTCGACTTCAGCCAGCATCGCTTCTTCGGAGCCAGCCCAAACAACTTGGAACGGCAGATCAAGATTCGCGATAATCGCTTCGTCATACTGGTACCAGCTTGGATCAGCACCGAGGAATCGGCCGTTGTCGCCCGTCTCAGCCGTTGCGAAATCAGCCGCCGCATCTGCCAAACCTTCCCAGGTTGCCAATGCAGGATTGGCTTCGACTGCAAACGTTGGCACATACCAGCCGATTTCGCCAAGTGGGCCTAGCTTGCCGCCGTCTTCTACGGTGCCAAGGTTGCCGATGTATTCAGCGATGCGCTCGCCGTGACCGCCAGGCCACACTTCGAGGCTAGCATCGACATCGCCAGCCGCGATGGCGTCCCACTGCGCGTTTTCGTCTAGCGCGACGATTTCAACGGCGTTGCCAAGCTCAGCTTCGATGATGATTTTGGCGACGGCCACGTTGAGTTCGGACGCGGGCCATGGGTTTTCAACAAGCGTAATATCGGGGTCGCTGCTGCCGCCACAGGCGGCAAGTGCGAACAAGGCCAACAGGCCAACTAACAACAGGGTTATTTTTGATCGAGTCATTTTGGATTCTCCGTCCTAGATGCTTGTGATACTGCGATTGACATGTTTCGGCCGAAGCCGAAATACCATTGTAAACGGATATGATAGCAAATGGTAGCAGAGGGCGTTTTTGCCAGCAGCCGTGCAATTAATGAAACTGCGCCGCTGTTTGTGTGCGTTAGGGTGCGATTTGAGATGTGCTTTGGCGTTGCCGTCCAGTTAGGCTGGCTTTTTACATCTGTTTGGCTCACTTTCGGCCGAATTCCCTTCCCAATAAGCCAGAACCGAATACAATTTTGGGCATGTCTCGAAACAGGTATCACACACTCATTGCAGTGCTTATTCTGGGCTGCCTTTCGCTCATCGCCGGCTGTGGACGCAGCGAACCGGCACGCCCGACCCTCTCCGTTGCGGAGGCGCTGACTGGCACCGTCTCTGCTCGCGCAACAGCAACATCCACCCCGACCGCGACAGCGACACCCTCACCATCGCCAACTGCGACTCCATCGGCCGATCAATATATCGAAATCGGCAACACCGCCTTTGAAACAGGCGATTTAGCGGTGGCAATTGACGCGTACAGTGCGGCGATCGATCAGGGGGAAGCGCCCGCGTATGTCTACTACAGTCGCGGCGCGGCGTATCGGGCGCGTGGCAACCTCGATTTGGCGATGGATGATTTTGATCAGGCGATTGAGCTGGATGGCGAATCGGCCGAAGCGTTTGCTGCGCGTGGTGACGTGCATCGCCAAAAAGGCAACACGGCGCAATCAATCAACGATTACACCAAGGCGCTCGAACTCACGCCCGACGATGGTTACAGCTACTTCAACCGCGCGATGGGCTACCGCGAGATCCAGCAGCCTGCGTTGGCGCTAGAAGATTTGAATCGCTCGATCGAGCTTGAGCCAGAGAATGCTGAAGCGTACTATCAGCGCGGCATCATCCTGCAAGAGCAGAAAGCGTATGAGCTGGCGATCGAAGATTTTACCGTTGCATTGGCGCTCAACTCTGAGTTGATTTTTGCCCACATGCGACGCGGCAACACGCATCAAGACCTCAAGCAGTTTGAGTCAGCGATTGCCGATTATGATGCGTTTTTGGCGTCAGGCGAAGAAGATGTCTATGTCTATTTCCAACGTGCCAATGCGCACGCGGGCAACGGCGATTATGAAGCGGCGCTGGCGGATTACGCGGTCTTCATCGAAGCCGAGCCTGACAATCCATTTGTATATTTGAGTCGCGCAACGGCTCACGAACGTGCAGAGAATTTTGATGAAGCGCTGGCCGATATTGATCGTGCGATTGAGCGCGACCCTGAAAACGTGTTTGCGTACCAGCGTCGCGCACGCTTCTTGCAGCAGATTGGTGACGTCGATGCAGCCGTTGCGGCATTTGACGAAGCGATTGCGCTGTCGCCAGATAACCCGTTCAACTACATCAATCGCGGCATTATCTACGCAGAAAACAGGCAATTTGACGAGGCGATTGCCGATTACGATAAGGCGCTGGAGCTTGATGCGAATAACCTATTTGCCTATCGCCATCGCGCCACAACATATAAGGTAATCGGCCGACTAGACGCCGCGTACGCTGACTACTCGGTGCTGATCGATCTCGAACCAGAAGACCCGAACGCCTATTTCCAGCGTGCTGAGGTGCAAGCTGCGCAGGCCGCCTATCCAGAGGCGATTGCCGATTACACGCGTTCGTTGGAGCTTGACAACACCAATAGCTTCACATGGTTTAATCGCGGCAATGCGAACAAGCTGGCTGGCAATATCCAGGCGGCGATTGCTGATTTTGAGAAGGTGCTTGAGCTTGGCAACGAGCCTGTAGCGATGCAAAATGCTGAGAATCAATTGGCTGGGCTTAGGTAAGACCTGCGCCCATGCTGCCGTCCAAGCTGATGATTAAAGTAGTAAGATGAAGCAAATGAGAGGTCGTGCGTGATTGCGTAGGACACCTCATTTGCTTTGTGTGATTAGCTGGGCGGAATGAGATTATGCAAAATTATGGCGAACTACTATTTGTAAATGATGTGCGCGCGCTGCAAGATCGCGTGGGGTCGGGTGAAAAATATGCGTCTTTCTACAGTGGACGCACAAACGAGGCGCTTGTTGAGTCAGAGATCGGCTTTATTGCCGAACGATCGAGCTTTTACATTGCCTCGGTGTCGTCAAAAGGCTGGCCATACGTTCAGCACCGAGGTGGCCCCAAGGGTTTTCTGAAAGTAATTGGCGCGAATATGCTGGGCTTTGCTGATTATCAGGGGAATCGACAGTTTGTGACGATGGGGCATGCTGCGCACGATGATCGCGTTGCGCTCTTTTTGATGGATTATGAAAACAAATCTCGTCTAAAGATGCTTGGCCATCTCAAGATGCAGCATGTTGAGGATGCTGATCCAGCATTGGTGGCGCAATTGGCGATGCCAGGGCAGGGCAAGGTTGAGCGGGTTGCCACGATCGAAGTTGTCGCGACCGATTGGAACTGCCCGAAATATATTCCCCAATTGCTAGAAATAGAAAAGGTCAGGCGGCTTGTTAATTCACAGCTTCAACCGTTGAAGGATGAGAATGAGGCGCTAAAGCAAGAGATCGCGCGGCTTAGGGGCTAGCTGTCTGCAGTTGCTGCACGTTTTCTGAAGAGTCGGGGGCTGCCAAAACCACCATAAGTGGACTCCTAACTTGGGAGCGTGGGATGAAAGCGCATCCGTTGGTGCTTTGTTTCATCCTTCAGCCTTGTTCTGTTACGGTGAGAATTTGCTTGTGCTCTGCAATGTCGTTCAGAAAATGGGTGCGGTGCGCGTCGTTGCTAATTTGATTGGCTCGCCACAAGATAACGCCGTGTGCGTGATCTAAGAGCGGGGACGCACGTGGGTCGTCGGCACGCGCCAAGATTTGATACACAAGCCACGCTAGCTCAATATCGAGACCATACTGATCTGCTTGTAACAATACGGCGGCGTGTGGGTCAGCCGTTTGAAATGCTAAAGTGTGTTTATTAGCACAGGCATATACATGAGCCAGCGTGACTTCAAGCATTGGCAACGGAGGATTATAGGGGCCAGTGGCGATCTCTTGGATTGCCTCTGTCAAGATAGCCTTTGCGTCATCTAGTCGCCCTGCCATGCACAAGGCCATCCCTCTCGCCCGATGTGCCTCGACGTATGCTTTTGCGCCAACTTTGGGATTGGTGAAACGAATTGCCAACTCACTGTGCCGAACAGCCTTATCAATTGTATTCTGACGACGGTAAATCGAGCTCAAGAGTGTGTAAGCTGTCCATGCAAATAGACCCCGTTTCTTCGCGGTCTCTGGATTGTTAGCAAGATGGAGGAAGTCGATTAACTCTGGATACATCCCGAGAGCGTAAAGCGTTCTCGCCTGTTGAATGGCAATCGAACCCGTATGTTGTTTCTGCCCAATCGCCTTCCGCTGAGCATCATATTGTAGATAGAGTGTCAGCGCATCCGACATCTCCCATTTTGCATAGTAAAGAAGGGCGCGCTGCCTCAGCAATATGACATCGAAATATTGTGTGCTTGTCTGTTCGATAAGTTTTTTGGTGCGCTGCGTCCAAATCTCCGCCTGTGGTAATTTGGTGTGATGAATGTTTATGGTTGTGATGGTGTAGGCTAATGACAATTGCCAGAATTTCTGATCAAAGGAAGCGCCTAAGTCATAAGCATTTGAAAGTACTTGCAAGGTTGCATCACTGCCCTTATTCGATAATAAACTCATTCCATAGCTAAGTTGTATACCAACATAAGCATCTGGGTCTTCCTCTACCGTATAGGTCTCAGTTGCGAGTTCAGCAACTTGATTGCGGAGTTTTATGTCACCGGTGCGGTAAAGAACAGCGACCTGAGCACCATAAAATCGCAGGAGCGTTGCGCGCAATAGCGGATGCTGTGCTCCGTAACTTGTGAGCATGTTGACGGTGGTTTGCAACATCGCTTTTGCCATGTTGAGGTGACCTCCGATCAACCAATAGTTACGCAGCGGCAGCGCAAGCGGGTGTAGGTGTGCAATAGAACATGCTTGCACCGCCCATTTCCATGCTTGGATGATGTGGGGCCACTCTTTGCGAATAGCAGGCAATATCACATCATATTTTGCAAAGAAAGTCTCGTTTGTGTCAGCAACAAGACCGAGAAAATAGGTGTAGTGGGCTTCGATGGCGGCGCTTTTTTCGGCCGAATTCAACTCCCCCTCAGCCGACTGCCGCACTAGCTCATGTATGTCATAACGACCGTCGCCTAAATCTCTGACAAACGCATGCGCGATCAGCGTTTGTAGGTCAGCGCGCTCCCCACCCGTCACGGCACGAAATGCATCATATGAAAAGTCGCCGCGCATGATGGCGCAGCGGGCAAGAATCGGCCGAACGTCTTTATCTAACAGCCCCCAAGAATAGTTAAATACTGTTTTGAGGCTGCGCTGTCGCTTCGGAATGTCACGCATCCGAGTGGACAAAACCATCCCCCGCGTGAGTTCATCCGCAACCAGTTTGACTGACCACGTGCTGCTTTGAGCCGCCGCTAACTCAATCCCCAGCGGCAACCCCTCAACAAGCTGACAAATCTGAATAATTGGCTCACGCGCCTGTGCGGGGTCAAAGCTAGGATCAGCCTGCTGCACGCGTGCAATAAAAAGCTGAACTGCTTCATGCTGTTGCCATGTATTGTCGCCAGGCGGCTCAGGGTGGGGCAACCCACGCAGCCGCACGACGCGCTCCGTTTGCACCCATAGCCGCTGGCGCGATGTGACCAAAATGACAGCGTCGGGCGCCGCATCGAGCAGATCGAGTAGTTGGTCAATCACCTCGTCCTCATCGGCCGCCAGCAGATGCTCCAGGTTGTCGAGAATGAGCAGCGTTTGTTGATCGGCTAGGTGGTCGCAAAGCTGTTCAAACGGTTCAGTATTGCCTTGCAGTTCAAGCCCAATTGTTTCAATAATGGCGGAGGCGATGGCGGCCGGATCGGTGACGCTGACAAGCTGGACGAAGTGAACGCCGTCCTCAAATTCGGCCGAAAATAGTGTCTCCGCCGCCCGTGCTAGACGTGTCTTGCCCATCCCCCCTTCGCCATGTAGCGTCACCAACCATGTTTCAGGATCAGCTAGCAACTTCTGCAACTGCGCAAGCTCTGTGCTGCGCCCAAAAAAGGCGTTTGCCGCCGCTGACTTTTCGCGCCTTCTACGCCGCCGTACTGGCTGATCTGTGTTTGTACCAGTCCGCAGACTCTCTCTAAATTTGCGTCGCGCGCCGCCGCGAGGGCGGATGGGTGCTGGCTTTGGATCGGCCGATGGCGTCTGTAGCATTGCGGCCGTTTGGGGGTCGGGTTCAACGCCCAACTCATCCCACAGCGCCCGTTTGCAGCGGTCGAACTGTGCCGCTGCTGCGCTGTGTCGGCCTGTTGCTACATAAAGCTGGATCAGCTGGCGATGGGCGATCTCGCGCCATGGTTCGAGGGTGAGTTGGTGCTGGGCGTGTTTTTCGGCCGAATCATACGCATGCCGTGCCAAATGATGTGAAGTGAGCGTTTCCAGCGCCGTCAGCGTTTGCTGCTGATACTTATCCAGCTGTTGCGCCGCCCACATCTCAAATTCAACGCTATCTGGCAACCGCAATCCATCCGTAAACGCTCCCTGATATAGCCCAACTAGCTCCGTTAACCATGCGATGATTTGCGGATCCTCTGCCCACTCGCTGCGCCCAACTGTTGCGCAGCACCCCCACAGTTGATCAAAGCGCTGACTGTCGATAAATAAGTTGCCAGCGGTAAATACAACCGTATGTCGCGTTGTGCTGAAGAGGGGTGTAGATGATGGCAACATCTTTTTAAGGCGTGAAAGCGTATTGGTCAAATTACGCCGCGCATCGCGGTCGGGATACCCACCCCAGAGCATGGCAGCCAGCTCTGTTCGCTGAATCGGCACGTCAGCGTTGGCGGCTAAATAGATAAGCAGCGCGCTCGTTTTGTCCGCGTGCAACGCGATCGACTCCCCATCCTGTCTCTCAATATGTGAGTTACCAAACAATCGTATTTTCATCTTGTATCAGGGGGGCTTTTATCCACTGGTGAGCGTCAGGATTTGTTTGTGCTCTGGGAAGTTGTTGAGAAACAGGTCGCAATGCTCCGGCGTCAGCAGCGCCGCACGATAATTGAGCACGGCACGTGCATGTTGAAGCAGGTCAGCCGCACGCGAATCATTCTGATGGTGCAAAATTTGATAGCAATACCATGTTTGTTCAAGCCGTGTGTAGATGGCATCAGCAGCAATTAGCTTATCGTAAATCGAATCGACAGTTTGGAGCGCGTTTTTCCAATCACCCGCTGCCGCATAACAATGTGCCAAACTGCCTTCGATAAGCGTGAACCAGTTTTCAGATGCCTCGCTGTTTTCCATACGTCGCCGTGCCTCAAGCAAAACGGCTTGCGCGTCAGCAAATCGTTGCGCGGCACACAATGCTAAGCCCAATGCAGCCCGTGACCACAAATGATAGACGCCAGCGCCCATGCTGTTTGTGCGGTCAACACCCAACTGACCAAATTCAATTGCTGCTTCGAAGTGGCCCATGCGTCGGCGTGTAAGGCTTAAAACATAATAACCACCTGTGTCTAGAGATGGGTGGTTGTCCCGTTGATCGGGTTGCTCCGCCATGTACAGTATTTCACGCGCTTTACCAAAGGCACCCACTTTGTAGTATGCAAATCCGAGTGTCGTTACCGAAGAGCTGACTCTTCGAGCCGTCATAAACCCGTCTCTGATTTTTAGATTGTGCTCGTAGGAGTTGATGCCGTCTGATAGTGCCCAGGTCCATACTTGAATCCACGCTTGTTGCCCTAGTTCACGGCCAACATAGAATTCGCCCGATAGCGAATTCGCCAATAGATGCGCACGTTTGACAGCGAGTTGTGCTTCGGGGAGTCGTCCGTAATTTGCAAGGGTCATGACAACATACGTGTTGGTTACAAACTGCCAAACATCAAAATTGTTTTGTTCGGCTAGCGAATACGCTTTTTCAAATGCCTCTAGGCTTTGCTTACAATGTCCACGTGCATATAGGATGAGACCCTGCGTAAACAAAGCTATGACGGTTGCAAGTGGGGTAATGGCGTGATCTTGTTCATTAAGAACGCTCTGTACCCACTTCCATGCACTCTGCATCGAGACCGATGTTGCCGTCACCCAAATTAGTAAACCACGAAGCATTAGAGAGACGTGTTGGGTCAGTGGATGCGTGTGCTGCTGCTGAGAGAGCTGCGACTGGGCGGTGGTTAACATGGGCAGGGCCGTTGCTGGAAGTCCGCCGATGTACCAGTATCTGGAAAGCGTTAATGTCGCAGTGTAGAGTGGCTGCAATTCACCTAGCTCAAACGTCCATGTCCACGCTTGCTCAATGTGCCCCCATTCATTGCGAATTGCCGGAATCGATAGTTCAGAATGTGAGAGTACCGTTTGCTCATGGGTTGCCAGCAACTCAAAAGAGTGTGTCACGTGTCTGGTCTTGGCGGCTTGCAGCGAGGTTGGATCGAGGTGGGCAAGCGCAAATTGGCGCACCATTTCGTGAATGTCAAAGCGTTCGTTTTCGGCGCGACGGATGAGGGCGTGCGTGAGCAGCGTTTCGAGATCGGTAAGCGAGCCACCCGTGATGGCGTGGAAGGCGTCGTAATTGAAACTGCCGCGCATGATAGCTGCCTGAGCGAGAATCGGCCGAAATTCTTCCTCTAACAACTCCCACGAATAGTTGAATACCGTCTTCAAGCTGCGCTGCCGCTTCGGAATATCTCGCATGCGTGTCGATAGCAACAGCCCGCGCGTTAACTCATCGGCCACTGTTTCAGGCGACCACGCATTGCTTTGTGCTGCCGCCAACTCAATCCCCAGCGGTAGCCCTTCCACTAAACGACAAATTTGAATAATTGGCTCGCGTGCCTGCGCTGGATCAAAATCGGGGTCTGATTGCCGCACACGCTCGATGAAAAGCTGAACCGCTTCATGCTGTTGCCATGTATGGTCGCCAGGAGGGGCAGGGTGGGGCAAACCACGCAGCCGCACGACGCGCTCGGCCTGTACCCACAGCCGTTGGCGAGACGTAACTAAGATGACGGCATCTGGTGCAGCGTCGAGCAAGTCGAGCAGTTGATCTACTACCGTGTTTTCATCTGCTACGAGCAAATGCTCTAAATTGTCGAGGATGAGCAACGTTTGCTGGTCGGCCAGATAGTTGCAAAGTTGATCAAATGGATCTGCTTTGCCTTGCAGCCGTAGTCCAACTGTTTCGATGATGGCGGACGTAATCGCCGCTGGATCAGTGACGCTGACAAGCTGGACGAAGTGAACACCGTCCTCAAATTCGGCCGAAAACATCGTCTCTGCTGCTCGCGCCAATCTTGTCTTACCCATTCCCCCTTCGCCGTGTAGCGTAATCAGCCACGTATCAGGATCAGCAATCAGCTTTTGCAGTTCTTCTAACTCCGTTTTGCGCCCGAAGAAAGCGTTGAACGCGCCTGACTTTGATCGTCGGCTGCGTCGTCCGCCTGCCCGCTCGTCACGTGATCCGGTAGGCATCGCGTCTCTGACTTTGCGCCGTTCAGAACGACGATTGCGGCTTGGTGTGGCGGCCGCTTCGGCCGATTGTGTTTTCAGGACGGCTGCCGTTTCGGGGCTGGGCTCGACACCAAGTTCGTTCCACAAGGTGCGCTTGCAGCGCTCGAATTGTGCGACGGCGGCGCTACGGTTGTTGGTGGCAATGTGAAGCTGCATCAGCTGGCGATGGGCGACTTCGCGCCACGGTTCGAGGGTGAGTTGGCGCTGGGCATGTTTTTCGGCCGAATCATAAGCCCGCTGCATCAAATGATGCTCAGTCAATGTCTCCAGCGCAATCAGCGTTTGCTGCTGATACTGCTCTAGTCGTTGCACTGCCCACGTCTCAAACTCCATGCTGTCTGGCAGCGTCAGCCCGTCCGCAAAGCCCCCTTGATACAGCGCCACCAACTCAGTCAGCCACGCAGTGATTTGTGGATCGCCTGCCCATGCGCTGCGCCCCACCGTAGCGCACTGCGACCAGAGGTGATCAAACTGCTGGCTATCAACAACAAGCTCTGCGGCGCTGAACGTAATCGATTGTCGTGTGGTGATGAGGTGTGGCTTGAGGGGCAGCAGCTTTTTGAGGCGTGAAAGCGTATTCGTCAAATTGCGCCGCGCATCGCGATCTGGATAGCCGCCCCAAAATAAGGAGGCGAGTTGCGTGCGCTGAATCGCCCGATCGGCATTTGCCGCAAGATAAACCAACAGCGCACTTATTTTATCTGCCTGCAACTGCATCACGCTTCCATCGCGGAATTCAACTTGCAATTTGCCTAACAGCTGTATTTTCATTTGTTGCTACCTAGAACTGCTCTCTTCCTATCGTTTGCAAACTTACCTTAAGGCGTAAGCGGACGCAATGCAATTTCCAAACCATCTGTACTCTGCTTCGGCAAGATATACCTTTCGCACCTGCTGATGCACAACTTCCAATATTTGATGCAGTGCGGATGCAGCCATGATGCAGTTGTAATGCACCGTTTTGATATTCTGCCCATGTGAATGCTGCGCAGCACCCACAACACACATCAAGGAAATAGAACGACAGCGTTTTAACCCTAATAAGGCTGAGACGGCGTTTCAACCCGAAACGGTTTGAGACGTTACTGAGTCGTTGCTCCGATAAGGTGTGACCAACAACGGCGAACAAAAACGCCCCCAAACATTCATCAAAACGGAGAATACAAATGCTTGCCTTACAGAAAAACTGGAAGTTGTGGATTGCTGCTACCTTAACGACACTCGCCCTAACCGTATTGCCACTAATTGACATTGCACATGCGTGTGGTCTCGGCAGCGGGACAGGTGGCTGCTAACGGTTAAGTGCGATGGGCGTTGGGTGCTATGCACACAACGCCTGCTTGCTAAATCATGCCGTTTAGCAATCTTAGATTTTGTTCAAACAGGGTTGTATCGAAAGCCCCATCATACTGTTTGTGTACGGCCATTGCTTCTAGAAAATGTTGCCGTGCATCAGTTAGGCGTTTCTGACTCATTGCGACCTCTCCTAAGTTCCCCAATGCAAAGAGCGACAACCTCCGCTCCGCGCACTGTTGTGCAATTTCTAGTGCTTTATCAAGTTGAGAGATGCCTTGCTCATGTTCACCCAGTAAGTAATGGAGGTAGCCAATATTATTCAAACTCCAACCTATTTTCGCCATACTGCCGCTATTTTGATAGTAGGCTAAGACGTCATACGTCAATTCAAGTGCGTGTCGATTATGACCTGACGCCGACTGAATATTGGCGATGTTCATGCGATTTTGGGCGGCTTCATAATGATTGCTGATTGATTCATTTAACCGTAGCGCATTTTTATAATAGCTAGTTGCTTTTTGAAGGTTGGCACAATCCTCTTCTAGTACGCCTAGTTCATTGTAAGTTACCGCTTCAAAGCGGACATGCCCAATTTCCTGCCAGATTGAGAGTGCCCGGCGTGAATGTTGATGTGCTCCGTTATGTTCCGCACTCATCCTGTGAATGACGCCGTGATTATAATGGTAGGAGCCGATTAATCTTTGTGATTTGCTGGCGTAGATGTGTGTTTGGTATTCATCTAGAATGATACATGCGGTTGAATAGTGGCCTGTCCGCCAGGACGCTTCGGCCGAAACATTTGCCGCATTCCCGATCGCCCAGACATCATCTATCTGTCGCGCCTCGTCAATCGCCGCCTTTGCCCACCGCTTCGCCTTCTTAAACTGTGACAAGCGGATCAGAAAGCGCCCACCTTCCGCTTGTAAATGAGCCAACGCTTTCCTTGTGGACGCTATTTTCCCTGTCTGGGGTTGTATAAAATCAACCGCGGCGCGAAACATATCATGCCCTAAGTGATGCAGATTATGTAGCAGAAGTAAGTTCGAGAGTGATTGAGTGGCCGCTTGCATTGGCTCAAACTGATGATGGTCGAGCGCAAGCTGCCAAGCATTTTGTATATTGTTTAGATCGGGCAGCAGAGCGGAGGCGCTAAGGTGTGGTTTGGCACCTTCGAGTGTCGCTTGCTGACTTGCCAGATGAGAGAGATAGGAGCGGAGATAGGCTGCTTCGAGTTGTTGCTTTTCGGCCGAACCCAACCGCTCTGCTGCAAACTGCCGAATCATCTCATGCAGGCTATAGCGACCGTTTTCCTCCTGTCGCAATAGCGAATGCCGCTCCAGCAATTTTAGCTGTTCAGGCTCAATCGTTGGCACAACCGTGCTCAACTGGGCAAGCGCAAACCCGTCGCGGAATACAGATAGCTGCGCTAGTAGACGTTGATGGACAGGCGACAGAAGCTGCCACGTGTAGTCAAAGACAGCCGCAATACTACGTTGACGTGCTGGCATGTCCCGCATGCGCGTTGCCAAAGTCTGAAGACTGATGTTGAGGGCTGCGGCAACGGTGTGGCAATCTGCCATGCCCACCTGAGTGGCGGCAAGCTCAATGCCGAGCGGTGAGCCATCGACAAGCTGACAAATTTGCTGGACGCAGGTGAGATTGTCAGATAGTGAAAAATCGGGACGTAAGCGCTGACAGCGTTCTTCAAAAAGCTGGATTGCATCAAACGTGCGTGCGTTTTCGGCCGAATCGCACGCCTGATCGTCCGCAGGATAAGTAAGTCCACCCAGAGGAAAAATCGTTTCGGCTCGCACCCAAAGCTGGCTGCGCGACGTAACGACCAGCACAATTTCTGGGGCAGCTGTAAACAGTTCGAGCACAAGGTCGATTGTCGCCTCGTCATTCAGCAGATGCTCAATGTTGTCGAGCACCAGCAGCAACTCGCGCTCACGCAAATATTGTGTCAGTTGAGCAAGCGGCGGCTGATTGCTGCTAAACGTTAGATTGAGCGCACGACCGATAGTGCCGGGAATGTTTTCGGCCGATGTCAGCGACACCAGCGAGACAAAAAACACGCCATCCGCAAAATAAGGTAGTTGCGACCGCGCCAGCGCCATGCTGAGCCGCGTTTTGCCTGCGCCACCATGCCCAACCAGCGTGATCAGCCGATAGGTACGCTCACCAACCAAAGCTTGCAGCCGCGCCAATTCATCCTCTCGACCAATAAATGGCGTATGTGCCACAGGCAGATTGTGTTTTGTCCGGTTGGTCTGATCGCTTGCAGTAGGCTGGACAATATGCTGCTGTTTCGGCCGATGCCCTGCTGACCTCACCTGTTGAGTCAGTACGCTGGGCTCAACACCAAATTCATCCCATAAAATCTGCTTGCATCGCTCATACTGGGCCGTTGCTGCATCAGGTCGATCGGTTGCCATATAAAGCTGGATCAGTTGTTGGTGCGCTTTTTCGTGCCAATTTTCTAGCGCAAGCTGGCGTTTAGCATATTGTTCCGCCTGCGCCCAATCTTGTTGGACAAGATGAAAGGCTGTAATTGTTTCCAACGCTAGCAGTACCCGCTCATGATACGTTTGCCGCTGGAGCGTGATCCACATATCAAATTCGATGCTGTCTGGCAGCGACATGCCCTGCAACAGCGACCCGCGATATAGATCAACAGCCTCAGTTAAATGTGCCACAACCTTGCCACGTGTTGACCACAATGATCGTTCTGTTTGCTCACAACGCACCCACAGGTCGTTAAAACGATACAGATCGCTAGAAATTGTATTAGAGCGTGGAAATTGAATGGTGTTGCGCGTGACAATTGCAGGGTTTGACAAACCGCTTTGCTCAAAAGCTTTTTTGAGCCGCGATAGCGACATTGTCAGGCTACGCCTTGCCGCTTTATCAGGATAATCCCCCCAGAGTAGTGTTGCTATCTGCGTACGGCTGAAGGTTGTGTCCGCATGGGCAGCAAGGTACGCAAAGAGCGTACTGGTTTTGCGCGTCTGAAATTGAACAGCACGTTCTTGTTTAGTGTGGACAACTGTAAAGTTGCCGAAAAATTGAATATGCATTTGTTTTTATCGTATTGATGCACGGCGTGATGAGCGTTCACGCAGCCTTTCCGCTTCTCATTCCCAAATCACACGTACCGTAGGGCGGTTGGCGACGATCAGGGGATAAATGCAATATAAATGGAATTGTTGATGGGTGCAAATGATTAGCTGATTTATGCTTGATGTGCCGCCAGAATCTGGCGATGCACGGGCAGATTGTTCAAATACGCGTCCCGTTCTGGAGACCCTTCCCCAAACTGCGCCGCCCGTTCCATCAACCATCCGTGCGCCTGCGCCAGCCAGCGCGGCTCATCGAACACCGTATATAGCCGCCATAAGATATGCAAATCATCCTCACAGCCGAACAGCGATTCTCTACTATTGATAAAAGCAACAACGGGGGCTGCGACTGCCTGCGCATTTGCTCGCTTGCCTTGTCGTTTGTATAAGTCCGCCAGCCCTGCCAACACTTCAATTTCGCGGTGAGTTTTGCCCATTGATCGGTTGCTTTCGACAGCTTGTGTGAATTGTGTTTCTGACTCTGTCCAATGCCCCAATTCCAGTAGCGTATTGCCCATCACAAAACGTATTTCAGCTTCGAAGCGAATGTCATCTCCAACTTTGTGTAACGCTTCTTCGTGATACGCGAGCGCGCTAGCATACTGGCCGTATGCATGAATCGTTTGTCCTAATTGTTTCGCAAGAAACGATTCATTGACCCGATTTTCTGATCTTTTAGCGAATGTATATGATTTTTGAAGATAGGTTTCTCCATCTTTCAATTGACCCAGCCTTGCAAGCGTAACCCCCATCTCTGTTTCTAAGATGTGGGCCGCATGGGCGCTTTCAAATTGCACACAAAAGGCTAACCCCTCACGAGCATGTTGAACAGCTTCTATATAGTGTTTAAGCCCTGTTTCCAAGCGACACATTAGGACAGATAGTCTTGTTATGCTTTGACCTGCATTGATCTCACGCGTCAGATTGAGGGCATGTTTGTATTGAGTTAGTGCATCATAAGGTCGCTGCATCTGGGTGAGAAGTTGACCTATATCTATCAACAGGAAAGCTTCTTCATGGACATACCCGTGTGTGCGTGCCAGTTTGAGCCCACGTGTAAAGACATCTAATGTTGCCGCATCATCTCCATTGCTTAATTGGATGGCAACACCTTGATCTTCCAGTGCGCGAATCGCTGTATGCACCTTTCCAGCTTGGAGCGCTTTGCGTGTCGCTGCTTGCAAAATACCTTTTGCTTCAGCTGATTTTCCGCTTCGCCATAGAATCCGACCGAGATGTTGACCTGTTTCGGCCGAAGGGTCTAGTGAATAGAGTTTTCTCAATCTACTCTCTATCTCAGTAAAGCTAAGCACGCCCTCGACAAGAGACAGATAGTGGCATTGTGTAGCAATAGGTGTGTCTTCCCCTAGCATGTTGAGAGCATGCTCAATCAATGTTGCGCCGTCTTTTGTGCGTCCTATCGCTACATAGAAACGATCTAAATGGTCTGACATGATCGGTATCATGGTTGATTGTTGATCAATCGCACAAACCCATGTCCGTTTGATATTAGCCTCCTCCAATGTAATGCGTTGCATGGCTTGTTTCATACCTCGTTTGGTGAGACTCTTCCCATTTGTTTCCAGATAACTGGCAAAGTACTTGACGAAGCGCGTTTCGACGGAAGTGGCGTTGGTCAGCAGTGTTTCAGAAAATTGGCGCAGCAACTCATGGATATGGTAGCGACCACGATCAAACTGCACCATCGACTTTTCGACCAGCAGATCAAGATCTTCCCATGTGGCATTGGCAATCGCTTCGCTGGCCTCCAGTGAAAACCCGCCGCGAAAGAGGGACAGTTTGGGGTAGAGGGCTTGCTCAGCAGGTGAGAGCATTTCCCATGATGTCTCAAAAACGGCACGTATCGTATGATGCCGACGGTCAACTTCTGCGCCGTCGGCCGCTGCTAAAAAATCGGCCGAATCCTCAATCGCCTGCAAAATCTGCGCCGCCGTCCGCGACCGCGCCCATGACGCTGCTAGCTCCAACCCCAGCGGACTACCCTCCAGCAATTGCGCAATTTGTTCGACAATCGGCCCGTTCTCTTCATTTAAGACGAAACGTGCATCAGACCGCCGCGCCCGTGCCGCAAAAAGCTGAATCGCGGGCTGCATCGTGTCGAGCGCCTGATTGCGTCGCCGCGTTTCGACCTCCAGCCCACGCAGCGGCAGCACAATCTCTTCTGTCAAATTGAGCATCTTGCGCGACGTACACAGCAGCACAACCCCGCTCGTTGCATTCAAAATCTCAACCAGCACGTCTGCCGCATCGACCAACTGTTCAAAGTTGTCGAGGATCAGCAGCAGCTCTGCCTTTCGCAGAAAGCGCAGTAACTGTTTCAGCGGGGGTGCTCCTTGCCGTAAGGTGAAGTCGAGTGCTTGAGCAATTGCCGCAACGATCGCATCGCGGGTGGTGATGCCCGCCAGCGGCACGAACCAGACACCGTCGGGAAAGCTGGGGCGTAGCTGCCAGCCGACTTCTTGCGCCAGTCGCGATTTGCCCATGCCGCCTTCGCCGACAACGTTGACGAGACGGTAAAGTGGGTCGGTGAGCAGGGTTTGGAGCTGAGTGAGTTCGCGGTTTCGGCCGAAAAAAGCCGTCCGCGCCTCCGTCAAATTATGCGGACTGTCAATCTCGGTTGCTGCCTGATCCGCAAACGCCCCAACCCGTTGCCGCAGCGTCTCCGTTGTCTCACTTGGCGCCACCGCCAGCGCCTCGTCCAGCGCAATCACACAGCGATCATACTGCGCCATCGCCTCCCCTACTTGCCCCATCTGCCAATACGCCTCCATCGCCCAGCGATGCCCCTGCTCATGCCACGCCTCAACATGCAAAATCGCCTGTGCTGCATCCAGCGCAATAGCCCATTCCCCTTGGCCACGCGCCGCCTGCTCATGCCGCCACTGCGCTAGCGTCACCAGCGCATCAATTGCCTGTCGCTGCTTCTGCGAGCGCACTTCACGCAGCCAAATTTGCCAGTCAGGACTCTTAAAATTAAGCCCCGCCAATACATCTCCCTGATACAGCGCCACCGCCGTCGTCAGCTTTTCCAAACAACTGGGGCATTGCGTTGCCTCACGGTGTGCGTGATTAGCAACATCATCAATTAGCCGCTCGAATTCAAACCAATCAACCCACACATGATCGGCAAGCCCCAACTCTTTGCGGTTGATCAGTAGAAAAGGGGGATCGCTAACGCGGTCGCGCAGCGCGTTACGCAGTCGATCCAACGCCAGCCGTAAATATTTGAGGGCGGCCGCGTCCGTTTTGTCAGGCGGAGCGAGCCGCGTCGCCAACACGTCCCGTCGCTGCATGCCGCGCTGCGTCGCCAGCAGCCCCAGCAACGCACGCGTCGCGTCCGTCTTAAAGTCGATAATCGGAAGCTCGTTACGCTCGACCTGAAGCGGGCCGAGTAATCGAATCTGCAAATTGTCCATAGCCTGTTTCCTATAACGCTACTGAAAGAACTCTAAATCCAGTCGAATCTATAATCTTCTCTCTGGAAAACCCCTGCGCTTATTGTGCGCTCTTGGCGGTTAATTCAGCTCACTCTTCTGTCCTTTTCCAAAACTCAATACCGCTTGTTGCATTCTTGTTGCATTCATTTGGTATATAGAGGGTGTACATTCGGAAAGGGCGGGACGACGCCGAACATAATTGCAGCCCAATTATAACGGATCGTCCCGTCCGACCAGTTTCAACACAGTGAGGGCCTAAGAAATGGGTGATCGGACTCAGTCAACAACACGAGAGCACATGCTATTTATCTTGCGGGTTTGGCGCGACACACCGGACGATCGGTGGCGGTTGGCAATTCAGCCTTCAGGCGAGTCGCAACCGCGTGGCTTACCCGATAGCGCAGCGCTGCAAGCGTATGTGGACACAGTTATGCAAGGTAATGAGTTGCAACCAGTTGAAAGCGGTTCAGTCAGCAAAGGTTGAGATGTGATGAGTGCGCCAACAAGGCGACTTAAGTAAGTTTGCCTTCCTGACTTAACCAAAAGACGCTCTTGCTGCTATGTCATCCCCGCGTAGGCAGGGATCCACTCTGGTGAATCAATGGATTCCTGCCTTCGCAGGAATGACAGGTCAAAGGGTCTTCCTAAACCAGGAAATTTGTTCCACTTAGACCGGTTCCGAGAAATAAAGAAGGCGTTTCGTTCGCGTATCAAGAGGTGTTTCTTGAGTGAGCTTGCTCGTGACAAATTGCCACAAAATAATCCTGGCCGCGAGCAGCTAACCAAAGAGGGGAACGCCTTGATACGCGATGCACAAGCCTGCTGATCATTTTCTCGAACTGCCTTACACAAGGTTCTTGTTGCACTTTTGTTGCACTAAATTGTTATGGTGCTTACGTCGGATGTTATGCAGTCCATATTTGTGAGAAATATGGGAAAGGGAATGTGTCGAAGTTCGGCGACTTCAAACACAATGCCCCCAATCTATGGAGCAGTTTGCAGTAATGAGAAGTTCATGGTTTCAGAAAGGAGTAAGTGTTTTGCTTGCCACCGTAATGCTTTTGCAATTGGTGGCAACACCAATCGCATATGCAAGCGGTGCAGGCGAGTCTGTTGCTGATCTTAGGCGGCGTACAGGCGAATCGTTAGATCTATATTTAGAGCGGGTGGCAACGATGCAGCCCCAATTGTTTCAACAGGCGGCGCTGGCCGCGGTTCAGGATTCATTTAATGGAAATAGTACCGACAGTGATTCTGAAGATGCGCTAGAGGAGCGTGTTGCATTTTATGTCGATCAGGCGGTTGCCCGATCGCTTGATGATCCGTTTGGCGTTCAGGCCAATGCGCAGCAGCATTCTGCGCTTGCACTCCAGCCCGCAGCGGAAGATATTGTTTGGAGTCGCCCAGCGACAGATCCAACGGGTCAACTAGTCGGAGAAATGACGCTGGCATCATCGTTGCCAGCGGGATTCGATCCAACACAGCGTGCCATCTCTCAGGCAAAGGCCGTGTCCTCTGCGGACGCGGCTTTTGCCGCTGTGAGCCAAATTGCGACAACGAGTGACGTAATCTTTGCAAAGCGGGCTGTGGCGGATGCTATGGCACGGCCGATTGTGCCGACAGATGTCTCCCGACTAACTCCTCAAGCGGCACCACGGGTTGAGTTGCCAACGCAATTGATGGCGGCGACGGGCGTGGATGACACACCTCTTACTTTTTTGCCACAGCCTATGGCCGTGACGGTCGATCCCAACACAAAAACAATCGGAAAAATGAGGGTTGAGGCAGATACGATTAGCAATTCTGGCAGCGGGTTTGAGGCGACGGGCGTGATTACGCTTTCGGCCGATATCAGCGGCACAGGCGAGTATGTTAATTACGTAACGATCTCTGGTGCAAACGCCAAAGTCGAACAAGCCGCAGACGGCAAAGTGACAGGCACAGGCACAGTGCAGGTGCATCCGAACCTGATTGGCAACACCACGCCTGTAACCAGTTCCGCGTGGACTGACGTGTTTACCGGCACATTTGGCATTAGCAACACCTTGAGCATTAGCGTTGAGCTGTTACCAGCTAACAGCACGATCACAACCACAATCGAAAAAGTGGGCGGATTTGCGCTACAAAATGGCGCAACCCTTTCGCGCTTAGGGTTAAAAGATGGCGGCATGACGCTCGCAGCCAAGCTGCACCCTTTGAGCCTCGGCTTGAAGGTCGAAATTCCAGAGTTAGACCTGATCATGACGCCAGACAAAAAGTACACGGTTCAATCAACCGATATTTCGTTTGTGCTGGCAGGCATGACGGTGCTTGGGAAGCACATGACGTGGACTGAGGCAGACGGGATTCAATCGACGCAGGTGAGCCTGACTTTGCCTGATGAATTGGGCGGCGAAACGATTGCGATCGATTCAGTCAAAATCACAACCAGTTCCTTTAAATTCGGTGGGGTCGAAGACACGTTCAAACTGCCAGATATTCATCTGCTTGGTAAAAGCGGATCTGCTTCTCGTGCGGTGGGCGCATCATCCTCATCTAGCGTCAAGCTGATTAATAACACAGCGACCCTTGTAGATAAAGAGGGCGCACTCAAGCTGATTGTTAAAGGCACGCTTGAAATAAAGCTGCCAGATAATCAGCAAACGATTGCGGTCGAGTTTGATATTTCAGAGGATGGCGAATTTGACGGCAAGCTTGACACGCTGACCTTGAAGTTGCCCGGTAGTAAAATCGACATGACAAAGCTCGACATTACAAATGAAGGGCTAAAGGTCGAAACGGCGAAGTTTACACTCGATTTCGTGTCTGAGAAAGACGGGCAAAAGCTGACTGAAACGATTCAGAAAGTATTGATTTCAGGGGGCGGCATTTCGATTGGCGAGGCTGACATACTTTTGCCTTGGCCTGAAATTAAACTTGGTTCTGCGGCGCATTTTTATCATATGGTGGCGGAGCTCAAAATTGCTGACGACATCACGATGGATATTACCGGTACGCTTGATCTCAAGCTGCCTGACAATCCACAGCAGACGATTTCGGTCACGGCCAAGATGGACAAGGACGGCAATTTCTCGGGTTCAATCTCGACATTGACCGTCACCGTTGCGCACTCGACCTTAGTGCTAGAGTCGTTGGTGTTCGACGAAAATTCGATTTCGGCCGCACAGGCTAAATTGACGCTGCCTGAAATTTTGAACAGCGCCGTAGTGACGATTGATAAGGTCACAATCGATGATGATGGTCTGCGGCTGAGTGACGCCACGGCCGACATTGGCGATGTGAAGCTGGGCAGCATCGGTGAGCTCAAGGGCGCAACGGTACAGATCACCAACACGGACGGCGAATACACGGTCAAGGTGATCGGCGATGTCGAATTAGACAAGCTGCCTAAAGCGTCTAGCGCTTCAATCAAAGGCAATCTGGTCATTCACCCAGACGGCCATTTGACGGGCGATGTTTCAGGCTTCAAAGTTGATCTTGTCGGTCTTTCGGTTGAAGGGCAGAACGTACACTATAGCGACGGTGTGCTGACGGCAAGAATTATTGAAGTGGGCGTGCCTGAAGATTGGGGCGGTGCTTCGGCCGAAGTGGACAACCTCCACATTAGCGACCAAGGCGTCTCCATTAGCGGCGGCAAATTCGAGCTACCCCAAATCACGATTGGCGACATCGGCATTGAGTTGAAAGGCCAGATTGAGCAAATCGACGATGGCTATCGCATCACCGCCGACGGTACCTTCCAACTGCCAAGCTCTGATAGCGGCGGCTGTGGCGGCATCGAAATTGCAGCCACGATTACGGTCACTTCAACGCGCGACGTTGTGTTAAGCATCGAGCCACCGGCCGATGCAGCCGAGGACGCGCCTGCTGGTGCAAACGAAGATGGGCGAGCAGTTGACACGCTCAACCTAGAGCAAGCGCAATTGACGCTTAGCGACTGCTATATCGCAATTGGCACGACCGGTTTTGGCGTGACCAAGGTGAGCGGTGAAGTGACGTTGACTAGCAACGTGACCGAAATTGACATCAAAGTGACTGTTTCAACCTCTGACAAGTTCCAAGTTAAGGGGCGTAACGCGGTTGATGTGAACGGCGAGGCGAAGTTTGTACAAAAGCAAAGCCCAGCCGAAACAAAGCTGTCGATTACGGGTGCGGTTGAAATCTTTGCGCTGTTCCAAGCAGCCAATGCAGACATTGAAGTCGATTTCTTAAACGACCGCTTTTCGGCCGATTTGCACGTCACCGCCGTCGTCTTTGATGGCGGACTCGAATTTGCGGCGTGGGAATCGTCCAGTGAATTCTTCTTGACGGGTCGCGGCTACCTCAACGTCGGCGTCCAGAAAGGTTCAGTCGCCTCCGAACACTGCACCTCCATCCCGTGGGTGAAAACAGGCTACTGGTACATCCACAAATATTGGCGTCAAGTGTGTACGCCCGCAATCCCCACCGGCACAGAATGGCTGGCGCGTGTCTTGGTTGAGGCTGGCCGCTTCACCAATGATGCATGGGGTGCAAAGGCCAAAGTTGATCTGTTTGACACCTACGAAGTCGGCGTCTACATGGATGACGATGGCAACGTCTCGTATCGCAATGTTGACCAATATCAGTTGGCAACGGGGCGCGAGGCGCAGGCCGCACGCACGCTGCAACTCGATTTGTCGCGCGGTGTGTTGGCACGTTCAGCCCTCACTGTAGAGCAACTGGCGCTGGTTGAAGGGTATGAATTTGCGCCAGACCAAACGGACATTAACTTCACTGTCCAACACGCGACCCCAACAACAATCGCGTTCCGTCATCCACCCTCAGGTGAAGTTGGACTCGCATTGGTTGCGCCCAATGGCTTGATTGTCACTGAGCAAAACCAACCAACCCATATCACCTTTGCAACGGTGAGCATGCCTGATCCAGATCGGCCTGAAGATACGATCATCGAATCAGTCATCACGATTCGTGATTCACAGGTTGGCGATTGGAAGCTGCGCCTTGATGCAAACAGCAGTGCCGAAGATCCGTTCGGTGCTCATATTGTCGGCATCGATCCGGGGCCAGAAGTTCATGATCTGCGTGTGGTTGCCTCTGGCGAAGACGCAGCACAGTTGATTTACGACATCGATGCGGCCGAAGCAAACACGACGGTGCGCGTATATGCATCGTTGGGGCCAATTAGCGACACGATCGAATTTACGACGACTGAAACGACCCGCGAAGGTGAAAGTGTGACCGTTTCTGAATCGCTGCCTGCGCCAAAATACGAGGGCACGCTGTTGAAAGAATTCACTGTTGCCAATGCAGCCCGCACAAGTGGGCAAGCGGATCTTGACCTGAGCGGATTGGAAACAGGCGACTACTATATCTGGATTTCGGCCGATGACGGCGCGAATCATCCAACCCGCCAATACGCGCACGGCACGACCGGCCACTACGGCAAACTACACGTCCAAAACCTGTGGTCGCCGACGTGGACTGCAACCGTGACCCCCACGATTGACTATCATGGGGTTGACCTCGATTGGGAGTCTTCCACCAACCCAGACGTGGATGCATATGAAGTCGTGATCACGACGAAGGACAACTTTGCACCGATTGACACTGATGATGTACACGCCGCAGGCAGCGCCACGTTTATGTCGCTCTCTGGACTAAAACCAAAGCAGCGTTACTACGTCACCATTGTCGGCATTGATAACGATACGGGGCAAAAAGTAGATTCACAGCGTTTGACGCTCGATACGTTAGAGGCTGCGTTTACCGTTGAGCCAGCAACAAGCGATATAAGCGTTGTGAGCGGCGGCGAAGCGGTTTCGGTCACGTTGACGCTTCGTAGCGATGTGGCTCCATTCCCTGATGGCGTTCACTTCTATATTGATGACAGCCAGCTAGCCAATGCAGGCCGCATCAAGGCCACGGTCAGCGATTCATACGTCATGCCCAACGCGGCGGGCGTACAGACAACCCTACTCATTGAGGCAGCCGATCAGGCGATGGCTGAAAGCGGCGGCTCCCTGATGCTGGAAGCGATTGGCGGTGGCAACGTGGTCGAGGTGCCACTTAACCTGACGGTTGTTGAACCGAGCTTTACAATTCAGAGTGATGTTGAGTCGATTGTGTTGAGCGAGGATGGCTCAGTTGTGATCAATCTCAGCGCTCTGTATGCAGACGGCGAGCAAGATGCGATTAAGCTTGACATCGATGCGCCGCATGGCATGTTGCATCAGTTGAGCAGTACTGAACTGACGCCTAATGGCAGTGTCATGTTGACTTTGACCGATTCGGCCGAACTCGTCCACGGCAGCTACGACACCTCAATCGAGGTCATTGCATGGGACGGCGAACATGAACGCACGACGCAACTACCTGTATATGTTGATAAACCGACGTTTGAACTTTCCCTTGACTGGTCTGCTGACCTGCTTGACGCATTTTACAATACGTTTGCGGGCGACTTTAACGTCAATGCGCGTGCTAACGTCAATCGAGTTGATTGGACGCATCCAATTACCGTTGATTTGTTGAGCTCTGCCTACCTGTCTCCGACAACACCTTCAGAGCTCAGTAGCTGGCAAACATCCGCATTTATTCGAGCTGAGGCGAGGCATGATATGCCGATGGGTAAGCATTTTGAAATAGAGGTCGTTGCGACTAGCAATGGCATCACGAAGACATTGCCCATTCGAGTCTTTACCCGTAGTGGGTCGTTCACGATGATGAATAATGAAGCAGGATACGAGAGCTATCCATCCAATGGCGTCATTGTGGCTGGGGAATCGTACTCAATCGCGCCTACCTTTACGACCAAAGGATATTTGACCTTCGACAAGGTGTTAACAGAAACGCTCGGCGCTGGAGACGCTTATCTGTCGCTGGTCGAGATACAAAAGACAGAGTCATGTACATTGGAATCTGGGCAGATGATTTGTGATGCAGGCGGCAACCTCTGGGTTGACGGTGGTTATCCAGTAGAGATGGCTCTGGCACCTGATGCCCCAACTGGGCATGTGATCACACATACGGCAACGATTGAGGAACATAGCCCTCGCTTCCAAGCACCCGTGAAGCATAACAACACGGCTCATCTGGCGTTGAAGGTTGTACGGCACTCTGATCTGGCTGTGACCCTGTCGGCTAGCGACGCAATCGCTGGCGGCACAATGGTGTACACGGCAACGGTTGTCAACAATGGGCCAAGCGTGGCCGATAACGTCAACCTGTCAGTGGCGACGCCTGACGTCTCTGTTCAGAGCATGTCGAGTGGCTGTGCCCAAGACAGCAATGCCGATGTTGAATGTGCAGTTGGCACGCTGGCCGTAGGCGAGACGGCAACGGTGACGGTCAACGCACTGGTAGCGGACTATTTGCGCGGATCGGTTGATGCACGTGCGCTGGCGCTCAGCGACTCAATCGACCCATCTGAGACCCGCAACGAGCTGGCGACGTTGAACACATCAGTTGGCACAAGCGTGGCGCTCGATGTCGTGGCTTCCGGTATGAGTGGCTCCGTTACTCAGAACGGGTTGATTACCTATACCGTTGCCATTACCAATACAGGTTCCTCCGAAGCAACTGACGTCAAATTCCAGTACGAACGGCCGAATGCGCTGGTGCTGGCGCAAGATGCGCAGGTTGAATATGTGTTGAACGGCGCTGTGACGCATCACTTCACAGTTGATGATGTGGACGAGACCCTTAACTTCAACAATCTGGCACCCAATGAACAGGCACGCATCATCTTGCCAATGTACGCACAGTACAACACGCAAAATTCGCTCATTGGCGCGCGCAGCACTTTCAACGTGTGGTCAACCGAAAGCACCACAATGACGAAGCAACTGACGAACTATATTGCCAATGTGGCACCGACCGTTGAGATCGCTGGTGGCGAAACGTTGACGGTGAGCGAGGGCATGTCGTTGACGCTGCAAGCGATTGTCACCGACACACGCCATGAAACGCTCAGCATCGGCTGGGATCTCGACAACGATGGCTCTTACTTCGATGCCTACGGCTCTATTGTGACCTTCAATGCGTCAGCACTCAACGGCGATGCAACACAGGTCATCGGCGTTCAAGTGCGCGATAGTGGTTCAAACGAGGCGACCGATACAGCGACCATCGTGATCAAGAACGTGGCGCCATTGGTCATCGCGGGTGACGAACAGCATGTCGAAGCGAATGAGGCAGTGCAAATCGCCGCCACCTTCGCTGACCCAGGTGCAAACGACTCGCAAACTGCCCAGATTAATTGGGGCGACGGCACGATTGAGAATGTGTCAGTTACACGCAGCGGCTCTGTAGATGGCTCGCACGTCTATAACAGCATCGGCCGATTCAATGCCAACGTTTGCGTCACAGACAGCGACGGCGCGATTGGCTGCGATGTGGTTGAGGTCACGTCAAGCTGTGTCGAACACGGCGCGACGATTATGATTGACAGCATCGAGGCCACAAACGATGCGCGTACGCAAGTCCGCATCACGTTCACTGTCACCAATGGCAGCGGTGTGTACACCTTGCCAGCAGGCACGGCCGTGACGCTCTTTGCAGGTAGCTTTGCGTTGCATACGACGACGCTCACCAATGCGTTGACGGTTGGGCAGTCTGAGACGTTCACCTACGACTGGGCAACAGGCACAACTGGCACGCATGAATTAACCGCACGTTTCAACGACAGTGGCGGTACGCCCAGCGATGCATTGCTGTGTGCGTTGGATGACAACGGCGTCAGCCGCATTCAAGATGTACGCAAGATGCGCCTGCCGCTTGACCAAGCGCCGGTGGCGATGGCGGATACGTATACTGGGTCGCCAAGCGAACCGATTCACGTGTTGCCAGAATCTGGCCTGTTGGCAAACGACACCGATGCTGACAACGATGCGATGACCGTACGACTCGTAAGCAAGCCGACCACGGGCGTCGTGCTGTTACAGCCAGACGGCAGCTTCATGTATGCGCCACAAGGGGCTGAGGCGGGGCCAGCGCCAGTGCGTCAGTCAAGCGTAAGCTTCACTTATGCTGTTAGCGATGGCGTGAACGAGAAAATCGGCATGGTCACCATCAACCTGATGGCTGAGAACGACGCAGAGGCGATGACGGCTGAAATCAGCAAGACGCTGAAGATCAGCGGTACGCGAGACGTCACGGTCGACATCCCCGTGGGTGCTGTTCCGAGCAACACGTTGCCGACGATTGTGTTGGCCGAAGCGGCGCTGAATACGCTGCCTGCGAGTCCGTTTGATCACAACACCGTCACTGGCTTTACGCTAACCGCGCTGCTGCATGGCAAGGCGCAGTCAATGACGTTTGCGACACCAGTCACGATTGCGGCCGAATACGGTGGGGCAGATTTCTCGGACACCGATGAATCGACATTGAAGCTCTATGTCTATCATCAAGGGCGTTGGGTTGATGCCGCATCGACCTGTGCCACGCCAACTGCGCCAAGCGTCGATACAGTAAGCAAGACGATCACAACGCAGGTCTGCGTGACGGGGCCATATGCGTTGCAGGGCGTTGATCAGACACCCATTATCCACTACTACTTCCCGTTTATCGCGATAGACCAACAGTCGGTCGCGCCATCAACAGATGAGTAGCTTGATGCTGACTTAACGCAATCTCAAATAAAAAAGACCTGCACTCCAGAGGGTGCAGGTCTTTTTTCTATAAGCAACTGGTTGAATGCCGCCACCTCACTGGTACGAGACCAATTATTCTCCGGTCGTGAATCGTGGGGCGTTGCGTTGAATGCTTTCGGCAAGGTCTTTTCCGAATAGCGACAGTCGAATTGTGCTGGAATCTGAACTCGGCCGAATGTGCAAATAGCTGACTTCACGAAACAACATACGACCATGCTCAACTTGTTGAACCGCATCCCACGGGATGATCAGCGGCGCGTGCCCCGGCCGAAACAGAGGAAAGACACGCAGCGAAATTCCTTCAAACGACACCACAACATTTATGATATTGCTGTAACTCGTTGCGAACCTAAATAGGCCGCTCCGCATGTTAAACGCATCGCCAGTGAGCGTGCGGTCGTTAGCGAATCGCTTTGCCAACATTCGCCAACCGCCGATGGCTGCCAGCAACATGCAGACGCCAGACCAGAACAGCGGAAACACGATAATAAAAACAAGCGGGATGATGAAGAAAAGGGAGGTCGTTTCCATATTGCAACTCTCGCTCATTGTACATGGCTTGTGACCTTCGTGTCCTGTTCCTTGCATAAATTTTTATGGTAGAATATAAACCACGAGTAAATGATGCAAAAGTGCATCATTTTTATGTGCATTGTTTTAACGAAGGAGAACGGCAAATGAGTGACAATCTTAAAGAGTTGGGGATGTTCCAGAGTGTTGCAGGTGACTACGAGGCGTATCAGGCGCGGCGAGCAGAGGCGAGCCAATGTCCTGTGACGGGAATGGGGGCTGAATTCAAGCCATCTTCGGCCGAGTATTTGCAAAACCCGTACTTATTTTTTGACAAAGCGCGTTCAACAGAATCGGTCTTTTATAGTCCTGAAGAAGATGCTTGGGTGGTCATGAAATACGAGGATATGCTCCATGTTTTCAAAGACCCTGACACTTTTTCAGCCGCCAATGCACGGCATCCTGTCACGCCGCTTTGCCCGGCCGCTGCGGCCGAACGTGATCGGCTAAACATTGGGATTGAGCCATGCTTAGTCGATGAGTCGCCTGAAACCCACCGTAAGCACCGCCGTATTTTTGGCAACGCCTTTACGCCGCGCCGCGTGAACCAAATCGAAGATCAGGTGCGGGGCATCGTCACAAAATTTATTGATGCATTTATTGAGGATGGAAAGGCGGATCTCGTTTCCCAACTGCTGTATGAAGTGCCAGCTCTGGCAATTTTCATCTTTTTAGGCGCAAAGGACGAAGACGCCGTCTTTGTTAAGAAGTTAGGCGGTGACCGTGCGCTGGTTAATTTTGGCTGGCCAACAGAAGGTGAGCAGTTAACGATGATGCGCGGTATGGCCGATCATTGGGCGTTTACTGAAAAGCTGGTTAACGATGCCCTTGCTGATCCGGGCGATAACTATCTCGGCGATATGGTGCGTCTGTATCAAGAAGACCCCACGCGATTTACGATCAACTATTTGACGAACGTCATGTTCGTGATGCAGTTTGCGGGGCACGAGACGACGACGCAGGCATCGGCCAACGGCATCAAAGCGATGCTGGAAGATCGTGAGAAATGGGAAATGCTGTGCAATGATCCATCGCTGATTCCGAATGCGGTCGAAGAGATTTTGCGCATAGACACGTCTATCTTTGGCTGGCGGCGGATCGCGACAAAGGACACGCAGATTGGCGGCGTTGACATTCCAGCAGGCGCAAAAATCTTGATGATGCTTGGATCAGGCAACCACGATGAAGCGATGTTCCCGAATCCAAGCAACTTTGACCCAACACGCAAAAATGCCAAAAAGCATCTTGGCTTGGGCAATGGGGCGCATTTTTGCATGGGTGCGCCGCTTGCGCGTCTGGAAATGCGCATTATGTTGGAGGAGCTAACCCGCCGCATCCCTCACATGAACTTAGTTAAACAGGATACCTACAAATATCTGCCGACGTTGATTTTTCGCGGCGTGCAGGAATTACAGGTTGAGTGGGATGTGGAGCAAGGCTGAATTGTGAAGGATGAAGGATGAAAAAGTGGCTGTGCATGAAGCTTTTAGCATTTAGCCAGACTGGAGACCTGTACACTTTTTTCTGGCTAACAGCTAACGACTAATAGCCTGATTCTTGCTCCTTGCTTAGAGGTAGGTACTGCTATCGACGTGAACAAAACATCTGACTACGACTACAGTTATTTTCGCGATGTGATTGGCCATCTGGCCGTGCTTGTGTTCGTGAAGGCAACCGATCTGGGATTGGCGCATTTGGCCGAGTTGGATCTGACGCCTAAAGAGGCGATCACGCTTGAATTTGTCGCCAACAATCCACAGGCGTCACAGAAGGAAATCGGCCGCGAGACGGGAACAAAGCAGTCATTGCTAGTCAAAATTCTAGACAGATTGACTGCGCGTGGATTGCTTCAGCGAGAACGCTCGACCGTTGACCGCCGCCGCCAGCATGTGCGCCTGACCTCTGACGGGGAAGCGCTTCGGGGGCAGATTCGTGAGTTGATTGACGCGGCGAACCGAGAGTTGTTGGACGAGGTGGAGATTTCGGCCGAAGAAGAAAAGACGCTCGTGACGCTCATGCAAAAGCTAATCAATCACCGAAAGGTTAATTAATTGAATATTCTGTTGCAGATTTGGGGCAGTAGTTTTTATCTGGGCAACAAGGTTTTTCTTGCGCTGAGTGAAGGTCGCCAAGCAAATCCAAAATTCAAGACATGGGGCTGGGTTTGCTATCTGATCGGCCTGCCTGCGTGGGTCATCATCCTAGCCCTAGAGCGCAACTGGATTTTGTCCGCAATTGAATTAGGCAGCGTGTTCTCCATGCTCTATGGTCTGCTGAGTGCCGTACGTGGGACAGAAAAGGTGCAGAACTCTATATTTGCAAAGCTCGCTGTGTGGTCGACCTACGTGCTTATTCCAGTTGGCGTCAGCTACAGTCTATATGATTACGGTGGGCTGGTTAGCGTGACGCAACTGTTTGAGATTGGGGCAGTTGTTGGCTTTTTAGTCGGTACCTACCTTTTAGCCAAAAACATCCGCAACGGGTGGCTGTTTTTTATGTTGATGAACGGCAGCGTGGCGCTGCTAATGTATGTGCAGTTTAACTATATTATGGCTGTACAGCAGGTTGTTTCTTTAGGCTTCGTCGTCATTGGCTATGTGCGGTCTGGCAATCGGGCGCACGTTGACGCAGCTAAATCAGGCGATGTGTGAGACGTATCGGGAATTCACATTCCCGATACAGGTTCGTTGAGTTGCTACTGGAAGCGTTGATCCTCGAAGTTTTCACCTCACGATAATTGCCATATTCCCGAAATCGCATCAAATGCATCGACAGACAGCGGAAACGCCTTGTCGCTGATTTCGTGTGGCACCTGCGGATAGTGGGCGTTGATGCGTACCAAATGCGCCTGCTGGTGGCGCTGCGTGATTTGCTCCAGCGGCCAGCGGATGACGCTTGGCGTGTTAAAGCCCACGCCGATCTCGATGATCAGCAGCTTCTTTTTGGTTGCATTTTGTAACCAGCGCGTCAGCCGCCCATACCCCTCCTGATATGGATCATCGACAAACCAATGGCCGCCGCGCACGTTTAGGAAAACGGCCTCGCCGCAGTTGGGGCAGGTTGGCAATAGCGATTCGTCCATGACGGTGTGCGTCTGCGGATCAATCACGGGCAACAGTTGCTCGATAATCGGTTGGCTTGCCCACGTTTCGCGCCAGCACGGCGTTAGGCACTGCATGCGATCGTAGGTTCCCTGCGGCGTGTAAAGGCGTGGCGCTTCAAAACTGTTGCGCAAGAACATGCCGTCAGCATTGGAGGTCATGACGAAGTAATCTTTGTCTTTGACCAGCTCGTGCAGGCGGGTGTAGACGGGGTGATTATTCGGCCGAAAACGGACATAGTTCACCTGCGTCGCCAAATAGCCCCACTTCTCCGCCTCGCTCCAATCGGAATAGCCAAATAGATCGTAGAAACGACGAAACCCCTTCTTGACCAGCCCTGGCAACAGACGCGCGAACAGCTCTGTATCCGTATAGTCGAGTCCCGCTGCGGCCGATAACCCTGCGCCTGCCCCAATCAAAACGTGATCGGCTTCCTTCAATAATGTAGCAATCTGTTGGTATGTGTCTGTTTGGTTCATATTTGACTTAATTTCTGTTGATAGATCGCCAGGTCACGATCGGTGAAAACGTTGAAAACGACGCGCTCGATGCTGGTGTTATGAGTCGCGAGCCAGTTAGCGACGGTGTCGAGTGCAACTTGTGCGGCGGGTGCTTGTGGGAATCCGAAGACGCCGGTGGAGATGCAGCAAAAGGCGACGGAGGTGAGGTTTATTTCGGCCGATAAATCTAGAATCGACCGATAGGCACTTGCCAGCATCTCGCGATCGTGTGCCGTAACGGCTCGCCCGCGATCCACGATGGGGCCAACGGTGTGCAGCACAAATTTCGATGGCAAGTTGTACGCCCGCGTCACCTTCGCCCAGCCCGTACCTTCCAAATGCCCCTGCGTTTGCATAATCTGATGGCAATCTTCGCGCAGGCGTGGCCCAGCCGCCGTGTTGATCACGTTGTCGATGCAGGCGTGAAACGGCTGAAAGCAACCCAGCATCCGACTGTTAGCGGCGTTGACAATGCCGTCAATTTGCAAGGTGCTAATGTCACCCTGCCAGATCACGATTTGTGCTGCTGCTGGGTAAGCCGTGCCAGAAAACATCTCTGCAACGGTCGGTAGCGCGTGTGCGTCGACTAACGTTTTTTGTTGCAAATCAGATTGTCGCACCCGATCGATATGCTGCTGGATCGACACAGGTAAAAATGGCGTCGCCGGCCGGATCGTCAGCAGATGCTGCAACAGTCGATGCTGTTCGCTCAGGCTGCGTGACGCCAGCACATCGCTATTCGCCTGCCCCTGTTCTTCAAGCAAAAAGTGCAGTGCAGCTTGCACCGACTCAGCCACAGTCGAGCCAGAGTCGGCTGGCTCAACGCGAAAAGGCTCATCCAATTGGATGAGCTTTCGGTAGCGCCCCAACTCAAGTGGGGCGCTGTCTGTTGTGTAATCGTTGTGGTTAGAATTTTCCATTATCGTTTTGCCATTCCGCCTGCGGAGGAATCTCTTGAATGGCGTCCCAGTGCTCAACAACTAGGCCGTTTTCGATGCGAATCAGGTCGAAGAATGCGACATGATTGCCGAGGAATTGTCCCTCAGAAGCGGCGAGTGCAAAGTTGCCTTCGACGACCAAAAGATGATTTTTGTCGTAAACCATTGGCGTACCCGCTTCAGCCATCGCTGCCGCTGCCGCGCCAAATGCCGCCAGTCCGTCGCCAACAGCAGGGTTATGCTGGTGGTAAGTTTCGGTTGAGATGTACTCGGTGATTTTGTCGAGCCCTTTGCCCATCAAAATATTTTCGACGAAGCCTTGTGCGAAGGTGCGATTTGCTTCCGTTTTGTCTGAATCAGTTACATCGGTTGGGCCGTCCAATTGGCTGCGCCCAGAGACCGTTTCGGCCGAAATCGGTTGCAGATTGTCCCAATGTTCAACGACCAAGCCATCCTCGAAACGGAACACATCAAATCCGACGAGTGCGCCACCAAACGCGGCGAGATAATACTCGGTGTGGCAGGCGACATAGTCGCCATCTTCGAGGGCACGCACGACGTTAACTTTGGTGTTGGGATCGCTCGCCAACATGGGCACCATGCCGACGAAGGCCGCTTTGCCTGCTGGGGCGCTCAGATTGTGCTGAATATAGGTTGCGTCGCTGACGTATTGTTCGATTGCGGTGGTGTCACCCGATGCGAGTGCGTTGAGAATTGCGATTGCTTTTGCTTTATTTGACATGCTTTATGCTCCGTTTTTCCGTTCGATTGACACTTATATCGTAACGGTTGGCGGCATAAATAGTGAGTCAATTTGTTTGTCAATTCTGGTACTTTGTTGGGAATCCGGTGCGAAACGCACGTGGCGTCTGCTGCGTTTCACGCTTGAAAAATCGGCCGAAATAGCTTGCATCCTCAAAATTGAGCTGCGCTGAAACCTCTGCCGCCGTCAAATCAGTATGCACCAACAGTCGCTGCGCCTCCAGCACAATGCGGTTGCGCAACAGTCGCCCTGCCGTCATGCCGACGGCGCTTTTGATGCTTTTGCTGAGATGCGCGACCGTAACAGCCAGTTCAGCCGCGTACCATTCGACTTTGTGTTGGGCGATGGCGTGCTTTTCGACGAGGCTGACGAAGCGTTGGGCGAGCTGTTTTTCGGCCGAAATTCCGCCACCGATCTCTCCCACTTCTTCCGCAAGACGCTGCGAGCGAATCAATAAAAGCTGTAGCAGTAAAACGATGCTCAATGGACGCGCAAATTGGCGCTGCTGGTATTCCTCCTCAAGTTGTTTGAACGTTGTGTGGAACCAATCGGACTCTGTGCTTGTGGGGTAAAGCACGGACAGGCCGTTGATCGTGTGGAAAAAGTTGATCTGTTCGAGCAGGCGCGTGTCGCTGCTTTCTAGGAACAGTGATGGTTCAAACAGGACAGCGTACCCTTGCAAATCGTCTTTAATGTCCCAGTAGTGGACTTGCCCAGGGCCAACAAAGTGGAGGGAATTCGGCCGAATCTCATCACCCACAAAATCCAAATAGTGCGTTCCGCTGCCCGCCGTGACCCAGAAAAGGACATAGAATGTATGACGATGAGGCACTGGGCGCTTCGCAATTTGGGGCATCGCTTCAATGCGCACCACTTCTAGGGAAATTGTGTCGGTTTCATGTGGTCGGAATTGAAGTAATGGTACTTTATCCATATGCGTAATTGTACTGCATAGGCGAAGATAGCAATGTCAAATGATCATGATTGTGCTGGCGCTCTTGATGATGCTCATGCATTCAACCACTTTATTTGCGCGGCCACTGGTTTGCCCGAACGTTATCTTGAGCTAAACGCGCTGTCTCGGCGATGCGTTTGGCGCGGGTAGGGGCGCGTTTGGCGTTGGTGATCCATTCGAGGATGCCGCGTCTGGTTGATGGAGGAAAGGCATTGAAATTGGTCTTGGCGTTTGTGTACTGTTCAAGCGCTGCATTCAAATCATCTGGCACCTTTAGTCGATCGACACCATCTAGTTTCGACCACGACCCATCTAATTTGGCCGCCTCAATTTTTGCCAAGCCGGCCGCCGTCATTAGCCCATCGGCCGATAGCTCTTCAATATACTGTTTGTTGACTTTTGACCAACCGCTGCCTGGTTTGCGCGGCGAGATGCGCAGCATCGTGCGATCGGCGTCTAGCTTGCGCGGCAGGCTGTCAATCCAACCGAAGCACAACGATTCGCGCACGACATCCTGATAGGACACATATTTCTCTCCACAATGCTTCTTAAATCTGATGAGCCAAATACTATCGGTTTGCGTGTGGTTGGCAGCCAGCCATTCGCGTAGCTCACGGCGGTTTTCGACGGTGACTTGTTCGTGTTGGGTTGTCATAGCTGTAACGATAGGGAGTAATCAAGGACGCTGTCTTTTCGTGTAGCGAATGTGCGTTGAGCACACTTCAGACGACAACATTTTAGCAATGCCAATTGGGCTGTCAACAGATTAGTCTGTCACATTTTTGGAACGCTTCAACCTTATACTGGCCATAAATCAGTAGTCACAAGGGACTCAAATATGCCAGATAAAATTGTTCACCCAGCTCACGACAACAAACCGACACAAGGTGCATTTCTCTTGCGATACTGGCAGGAGTATGAGGGCAGCCCCTACCGCTTTATGCTCAAGTCAGTCAGCACAAACGAGCGTGAGATGTTCAGTGATATACCCAGCTTGCTGATGAGATTGCAGATGCTGTTGGATGTAGAAGGGAATGATTGACTTGAGGGTTGGCTAAAGGCTGTCAAATCATTGTGAACTAAGCTGTTTGATCATCAGATTTGCAACGAAGCAAGTCTATTCAAGTTTAACAGGTTGAACAGCACCACCCGCAACACGCGCTGGGCGTCCGTCGGAGCCAAGCTGATTGGCGCTGAGGAATTCGATTTGAATGCCCGTGTTGGCGGCTGCCATCACCATGCCGACCGTCATCATTTTGGTGCCGCCCGTGCAGTCTACGGCCAGTTCATGTGGTAAGTAGAGTGAGAGTGCCGCGTTGAGGCATTGCTGGGTTGTGTGATAGCTGTGTTGGGGGTCGAGGGCAGAGTCGAGCTGCATGATGTCAACGGCGATGCCTTTGGCACGCCATTCCTTTGCCAGTCGTGCGGCATTATCGGCCGATGAATGTGCGCCAGTGCCGGGGCCAGCGATTAGCCAGCAATGTTCGAGCACGCAGCGCCCGCCGGGCAGCGTGTAGGCGTGGTGACGAATGGCTGAGGCTGCGGGCGGATTCGGCCGATTGCTAACCAACGCAATCAACCCACGTCGCTGCGCCACAGGTTCCAGACTGGCGTGTGGTTCAGGATGCGACTTGCCACGCTGCAGCGAGTAGCGCAAATTGCCCAGCAGATCAAACCCGCCCACCAGAATCAACAATGTCAACAGTCCCACGCCGAGTAGCCACCAGCCAATCGTGAACGCGGTGCCGCTAACCGCCGCCGTAATTAGCGCGATGATGCCGTCGCCAATCAGCGCAATCGCTAGACCTGCCAGAACAACGAGCATGGGCGTGCGCGAGCCGAATAACTCGCCAAGTCGATTTGAGAACGTTTGCATGTTGCGCCAAAGGTATCAAAAATCGGACGTTCACGCTATGTGTGACGAAGTCTGTTTTGTGATTACAATCCCTGCCTGAAACTCAATTATCTGCTGGAGAACATTATGCCGCCTGAGCCAATTTGGGACATCGCACACCTTGCCCATGTCGAGATGCTGACGCCGAAGCCGAGTGAGAGTCTACATTTCTTTACGGAGATTATGGGGATGACCGTTTCGGCCGAAAAAGGGGACTCCGTCTACCTCCGCGCCTACGACGACTACGAACACCACACCCTCAAACTCACCGCTGCCAAACAGCCCGGCATGCGGCACTTTGCGTGGCGCACCCGTAGCCCGCAAGCGCTCCAGCGTCGCGTCGCCGCCATCGAGGCAGTTGGCCTTGGCAAAGGGTGGACAGACGGCGATCTTGGTCACGGGCCAGCCTACGCCTTCCACACGCCTGACGGGCACAACGTCGAAATTTATTTTGAAACAGAATGGTATCAGGCAGGGGAAGCGGACAAACCCGCACTAAAAAATCAGGCAGCACGCTTTCCTGGCCGTGGCGCCAACCTGCGGCGCTTGGATCATCTCAACCTGCTTGCCGTCGATATTCCAGCGATTCGCGATTTTCATACAGACGTGCTGGGCGCACGTTTGACGGAGTCAATTACGTTTGACGATGGCTCTGACAAAGGGGTCTGGTTCTCAGTCAACAACAAATCGTATGATTTGGCGATTACCGAAGATCACACAGGCACGCCCGCCCGTTTCCATCACGTCACTTATGTGGTCAATAGCCGCGAGGAGGTGTTGCTGGCGGCCGATATTTGTCTGGAAAACGGGATTTTTATCGAAACGGGGCCGCACAAACATGCGATTCAACAAACCTTTTTCCTGTATGTCTACGAGCCAGGCGGCAACCGTTTTGAGATTGCGAACGCCACTGCCCGCCTAATCATGGCACCTGACTGGCAAACGGTTCGTTGGGGTGAGCAGGAGCGCAAAAAGGGGCAGGCGTGGGGACTGCAAACGGTCAAAAGCTTCCACACACACGGCACGCCGCCTG
>JACLAD010004301.1_pt1 | contig 39650 bp, 21 predicted proteins | sample 8027901 | NCBI WGS metagenome assembly JACLAD01 (sample SAMN15725071, study PRJNA655200) | protist metagenome | isolation source: fluorescence activated cell sorting (FACS) single amplified genomes of... | place: Spain: Blaines Bay Microbial Observatory, Mediterranean Sea | collected 2016-07-05 | reverse complement strand
CCAGAGACAGAGCAATATGTGACCCGAAGATTTGATCAATTGGATAGCGTCGCGGCACATGATGTTGAGTTGGTCGAGTCCATTGAGGAGAAGTACAAGATGGCCAGATTGTTTGCTGACATTGGTAAGAAGGATCCGGACATGGCTGGCGTTTTCGACCCTGCGTGGGTGAAGCAGCATTTCACTGAGTTGCTACAGGTTCGTAGATATGGTTTGATGAAGACCTGTCCTACAGGAGATGCTACGGACTTTGACTTTGAGCCTAAGGTCTATGAGGGGAAGGTGTACAGAGGTTATGCTGATGGTGATATTGATGTAAGAGATTGCAGCGATGATAGTCTGATTACTACTCTCACAGGTCATGATGATAGTGTATATGAGCTCAAGATCCATGATGGCAAGCTGTACTCTAGTGGTGGGGATCACACCATCAAATTATGGTATTGCAGTAATGACACTCTCATCAAGACTCTTACAGACCATACTAATTATGTGTACCATCTCGCATTCCATGATGGCAAGCTGTACTCTAGTAGTAGGGATAGAACCATCAAGGTGTGGAATCTTGGTACCCATATGCTCATCAAGACTCTCACAGGACATACTGGTAGTGTATGTAAGCTCAAGATCCATGATGGCAAGCTGTACTCTAGTAGTGGGGATGAGGATAAGACGATCAAGGTATGGGATTGCAGCAATAACGAGCTCATTGCTACTCTAGAAGGAAATACTGGGGTTGTAATATGCTTCCACGTCCAGAATGGCAAGCTATACTCTAGGGATAGTGGTGATGTCATAAAGATCTGGAAATTGTGAATAGGCTAGTGTCTAAGACCTTCATGTATGTATTGTAGCGAAACATCAACCAAATGATTGAAAATCTAATCATCTGTAAGTAATAGGCGTGTGCATCATAGTGACGATCAATCTATATTGTAATACACAAGCATAACTAGTTCATTCAGCACACTACATCCCATATAATAAATTCTATTATTCAACGATCGCCTGCAACGCCTCTTTCAACTCTGATGACGCCTCTTTGGCCACATCGATGACTGTTTGTCCAGCTTGATTCTTTACATTCACATCGCCATTGTGCTGCTTGACACCAGCAACTAGCAACTGTTCGTATTTCTCATGAGTAAAAACCTCGCCCATGCTCGCCATAATATGGAGGGGTGTGTTGCCATGTCTATCTGCAGCATTGAGATTTAAAGTGACTCCTCTGGCTGCCAATCTATCCTTCTGCATGAGCAAGTAATGCAAAGTAGAGACATATTCCACCCTTTCCTCATCCTCTTGGAAAGATTGCACACAACAAGCAGCAGCAATATGTAAAGGTGTCTCGTTGTCCACATTGGTAGCGCTAAACAAATTTTGCATATTTTCATCACTGACAAGTGCTAAAGTATTCTCATCTGTAACTAGCAAGGAATCAAAAACGGACAAGAAATCTGCTCTCATGACCAGGTAATGGAACACTGTGTTTTTGTCATCATCTATAAGAGTAGTATTCAATATAGAGAACTTCTTCTTCAGAAGTGTCAAAACTACATCCGCACGTTCATGCATTAGAGCATAGATGATGAAAGGCACCTTACAATGATCGTCATCAATATTCCAATTACATTGGCTTAACATCTCTCGATCTGGTTCTGGTAGCATTTCTACATGTTTCTTCAGATTGCCACGGTAATTCAACAGAATCAACAGATATGGAGTCAAGTGCTTACTATTAAGAGCCATGAAATACCTTGGTGCAGTATTTTGCACAACATAATGCAATCTGTGCGCTTTCCATTGTGACTCACAGGCTAGATGCAAAGGAAAGTCTCCAACTTTGTTGCCAATATTCAGACACTTCGTCACTTCATTATGGTTGAGTTTCATGAGCAGTTCTAACATCTTGAACTGGTCATCAGGAGAAGTCATATTCAACACTTCATGCTCTTCATCTAATGCAGAAGATTCATTGTTATTGAAAGTCGTGCGTAATCCATTGGAGGATCTTCTCTTCTTGTACTTGTTTGAACTACTACTGGAGTTGTCCTCATTACTAGTAGTATGATCTAGAGTCATTCTTAAAGCATGAATAATGTCCGTATGATGCAATTCTATGAATGCATGTCTCTCCATCTCCAACGTAGTGTTAAATAAGAAATGGATGCATGTGTTACCACTGGAAGTCACGTTGGCCAAGCTCTGATTGAGACGATAGATGTCCTGTTGGTGCTGTTTTTTCTTGTTAGGAGTGCTCTTCGCACTGGATGCATTACCATTACTACTAACTTTGTATTGCAATAGGACTTTTAGGATATCGAAATAGCCTTCCTTGATGGCAATATGGTAAGGGGTCCAGCTCACATATTTACAAGGTGTGTTTGGATTGGAACCATACAATTTCACTAGATTCTCTACCATTCTGCGATTGCCATCGCGAGCCGCTATGTGAAGGGATGTCAATCCATCAGAATCTTGCAAATCCACATCCACAAAGAATCCACGACCACTGGACATATCATTGCTTTTGCCACGGATTAGTTTACCGCTTGTATTGATACTTTCTATATTCAGTTCATGAGCAGTATTCATAATGATCTTGAGCAGTTGATTATCATTCCTCTTGGCAGCAATGTGCAACAGGCCTTGTCGGTGCCATAATGGCTTTCCTTTATCATTCCATTTGATGATACTGAAATAACAGAAAGTCAACGCATTGAAACGTTCAGAAGCAGTCATACTCTTCAATAAAACTTTGACCAACTCATTGTCTCCTTTGAGAGCAAAGTAAAAGACGGGAGGCAAAGGATATGGTGTGGTGCTTCCTTTTCGAGGACTCCCATCACTACTACTTGAAGTACCCACTTGGCCCTGCATAAACGTCATAAAGCCGGACAACCACGGTATGTCATCTTTCATTCCATCAAATATCTGCACATATTTCTTGTTGAGTGTATTGCTGATATCTGGTCCCAAAGTGACATCAAAAGAGGCATTCGATGGGCTATTGGTACCATATTTACTGTAAGCTGTTGTGTGAAGAAAGATGTCTGGTAATCTCAGATAACCCAACTGGATGGCCCTCTTCCGTATCCACTGCACTGCACCAAAGCTTTTCACTTGGTATCCTTTGTTTTGACTAGAACCCAGCGTGACTTTGCCTTTAAAACCCATATAAGATTCCATACCTGTGAGAGCATCTAAGTACAATGGGCGTTGTTCATTGGAACAAACTTGGTTGTCGAAATTGATCAATTCTTCAATAGAGAGAAATTCAAAGATGTATGCAATGATGCTCTCTTTGGCATCATGCAATGTCAAAATCGAAGAGAGACCACGAGACGAACGACGTGAAGCTGGAGTCGCACTAGACGACATACTGTTGCTTCGACTCTTCATGGGGGTCGAGTAAGGGCTGCTGTAATCTTGACTTCCATTCAAGTACTCATTGCCTTTCTTTTCCTCAGCCAATAATTTAGCTCGCGCACGACGACTATATAGAGATCCGAACTCGTCTATGCGCTCTAGATACATGTTTTCCAAAGCAAATAGATCGAAACCAGCAAAAGCAGCATCTTTTGCGCCAATATCCTTCTGATCAGTATGATAATTGACGATGGGATTATGGACTTCATGTTCATGACCATCATCAGATGCCACGCGAGATACACTCGAGGCTACACTAGATAGGCTTGTACGATTCACCAAAGGAATAGAACTTGTACTCGATCGATTGGGAGACAGTGCACCAGATAGTGGGATCTCATCGTCATAATGACCGTCACCGATTTGATCGAGAACGGGATTCGTATTCTCGGCTCCATTGAAAGTGCCTTCCACATCAGAAGAGATGATATCTGTGCTAGGCACTTCAGACTCCTCTTTGTCACAACAACTGAAGCAATTTCCCATCGCGAAGAAATCTATAAAATATTCACTCCGTGATAGTAGAACTATAAAGCAAAGGCACTAGAACTATAAAGGTAACGAGGCCGTGCCATGGTGGAATCTAGCAAAAGTGGAAAAGTGACTTATTGGGTCGGTCGGACAGTCGGAGGAAGGTTTGTTGCCACAACTCAGAGAGCAGTACTCCGATACCTTCTAAGTGGGTAAGTGGGGAGCAACTCTAGCTACTATAGAGGCCAATGGGTTGTCTGGCGTCAAAGAATCCAGAATCGACGCAGTTTACAAACATCCATAGAAACATCAACGTAGACCAAATTGTAGACGTAGATGACAGCATTGAAACCGTAAAAGAAAGTTTGTCGATCGCTCCCATTGTAGTAGACACGACTTTCGTTTCTTTTCCGTTTCAAGGATTCTCTTCGACTGACGAAGTAGAGCCATGCACAGATCAGTGTGAATGTACGCATCCTCACTTGAATAAGTGGGACGGCAGATACCATTGCATGGATTGTGGGTATGTTTTGAACGATACATCCGAAGCGATGGAGGCGAACGCTGTTCGAATTGCCTTCGAAGGAGAGTCCGAGAAGAACACTCCTGTGGATGTTGTTGCAGAAGATCAATCCGTAGGCAGTATGTCAGCTGCTCGTGGTGTGAAGATCGGCTTTTTGTTGGCCTTCACGAGGTTCTACAACTGCTACAATTGGAACTCATGGGAACTCATTCGCAAGATCTTGAAACCAGCCACGCAGGAGCGTAGATGTCGCGTGGTGGAGTTGCCCGAGATGGCAGACTTCGTAGGTCCTGCAAAGACGTTTATCAGCTATGCACAAGCTGGCACATGGGGCGATCTGGTTGCTGCTATTGCTGATGGCGGCGCTGACTTGAATCGCTGTGTGTGGATCGACTTGTTTGCCATCCGCCAGTGGCCCTCCGACAAGCCTGATCTGGACTTCGCTTCTACGATCGAGCACTGCTCGTCATTCATGGTGGTGTGTTCGTATCTGAAGGAAGTAGATGACTTAGATGCTGATGAAGTGGATGACGGCGAGGCATCTATCTATGATCTTGACATGTCTGTAAAGAGACAGATCTGCTTTGCACGTGTGTGGTGCTTGGTGGAAGCTCACAAAGCCTGTACTATGCCTGACACGCCCTTCATCATGAAAGTAGGCCGCCACGCACTAAGGGCAGATGGTTCTCTGGAATTCAAATCTGCTCCTCAGAACATGCTAGAGGTGCTCTATTTCAACGTCGATGTGATGAAGGCAGAAGCTACTGTAGAAAGTGATAGACAGCGAATCATCGATGATATTAATGCTGGCGTGGGAGTGGATAAATTGAACTCTACCATAAGAGATGCTATAGGAGCAGCCACAGACATCAAGAATAGTGCGATACAATGTGCTGCATGTGGTGATGCTGATGCCATCGCATCCGTCCTAGCTGATCCTAACAGTATCGTAGAAATCAGCGCTGGAGGCTTTGGGAAGCTACTCAAGACTTTACTGGAAAGTGGCATCGTCACAGACATCGACAAAGGCGACGAGCAAGATTATACTGCGCTCATACTGGCTTCTACGAGAGGTCATGAGTCATGTGTACGAGTTCTGCTAGAAGCTGGAGCCGATATTGAGGCTTTGGCCGATGAGGGCGATACAGCTCTTACATTTGCTGCCAGTAAAGGTCATGCGTCCATTGTACAAGTCCTGGTAAATGCTGGTGCGGATGTCGAGGCCGCGGATTTTGAGGGTGAAAGATCTCTCATGTATGCTTCTAGTGGGGGCTATGAGTCCTGTGTACGAGCCCTGTTAGAAGCTGGCGCGGATAAGGATGCCAAGGATGAAAATGGCGTCACAGCTCTAATCAAAGCTTCTAAGGGAGGTCATGAGTCCTGTGTACGAGCCCTGTTAGAAGCTGGCGCGGATAAGGATGCCAAGGATGAAAATGGCGTCACAGCTCTAATCAAAGCTTCTATAAATGGTCATGAGTCCTGTGTACGAGCCCTGTTAGAAGCTGGCGCGGATAAGGATGCCAAGGATAAGGATGCCGAGACGGCTCTTATACTTGCATCTATGGAAGGTCACGAGTCCTGTGCACAAGCCCTGCTAGATGCTGGTGCCGATAAGGATGCCAAGAGCAATGATGGTGTGACAGCTCTTATGATTGCTTCTGAGAATGATCATGAGTCCTGTGTGCAAATGTTGGTAAAGGCAGGTGCAGACATGAGCGGCTCAACAAGGGCAGAATTTATGAAAGCCGCAAAAAATGGTGATATGTGCCGTGTGAAAGAGCTGTTAGAGAACGGCGTTGATATAGAGACGAAGGGCGGGTACGGCAAAACAGCTCTTATGAATGCTTCTAGTGAAGGTCATGAGTCCTGTGTGCAAGCCCTGCTAGATGCTGGTGCCGATATAGAGGCCAAGGAAAATGAGGGTATGACAGCTCTTATATATGCTTCTGACAAGGGTCATGACTCATGTGTGCAAGCCTTGCTAGCTGCTGATGCCGATAAAGAGGCCGAGGATAATGACGGTTGTACAGCTCTGATACAAGCCTCTTTGGGTGGTCATGAATCCTGTGTACGAGTCCTGTTAGATGCTGGCGCTGATATAGAGGCCAAGGATGAGGAAGGGATGACAGCTCTTATTGGTGCTTCTGGGAATGGTCATGACTCATGTGTACGAGCCCTGCTAGATGCTGGCGCCGATATAGAGGCCAAGGATGATGATGGCGATACAGCTCTCATTAATGCTTCTACGAAAGGTCATGAGTCCTGCGTACGAGTCCTGCTAGAAGCTGGTGCCAATAAGGACGCCAAGGGTAATAATGGTGATACGGCTCTTACATGGGCTACTGAGAGAGGCCACGAAGCTGTTGTGACTCTCCTAAGCGACTGGAAATAACTCTGTGCCGAATTGGTCCACAAGAATACGGAAGGAATAGTTGTTGTTTGTTGTTGTTACTGTACCGTACTGTACTGTTGTATTCATAGCATGTACACTTATAATATATATGAACTTGCATCCTCCAATATCACAAAGACTCCCGACGAGTGATATTCGAGCAACAATCGACCGCTTTCTGTTCTCCTCGGCCTCGATATCTCAGGAGTGATCTCCAAAGGGCGGTATACCTCGCATCTGGGCAAGCTTTAGCGTGTCGATTTCGCCGCCCTGGTGATTGCCTCGATCACAGTATTGCACCTGGAAGGATACAGTGATACTCTATCCTGTCGCATTTACAGATCTTATAGTGATTATTCCAGGATTCGGTCGAGGATCTGATCGACATTAGAATTAAGATTGCAGTCTGAGATGGCTACGACTACGCAATTAATCCTTCGCGGCAAAGCGAGCGCCTACGATATGTCCGACGATGGCACTATATGTGTGGCAGCGCCTGGTTGTTTGACATTTTTTAATGTGCTGACGAAGAATAAGAATTTAGGTGCTCCCTATCATGTGTTACATTACGAGCAGCCTCAACCGATTGACAAATTGAAGTACCAGCGTGTCATGCATTCTGGCACAGCCGCTAGTATGCCAATTTATGGCACTGCTGCGAACAAAGGCATGCATGAACTTGTCGGTATTTTGCGTGCTGGTATCGTAAGTATCTGGGAACCATTTCGTGAATTACGGCCATTGGTTGGATTGTTCAAATCTTCCTCTGCCATGACAGACTTAGATTGGTGTTATCATAATCCCAACTTATTGTCTACTGGCTGCAGTGGAGGCGTGATTCGTGTGTGGGATATTCGAATGAAGACGAATAGACGGAATACTTATAACAATATGAATCACAATAGTGCGATGCAGCACATGTCTGTCGGCCGATTGGGCACAATCAACACAGTGGCATGGAGCCCTATATCTCCGCACTATCTGAGCTGTGTATGCAATGACAACCGAGTCATGATCTTCGACACTAGAATGACGAGTAATTATGATTCTGTATTGGGTGCTAGCGCAAGTACGTCCAAACATACGCATACAATTGACAACAACAATGTCAATATTGGTGAAAAAGGAGGTGCATCTATGTCAGGCAATGACAAAGATTCAGCCAATATCAGTGCTTTTACATGTAGCAGCACAATACTGAATTCCACATGGTTGCAGGGCAGTCCTAGTAGTACCACAAATGGTTCTAATGTGGGCAAAATTGGCATTCTCACCTCCAAGAACACATTAGAAGTGATAGATGTCTCAAATGCAGTGAGTTCAACCGGACTACAAGCTGAGAGAAGCGCAAGTGCTTATTTCCCTTTCTTTAGGTCCAGTCGTCAGGGCTCTAGTTGGATGGTCAGTACACCTTTAGGCTCAGGAGTCGTCACGTGTGCTTCTTTTGATCCTGGCCATGCATCCACTATGACATCTAATATTTCACAAAAGGAAGAAAAAGATGATGGTTCATCTAAAACGAATGCAGATACCCCTGTTTCCTCACCTTTCTTTGAAATTCGGCTGCATTCTATTCCTACTACTGTGCAAGAGAGTGAAGAGAACGAGCACACCTCTACCAATAGGAGTTGTCTTTTGACACGAATAGAGGCAGATAATGCCCTTGGCTTGTGTTGGAGTGGAGATCACGAGCAGACCTTGACACATATGCGCGATCTAAGTACCATGAAAGCTCTTGTAGAAGGTGCACGTGCTCAGAGATCTGGTGGAGATGACGAAGAGATGGAAATCAGTGCAGTAAACGCAAGTGGAGCTACTGCTGCCACTTCAAAAAACAGCAAGAACAATTCTGGACTTAGCATTACTTGTCTCACAGACACATCTAGTCTAGTCACTGTACCCATTCCGAATGATATACTACATGAGCTGTGTTTCCGTCATAGGGCTAGTGCTGAAGGAGGAATGATAGCGAAGGATATTACAGATACCATAAAGGGCCGACAAGAGGGATCTTCAGGACAATCTGATGGTCTTACTGCGGAGGACAAGATGGGTGCGAACCCTAATAATGGAGATATAGGGGTTGTCAGTGCCATCTCGGTGAGCAAGACTGGTCCAGGCAATAAGTTGATGGCACCTCCTCGATACAGCTTTGCCAAGTTGCACAAGGCGGTGAAGCTAGACAAGCCTGCCTTGTCCAAACACAATAAAGAGCAAGTGAAAATAGCGGCCCCATCAACTACTACACCTACTAATACTGCAACGGTACCAGGTACTGTGATCTCTGATACAGACCAGAAGGAGGCAGCGGAAATGGACAAGCCCTCGGTAGATAAGAAGAATGATAATCGTGATGACAATGTCACCATCTTGAGTTCACAAGAAGCACCTCCACTGTTGTCGCAGAAGGACAAGACCACCAGTGTATCATTACATTGGCAGGACGTCGAAGGTCACATTCTTAGCTTGGAAGACGCTTTACAGCAAGGCATGTTCGAAGGGCTGTCTGTTGGTCTTATTGATCAGAATGCACGTCAAGTGACCTTTTCTGTAGAAGACAAGCGCACAGACTACGACTCTGTCACTCTTCTTGGCGAATCGAATGCAAGTGGCGGAGGGAATAGTGCCCCAATAGAGGGCAAGAGAACAATCAATCTGATCATACGCTTCCCCGCCAATGGCGCTCCGACATTTGCATTACGTGGATTGGAGCTGATTAGAAGAGAACAAGCCATTGAAGCATCTCTGATTCAGGCCCTCAACAATATTGCTGCTGACTACAAGGACTTGCTCACGCTGAATGGAAATGTTTCCTCTAAAAGAGAAGATAATGATGCGAAAGCAATAGTCTCCGCTGAGAACAATGAAGATGAAGAGAGTGGATTCTTGTTTGCTGTTGCCAAGTGCTTTCGATCCAAATGCTTACCATTAGTTAATCTCTCGACTGCGAGCAATAATGGGGATATTCTCACATCGCCCATCATGGGTCTAGCAAATGATCCCCAAGCAAATATCTCCCCCAATGCCAGTGGAGGTGTATATAACGTGCACAGTTTGACATCTTTCATCGACAGTATGGCTTACAGAGTGCCGTGTCCTGCCTCTAGTGGAGCCACGTGGAATGCAAAGGGACAACTAGTTTGTTTCGGCGGTACATCATTGAGTCGAGTTCTGTATATGAATCGCCAAGAGAAAGTTGAAAAGATCAGACGCGAGAGAGATCAACTTATTCAGGACAGTAAAGCATTGTCAGGTAATGTGCCTGCTCTTCCAGGCAATGAGAGCACAAGTACTGAGAATGCACAGGTCTTGACGAGTGATGCGGATATCGAGGAAAGCATCCCTCAATTGGCATCGTATCCCAAATCTTTTGGAGATATGATGGTCATAGAGATGAAGACGAGAGAACAGGCTGACAATGATGATGATGGCAATGACAATATTGAGAGAGAGGACGAGTATGCTTCTTATACGTTACCTCGTCGCGTTGCCACTATTGACGGAAAAACAAATTCCGGGGACAAGGACAATGAAGGCTATAGAAGAAGTAGGAATAGACCTGTAGGGAAGTATCAAGGATCACAGAACAAAAAAAGCACCACCAATAGAAGCAACAAGATGAGGACTACTCCTAACTTATTGAGAGTCCACAGTAATAGTGAAAGTGATCGATCGGATATCGAGTCTCTTTTGAGTGACATTGAACTCGAAGAGACATATTCCTTCGAGGATAATAATACAGAAGGCGAGATGAGCAGCAGTTCATCCACAAATACCAATCGAGGCACACGAGAGCGCACTTCTTTCAATGCTAGCTCATTGGACCATCCTCACTTATTGTCTGCCGATTTCCCAACTTTGGAGAGCCTTGGCCACGACCTGGATCAGAATCAGTCTCGTTTGAAGGAGCAGATGGAAGCTGTGCAGCGCATGAAGACGGGTCGCGTTCCTGGTCGTAACAGCATACTTTCACCCAATGATCGACATGCTTCTGGGGAAAGAGAGAGGGAAGGCACGGACAAGGGTGATAATGTCAACCACGATAGTCCTTCTGGCATTGTGGTATATCAAGCTCTCAGTGATGTGCCACAACTTGTGGGAGCATTGTTCGACTTTGGACCTTTGGAAGGTTTCACTATATGGACATTGCGGGGCGAGAAGTATCCACCGGAATATGCTCACCAGGGTAATTTAGGCATCCCTAGCGAATACATTGAAGGTTGCAAACGTGCCATTGTAGCTTGTAAACGCAATGCTGCTGTCCTCGATAGCAACGATAAAGTTAAAGGGTATTACCCTATGTCAATCAAGCAAAGCTGGTCTTTGTTAGCCGTGTCTTTGGAATTGTATGCCATTTCTTTGGAAAGCGAAGGTTCTGCAGATAAAGAGGGCGCTAGTATGCTGAATTGGAAGAATTCTATACTTGGCACCCGATTACTACTTAAAGTGCTATCATTTTTAGTAATTCACAAAGAATTACAGCTACTGAGCTCTATTTTGTGTATTTTAGGGGGTAGCGAACATGCTTTATTGCTTGCAGATATCAGACCAGATACTACCAAGTATATGAGTACAGACACCACCTGGCTCCATGCTAACGATGACATTAGCAAAAAAGTGAAGATCAACTACAAGGATTGGAAGCACCTCTTTGATATGTGTTTGACAGGATATGCAAGCATTCTGGAGCAATGGGGCTACTTGTTACAAGCAGTGGCAGTGCGTAAGAGATTAGGATACCCTTGGCTGGGAATGGACGCCGAACTCTCTCTTATAGAAGAGCAACATACAGGCGTGGTGGCAGCGGGCACTTCCAACACGCAAACGATGTCTGATGCAGCTATGACAACTACTGTTCCTACAATCACTGGCACTACTACCACAACAACCACAAATCCAACATCGAGTACTGTAGTCACTACTACTAATGATGTGGAAGATAAGAAAGAAAGTAACAAGGAAGTCAGTAGTTATGTTAGTATTACCATTGCACAGACACATATCCCAGTAGTGAGCAGCAGTACAGGTTTATGCTTCCGGTGTGGGAATCAGGCATCTTTGGAGCCCAGCTTAATCACTACTTCAAATACTTTTAGTTCACAACATACACACAGCTCTCACAATCGCACTCATAGTGGTGGCAATCATAACCATAATCATGCTCACGACCACTTGTCATGCATGGACAAAGAATGGGCTTGCAAGACATGCACCAGGTACAATGCCTTCTGCACATTATGCCATCTACCATTGAAAGCCGCTGCTATGGTATGTATTGGATGTGGTCACGGTGGACACTTTGATTGCATGAAAGCGTGGTTCAGTAGCAGTGTAGAGTGCGCTACAGGCTGTGGATGTAGATGTGCAGAGTTATCTGTGAATCTGAGACATAACAAAGCCTTTGGATCTGCACAGGGAACAGGGAAGGTGGACAATCTTGGTAATGAAGAAGACAAAGATCAGACTATTGTGAGTAGCGATAGTGAAAATAGCGAAGAGAGCGAAAGCGATTCTGATTATGACTCTTACTCTGATGAAGATCTGTACCAGCGGTACTTCAACGACCAGAAGTTCGACATGAACTCTTTCGACATGTGATGAAAATCGTAGCATTAGTGACTGAAGAGTGACTAATCATATATATATTTGTAACAATTGTGAATATTTGTCAACTATGTTAATATCAAATGGTGTCAAATTAACTCCTATTCACAACCACAGACGAAATTCCAAAAAAGCCACCATTTTATCGCCGACTTTACCGACCTCGGAAGCGTCGCTCCGGGGTCAAAAAATCAAACTTTGATTTGATGGTCAAATTTTTTTAGTGATTCTGGTTAAATTAGAAGAAGTTTGTTTGACTAGTGCTACAATGGCACGTTCTAAGAAGGTTTATGCGAAGAGAGGTGGGGTGAAGTCTCGCTTGAAGAGGAAGAACGGGTCAAAGTCTTCTGAAGACAACAACTTGATTACCCTCCCTTTTCCTCTTGCTGGCCGCTTACCTCATGTCGTCGAGCAATATATTCTTGGCTTTCTAGACGTGAAGACCGTATTATCTCTTGATACAGCCCTCTTAACTCACCAAGGAGGTTTACGTGATCATTTTCTTAGCCTGTTAGTTAAATTTCATGCTAATTGTTTCGATCTTTACGAATATAAGAATGTGTCTGCTGTGAAATGGTTACTTTCTCGTAAATTGCATGTGTTTATGTACAATGTGGAGCTCCGCGACGAGACCAAGTGTAATGGCAATCCTTTACATCGTTTATGTGCAAGTGAACGTGAACAGCCTGATATTTTTGAGTATTTACTGACACATTCGCGTTTTAGTTTCAAATTTGATCAATTGTGTATCAATGAACGAGTAAGCATTTACTCCACCCCTCTATTTGGTTCACAAACTGCATTGAATATCGCATGTTCGAAAGGGTATGCTGATCTAGTACGTCTTTTGATTTCAATTGGTCGTGCAGACGTGGATACCATATGTTCATGGAGAACTGCTTTAATGACAGCATGTGAAGTAGGGCATTTCGAATGCGTGAAAGTTTTGGTTGAAGTTGGAAACGCAGACATTAATAAGAGTAATACAATGAACACGGGAATGACAGCTATGATCATTGCAGCAAGAGATGGACATTTTGAAATTCTAAAATATTTGATTGAAAAAGGAGGCAATGTCTTTTTAACAGATTCAGATGGACGTAACTGTTTGGCACATGCAGTTGAGCACAAGCATTACGATATTTTTGAATATTTGGCTGCATTGATGTTACCCAAACCTGTTCCAATGCGTCCGATTACGCCTAAAAAAAGTGATTCGCCTTCTATGACGGAGATGAACGAGATTCTGGATGAAGATACCAGCACTACTTCTTTGCTACATAGTAGCATGGCACAAGCAGCATACACTCCTGTGAACTTTGCGACTAGTGAAGATGATACACCCGCTGTACCTCCAATTGGTTCACATACACTATCTCAAATTTCATCATTATCCTCCAATACACATGTTGATGATGATAGTATGAAAGAAGCCACGGAGCCCGAAATCACTGTGAATGACACATATTCCATCTCTGGTGATCGTTACACTCTCTTGCACATTGCTACAAGAAAGAAGGATACCAAGATCTTTACCAAGTTGTTGCAAGATTACGATGCTGATCTTAATGCTAAAAGTGGATCTTTGCAATCCACTCTATTTCTAGCGGCTCGAGACGGATCCACGGAGATCTTGAACCTGCTGCTCAGTGACGAGTATCGCCATTTACTGGAAGAGGACGGTATCGATGCGATCGATGCGAGATTACAAACACCTTTAATTGCTGCTGCTACCAATCAACATTATGATGCATGCAAAATTTTGGTAGAGAATGGCTGCGATGTGAATAAAGTAGACGAGAATTCTCGGACTGCATTGATGTCTGCAGCACGTGTAGGTAATGTAGACATTGTGAGATTATTAGTGAATAAACAACAAAGAGAAGAGAGTAGAAGAGCATATGAGAAGAAATACTTGAAAATTGATAGTGTCAGCGCAGAACAGTTGGCAGACATCCGTAATGCGAGCAGCAAGAAGAAGAAGAGCAAGAAGAACAAGAAGAAGAAAGGTTCTGACACGGACGACAAGCCTGGTATTAGGATTGATCTTTCATCTGAGAGCTCTTCTTCTGCTGCTGCAGAAACAGTACCAACACCTTGTTCCCAAAACGACAAGGTCAAAGATATTTGCAATAGTAATTGTAATGCTATGGATATTGTTGAGGCAGTAGACGACAAAGAGAATTGTTTGGAGATAAACAAGACTGTACCAGAAGCAGAATCATCAGAGGTACTGAAGGTTGAGGTTGAGGAAAAGGAGACGGAGGCATTTAGTGTGGAAGAGCAAGGAGAGATGAAAGCAATGGCTCTAGCCGACTCTTTCTCTTCTGAAATGCGCGAGAGTGTAATTCGCAAGAGGGAAATGGAAGCAATGGATCTTGCTGACTCTTTCTCTTCCAAGTTGCGTCAGAGTGTAAATCGCAAAACATATACACCTTTCTTTCTCAAGCAAAAGAATATTGCAGACATCACTATTCGTAGTAATGAAGGCAAAGATGCGTTACTTTATGCTGCTCTAGGGAATCATATGGATGTGATCAAGGTACTGGTAGAGGAAGGAGATGCAGATGTCAATGGTTTTGACACTATTGAACGTCTCAGTCCTCTCATTGTTGGTGTAAATGTGTGGAATAAGGAGATGGTGGAGTATTTGACAGAACGTGGAGCTGATTTGAATCATCAAGATCATGAAAAATGTACGGCACTTTTGTCTGCAATTCACCGTGCTACTATGGACAATCAGGGAGGAGAATATGCGACCAAACGAGCTACTATAGCATTTGAAATAGCCAAATATCTGATCGATAAGGGTGCTGGTGTAGACATTGTAGATAACCAGGGGAACACATGTCTCATTAGTGCTGCAGATAATGGCCATGAGGAGCTGTGCTTGAAGCTATTGAACGAAACAGATACCAATCCCCATGCTAAGGACATGTACAATTGTACTCCTTTGCTGAGTTCTTGTAAGAAGGGATTGAAGAACGTCGTTCCTTTACTTCTTGCCAGAAATGTGGAATTGGACCATCAAGATGACCATGGCTGGACTGCACTCATGTATGCCACGACTAAGGAGAACATCGATATTGTGAACATGTTGCTAGCTGCTAATGCTAATGCGGATTGTGAACCTAAAGAAGGCCCCTACCAGGGTTTGACAGCTTTGATCCGAGCAGCCTATAAGGGCTACAAGGACATATGTCGAGTTTTGATTGAGAAAGGCAACGCGAATGTGAACCATCAGAACAAGGAAGGCTCCAGTGCATTATCTTATGCCTCTGAAGGTGGACGATATGAAGTAGTAGACTTGCTGTTAGAACACAATACAGATGTGGAGACAATGTACTTCGAAGATGGGAAAACTCCTTTACTCTTCGCAGCATGTAATGCTACTAATAGTGCTCGTGACGTAGACAAAGGGATCGACCACATCAAGGTGATTCGTTCCCTAATCGCCAAAGGTGCTAATATCGAGAAGACAGATAAAGGAGGCCAAACGGCTCTCATTCATGCGAGCATGGAAGGTTTTACTGAAGCAGCACAATGTCTATGTGAAGCCAATGCACAGATCAACATCTTTGACTCGTATAAACAATCTCCACTCATGTCTGCATGTAGACGCAATAAGGTTGAGACTGCTACTGTATTAGTAGACGTTGGAAGAGCTGATATCGATTTGTTGTCTCCTTATAATGCTAGCCCTTTGACTTTAGCTGCAGAGAGAGGACACTTAAATGCAGTGGAATTCCTATTAGAAAGAGGTATCAAGCTCAGTACTGTCAATGCGCGTCACACTCCCTGCAGTAAAGAAGGGGAGAAGTTGGTGGATGGCAGGACAGCCTTGATGCTTGCGATTTCCAACACGGCCCCTTTTACTGAGAATCGCAAGGAGATCTGCCTGAAGTTAGTGAACTATTACTGTGATTTGAACGTACAAGATGATTCTGGACATACTGCATTGATGCATTTGGCAAAAAGAGGCACTGCGATCCGTACTAGTTATTCTAAAGAAATTGCTGAAGCTATGATAAAGAGAAAATCTAAGATCTTACCTAAACGTCATCGTAGTAAGGAGAACCAGATAATGAATGTGAAGGAGAAAGTGTACAGCTACAACAATATGCTTCGTGACGAGAACGGTTGTACAGCTTTGTATCACTTCAGTGAAGTACTAAATAAGACTGCTGTGAAGTTGATTTTGGACAAGAACAAGAATGTCATCAGTATCAATAGCAATACTAACATGTCCCCCTTGATGATTGCCGCTAAAAAGACGGTTCATAGTGGAGACAATGAGCTAAGTCCCGCATTAGAGTGTATTATGCACTTGTTGGAAGCGGGTTGTGATGTCTACCACAAACACAATGATACTAGAATGACGGCATTGCATTATGCTTGTGAGGTTGGTAGTGATAATGTTGCCATGTTCGTACTCGCACACCAATTTTTGTCAAAATGCAAAGATTCTAATATTATGTTTCCCAAGATATATGATGCCTGGGATGGCGCTGCTTCGAGTCCTAATGATTTTGATAGTCCTCGGAAAGGAGCCTTAAGAGGCTCTGGTGCCCCTAAGAAGAAAAAGCGTAAAGTACTAAACTATTTGCTTGGTCATGGTAATGTCGCTGAGTCATCTTCCTCTACGGAAGCAGTAAATCGCGCTGAAGCTGAAGAGCAAGAAGACAATGAAGCAGCGAATGCATCATCATCTACGAGTAACATGGCTCGTCGTACACGAAGCAGTAAAAAAGAGGAGAGCATCCCCACTCCAAAAGAAGAGACAGAGAGTATAGAAGAAGAATTGGTCTTTGCGGAGGACCAGTGGGAGCATTTGCTTCTCACGGACATTAGCTTCCCTTTGTTAGATATGCAAGATAGTCAAGGTCGTACTGCTCTGATGCTTGCCATGCAAACTCGCAATGTCAAACTAGTAGAACTTCTGGTGAAGTTAGGAGCTAGTAGGGACATAATGGACAACACTGGTCGCTTGGCATCTCAATACTTGGATCATGCACATACAGATACCAATGCTACTGCTACATTGAATAGAATCTTCTTCCAAGAGACATCTCCGGGGATCATGATGTTAAAGGAGAAGGCTGTCAATGCACATACTAGACTACTACAATCACCAACAGCATCAAACAACACTCAGCCTATGGTAGTAGAGGAGAATATGACGAGCAGCAAAGGACCCAATAAGAGAGCTCGTAGCGAAAGTGACGTCAGTGATTGCAGCGAAGTGATCTTGACGGGCAGTGCCATTGGTGCCGCTGTGTGTGCAGATATCAATGAAGCGTTTGACAGTGATGCCTCTAACCAGGGAAAACTTTCCGCACAAGATATTCTCTCCATGAGTAGTGCTGGTGCAAGTCAAACAGAAGAGGATGGGTCCAATAAGGGCAATGCCAATAGAAAGCGAGTCAATTGGGATTCTGCTGAGCGCGATTCCACCCAAACAGCTGGCCAAGATGAAGAGGATAAGCAAGGAAGTTCGCTGCTTCAAAACAATAGCTTCAGTCTGGTGATTGAAGACAAAGACTCACGATTAAGAGCATTGCTGTTAGTAGCGTTAGGCTTCGATCCCAACGACACCTCGAAGTATAATTCTCAAAGTAATGAAGACACACATGTAAGTCCATGGGAACCGTTTCTGGATATAAACTTTGAGCTCCCCATCGTAGACATGATAGACATTATGTAAGTAGTTTCAATGCTATCAAAAAGAAAGAAAGAAGCTGGATACCATAAGCCAATGTGCGAATGAATTTTGAATTGAAATACAAGTTGTTGTAAATAATATGACGAGTAATGTAAACACCAAATCTTATTCACACTACTCTACAATCAAATCTCAAAACAGTATAATATCTACAAGACTTATTGGTCTCCTTAAAACATTTCTCTCTATCTACACACCCTTGAACATGGATGAGATGATGTTGGCGACTACTCTAATCTTGGCCAGATCTGTCATTTTAAGCACTTTGGCCTTATTGGTACTGACAACGAGACATCCATACTTCTCTCCACCATTGGGTGATGCAATCGGATTCACAAATACCGATTGGATATTGATGGGCAAGAAGTTGATGAACTCGTCCTTACCTGGAATGATCTGCAAGTCGGGTAAGTACACTTCCTCTCCCTTGGAGACACATAGATCCAAAATAGGTCCTATATTGATATTCAAGTCCTTCTCTTGGTCATCACTGTTACCACTATCATTCGCCTTGTCTGTCAATCCCACCACACCTGCTCTTCCTATACTCATTCCATTACTAGCAACAATATGCACGGAAGTAGCTGGTGTCAGTTTCAATAAAGTAGAGATGGACCAGACAATAAACTTCTTCTGTATGTCATTGACATATTCTTGATTGATCACCGGAGACCGCAACACTTTGCCAATCAGAGACACACTGTCTCGATCACGAGCAGTAATGTCGAATTGAGACAATGCATTCAACAACAAGGCGCTGCATGCCACCACAGAAATGATATCTGCACGGGATTGGATGTCTGTCACAGTCTCCAAATCCAAACTCAATCGATTCACCAAAAGGACCAACACGCCACCACCACCAATGCCCAGACTCATGTCGTTCAAGCTGAAACCAACATCTGAATTGTCCTGAATGTCTCGATCCACAGTCTGCAGAGACAATGGTGTTCTGAACGTAGAATCCAGCTCACTACTTTTGAACCGCGATATCAGGCGATGTGACGAATGAAATGCATTCGAAATGCATGTTATGCATAAAATGAAGATCAGAGACAGCTTCATGTGGGAACAAGAAGCCTTCTCAGGGCTGCAGGGCTGTGTACACACAACACCGATAATCAAAGTGTCAAAACCGGGTCGGGAGTTGATCTGGGAAGTCATCAAAAAGATTGCTGGCATTTCCTGTTGGTGGTGCGCACTGGAGAGCTAACGAGTGTACATTGGCCTTCTATCCCTTTTAGTGCGGGTATCTATATCATTTGAAGGTTGTGTAATTACTATGTCCGCCTTTGCCGAGCCTTCAGAATATCGAACTTGTCTTCTCAATTTATCGGAGCCAATCGCGAAACGTACCCACGCGGCCTTTTACCTTCGAACCATTGGCACGCTGGAAGCCATGACGGCAATCGCTGACGCTCTTCAGCAACGCAGTGATTCTTCCTTGATGCGTCATGAGTTAGCATACATTCTTGGCCAGATGGGTTTCAAAGAATGTTGTCCTGTACTGATTTCTATATTGAGTGATGAAAGCGAAGATGTTTTAGTAAGACATGAGAGTGCAGAAGCCCTTGGTAATTTGGGTTCAGCTGAAGTATTAGAAGTATTGGAGAAATATCAAGACCACAAGGCACCCGAAATCGCAGAGACGTGTCAAATAGCTGTCGAGTTGATTCACTACAAATTGAGCGAGGAAGGAAAGAATGATAAGCTCAATAAAGCCATATACGAAAGCGTAGATCCTGCTCCTGCTTTTGGTAATAATGAAGAAACACGTAGTATTACAGAATTAGAAAGAGACATGTCCAATAAGGAGCTGTCCCTCTTCAAAAGGTATAGAGCCATGTTTTCGTTACGCAACATGGATAGTGATGAAAGTGCTTTAGCTCTTTGTAAAGGCCTTAGAGATGATAGTGCATTATTTCGACATGAAGTAGCCTATGTACTTGGTCAAATGATGCGTGAAGTGACAGTGCCTTCTTTGATAACATGTCTCGACACAATGACGGAACATCGTATGGTGAGACATGAAGCAGCCGAAGCTTTAGGTGCCATTGGCGGTACTGCTGTGGAAGAAGTATTGGCCAAATACCGTGCAGATGAAGAACCTGTCGTCAAGGAGAGCTGCGAAGTCGCTCTAGATACTGTCACATACTGGCAAGACGTCTTTAAGGCCGATGACGGCAAGGAAGAAGTCAGAGATGCACCGACTGCCACTGCCAAGTGAACGAATAAATCTCTAGTATACTATAACGTCAACCAAAGTCAAGACTGACCGAACTGAATAGAAAATAATGTATAACGATTAAAATTTTGTAAAATCTGGTTAGATCAGGATGACAAGTAATATGTATTCTAACTGTACCCTTATTCCATTATATTAAGTTTCTTGATTACACAACTGGAACACTTAGATATATTTAGCTTGCTATTAGTTGATTCTTTTCTTATGGCACTTGGTATCTACGAGAATTGACAAATCCTAGATCCACTACAGCGGATATCCATTAGGCTTGATGAGAAGCATAGTGAGATGATTACCATCTGGATCCCCCAGCAGCACCATCATCTCTACCGCGCTTTTGACCGCTACGATCTCCGCCTGCGGCAGGACCGTAAGCACTGAGATCTGCGCCGGGTGCATCACGGCCTCCACCTCTACCACCTCCATCGCGACCACGACCGCGCCCTCCACCTCTACCACCTCCATCGCGACCACGACCACGCCCGCCTCCGCGTCCACCATCTTTTGGACCTCTTCCACCTCCACGTCCGCCTCCACGACCACGACCTCCACCACGTCCGCCATTACGTCCATTATTTCTAGCATCTCTAGCATTCATGGCATCTCTGACTCTTTCTTGGGACTTAGTCCAGAACTCTAACTCTTCATCACCCGACAAGATAACACCAGAGACGTTCTTCTCATCACCCTCCTTGATCTTAACACCTTGCAATAGAGCATTGGTGATGGCAACAGAGGAAGTAATATCAGCGACTTGAATGAAACACTGAGTGTCACCCGCAGAGTAATCAACATACTTGACGTCACCTATGGCCTTGAAGCAATCTTTGATAGCATTGAAGTCAGTATTAACAGGCAAATCAGAAACTTTCAATACACAACCCTTGTCATAGACAGGAGGGCCCAAAAGTTCAGTTTTTTGTTTCTTGTTTGCACCGAATCCACCACCGGCTCTCTTTTGCTTTTCCTTCTTGGCACTTCTATTCTTCAACCAATCGTCCATAGGCATGATGCATTCCAACTCACGCTGGTTGAATTTCAAAGTGACTAGTCCATTTCCATCATGAGTCTGCTTGATCGCATCTTGCATATTATTCACTGTCTCAAATTCAACAAAAGCAGATCCTTTGAAAGACTTGTCATTGTTTCTTCTCATTTTAACCATCAAGATCTTACCAAATGAATCAAACAATCCTCGAATAGTCTCAATAGTGCAACTGTTATCTAATTCAGGGAAACCCTTTACGTACAAGGTTCTGTCAATGGCCTCTTGAGCAACATATTCAGGAACATCAGTAGCACGTTTAACACCAGTACCATCAGGACTTAGAGTTAATTCAGTACTCGATCTCAGGGCATCAGCAATGAAGTCTTTGTCCATGGACAGGGCCTTTAACTTGTTAAAAGTTAACAACACATCAAAGGCGACGAAACCTTCAGCAGCTTCTTTTACTTTAGCTTGCAAAAACTTATCACGACGAAAGTTTGCATCGGAGAAGTAGAACTCCACTTGTTCACGAATTTGGGTCGATACGTCAGCCATCTCCAAATTGGTCGACTCACCCTTTTTTCAGATTAAAATCTATAAATCAAATAAATAAGAAGAGTGGTAAAAAAAGTATAAAAAAGAAGGGTTAGTTTGGGTTTCTATGAGAAAGGAAGCGAAAACAAAGTACCGCCTAAACAAACACGACCAAACACAGGCATGGCAATTAAAGGCAAGAGAATCGACGATAAACCGCGGGACGATCATCAAATTAATCACTTTCTTTTTTCAGGGCTCTCTCGCTTCATGCCCCCCACATCTCCACCAATAAGCGATACTATGATACAAACGACCCACTACTAGACATCTAGTCAGGCACGAAGCGTTGCTGGGGGATGTAAAATGGAGATACTTACCTCAATTTCGCACTTTTAACGTACTAATCTAACTTCTCTTGGAGGGATGGGCTCCGGGCAAACCAAAGTGACATTTATAAGTGACGGGGTCGGTGCTCCAAAAAAAAGCGAAAAGCTTAAAGGTTGGGCTGCACGGCATCCCCCATCGCAACACGTAACGCAACCTCCAAAGGATCCAATTTGTCTGCTGTGGTAATTGATTTACGTCAATAGTCGTTTTCCTAGACTACGCACCGTCTCATGGCCTATACTCGACCTCCTGGCAAAGGTATGCGTAAGAACCGCGCCACTCAGCGCCGCAATCGGTACTTTCTGACTTTGATCGGCTGTGTAGTGGTGCTCATATTGGGATTAGCGCTACGTTCTTTTTATAAAGGCTATCTTGATAGCATCATTTATGGTGATCCATTGGTTGCCAAGTATCGTCACTTGCCGAACGAAGTGGAACAATTAGCCAACATCAGGGAGAATCAGGAATACGAGGATTCACAATCGGAGAAAGACACGTTTGCACTCGATCCTGTGCAATTGGCACCTGACGAAAATGAAGCAGAAGTAAAAGAAGCGATAAAAGATTCTCAACCAGCTCGAGTGGAGGAATTGGAAAGTAATGAAAAGAAAACTAGGCCTAGCTTGGAAGAACTAAAACTCTTGTCCTTGAATGCTCCAGTGAGAGCAAGCGTGCGAGGCAACTTGCAGGATGCAAGTATAGTCACTACAGATCCTGCCATTGTTTCAGCAGATCATGAATCGACGTTGTCGAAAGAGGAATACAATCGTCATTGGTTGACACAACGATGGCAAGCAGCGTCCAACATGGGCGGTAAACCCATTCAGGGCCTTCATTGGCTCATTATGGATCTTGGAGAGACAGCTCAACAGAATACCATTTATCGTCAAATCCTCGATTTCGAAGATGCCTATTCTGTCGATTATTCGATTTATTACAACATCTACAACGACTTACATGAAGACAACTGGATACTGTGTGTAGATACCAAACCGGAAGCCAATAGAAATTCTATGACGAAAGGGAAAAACAAGGAAAAATTTCAAAATGCATACAGATATGTCAAGAATAGCTTCCGTGTAGACATGGCGATCGATAAGAGAAAGCACCACGTGGTGCACACCATTGACCACAGGGTAGGCAGCAAAGTGTATCCTTTGCCAACCGATGTGAGGTACTTGAAACTAGTCATTCACGCACCGGGAACGAAATATGGAACCAGCATTTGGAGATGGCAAGTGCTAGGAACGAGCGAGTAAACTGTATAAGATATACTGGAGACTTTTGTAATTTGTAAACAACTTGTAATGGATTGAGTCTGATTGGGCGCATAGGGTTAGGGTTAGAAGTGGTATGAATGGCATTGGCGCTGTGGGGAATCGTCGAAGCTTTGGTTGACAGACAGACCAGGCGCGTCACTCCCATCAGTTGATCTACGTTGTTGCGGGCCCACGCCTGTAATATAGCCGATAGACAGTATAGTGGACGTTTTTAGAACTTATAGGTACCTAACCTATCCATTTCGTCGTTCAAATAGTCATTTTTGTGAAACTTTGGTGCAGGAAGTGGCATTAATCGCAAATCGCTCTCTATTGGATAAGATTGAGCACTAGTGCATAAGCGATGTACGTTGGTCCCTGGCAGGAGTACGCCCTTTCCCGCAAGAGTGCGGAGAATCCTGCTAGTGCCCGTGCTCGTTCCGATGACTTTAAGCGCGAGATGGAGAAGGCCCTCCTGGCGGGTCTTGATCCTGCCGCAGCCGCAGCTGCTTTGAAGGCAATGGAGAAAGTGTTGGAGACCAATACATTACCAGACACAGGCTCTGTGCACCACGATGATGACAATTTCAGCCGAGCTTCCCACTCGACGTATCACAAACCTCATCGTCCCAAACCCAAAGTGGTGTCTTCTCTCTCCAACAATAGTCATTTCAAATTGAGTTTGCCTGCGTTGGACAGGATCAATCCTAATAATAACAATAGCAAAGGGTTTGACATGTACTTGGATGACCACTATGGTGGCGGCGGCTTGACATACAATGCACAATATCGTTCTCCTCAAGATGATGAAGGCACAGCAAGTGCAAGAACAACTCCGAATGAGTTACGTACATTGTCTCCTTTATCTTCACAAAGCGAACCGAATAGTAATAATAATCAACAACAAGGTCGTGATAGAAAGAATGTTAAAAAAGGCATCAATCGAGTGGTAGTGAAGAACAATAAGTCGAGTCCATCTCAAGCATCCTCTCATAGTTCGGGTGCTTCTCAATCAGGCGTGACAATCATTACTACAAATTACAACAATTCTGCTTACAATACGAATTTGATGAAGAACAAAAATAATATCAATGCCAAGCTGCAGAGAGAAAAGGACATTGCTCGCATGGAGAAGGTGCAAAATCGAGATAGATCCAAATTCGGTACACGCAGTCTGGCGGATCACATGTCTGGTATGTCTCCCATCCCTCAAGAGTCCAATAACAAGACATTGCCTTCTCTTATGAACTTGGGAGAAACTTCTCCCGACCGTATGGGTTTCGCCGAAGCAATAGATGGCCATACGGATGAAATGTTGTCACCTGTCCAACAGATCAATTACAAGTATGATAAACACAAGCAATTCCTTAGAGAGGATCAGACCAATTCTAACTCTCCCAAACAGTACAAGCCGCAGCCACCTTACGACCATAGTGCTGCTATGAGAGTTTTGAGACTCGCCAAGGAGTCAATGAAAGCAGATTTCTCGCAGTTTTGGGATTGGGGAAAGAAAGACTCTGGTAAGAGTACCAATGCGCCTAGCAGCAAGTCTATGTCCTCTCCTCGCTCTCCACGTATCGCCAATGCTACTAACAGACCAGCTATGAACAATACCAAGGACAACACTACACGAGAAGAGGATATCATGAACAAGGTGGAACGTGTCAAGAAGATGCAGATGTTGTACAGTCAGAAAGACGCAGAGAGAGGAGCTGGTCATACTAACGTGGCTGGTCTCGTGCAAACCGGCCATGCTACTCCCGACAAGAGTAAGACTAGTACAGGGACTGGCCACAGTGTGCTACATACGGCTGGGAGAGCTATTGCTATGATCGATAATACATCCCCCGCTCGCAAGCCAGGTACACCCAAGATATCTGATATGAACTTGACAGACCAAGACATGATGATGATTAGTAAGTACTTCAAGGACGATACCCAAGCATTTGTTGAAGATATGGAGTTACCATCTCAGTATGCGGCGAATGTTGATATGTCTGCTTCATCGACCCACAATGTACCTAATTTAAATTATGGAAATCAACCTATACACATACCAAGTAATAATGCTGATTACATGGCTATGACCGACGAAATCGATACTTCTCGAAGTATGTTGTCTGAACAAATGCTAGAGAGTCAGGAGCCTTCTAGAAGGAACAGTATCAGTGGCGGCTTGACAGGCCATGTAGATATGATTGAAGTAATTGGAGACAATATTAATAATGATGAAAACATTGATGTGGGAGATAATCAAGTGGAAGCAGAACAAACAATGCCTACGAAACTAACCCCTCTCGTGACCAGTCACGATGCGGATCATTCATATATACCCACACCAGAGGGTAGTCCAAGTGGTGGGATGATGGACGAGCTGTATGGGGGAGGCAACCACGACAGCCTGTTGAAGTGGTCCAGTAAACTTGAGGTGGAATTTTGATGAGTGTATTTATATTGTAGAGTTGTACTAATGATGTTGAACTTTGTCATGATTTCATTTCACGTTCTTCTTCTTCTTTTTGTTCATAATATCGGAAAGATGTGCCGCTACAATCTAGTATAATTCATCGTTTCCACTGTCTACATCTGATATACATATTCCCAACATATCTTTTCTCAATTTCTTTTCACTTTATCCCCCCCTTTTTCTTCTTCACGTGAATCCTTATCATTAATAATGTAAACTCTGATGACTTATTATCATCGTCCGTATTTCCATCTTAGCTATCCTTCATGGAACGACCACTGCTATTTCCAACTTCATTACTGCCATTTCCGAAACTTTCCTTCATATTGGAACCCCACGAAGGTCTATTGGCTGCTGCAATCATCTCATCCAAAGCGACTACAACTTGCTGGAATGACGGTCGTTTACGGTAATCTGCCGACCAACAAGTACTCAATAAATTACTGAAAGGACGTGGCCATGATTTATCCAGTTTGGGTCGATCTCCAGCCAAGACAACGCTGGTCATGAACTCATCACGACTCATGCCTTTGAAAGGCAATCGATCTCTGGCCATTTGCCACAACATGATACCAAAGGAATACACATCTACTTTCTCATTATATGGCTTTTTCAGTGCGACTTCAGGAGCCATATATCTCAAACTGCCTGTATTACCCGTCATTTCGTAAGCATCATGAGCTGTCGTGATGGTCCTGACACATGTACATAAACCGAAATCGAACAATTTAAGACATCCTCCACTTGTAAAACCAACATTATCAGGCTTCAAATCGCGATGGATGATAGAAGCACCCATATGGCATTCCCTATGTAAAAAGTCCAATGCACCAGCTATATCTTTAGCTCTACTCAAAAGATTAGAGTATGTAAAACTAGGTCTACGGAAAAGCTTTTGAGCTAATCCAGATTTTATTTGGTTTTGTGATAAAATGGTATTCAAAGTTCCTCCACCTAACCATTCTAACACAATGAACCTTCTCGGATGTTTACCTGCACCAATCAATTTGATGATATTGGGGTGGTTAATACGCGCTAACATGCCATGCTCTACATCAAATTCGTGTACTGCAATAGGTTCCATCTGAATTTCTTCTTTTATCATCTTGATGATGACTTTTTCATCATTAAGTTTCGCCAAAAAGATGTTACTATTACTGCCATCAGCGATGTAAGTGATATCAACAAAGTGCTCCATTATCATATTGTCAGCCACTAGAGTCTTAGATGGAATCAATACCACAGGATAACTGAACGTATCTACAGGATCCCATGTAGGTGCATCATATGTCTTGGGTATTTGCACAACATTTGGATAGCGTTGATCTCCATAGATTCCTATAGGTGCACTCTGCACATATCCTTGTGGTGCTCCAAATTGTTGTTGTTGTTGGTGTGAACGTACCAATGCTCGCTGGGCATCGGTGCTATTTGATTCATTTGTTTTGGCACCGCCTGCTTGTATATTATTATCATTATTTCCCCCAGAACTCGGTGAAGGTTCCGTTCCATCTGCATCCACAGTAATGGCCATGGTGGATAAATCCACATCACCACTACCCACGCTGTCAATTCGGGTGGGACTGCCTGTAGCCTGCAAGCGCATTACGCTATCAGATTGAGGCAAATGCGTCTTGGATGGGCTGTGCTTCAATTGCTCCGTGATGATAGCATTACTACCAGATCGTCCACGTCCTACACTAACATCCATGGTGGGGATTTCGGCATCATCATGAGTTGTACGGTGATGCTCACTGATACCAGTCTGATCTATAGATCCCTGTGATAGCGATTTACTTCTGTACGGAGGAGAATAGTGTTGACTTATACTGCCCGCAGCGACAAGGTTACTGAGACTCGGTAATGGTGCTACATTCAATGGACGAGGAAGAAAATGTTTATTATCTAAACTTTCTCGACTTGACTCGCTACGTGTTTCAGATATCATGTCGTCTTCATCATCCAAATCAAAGGCTGCAACATAGATCGAATAGCCAATACCATGCAGAAAACGCAAAATTTTCTTTTTGCAAGGAATCAGATCTACACTGAAACCAACAATAAAAACAGCCAATTGTTTGGCTGTCAATTGCAATTGGAAACCTACTTCTGTCTTGATGTCATTGACGAGTTTTTCGGCATACATTTTCTTGTTCTTCATGGGAGAAGACAGAGATTGGTGTTCGTCAGATCTTACCACATTCCAATGGTAGCTCTGAGAAGATTTTGATGCCAATTCACATAACTAGGCAAAAGAGAAGGCACAAAGAAGGAAAGAAGGGAGACATTGGTTAGTGTGTATGTATTCGACTGAATGAGTGTAAGTAAATTGCTTTTCTTTTTCTTTTCCATCTTTTCTCTCTCCAGCTCTAGAGAGGCAAAGATCATGACTTACAACTGGAGAAATCACATGTGTGTGGCTATGAGAAGGGTAATGCCCAGCAATGATACCGTCATATCTAGACAATATATTCTCTGTAGCATGCACATAAATACAGGCATAGTTGCCTTCCTCATCTCTAGTCCATAACTCTACAATATCGAATCCGACAACATAAGAAACCAATTCCATGCTTTTACGAGTGCACTTCATCTGTTTTCCTAGATACTGAGAAGAATGTGCATGGCCTGACTTTGACATGATGCACAATCCAGATACAGATAAGACCCTACTCAATTACTCGACAGGCGTCCTAGAAACAGCCGCTAAATACTAATTCAATATGGGAATGCGGTCTGCTAAATGATAAGTGCCGAGCTGAAGCAAATCTCCGATTCAGTCTTATACCAATGAGTGTGGCTATACTTGTACCTCAAAACACACAATTGACCAATACAATATCAGTTTGAGAGAGAAACTGGCTCAATTGCGAAATGTCGTGGAGGAACAACAGGCTGGGTCGGTAACCTCGAGAAAATTTCGAGAGGAGAGAGAGGTCAAGATGCGGCTCTCCTACTGGGATCGCTTTTGGTCGTGTCGCATTCTGCATGAGGTTGGTGCTCGTATGAATGTCCCCCACGAATGCATCTTGACCGCTCAGATCATCTTTCACAACTTCTACAAACGCGTGGAAGACGATTTGTCTATTTTGGATCCCTTTTCTTGTGCGATGGGTTCCTTCTTTCTTGCCGGTAAAGTGACTGAATGCAGAATACGTGTGAAAAAATTGATTTTACATTTCGAATATGTGTATACACACAAGAAATTAAATGGAGACATGCCTCTATTGCACAATTACCGAAGAGAAGCATTGAAATACGAAGGCGATTTGAATCAAGATGAGAATTATGCGCAGTGGTCAGAAGCATTGTGCACTTCTGAAATCAAACTGTTGTCTGTATTAGGTTTTTCCGTATACCAATTCAAAGAGAACCCTCACAAGTACTTGCTATACTTCCTCAAGATTCTAGGTGGAGACAATAATTTGGCGCAAAAGTCTTTTGATTATTGCAATGATGCCATGCTGATTGACTTGTGTGCTCGATTTAAACCATCAGCGATTACTGCTAGTGCCATCTACTTGGCAGCGCGTAAATTGGAACATCCTTTGCCTGATCCTAAGGAGATTGCCTGGTATGAATTGATGGATACGGATCTGGCTACTATGAATGAGATTAGTACTGAGATTGTAATTCTGTTGTGCGCTTACGAAAAAAAGCAAAACAACAAAGAAATTTCTTGGTTGACACAAGCCATTACCACGTTACCTACTCTCAAGAACACACTCAATGAGAATTTTCGACAAATTGTCACCATTGGTAACCAACAACAGAGACCGGGACATGGGGCGAATGGGTGTGGACTTCGAGAGAAAGGCAATGTAATGCAGGACAAGAAGAGAAAGTCTCGATGGAGCTCCTAAAATGAAAAACTGGTCCCTACATGTAGAGGAGGGAACCTCACAATATTTTGTACAGTGTAGAACGGCAATGAAAGGATGTAGTAAAATGATGATAAACATGTATATCCAATACTCAACAAAGATTCAACAAGAATTTACACAATCTATAATGTATACTCTCATAATTCTATATCCAACCTTATACTTATCTCCTTCTCGGTTCATTGACAGGCGGCAACGTGAGACCATCTCCACCTGCTGCCATAAGATCAGCGTGTATTTGTGCTCCCATCTCGAGTTGATCTTGACGTGCCTCTTCCTCATCAGAAGACTCTTCGCTGGACGTGGTGGATACGGCATCATTATCACTGAACATCATGTTCTCATCATCTGTGTCGATTTCCTCTTCTTTCTCCTTATGTTTGATAATAGCAATAGGATCGTCATCTTCACTATCTTCATCTTCTTCCTCAATCTCTTGGTTCACAAGTTCTTTTAATCGTGATGCCGCAGTACCATAATGGTCTTGTATCGACAATGTATGCGCGTCTACATTAATTTCATTACCACTCTTGGCTACACCTAGCATGGCCAACAATCTCAAATCACCAATAGCCGCGTGGAAAGCTGTTCTCAATACAGGTTCCGAACAGCCAATATCGTAAGCCAATTGTGTTATTTTGGCTGCACTCAAAGATGTGTCACTCAAATGAGATAATAAAGAGACGGATTTGTTGTCTTTTGACAAAAAATCTTGGCTACGTGTCAACTTTTTCACCAAAATGCGCTCATCGGGGGACAAATACTTGTTATTAGTATTCACCAACTCGTCGTCCGTCAACGACTTGACAAAGTGTTGAGCAGCATATGTTGCCCAGCAACTAGCGATAAAACCAGCTTCTGCTGCAGACATGAGATGTTTACCTACACGCGTGTTACTGCCAATATCCTCCTCCTCCTCATCTTCTTCTTCATCATCATCGTCACTATCGTCCTCAATCTGGCCCTTCCTCCGTGCTGCTTGACGTTTTTGACGCTTGATACGCCTTTCCATGAGTATTGTTGCAGCCTCATTATTATAATTTGGAATCTGTGCATTGTTTAGAAAGATATGGTCCAATAGATTCGCAGCAGAAGATCTATTCTTGCTATTTTTCTCACAAGCACCAGCGATGAAGGAAATGAATTCTGGAGAATAAATCGATTCGGAAGGCAGGGGAGCGGGCTGATCTTGCATATAATGCACTAATGTCCAGTAATCTAACTTCGTTCCTTTATTACTATGACTAGAATTCTTGTTAGAGGCTCCTTTGCTCCCCCTCCTTTTGCCCTTACTCTTATCATCATCGATGTATTGATTATAAGGATATCCTCCAATTGCGATGGCATGCAAAGTCAGTCCAAGTGACCACACATCACTAGCAAAGGTGTACGGACTACCACTCACTCGTTCGGGTGCCATATACTCATAAGTACCCAAGAAGCTCTCAGCGAAGCTATTATTATTATCCAACACTCGAGCCATACCGAAATCGGCCAATTTGACGATTCCTTGGCTATTGATTAAACAATTACTAGGTTTCAAGTCCCTATGAATGACACGCATACCATGCAAGAAGTCCAAGCCAGATACCACTTGCAACGCAATCCCTTTCAATATGGATTCATCCCCACCAACACCGCCGTCATTGACGATATCTTGTAGACTGCCACCATTCATATACTCTAAACAGATGGAGAGGGTGCCATCAAGGGGGTTCGGGACCACTCCATGTAGACCTACCACGTGCGCACTGCCATCGGGAATGTTCTGGATGTTCTGAATGACAGCCGACATCTCATCGATCGACATGTCCTTCTCATCCTCATCTTCCCCTTCCTCCCCATCACGATTACCCTTATCACCCTCCCCATCCTTATGATTACTACTATTATTATTGTCCTCCTCCTCCTTTGCATCATCATGATGCTCACCTTTCTCCCCCCCCCCCACTTCATGACTAGGCAACACAATACCATTCTTGGCCAATGCTTCGGCCTTGGCCTTCTTTGCTGCTTCCTTCTCCTCTTCCATTTTCAGTCGTTCCATTTCTTCACTCTGTTTCTTATCAATACGGTACTGTAATTGGTTGATGGATTCACTCTGCTGCTGACTGCGACGCAACTGGTATTTCTTCGTCTCCTTAGTCAAGGCTTTACGCAAAATCTCCAATTCTCTCAATATTTGAATCTTTTTCATGATGTCATTCACAATCACTACTTTCTCTGCACATACAGTCAACTCATCCAACATAATCGTACGATAGACATAAGATGAAGAACCTTTACCCAATTTGTCCAATCGTTTCAAAGGATAGGCCATTTCATGCGAAGATGTTTCCAGTAATGCATCGATTTCAGCTGCTGTTTTGGCATGTTTGTTGTGTGGAGTAGATAAATCCACAGAGCCATAAATGCCGGTAGGAGTTGCATTCGTATTCGGTGGATTACTCGCATTCTTGCTATTGGATACATCAATGCTGTTTTGTACGGACATGGATTGGTCGGGCGTCATCAATCCAGGAGAATTGAAAGAAAGACGCAAATCAGACTGATGTGCATTGAGAGGACCAGGTGCTTTGGCCAAGGAGAGTTGCTGATCCAAAACATTGATCATGATATCATTCGTATTGTCATTTCCCCTATCTTTGTCAGAATCTTGAGTACTTTTTTTGAGAGGTTTCTTTACACTGCTTTTGGATACAATGGGAGAAGCGTCTACATCGATCTGCAAATCCAAATTGTTGTGGAACTTGGGGCGACTCTTGCCTTTGGTACTGCGCATAGACGAGTCCATATAGACTCTATCCTCATCGATAACTGCATCTACTTTCGAAATACCACTCTTCTTGCTAACCTGACTCCGCAAGGAGGGAACAGGAGACATGAACTTGGACAAATCGGGAGTCTTGCCAATGTCGATCGGATCGCCAATCTTCTTGCCAATAGAAGAAGAGACGCGTCGAGACAAGATGGGAATGCGGCTGCCAGTTGAATTTTTGCTGCTGCTGCTGCGACTTGGGTTCATTTTGGCCTATATACACACAAACCTGGTGGGTCTTAGATGATTCCAGTTAAAATCGATCTCCACCGCCGATATCTACAAAAGTATGATAGTTGGGATATCTCTACGACTTCAATCAAGATATAGGCGCGGCATGACCTCAACCATCGATAAAATCCCAATAATTTTCTTTCCCAATGATCCCAAAATGGGCTCCTTGTGAATCAAATTTTGTGACGCTCGACCCGACCCGTGTCACTTACTTCAAACTTCTTTTCAAAGTTGCGTTCATAGAAGCAGTCCCCTCTTTTGCAATTGGTGACCCATTGTGACTTCAATTCGTGTTTGTGGATTCAAATAATTCATTCATAAAGAACTCTTTGCTGTCAGTTCGAATTTTGTCTCTTCCGATTGCTAAGACTCTTGTAGATACGCTCGTATGTTTCGCCTTACTCGATCATTTGTCACATCCTCTCGTCGCCATGCTTCATCCTTGGTTTCTGTGAGAAGGGAAGGTCGTATTGCAGTTATAACTTTGAATGATCCTGAAAGATTGAATGCGTTGAACGCCCAGATGGGAGATGAATTTGTTGAAGTGATCAGAGAACTAAGTGAAGGCTCTGATTCAGAAAATCTTGGCGCAGTTGTGCTTACTGGTGCAGGGCGAGCATTTAGTGCTGGGGGGGACATAGGATTCCTCAAGGATCGAAGTAACGACACCCCCTCTCGTAATAGTGTAATAATGCGGCGATTCTATGAACGATTTCTATCCATGCGGAAACTTCCTGTTCCTGTCATTGCAGCTATCAATGGCCCAGCAATTGGAGCAGGTCTCGCGTTAGCTTGTGCAGCAGATCTTCGAGTTTCGTCGAAAAACGCAAAGATGGGAATAACATTTGTGTCACTTGGCCTGCATCCTGGTATGGGAAGTACTCATTTCCTACCGAGACTTATTGGCAACCAGAATGCAGCGTCATTGATGCTCACCGGCCAAATTATAGATGGTACGGAAGCAAAACGAATAGGGTTAGTAGCCGAAGTGAAAGACTCTGCTGAAGACTGTTTAAGTCGAGCTATGGAAATCGCTACAACTATTAGTGAGGTTGCACCGCTTGCGGTAAGGACATGTGTTCGTACTTTACGCCTCACGCAAGATGAGGGACTGGAGCGATCACTCTGGAGGGAAGCAGATGCTCAAGCACAAGTATGGAACAGTGAAGATATGACCGAAGGTTTAAATGGAATCGTGGAAAAGCGAAGACCCCAGTTCAATGACTTCGAGTCTCACCAGGAGTAAGGGGTACGAGCTGGTGAGCATTATTGAGTCTATTCAAAGTATGATCTCTTGTAACTTCATTGATTATATGCATCGAGCCATCATCCACTGCCTCTCTCTCCACACAGAACAGAAAATTCTTCTCTCGACCCAGCTTTTCACTTCAGTAAGATTAAAAAAAAAAGTGTCCAGAGCCTTCGTGTACTCGAATTTGCGGTTTATAATTCCCCCAAATATCCAATCAAAAACAAGGAATTTTGTCGCCAACCGACGAAGCATTAGTTTAGCCTTGCAGTACAAACTGGAGTGCAGTTGCGATGAGTAAAGAGTTCGAGGAGGCAGGTCCAAAAATGGATGCCTTTATCGCTGATTATCCTACGATGGGTGAAGCTGAAGGACCCTGCGATGACCAAACAATGGCTATAGATCTGCACTTGGTAGATGGACGAATAGGCAGGGAAATGGTAGAAGGCGAGGATGCAATCCGCGCAGCTCATGAAAGCAGCAGTAGCAGCAATTCCTCTCTGAATAACACTATCTCCCAAGAGAGTACGGCTTACATTGCAAGTCTGCCTGATCCATCTGTTCTGACCGAGGATCAAAAGAGTGCGCTTGAAGCAATCTATGAGGGGAAGAATATATTCCTAACTGGAGTGGCAGGGGGAGGGAAATCATTTTTGATTGAAATAATAAAACGAGAGTGGAAAGGAATGTGTTATCCATTGGCTCCAAATAGACGCGCTGGAAATAAATGGGGGTGCCAAACGATAGACGAATTTATGAAGAGCAATATATATGAGCGCACGTATGTACAATATGGTAAGAGTATCGAATGCAAGGGAAAGAGAAAACTTCTTCCTGTCATTATTGATGAGATCAGTGAGATCAGTGCAGAAAAATTCGACATGCTCAATATTTATTGTAAGAAAGCATTTGACAACAATGAGGGATTTGACAAGGATAAGCCCTTTGGAGGGGCACAAGTAATTATAGCAGGTGATTATCATTTTGTCCAACAATTTAAGAAACCCGAAGATAACAATGTGTGTCCAAATCAGATAAGGAATAGAGGATTCGCATTCCAATCAGATAATTGGCACGACCTCAATTTTGAGGTTGTGGCTCTGAAGGACAACATGAGACTTGACGCTGAAGAAGACTGTGAAGTTCTAAAGAATTTCTTACATAAATTGAGGGAGGGTTCGGTAGAAGAATCAGACTTGGATGAACTGAAGAGTGCCATTCCCAAAATGGATACCTTTATTGACGAAAAGATGTTGTATTTATGCACAACCAATAAAATAGCGGAGGCCAAAAATCGTGCAAAGTTGTTCAAGATCACGACCAAGCCTCGTGAATTCCCTCCGCAATTCTACCCTCCAGACAGCGTTTCACTCTTTGAAGAGGACGACAAAGAGGGACCAAGTCTCGAGGTGGGAGCGCGTGTCGAATTGAATAACGATCTGCACTTTTGTGAAAACACTCTAGTGAAGGGGACGAGAGGAGTTATCGAAGGGTTTGTTGATTGGAATAAAGTGGGGCAAGACATAGAAGAACGCAAGCAAGAGCTTCAAGGTATTCTAAACACCCCCAACAACGATAATGAGTGCTGCACCGCTAAACTAAAAATGCTTCAAATGCTTGACAAGCTCTTTGAGAACGAGGTTGGAATAAATTTAATGGAATTTCCAGTTGTCGCTTTCGATGGAGAAACCCGTAGCAAGATTATATATTACATGATCTCAAAGAGGGAAAGAACGGGTGAACAGGAAGCGTACATGTGCACTTTACCTTTAAAATGCTCATGGGCAGTAACTATACACTCTACGCGAGGCATGACCCTCGATGGCGCCGACATTGATCTCGACAAAGCCTTCGCACCAGGCCAAGTCTATTCGGCAATGAGCAGACTACGAGGATTAAAGAGAGTTCAAATCCATAACATTCCCGCCGATCCCACCAATCGATCTCTCAAGCCTCTGAAAATCGTTAAGGATTTCATGGCGGATCCAAAGCTAGAAACGCTAAGAATACCAAGATGGTATGAGAAAGACCTGACTTTAGAAATATGGTATGACGAAGACTTCAATGACAAGCCATGGGAGGAAGTCTCGTCTGAAGGGCAATGTAATACAATAGACCGTACCACATCCTGTGACTTCGGCGATTGGAGCTGTGTGTTCTGTGGAATAAAGTCATATGCATGCCGCCGGATGTTTGGCAACATTTTTGAGAGCACTCTCAGGAGTAATCTAGCCCAAGAAGAAGACATTGCCCTGATCAAAGAGAAGTTCTGCTTTGAGGATCTAGTGAACATCCTCAAGGAGAATCATTTCAAGGAAGCCAAATCAGCGTCGTACATCACGTACACACTAAAAAGTGATTTAGAAGATCAAAGAAAGCTCACGGAACCTCTAAGGAAGCTCCTTGCAAGTATAAAAAATGTACATAAAGACTATGGAGGCGAACAACCTCAAGATAAGAATGACGACGATGAAAAGGAAGGGGAAGGGGAAGTTTACGTTCTCGAGCTCGAAGAGGGCAAATTTTACATCGGAGAGACGAGCGATAAGAAAAAAAGAATTGCTGAACATAGAAGATATGGAAGAGATCCTAATCGTCATTGGACTGCCAGATATAAACTTATAAAAGAGGTGCCTACGAAGATTTCTCAAGCCAAATGTACGCCGAATATCCGAGAAATGATGGAGACTTTGGAATGGATGCATGAGAAGGGTATTGAAAACGTCCGAGGCGCGCAGTGGGCTTCGATCGAGCTCACAAATGAGCAAATACAAAATATAAATCTTTTAATATGCCAAGTGAAGGGCTTATGCTTTAGCTGTCACGAGGGTGGCCACAAGAGTAGCGAATGTCAGTCACCTGAGAAGAAGCGGCAGAAGACATAATAGGATAGGGAATTTGTTATCAACATATAGCAGGTTTTTCGAAGTTACAACAATAAAGAATATAGATGTATATGAATTGATACTCGAGGAGTAATGACGTTTTGTTGCTGTGTGTAATTTAATCCCAGACTCATAAGCTAAGCATGATCGTAGTAGTCCTCTGGCGACACATCTGCTGCTCCTCCATAGATATCGATGACCCATAGTCTCACAGGCTTTAATTTCCAGATCTTCCAATCATGAGATTCAGGCCAAGTAGCCATAATGGGGTGTTTCTGTACCAATACCTTCTTGGCGGCATTATATTCATCAGTATCATTAGGAACTATTACAAAAGAACCTTGGAAAGTAGCCTTCGCACAAGGAGGACTCTCAGGATCTAATGAGGTAGCAGAAGGATGACATCTTCCTTCGAGAGTGGCCTCTGTGATAGAGAAACTCACATTCGCATTCTTCGAGATGTCAATCATCGAAGTATCCATATCACTCTGGTAAAAATAAAGAGTTCCGGCAGGATATCCCTCTGCACCTTCAGCGAAAGAGGTCACTTGTGTGAATGGATACCCATCCGTCCACGTAGAAAACGTCGCCAATGCGCCCATATAGTTTTCGCCTTAAAGAGTAGACAGCGAAGAAGGAAAAGGGAGAAAAGATGAGTGAATAAAACACAGAGAAAGGAAATGAAGATGTGAGTTGATGAATTAAATTCTTAAGGGTGACAGTGTCCCTAGCGCATCTCTACTACTTACTCGCCAACCAACGCGCAGTGCCAGCCTTATCCGTAGCCAATGGTTTCTCTTTCGATAATACTGTGACTGATAAAGTCATAAAAGTCACAAGGCATAGTAGGAAGAACCCTTGCATCCTTTTGATAAAAAAAAAGAGCGTCTTTGATCCATCCATCCGACATCCGACCGGGCAATAGATGGTCACTCCAAATCGATCTGTTCTGTTCAAAGTGTTCGTTCATTTGTATCACGTCATTAGTTTCCCCGCTTCGACGGAAGGCAAGACCCCTTATTTGATCGCTGCACATCCGTCCCTCGATAATTTGACCTGATAGGTATCAAAATCGACCCATTTGTTTCAGTCGAGAAACACATCATCAAAAAACATTACATCGATCGGATTTAGAGATGGCGTTTATACTGTTTGTGTTATACTGTTTGTCTTTATGCGGTCGGATCACTTCCTTCCGCACGATTTCTTCGAATCATCGCGCCCTTGTCCGTGGCCATACGACTCTTGAAATGAATCTGTTTGATCGCTTTGCCCGTGTAGTCAAAGGCACAGCGAATCAGATAGTTTCGGGTATGGAAGATCCAGAGAAAGTTCTTGACCAAGCTGTGGCTGATATGCAGAACGATCTTGTGAAGATTCGTCAATCTTATGCCGAGATTTTTGCCTCTCAGAAGCGTGCTCAGAAACAAAAAGAGGATGCTGACAAATTAGCAGATGATTGGTATCGTCGTGCTCAATTGGCACTAGAGAAAGACGATGACGAATTAGCCAAAGAAGCCTTGACTCGTCGACAGATTCAAGTAGATATATCTGAAGGACTTGTGAGTACGATAGAAAACCAAGCAATTAGTATTGAGAAATTGTATGCTTCTATGCAACAATTGGATTTGAAAATCACAGATGCGAAACGCCAGAAAGATGCTTTTGTCGCTCGTGCACGTACTGCCAAGACGAGTACGAAAGTAACTGATTTATTGAATAATGTCGGAGGTAGTAATAGTATGGAAGCCTTCGATAGAATGAAAGCCAAAGTCGAAACATTGGAAGCACAAGCAGAAGTAGCTGGTGAATTGGCTGCATCAACTAGTACGAGTGCTACCATGGAAGATAGGTTCAAAGCATTGGAATCAGGTGATCGTATTGACGATGAATTGGCAAAGATGAAGAATATGAAAGCCTTGCCGGGTAGTGAGAAGGAAACAGCATTATTACCAGAAATAGTGCAAGAGGAACCCAAGAGCGAATTGGATATGGAGTACGAAAAGCTCAAAAAGGAGCTTGGTAAATAAGCTAAAAAACAAATAAGTTTATTGATTTCCACGATAACAAGAAGGTTGTAATTCATTGTGTATTTATATGTTGTCTTGAAAATGTCTTGAATTACACACAGCATCATACAATAGAGACAGCTATATATGAATTGACTGATATAATCCCTTTCTTTTTTTATTTCTTGGTAAAAAAGCTCATCATGCTTTTGGTACCTTTGGCTGCCTGTTGGAGCTTGACGGTAGCAGTACTCGGAGCAGCCTTCTTCTTTGGAGGTTGCTGCATTTGCGCACTGGATGATGCATGTGAGTTATTATCTACACCACTAGCTGTATTCGCAAAAGCCAACGTTTCCTTCTCCATCTCCATTTCCACTTCCCAATCAGCTTTTCTCTTGTTCTCTTGAATTGGCATAGTCAAACTATCCACTGAAGCGAAACCATACTTGCCCACAAGCTTTGTGGCCATAGCAACACTGCAATAGTCTGCTACAATTTGCAAAGCAATCTTCTCGTCCTCTTTGTTGGCTTCCACAGGTTTGGATAA
>JACLAD010010838.1_pt1 | contig 39673 bp, 38 predicted proteins | sample 8027901 | NCBI WGS metagenome assembly JACLAD01 (sample SAMN15725071, study PRJNA655200) | protist metagenome | isolation source: fluorescence activated cell sorting (FACS) single amplified genomes of... | place: Spain: Blaines Bay Microbial Observatory, Mediterranean Sea | collected 2016-07-05 | reverse complement strand
GATTCGGCATTTACAAATGTTTTTCGGTATAACTCAAGCGCAGCTCATTACGGTGAGATGGGTATTTGGCAGCTGCGAGGCATTTTTATAGACCCACCAAAATAATCAATTTGACTGAGAAATAATCATTTTTGTTGGCGTGTTTGTATATATTGGATATGTTCTCATTTTCAATCGTTCGTGATTTCATGTAATTCAATATTCAGTTTTCATAAAATGAATGAAAATCAAAATGAACCGTTAGTACAAGAAAGGAGGAGGAATTCATACCCGCTGTCCGCTCTGTTTTTATGTACAGGGATCCCAGTTCTGTTTACCATATGGAGGTATTTTATTGCGCCGCTCTTTCATCAAGAGGAAGTGAAGCTGTACTATTATATTGTGAATGCACGTTTCATAAATGACACGGCTACTGATGAATTGATATCAAAACTTGAGCTCATCACAAATTGCAGTTCAAGGTATGATGGGGTGGTGCTCACGGACACAAACATTCAAATGATGCAGGTTGAAGCGTTTCGCCCACCAAACTTTTTGAAGAATCTTGACCGATTTCATGCCAAATGCATGGAATTGAAGCTTGAAGTCATACCACTTATTTACGGTATGGGGGCTGCTTCAAATATTTTCTCTAGTATTGAGCCATATGGTTCTCTCGCAGCCCCATTACGGTTTGACCAAGATTTTATGATCAATTCAAAGAAGGAATTAGTTGTGATTCCTACGCTCAAACCATTTGAAAACGGTGATTTTGAAGATGGTAGTCGATCTTGGGAAACAGACAAGGATGGTAGAGCAAAGATCATCAAGAACAGTACCGAGTGCTACTCAGGCAACCAGTGCTTGGTAGTCATTCCCACACCTAACACATCTGCAAGTTCTGGGTATGCAGCTCATATCATCAATGTTGATGGACATGCACAATTGCATGTGAAATTTTACGCGAAAACAAAGAATTTTAATGCGATTCAGTATAACGTAGAGGTGAGGGAGTACCATTACAATCAATCTTCTGTGATTGAAGCGTTAGGGAGGAGGATTAGCTGGTGGCCGCTTGTTGTTCATGCCGATCAAGATTGGACGGAATTCAATTTCTATTCTTCAAGTTGGAATGGCGATTCAACATTAGATAATGGAACTGGATTAGCTTTATTTGTCGGTGTTGAGGGTAGGAATGATACTCAAACGGGGGAAATATATTTTGATGATATTAGTGTGAATGAAATATCGTTTATGAATTCCTTACAAAGATGGGGAGCTATGCCTCACGCAACATTAGTCACTTACCCAAATGGAAGTGCTGCAAATGGAGAAAATGTAACCCACTATCTTCAAAACAACATAACCGATCCAAATTTCCACCATAAAGGCTACCAATACACCCCTCCAAATATCATCACCGCACCCCTCGGCAAAGTAAATTCCTGGGCTGTAAAATTACGATTTTATTTTTGACTTTTTTGATTGAAAATGACAAAAAATTGATTTCAGATTATTTTTTTTTGCAAATTTTTAATTTTTGTGTGCTCTTTTCTCAATATTTGATATTTTTGCACTCTAGGTGAATTCAACTCTACGGGTGACGTATTATGCGGTTTCCACTATGTGGAGTGACTCAATTAGTCTCACTCATCCATCTGTTCAAAAGTACATGGTGGAGAACATTCTCGCAATAAATGAAAATTATATGTATGATGGGTATTTGTTAGATTACAGTGAGATGGGGACGATAAGGAATGATGCAGCGGCGACAAGTAGGTTCAATACCGCTGGACAGGAGTTAGCTTGGAGCATTAGTAATGCTGTAGATATTGTGCGAAATCATACAAACAACAACCCAAAATTATGGATTTGGGATGATATGGTAAACCCGTATCATAATGCGCACGATGAATATTTTTTAGCCAATGGAACTGTAGCTGGTAGTTGGGATGGATTAGATCACAGCAAAATTGGTGTCATGACTTGGCAACTCGATGATGGTGGAAAATCATTACAATGGTTTGCTGCAAAAGGTTTGAAGCAAATTGTCGCAGGGTATTACGACACCGGCAACGGAACCATGTCCGGCGAGAAGGATGCGTCTGAAGCAAAGCGACTTCGTAACATTTGATATTTTGAAGATGTTCAAAAATAATTTCGGATTTCCTTTGTTTTTCATTGTTTTCGTGGGCATTTCAAGCATTTTTTGATTAATTTATGTCCATTTTCAATTTTTTGTTTCAGCAAATATCCACGCGTACACGTTTGTATCATGGCGGGGCCACGATGACCAAATCTGCCCATACTCAGAGAGTGTAAGAAATACTCTGCAATAGAATAAATTGTCCCTGTAATATGTTGCAATTGTTGATTATTGGTAGTTTTGTCACTAAGTTTGATTGGTCTTCAGTATTTGTTTGAATGATTTATTACTGATTATTCCCTGACATGATTTATATTATGCGTTTGTTATTCTTCTGTTTTCAAACATCATATTTTCAAATTCTTGTTTCGAAATTTTAAAATTATAGTTCATACCAATAGTAGATATTTTGTTACTGAACATTTCAGTAATTATAGTCAATATTGGAGTGTTTACTCTTATATTTTCTTTTCTTTTATTTTTTGAAATAAATATTTTGTAAAACGAAATGGCGGACGCAAAAGCAAAAGCCAAGGCAGGGGCGAAGAAGCCGCAAGCGGGACCTTGGGATCCGAAATCAGAACCGATTGCATGCCCCATCTGCAAGAGTAATTCGAAGGAAAATCAACATATTTTCAATGAAATACCCACGTTTTGCATGAATTCTGAACAAAATTGATTTTTGAATCTCTGAATAATTTACATTATTTTTGGACCGTTCCATTTTTGTATTACTCAGATAACGAACTCAATTTCTATTGTTTTCCATCAATTTCATCAGTCCAAAACATTTTTTTTGTGAATCAGGTAATTTTACGATATTGAACCGGAAGCATACGTGCCGGAACTGTGGTCGGGTGGTAGATGGAAAATGCAGCAAGGGCCCAACAGGAGACCGCAAATGTCGTGGAAAGGTTTTTGTTTGATTTTTGATGTTTTTTTGCAAACATCGAGCAACTATTTTGAAATCGAATGATTCTGTTGGATACAAAACGTTTTGCGGGCAAAAGCAAAACGGGACACATGCTTTTATTCCTAAGAAAAATCGATTTGGATTGTACAGTTCCGCGAAGTTGGGATTTGTAAACAGATTTGACATCTCTTGGAGAAGATTTCGAAATGTGTCAGTCTACTTTGAGATTATTCAAAATCATTTGAGTAGAAGAAGTGAAAGTCATGCACATCATTACAAACATGAAAATTATAATAACATCATGAAACATATTATCGAATTCGAATGATGTTCTCAAAATTCAAAAATAATAACATCAAAACCATCCTCTCTCCCAACAGTCTACATTATATTCTACAAAGAGCAGTTATTTTGCGTCATGAAGTATCAGGGCTTTTGGGTGCCAAATGATGATGAACCTATTGTGTACAGCGTCCAGCCTCTATTCGGCTTGGCTGACTGGCTTTGGGGGGGAGCAGCAGTCGAGAAATGCGACGCATCCACTCAAATTGAGCAAAACCCTACCGCAATCTGTAAAAACGATGTTGGCATCCAAACAGTGTCCATTTGGGAGCTCTATGTGCACGGCGGCATCCATGAAGGTGAAGTCGTGGATGAAGATGATGAAAAGCCCGCTTCCGAAGAATCAACATTTGATTAATCGTACAATCCAAATTTTCTCGTTTTTTCCTTGATTTCTTTGCAATTTGGATAATTTTTTTATAATTATATGCTGTAAACAATACAACATTTTTTGAAACCGACTGGCAGTGAGCTGTACAATCCAAATCGAATTTTTAATTGGAACAAATATTGATTTAGGGTTTGAACATTTTGATTTGATGGCAAATTTTTAGGAATAATGCAATGCTTTGATGAATAGTGCGCCATTTCTCGTTAGGATTTTGCATATTTTGATATTTTTTCTCTTTCAGGCAATACTTGTGTTGCAGCGAAAAAGCAGGTCGCACCCCTCTCCGCATCCCTCTCACCTCAAAGACAACCAGTACTACAATACAAAATTAGGAATTTGAACAAAATTGTCGAAAAGACCAATAAACATTCAATATTTTAGCGTTGTTGTATTGTTCGCGATGGTTTTGAATTTCATTTTGATCGAATTTGAAGCAATTATTTTTATCATCGTCATTAATTTGATTTCGTCAGGTATTATACGCCTTCAAACCAAACACATATCCTCGATACGGCGCAGCATTCAAAGGATCAATCATGCTTACTCCATCGGAAGCGAAAACTGCTTATAAACGTGGAACGGAGCAAGAGAAGTTTCCTGTAGAATTCTGCATGCCAGAACGTACTTTTGGGTATATTGATGAAGTTTTACGACAGGAGTGGCAATTAGGCAAGCTCAGTAATATATTGAAGCGGTTGGCGATTTGTAATGAAGAAAAAACTGTTGAGATGAAAAAGAATTGGGCACCAGATTTATCACTGGATGAGAGGTGCAGACAATCCGAAGATATGTTGAAACAAATGATTGATGAAGGTCGATTATTGCAAAATTGGGGCATGTTCGCATCATTACTCCAAGCAGATATCGAAGAAGCCATTGAGGTGAAAAAAGAGCAAAGGCCAACGCGTGAACACCTAGACCTTACTATCACATCTGTTTTGAACACTGTCAACATCGATGAAGCTGCAGTGACTGACATCTGGCACAGGACACCACTTGGTAGAACCCCTGCGGAAGAGGTCATTCTAGCCAATGCAATCAAAGCGGTAGGAGACGTTGTTATGGATAATCTGAAACGTGCTGACAGCCTAATCGAAGTTGGATGCGAAGAAGTTGTTATGCCAAAGGAAATCAATTTTCGGTTGCAAGGAGAGCTTGATCGTATGTATGCATGCCCAAAAGGAAGTGTATCAGTGTCTGTGCAGGCAGGGAGGGAGGAGGATCTAGCACATCATTCGTTACAGTATTTACAAGAGATTGTAAGCTGGCAGGAGCTGAAAAATCAATGCACAGCGGAAGATTGGATTTTGACTCGATATCTCATAAATCGTCAATCCTTCGCTGCGTTATACCAATACCAAACATATCCATTACTTCTTGATTTAGATGCTTCAAATCATATGGCAGACTATTTGATTCAAGAAAAAAAGTATTTGACATTTATGTTGAGAAAAAGTGCGGGTATGGATAAAGCAACTCAAGCAAAGCGAGAATTCGAGCACTTTGAAAGGTGTCTCGATTTTCTTGAGTATAAACAGTTTTACGACCAGCATAACGGCGCGTGTATTGTAACCGACCAGATCAAATCACTTTTTCAATCATGGATACACCGTGCCTTGCCCTTCCATTACTACCCCCGCCGCAGCACAATGAGGATTCCATTCACAGACAAGTATATACAGGATAAGACACTTGTTCTTGCGACGTATACACGTGATGTGATTAGGGTGTGGTGTGATGTTGTACGAGAGTTTAAGCATAAAAAGTTGCCTGGCTGGCGAACCATGCAAGGTATCGAAACGCCTCTTGATCAATTGTCTCCAGAAATCAAAATCAAGGCATCTGATTTGGTGCAGACCAAAAACAAAATGGTAATCCGACTCACACCACCTATCTGGATACATGGTTTTATGTATGAATTCGCTTGTATCAACAAAGATAAATATCGTGACATCGGTGCAAAACATGTAAGCGACGAGAAAGTAATACTGGAAAGGCCAGTTGGAATTAAATTTAAAGAGCATATGCGTGTTGCAGTGAATGTTGATTCACTTTTAACGTTACCGGAGGATCAGTATGTGAGTGATGCTTGGGCATTCGGCCAGATTATACAAATCGTGCCGTATCAATACAGTCGGATTTGTAGAGGTCCTAATGGAGAGGGTTTAAAAGGGGAAAAAGACCCAGCCAGACCTGTAGATGAATTGCGGGTTCAGTTTGATTATGGAATCCCATTCAGAAGTGTGGGTGTTTATCCTGATCAAATCAAAATGGTATACAAATTGAAAGATGGCGAAACTGAAAAACCTGATGAAATAGACATGCATGATGATTATCACGCGACGCCGAACCCAGATGCAGATACAAGTAGGATGAGGTATGCGCAAAGGCACAGGGCGCCGAATGGGAATGTGTTTATTGGGTGTGCAGGTAGGAATAGTGATGTGGATAGCCGTGGTTTTCAAATTCGATCTGGTGACGGGTCAAATAGTTTACTTGGGTATTTCAATCCGCCTAGTTTGATATCTGATTCTAGTGGAGAGAAGCAAGTGGCATGTTTTGAAGGACAGGCTTCAATTGGTGAATTACTAATTGTAACCACTGTTGGTTATGGTGCGCTTGAATATAAATCTTCCTTATTAAAGCATGGTGACCAACCAAACCAGGTGAATCTGAACCCAGCAGAGAGTCATCGATGTGTTACTGTATATGTATTCGATATGAGCGATTATCAATTCAACAAATTAATGTTTGGAAAGGAATGCGAGCGATCAACAAAGCCGGTCCCGCTTGTACCGAACCAACGTGTCGTACTCAAAGAATGGTCTGGTGCCCTCCACGCAGACCTCGCGCTACAACCGTTGAATTATCAGTATTTAAGTGATATGGATCTCATGACAGCGTACAAAAACTATGAAGATCTCTTTTACGAGCTACACTCAATATTTCGGGATGTGCCGGAAGATCTGTTCGCGCTTATGATAGACCGTGATTTTAGTAATGACAAAAAGGAGGTCATGTTTCAGCGGTGGTTGAAATTGGATTTTGGCAATACTCCTTGGATGCAGAATGGAGTTATGAAAAGTGTGTATGATAAACGAGATCATTATATAAATGGACCAAGAAGTACACGTGCTGCCAGGTGGTTTGATATTCTTGATAATGAGTTCAAAAAGCATTTTGGAGTTGCATTCAGAGGACTGCAGGAGGTGAAGTTGAAGTATTTGCACAATGCACATGAAAGTAGTGAAATTCGCGCACCGATGAATAAGAGGTATTTTGATTTGTTTCTGGAGCAGCCTGGTGTGCATTCTGCTTTATTGGAGCACATGTTCAAGAGTTTGAATATTGAAGTCAGTATGCCGTGGCTGACTAGATCTGTTGAGGTTGCATTTGCGAAAAGATGTGAGAGGAATCCATGTGTGGAGAAGGAAGACTTTTTTGACTGGGCGAGATTGGCCTGGGAGCAAAGTCTGCCTGCAACAGATGATGCATTCGTAAGTCTATCACTAACATCTTCATCTGGGTTCAATCTGGACCCCGGAAGTCAAGGGAGGTCTTCGCAGGTTGCGATTACGCCATTTGCGCGGGCGAGAGTAACGCGAGAAAAAATGGATTTGGTTGGTCATGGGTTGAGTAGTATTGATCTCGGGTGCATCGATTTTCAGCTTGTTATGGATTTGGATACTGGTGACCCCTGCGGAACGCAGAGATCTCTGTGTAATCCATGCAATACCATTGCTGATGGGGTTGGAGGTTTTCATTTTGAGTTGCTCCGCCAGCCGGAGATTAAAACTGCGTATGTTGGTATAGGTGAGATCGATACCATTGGTGGAAGTTATAATCCATTTCCAATTCAAGTTGCACCGAAGGGAACTACAACTTTTATCTTTCCATATAAAGAAGTTGCGCCGAAACAATACAGAAATAGCGGAATGTTATGTGGAGGGAGTGGTGGTATTGTTTTTTCCGGAGTTAATGAAGGGACTGTACATATTGTAAAATGGACGGTGCTAGCTCAGGGGCATAGTATTGTTGTGTCTGCAGAACCGTCCAAGACGGTAACAATGCCGGGAGGATTGGATATACATCAATGTGTATCTGGTTTGATGAGGCGGCCGCCAGATCTTTTTGCAAGATCTGGACCGCCATCGATAACTGCAGTGATCGCTGACTCAAAGTATCATGGAGCGGTGACAGAATTACAACCACAGTTTAAAAGATGTGAGGATGGTAGATGGGAATTAACTCAATTTGTATCCGCAACCAAACAATCCGACATTCTCTCCAAAAAGGAAGGGTCAAACGCCCATTGCATGCCCCACCGTGATGCAATTGACATACACGTCCCAGACTCTCGCCCAACATATGAAGAACGAAACTGGTTCGATCCAGGAGTTCCATTACACGCTGGTGCGAACCGCATCCACCTCCGTAACTACTATAAGTATTACAGCTGCTCTGCTGCTGTACTTGCCTTCGCTGTCTTCAAAGACGGTTATGTACGATGTTACGAGGCATTTAGCCCTCGTCGTGTGACTCCAAACAATAACGGTTCAGGATTGTATCAGGTGAATAATTCAATGTTGAGGATAAAAGATATATTAATGGCAGATGAGCGATACAAAGAAATTGACACAATTGATAACGATGTTTTCCCGAATAGAAATATTTCGTTGCAAGATGCAATCCCTCTCGATTTCGGCATCAACCCTGCAGGAGAAAGAGTTGTGCGCATCCTACCAATGTTGTACAATCAAGGATGGAACATGGTAATCCGATGGAATCTAGATATACCGCAGGGGCAGCCTTATTGTGAAGTTGAGGTGCCGCCGAAAGATCCGGAAAAGGAGGTGTATGGTAAGGTTCTTAATCATAGGCTATGGACGAGTGAGTTTAATTCTGCAAAACGCGCCATCAAACGCCAGGGCACTACCGTCTGTCCTCCATCCCATGCTATGCCGGGTAGCAGGGAGATAAATAATGCTTGGAAAATATATGAAGGATTGAAGCAATGTCGGTTTGAAAAAGCTGTGGGTTCATTGGGTTTGTTTAAAGAAACATGTCGGGGGACTTGCGGGGATACTGAAAATCTTGCTGAATTCGCATTTCGAGACATGGTCAAAGATATCATCCTTCCACCACCAAGATTAACACATACAGATGTTACTTTTGCTTGGCAAGTGTACGTCTTTCACATGGCGCAAGAAAAACCAGAAGACTGGAGAGTGCACAAGCAAATTTTTATTAATGCTGTCCAGACGGTTGCATTTCTGCCGAGGAATATTGATAGCGTGTTTCAATCGATTTTCGATAGAGGTATCGATAATGGAATAGGGACGAATCCAAGGAGATCGATGAACCCAAATATGGAGTACTTCAGTGAATATGTACCATTTACAATTCAACCAAACATGCGGGAAGACGATTTCAGGCGTTTCATGCGGTACTGCTATCCAACACCCCCATCCTTTTTGGCGTACTACGGCAAAGAATTCAATCCAACGCTAGACGATCTTGAATTAGCATTCCGCAAGTACCAGGACTTCTTCAGAAGGAATGATTACTATCATACATTATTCTTTGAAGGAATGTCCAATTACAATAAATACAAGCATACCTACAAAACAAGCGTACCAGAAGCTCCTCCATTTGACGCCATGAAAATCAGTCTAGCACTAGCTGGGCTTGGCGTCATGCCGCAACAGAGTGTGATATCAAAATTTGATAAGATAAAAGAGCCGGTGACGATTAGTATGTTTACAGCGATCTATCGAGAGACGGTTATGGCTGCAAATGGTTCTGGAGGCCAGTTTTGGAGTCCTGATATCGGAGCCTTTCATGAAGAAATTGCGGTTCTTAGTGAGGAGGAGCGAAATATTGTCCCACAAAGACAAAGAGAGGTTTACAAAAACTGTTTCATTAGAGATGCATTTTTGTATGGGTACAACCATACAGATTTTAAGGGCAGTCACGAGGATCAATGCGACCAATGGTACAGATGTAAGACACAACAAATAATGCAAAAAATGGAGGATCCAGGGTTAAAAAGGAAACAATGGAAGAACAAAAGCAGCAGCAACGATCCCAAGTTTGATCGATATTTTGACTACGTCCAGCATGAAAGTCACTACACAATCACCCGCTGCGTAAAAGTAGTCGATGGCTTCTTAACTCCTGGCCCGACAAACTGTTTCATCATCACATATCAATCATGTCTATTTGGTGATGATAATTCTGACACATTTATCTCATATCCGATAAACTACCTTCAAGCCAGAAATTTTTTGAAAAGTAGATGGTACGAGGAATTGGTTGAAGATCAACATGTTGATGAAAAGATATCAAGAATGAAGCGGGAAGCGAAACGAACGGAGAAGCCAAAAGAGATTAAAATGCATTTTCGAGGAAGGAAAGACCAGCATGTGGTGAAATCTGAATTACATGATATCGAATGGTTTATGCACTTTTTTGAAGATGTCATGCTAGAACACTGCCCACCTGCCTCCAATTTCAGTTGCATCTTCGAATCCTTTATCGAATGGCAGGAAACAACACGCCTCTACGAGTCAAGAGATTTTTACGCTGCGGCGCCAACATCTAAGGGATATGCGGATGCTCTTCGAATGGCAGAATTATGCGATCCAGATGAAGTACAAGAAAAACGACGGATACCATTAGATAATTTCACTTTGGACAGTCCACAAGGGTCGTCTTGCACTATTCATACGTATTCAGAAGCTGAAATGTATGATAAGTTTTCACGAGCGCCGTACAATTACGATTACAACATGATCGAGGCCATGTGGGAAGATGGAATTCCTACAGACCATGATCCGCTTGAACCATCTCCCGCAAAATTTCAAATTCCACCGGACATGAAAACGAGAGTATTCCTTGCACAAGAGAGATGGCGAGACATGATTGACTATGAAGCATGGGTCGGCTGGCGAGATCCACCCCCACGTTGGAGACCGAAACCGAAGTCAGGAAAAACAGATGCGTTGTATTGTAAATCCGAGTGCGGGAATAATATACTATCTGACAACAGCAATTCTGGAGATGAAATGTGTAAAAGAGTGACATTTGATCGCACGCCGCCAGACCCATACTACCATCACGGCGTCCATGTGAATTTTGATAAAATGACAACGGATCGCGACCCGCCTCCATCCCAGTATGATCATAGGAACGGGTGCTGCAGTGATGACAGCGATTATGGTCCGATGGACACGGGATATGTGGCCTGGAAGAGATCAATGGGCAAGCGTTGATTTGTCAAAACAAACTTTTGTGTTAATAATTCAATATTTCATTCTTCTGATGTGGTGTTGTTACGATTGAAAGTTCATATCTAATTTTTACAGACAGCGTTTTGTATGCAAGAATTACATCTGTAACAATACATTTATTGTTCACCTCACGAAACAAACAAACAGACAGTCTTCAACGTAGGTTTTATTCTTTCCGATAATTAAAATAATTCAAATATTTAACCATCCTTTCTGTAATTCACAAAACATACCATACAAATCCTTTCAAAATCATGTCTCGCTCAATCTTTCTTGCTCTTCTACTCAACGTCGCCACCGCATGGTTCGATTTCGATGAAGATGACGAAGATGCCACTCCTGATGAGTTGTGCTTTATCCAAAGACAGGCGACCATCAACAAAGTCGATACCCAAACCGGCGAAGTATGTCCAAAAAAAACATTGAAAAACCATGAAAATGCAGCATTTGTTTTCGTTTTTTCAAGATATTTCAAAGTTTTAATTTTCAATATTTGGTATTGAGGTATTGACTGAGGAATATGCGAAAGCACAAGATGCTCAGGGAACGCATAAGCCAGAACTCTCTCTCGTATTTTTTTTTTGAAAACTTTTGAAAAGGAAAAGAAGTCGAAAAATCAAGCACGGAAGCCGAATTTTAGCTAGTTTTCAAACGAAATCACGGTTTTCAAATTTCAATTTTGCAAATTTTGACGTTTTTCAAATTTTTACAACAAATGTATTTTTTATTTTCAAAAAAAAACAAAGAACAATTTCGGTACAGTCATAATTTTTGGAAGCATTTGTGTGTTGTGGATTATTCTGTCATATTTTTTTTTTCAATTTTGTAGCTTGAAGAAAATTCGCATTTGAAGCAACGCGAAGCTGATCTTCTTAAGCAAATCGAGGAGCTCAAGGCGGCACAAGCTAAGAATTTCATCAAGAAGTACAAAATTTCATTTTTTTAAAGGGCGACTGTTGTTTTTTGGCTTGATTTACACAATTTAGCACAATTTTTGTCTAAATTTCGATGAATTTTATCAAATTTTGATCTTTTGATTTTGTATTTTGTAAGTGACAAGTGAGATTGCCCGGGCGCAAGATACAAACACCTATTTAACGCACAAAACCCATTTGTATTCGAAAGTTGTACAAACAGAAATTAAATGTTAACGATATGATAACATGCAATCCACAAAGTTTTGTACAGAAACCATTCGTTTTGATCTAATATCATCGTCTCATTTGTGTGTGGTTATGTTGTTCACATTTTATTTAGTTATGATTATATCACATAGTGATTTTGCCATATGAATGATTATTTTGTTGCAGATTTGAAGCATTGGTTTACATGTTTTTTGCGCAAACAATTATTGTTGAGCAGGACACCAATCCAAGAAAGTATTTTAAATTTTAAATTCCCCCCAGCGTGTATATTAAATAAATACTAGTAAACCATATTGTCACTCTTGATAATAAAATTTTGTGAAACTTACAGTAATTGTTAATTAAAGCATGCCGGCTGAAAGTAGTGTGAAGGGTATCGCAGCGTTGTTTGATAAGACAATTAATTCACAGGCTTCAGGGTCTAGTGGTGGGAAGAGTAGTGTGTCGAGGAAATCAAATGAGAATGCAACGCCGAATACAGTCCAAAAAGATGACGAAGTACCACTTGAGGAGTCGTCTCAGCCTGGACCTTCTTCTATTTCTCAGCTGTCCAAAATGTTTGAGCAGAAGGCCAGTCTAAAACCACCACCTCCGCCGGTCCCAAAACCAAAAAAGCTGAACATTACACAATTCACCCCACAAACAAAATCCGAAAATACCGCCACTAGAAGCACACCCACCAGTTTTGCAAGCTTATCTGAACGCAAAGCCATGTTCAGCAATCCAGCACCCAAAACCACACCCAAACCCCCAATCCCAAAACCAAGAGGTAAATTTGAAATAATTCAAACTGAAAAAATATGTTTTTGGAATGTAAAATGTTTTTTCGATCATTTTCATATCTATTTTGTTTGAATTTTCAAATTTTTTTTCAGCAAAAATCACACCGAAAGAAACCCCGTCATCGCCAGAAGATGTCCCAGATGAAAATTCAAAAGCGCAAAAAGTAAGGGACACGCCCACTACATTTACGAGTCTTGAGGATAGAAAGAAAATGTTTGAAGGGAGCAAAGAGGAAAAAAGTGAAAAGGAGGATCAGGAGACATTTGGCGATAGCTCTGTCAAGAATTTGAAATCCATGTGGGAGACGAAAAATGTCATCATACGAGGTGACAAAACACCCGAGAATACCCCCGTGAAGAAACCGGACGCCGTACCCAACCTGCTCAAGACGCCCGCGTCTGGACAGCGCCGCCGCTCCATAAGCGATGATATTTCTCACATGACCAAAGATTCACCCGAAGCAGATTCACCAGGTACTTTTTTTTGTATTTTTGTGAAAAAATCACACATTTTTGAGCATTTCATTTTTTATTTTAGCATTTCCTGAAGCAAGGAGGAGGTCTATATCTGAGACACGAGCTCCCATGATTGAAGCGTCTCCAGATACGGCGGATAAAGAGGAGCCAAGTAATGATGAACCTGCAATATTAATTGTAGAAATGGGAAGTTACAATGTGCGCGCTGGCTTTTCTTGCTATGATGAACCCTCGACAATATTCCGCAACATCAGAGGTGTACGCAGTGCGCGTGTCATGCGCACAGCAATGACTGGTTTCGGCACTCCAAACATTGACGAGACATACATCGGAAACGCATGTTTACAACGCACGTCTGTGTTGGACTTTAATTATATGATTAGAAGAGATGTGAACATTTGTACGGAGCCAAAGCTAGATTGGAATATGCTTGAAGAAGTTTGGCATCATATTTTCTACAACGAGCTACAAGTACATTTTTTTGAATATTTTATGAATGATTCTGTCATCTCACTTCCAATTTTTACTTTTTTTGAATTTAGATTGAGCCGTGGTCGTATCCACTTGCTGTTGTGGAGATGCCGCTGGCTCCGAAGAATATGAGAGAAAGACAGTGTCAAATTTTGATGGAGAGGTTTGAGGTTGGTGAGCTCTTTTTTGGCGTCAGCGCACAGATGAATCTCTTCGCGCAAAACCGCGCGCATGGGATTGTATTAGACATCGGTCACAATTTCACTCACTGCGTTCCAATTTTGGAGGGCAACGTCCTACATCACCACGTCAAACGGATGGACATCGGTGGAAGTGACGTAACTGAAGAACTAATGAGAACATTAGAAGGCGCTGATGGACGCGTACATATCTTTTCAAAAATATATCATTGGAAGCCCGGCATTGAATGAAAATGGTTTTTTTTGTAACTTATGAGTCAAATGTCAATTTCTTTTCAAAATTACAGCAGAACATTTTTCAATGTTTTGTTTAGTTGTTGAATACGATGGCTGATCGGCAGATGGCAAATGAGATCAAGGAACAGATGTGTTATCTACCTATCGATTTTAAAGCGGAATTAAAACATTTTGAAAAGACGCAAGAGGCAAAATATTATACCACCCCCGATGACCAAATCATCACCATCAAACAGCAGCTTATCGAGGCACCTCAAGTACATTTCTGGATTTTTTTGAATTTATGATAAAAATCAAAAAAAAAATACCAAGAACACAAAACGTCGAAACTCGACAAATGATATCTGAAAAACGTGATTTTGCACCAAAATTGGCTGAATTTCGACTTCCCGTTCTTCATTTGTTTTTCATTCTGTATCTCAAGAATGTTTTATTGTTTGAAGGTTCTTTTTAATCGAAATCGCACCGCACTTCATTTGTTGCTAATCAACCTTATATTAGAATTATCAAAGGAAAGTCAGGCAGAGCAGCTAGTGAAGTTTATTTTGATATGCGGCGGCGCCAGCAACACAAAGGGTTTCATCCCCCGTTTACACTCAGAGATGTGTGAGCGGCTACCACAGTCGATTATGGACAAGGTCGGGTTTCGCCACATCAAATCTGATGCCGGCTGGCACGGAGCGTTTCCATCAGGATTTTTCAAAAAAATTAAAATTACAATGAAAATGTTTGTTCAGAGTTCAAATTTTGAGTACATTTCATTGTTTTTGATTGATAATTTAGGAAATTTGTGGCAAATACAGCATACAAGGGGAATATGTTTTTATCCACCGATCAGTATGACCAACATGGGCCGGGGATTGCTGACACGCTTTTTTGACGATTTTGTTACAGTGAAAAAACAAACACACATCGGAGATGTCTCATGTGTTCAACTCATTATTTTTGAATTTATGACAATCACATTTGGGTTGATATTTGTTATTCACGTAGAAAGTAGAGCAATGTCATGTAATACGTAAGTAACTATTCGTTGTGGCTCAACATAACCTCCAAAATTACCATTTTTGTGAAAATTTAAATACGTCAAAACTTGCAAAATTGAAATCTGAAAAATGTGATTTTGTATCAAAATTTGCTAAAATTTTACTTTCGTGTTCATTTGTGTTGGTTCAATGTAACTTGTAGTATAAATAACATCGATTAAGTGGCTTCACTTTTCTGGTTCAGTAAGTATTAATATGATGCGTTCGTTGATCTACGCCGGCCTCCCGGCATTGGCGGCCGCTCTTTATGGGTTCAAGAGAGGAATATAGAAATTTTTATATCGTTTTTCTTCGTTTGGTGCGTAAAAACGAGAAATTTCAACAAATTCGGTTTGTTGAAACTCGAAAATGGAAAATTGAAACCTGACCAGGAATCATCAATGGCGTACAAAAAAATGCAAACAATGTTTTTTTGAACGCACGTTGTTCTTTCATTTATGATTTTCAATAAATTGCATGAATTTTCATGATTTTCAATCTTTTTTGTCCAGATTAAATTGAATTTTGATTGTTTTGTCAGGTCGAATTCAGCTGTCCGCATGATTTCCTCTGCCAGTGAGTTGGACAAATTGCTCACCGGAGACACCCCGACCATGGTCCACCAAAGCGATTTTTTTCTTTAATTTGCAATGATATTACTCAATTTTCATGTTTTTCATGTGTTTTTTATATACATTTCTTTCTTTTTCTCATCGAATTGTTTTTGATTTTTAGGTTGAGTTTTTCGCGAGTTGGTGTGGTCATTGCAAGCAGCTTGCTCCCGAATACGAAAAGGCTGCCAAGGCATTGAAGGGTTTGGTCAACGTCGTCGCTGTTGAAGACCAGAGTGTGATGCAATCTTTTGGCGTTCAGGGTTTCCCGACTATCAAATTCTTCGCCGGCTCCAAGAAGGGTAAGGACTATCAAGGTGCTCGTACCGCTGATGGTATTGTCGATTATTTGTTGAAGGAATCCGCCTCTTTGGCCAAGGCTCGTTTAAGCGGAAAAGCTTCTTCCTCATCCGGTGGTAGCAGCAGCAGTGGCGGCAGTGGTGGTTCCGATGTGGTTGTGCTCACGGACTCCAACTTTGACAAGCTCGTCTTGAACAGCGATAGCTTCTGGATGGTTGAATACTACGCCCCGTGGTGTGGACATTGCAAGAATTTGGAGCCCACCTGGGAAGAGCTGGCAACGAACTTGAAGGGCAAGGTTAAGATCGCCAAGGTGGACGCCACTCAGGAGAAGAGCGTTGCATCCCGCTTCGGTATCCAAGGTTTCCCGACCATCAAATTTTTCCCTCCGGGAGCCTCTTCCGATGGTGCTGCACAGGATTATGAAGGCGGTCGTGATCTTTCCTCTTTGCAATCCTTTGCTGAGTCTAAGTTCATGGCAACCGTCAAGGCTAAGCAGTTGACCAACAAGAAGCATTTTGCCCCCTGTGATGATAAACTTTGCGTGATTGCATTCCTTCCGCACATTCTCGATTCCAACGCAAAGGAACGCAACGAGAAGCTCGACACCTACAACAACGCTATTCGCAGTTCTGGCGTTACGGCTGAATTCTTTTGGTCTCAAGGAGGCGACCAATTCGATCTTGAAGAGTCCCAGAAAGGGGCATTGAAATAACTTCGGTGATCGATTTTTGCTTATTGATAGTATATTTTGCATGTTTTTCAAATTTTCAATTTTTTTCTTTTCGATTATTAGATCTTTGCATCTTGGCTTCGGCTGGCCTGCACTTATCGTCATTTCTAAGAAGAAGGACGTGTACGGAATCCATCGTGGCGCGTTCAACGAAGAAGGCATCCGCCAATTTCTCATGGGCCTCGCCAGTGGCTCCGCAAAGAATTTGCAAACTTTGCCGAAAACATTGAAGATCGTTGGTGCTGACGAATGGGATGGAAAAGATGGCCAACTTCCCGATTCGGACCTTTAAGTGATGATTGCGACGAATCTTTCTCCATTGTTGAGCACAAAAAATCAGAAACCATCTACACAAAATTGATATTTGATTATATTTTCCCGTCATAATCAAAAAAGTAACAGTAGACGAGCAATTAAAACATCATGTATTTGAATATACCGAAATCATGTTTCAGAATGTGAACATGATGTATTCACCAAGGCACCAAAGATAATATAAAAACAACAAATTGTTTGTTTTGTGATGTTTGTTATTTAAATAGTCTAGCATCGATTAGCATTGAAAGTAAATGAAACAAATTAATGATTAATATGCGTGTGTATATCTTCTCCGATCGATATTTTCCATCACCAAGACTTTTTTTATGTTCTTCTTTTACCATTTTCCGAGTAGTCATATTTGCATCAGTTTTCTAAAGAAAATCACAAAACGTGTTAATCAAAAATCATAATCGCGTCAGAATCAACTTTACGTGTTGATTTTTTCAAAAACAAAAGAGAAGACAGTCGGACAAGAAAGACAGAGATTTCTCGACACAATGCCGGCCCGCGCAGCAGTCGGACAAGAAAGACAGGGATTTCCCGACACAATGCCGGCCCGCGCAGAAACAAATCATATTATGTACGGAATTAGAGCGCAGGGCAGTGGGATTCGTCCGGGAGTTTTACCGCATGGAAGTAGAGAGGAAAACTCGGTCCGCGGAAAAATTAGGCTTGCTCCTTTAAGTGAATCTTCAAGCGGGTACGTGCATTTTTCACAGAACGAGACAAATATGATATTCAAAATTTTGAATTTGATCTGCTATTGATAAGTAATTATGCATTTTTTATACAGGCAGAGCACGGTGGCCAGTAGGAAAACCAGACAAAAAAAGAGCAAGAAAATGAAAATGTCGTTTCTGACCGCCGGTCCTGCAAAAGTAAGAATTCATATTATTCAGTGAAATTTTCGAATCAACTACCATCACAGTTTTTTGTTGTTGATATCAGTGGAAAGATGCCTGTGTTGATGCCTCTCACAACGCCATCGAATCCGCTTTGCCGCTCCCAGCTTGCGTCCTCTATGAGGACGATCCGGCGCAACTAACCACTTTGTTAATTCCCTTTTATAAACAGCCGATGGATCAGAGTATACTCTTTCATATTAACTATGTGGTATTGATTTAATTGCTTTATTGATTATTTCTTTTTTCAAGGCAGACCATCAATTTTAGCGCAACAACCAAGATTGCACGAGGAGGGGTACAATGCATATTTAGGCGATTTTTTCTTTTAGATTTTTATTTCTCATGTTGTATCATTAAATCTTACATATATAACTGTGTCGTTGCTGAAGTTTGGTAATTACTTTGAATTTCTCCCCTACAAGTTTTACAACGTTATCATGTCACAAGAACACGCCTTATGCGGTAGTTGCCAGGCGGTGAATTCGATTCCGGTAGGCGCTCCTAGTTTCAACTGTTACAAATGCGGTAGGACGAGCACAAAACCGGGTCTGCAGCAACAACCATCCCAGTACCAGCAAGCCGCACCGCAACAGCAAACAGTAGTTCCGCAACCGCCACAAACGGTAATACAACAAGCGCCGCCAGTCGTACAACAAACAACAGTCGTGCAAGCGCCGCCGACAATCGTGACTGCACCCGTAGTTGGACAGCGGATGGCATACGGCGCCTACGGAGGTGTTTATGGTGGGAGTGGCGCTGGAAGTTTTGCAGCAGTAATTGTTTTTCACAGTTTGATTTTCGTTTTTTTCAGTTATTTTTTGTTGTGTTGTTTTGTAGGGCATGATAATGGGCGAAATGATTGAAGAATCACGGCATCACCATCACCATCGAGGCGGTTTCGGTATTCAACAAAAACATATTTTCCTTTTGAATTCAAAAAATTGAAAATACATCAAAACCATGCAAAATGCGGTAGAAAAAATACTTTTTCATTTCATTTGTCATCATTTTAGGTTTTCATCATCACCACCACCATCACCATCACCATGGTGGTTTTGGACACCACCACCATCACCATCATGGCTGGTGAGCTGATGAAATAATAATATTTGCTTTTTTTGAATTGTCATCTGTCAAATAATTACCTTGTTGAAATTCTGTGTCGTGTTTCTTTTGTTATTTTGCCTCACATATGTTCAGTTTTCATTCAGTATGCTCATTTCTATTTAATTAGACATTTTCAATTTTTTAGAGACTATATTGCTGTACGGCAAAGCTCAAGATTTCATAGTGGTAATTATTTTGAATGTGTGATGATGGCATCATCAAGCAAAGAACGGGCTTCGAGCGTTACTAAGATTTTGCGGAATGAAAAGTTAGAAAGACTTGAAAGAGCACAGAGAGCCTTTGACCGTGCATTTTCAAGGTAATATAAAAAATGGGAAAAAAGATTTTTTCAAAAACTGGACATCAAAAAATGGATATATGCTACGAATATCTTAAAATTACATCAAAATGACATGTTTTGATAAACATTTTTCGTTTTTTCGATCGTTTTGAAGGAGTTTACGGGAGAGAGAAACATTTGCAGATACGTACACCGTTCCAGAAGATGCCAAAGGCAGCGAATACGAGTATATTCTCCTTCTTGTTGGTACAAATATACATATATTAAATTGGGAGCTATTCCACGTAAAAAGAAAGATAGGCGGTCGGCCACCCGACTGGAAAAATGAGGAATATCTGGAATTGGTAGATAAGAGAAAGGTTACAGAAAAGGATATTCTTTTGCAACATATTTTTCCTCTGCGAATGCACAAAAAATCAGATATTTGATTCAATCCATTCCTTTTTTCAAATTTTTAAATTTTTTTTAGGCTGCAGCGGCAAAGATAAATGAATTATACAAAGGATGGACCAAATTTGCTAAAGAAAATCCCGGCGCCTCAACTACACAGTTATATGGCAAGAAACGGCTGATGCACGATGAATCAGAGTTTTATATCAAAAAGGTACTTTAAAAAAATTGAAACATATCAATCAAAAATGAATGAAATGTCATCAAAAATCAAGTTGTTTCAACATTTTCGTTCTTTTGATTCAAAAAATGTTGTACAGGCGGGGCGTTACAAGCATCATATCAATCTTTTCAATATACAGAAGACGAATTTGGATACCCTTCTCAAGAAACAAGATTTCATTCAAGAGCAATTGCGCCAAATGCAAGCCGAATGGACCAACATGATAAACGCCTTCGAGAAGGATTTCTCCATACATTTGTCCAAGAAAGGGATATGAATATGATTTTTGTGACAAAATCTATGATGGTTTGATCACATTTTCACATTTTTGGCCATTCGATTTTCGGCATTTTTGAGGGACCCAAAAAATGCCGAAAATCGTATGTTCAAAAAATACAAATTTTTCAATTTTTGTTTCAAATTTTATCTCTGTTGTTTATTTTTTACGTTTTTTTCGTCAAAATCATTGTGTTTTATCAAAATTTTGATTTTTTTAGGTTTCAGAACACAAAATCAAAGATTGAGCAAACGAGCCGTATGCTTGAACAAAGACTCCATCCAAGTGAAGCAAAGAAACGCCAAGGTATCCTCAAAACACAAAAAAATGAAAAATAATGTCAATAGATGACAAAATTTCATCCAATTTCACCAAAAATCTTTTTTTCGGAAAACAAATTCACACCCCAGAACATTGCGTTCATCCATTAAATAGGTATTCAAACGCCAAGAGCGTCCGATGTCGAGAAGACATTCAAGAAACAGAAAAAGATGTATGGGCAAAAGCTACATGGCCTTTCCCAAACGGACCCAGAAATTCAAATGATAGGTACATATTGCAAAAGATGAATGAAATTTTTGTTTTTGCAACCATTTTTCATTATTTTTTGGTTTTACAATATTTCAGGTCGCTTCGCGCAGGAGACACAGACGCCGGATGAGCGTGACCCGATGTATCAGCGCCCTGAGCAAAGTATTTTTTATATAATTATTTGTGATAGCTTGCGGCGCATTCTGTTAATTATGATACTTCAATTTAATTTTGATATTCATTTATGCAAACATATATCTACGACTACAGCAAGCGGTTGGTCCGTGCAGTGGCTGGTGCAGAAGCATTGAAGATCAATCTTAGAACATTGCATCTGATGTTACCGTACGCGCTCGGATCTGCGCAGTTCTCCAAAAATAAAAAAAATTGCTTTTCCATTCATGTTATTATTCTCTGGGAAATGATCGCATTCGCTCGCTTAATCCGAGGCCTGGCCACAGACGTGGCCCGTTAAAATGTCCACAATTCAGTTTGGATGAATTGGCTGACGGCGACCGTTGTTTCACTCCAGCCGCCAGCGTTGATTTTCCGGACTCAGTCGAAGGGCCGACGGATCTTGCGCCGATGGCCTTGGCGGCTCGCCGTTCTTCACTCACATTTGATTGATTTGCCCTCGCAGATTGTTTCTTTTTATCAACTGAAATGAAATTGTTTATTATGAATTTTCCTTTTCTATCCAAGGCGTAGTACTCGTGCATCCCTCATCAAGCTCAATGTTACCCCCTCTAAATGCAGTTGCTTACTACGTCCCGCATTCAAATAATCATATGCAAACATCAACAAGTAACAAAATCAGGAATTTGGCACCACCCCCGCCGCCGCAAGCAACCCAAACCAAAGTTTGCCAGAACAACGGTTGGGAAGTCAGAGTTCTACCAAAGGACAAACCAGGTGTGTTCAAAAATCACGAAGCGTACCCCAAACCAAAAGGCGCAGGAGGGTTTGGATTTTTGAATCAACTGCACGGGCCAGCGCTAGGATTCCCGCCCGGAAATTCCTCCGCTTCTCAACATTGTATTGTTCAACCAAAAGTTGTTATAGTTGTTTAAATTTTTGACCATCCATTTTTTTATTATAGTTCCGGCAGGAGACACATCATTGTTACCAAACGGCGGAGCGATCTTAGCTCTTCCGGGCCAGACCGTCACCTACCCTATGATGCAGCCTCAAATACCACCATTTCCACAACCACTAGCACCAGCCCCCGGCATATCTAGCGATCAGACCCCATTATGTATAAGCAAAAAACATTTTTTGAAAGTTGATAAAATAGAATAAACAAAACAAATTATCATTATTCAAAAGCGCGAAATTATAGTACCAAAAAATGTTTTTTTCTTTCATTTTATGTTTTTTATTCAGGTGAAGTATGCCAGCGCCCGATTTATGCTTTTCCAGAAAATAACATATGTATGATGTGTGCCAACATTGAAAAACAGAAGCATTCGTCTGACGCTGCACGCGGTAGTAAAAGACCCCTGCCGGAGGAAAGTATTGAAATCAAAATTAGTGAAGGTATACCATTATTCCAAAGTCTCTCGCTTGGACAGAAAAAAGCTGAAGTTAATGAAGGCATACGCATCTCAACCGACCCGACGGAGTTTCAAATCACGAGAGAACGGATTGAGGAAGCTGCTACGAAAGCAAGGCAGAAAAAGCCATTTGTTTTTGCTCCCCCCGCCAGAGCCAAGGACCCACCTAGCCAAAAAGAAATCAAACAAGAAATCGCTTTATTGAAAACGCCGACCTCGGCAGAGAGGACCACCGGCTATCCCAAACTACTTCCACAAGAAGTCATAAATACGATTCGCATCCGCTCACCAAAAAATGAACTCCTTCTAAACACACCAACAACGCCACTCGACATCCGCATCCGCTCGCCGCAAATCGTAATCAAATCGCCATCACCACTCCCTACCCCACCTCACCCCCCGAGAGAACTTCGGCGGACGCCACAAGGAAGATTAAACAGGTACAATCCAAAAATGCAAGATTTTTCATTATTTCCATACAGATTTTGTCGTTTTTTTATTGAATGTTGTTGTATTTTAAATTTGGTATTAAAAAAAATCATTTTTTTTGCATGGAATAGGATTGATCATCCGCCATTGACTCCAGTTTCCGTGCGGGAAAAAGATGTGAAGAAGTTACCGGATTTGCTGGTTCTATTCAGGGAATATATTTGATTCAATATGATATTTAATTCGAAAATCAGTAAATTATTAGTATTTTCAAGTTTTTGATGTTCGATTGTTTTAGGTGACGCAGCTTTCCCTTACAATGCCCCCAGCGCCGTCAGGTCCGCCGAGCAAAATGGGCTGTCCCGCACCAAAAATCACACCGCAGAAGAAAAAGTTAACTATTGGTGACGCAATTAGAGCGGAGCGGGCGAAGAAGAATCGAATTCTTGACAACCCTGATCTGGTGAAACCGTCTGAACTGTCTAATCCAAGCAGTAAAAAAACATCTCCCCGCGAAGAGGAAGTCGAAGATGCCGATCTATTGGAAGCTCGCGCGCTGTTGGCCAAAGTACAACTAAACATTGAAAAAGCAAGAAACAGTGCTACCGGCATCCCCGAACCAGTCTCAAAAGAGGATGAAAGCAAGCCAAAGATTAATCCAGAGAGTACCCAAGCATCTTGCACATCCCAGAAGGAAGAAGTCAAGAAGGAGGAAAAAATTGAGTCTAAGAAGGCCAAGCGAGATCGACAAAAAAGGGAAGAAAGCGTGAAGACGACACAGATGTATCTAGAGCGGTATCGGCAGAGAAAAGGAATAGAACCAACTTCAAGTAAAAATTCTTCCGCACTCCCCAGCGAAAGGTGTTCTCAAGAAAACGAGGTACCATCAAGCAACATAACATCTGCTGATGAAGACGCGATTGTACTCTGCACAAGTCCTGTTGACCTTGATAAATTGCTCAAAGGTGACAGCAACACATCAGAAAAAGATGATATTGTTATCGTTGAAGAGTCAACCAAAGTAGAACGTCCAGCACGACCGTCGCCTGATGAGCATGACAGAGAGATTTACGATTTACTAGAAACATGTTTTGACGACATTTCAGTAGGTTCTGATGATGAACAGCCTCCAGTTGCTGAAGCTTCTGAGCGGCCTTCATACTGGCCTGATGAAAAGTATGATGACGTAACAGGCATTTGGATGGAATTTCCACAAGCTCCTAAACCCAAACCCCCAGAACCACCAACACCCCCTCCTAAACCTGAAATCAAAATGAAAGAATCACCAGCGAAAACGATTTCAATCGAACCAATACATATACCTACCGAACAAGAACTCAAATCTCACTTCCAGCAAATCAGCGAGCAAATCAAAGATCGCGTTGTTCCAGATCCCTCTCCCGTCGGGCACGTGCCAATAAAGCCAAAGGCAGAGGCCAAGAAGATGTCAAAGACAGCTATCAGAAAAGCGCAAAAACAGGCGAGGTTAGAACGAGCATTACAATTGGTCCAAGCGAAGCCAAAGCAGAAGCAGGTTCAGAAAGAAGAAAGTAGTACATCATCAACGCAGAAGCCGATTCAAATGGAAGCAGGCGGCACATCAGCAAAGCAAAAAGCAATTCAGAAGGAAGAAACCAGCGCGTCATCGAAGCAAAAACCAATTCAAAAAGAAGAAAGTAGTGCATCATCAGAGCAGAAACCAGTGCAAAAGGAAGAAAGCAGCGCGTCAGCAAAATTGCCGGAAACGCCTCAGCCAAAGCCAAAGGCAAAGCAGAAACCATTGAAAACACCAAGTAGGCCCACAGTGGAAGTAGATGTAGTGGCAATTCCCAAATTAGATGTAGTGGTGATTCCCAAGGCAAAACCAAAGGCAAAGCAAAAGTCGAAAGAAAAAGCACCTCCCACACCAAAAGCAAAGGTAAAATCGAAAGAAAAAGTACCCTCCACACCGAAAGCAAAACCCAAAGCTAAACAAAAGCAACAGAAAAAAGAGGAGGTATTTTTCGGCAGCCCCGCAGCAAAAAAGAAATTGAAAAAGAGGAACCATCAAACACCGCCGCGGCATGAGGAAATGATTGAAAGCTTACGAGGATATTTGGCAGAGGCGCAAGCGTTAATGCCTGATCCAAGCGCATCATCATCTGTTGCAAGGAAAACGGTTCCAACACCAGAACCGACACCGAAGCAAACGCGCCAGAAAAAGCAGAAGCACCAGCAGACTCAGTCACCACAGCAGCAGCAGCAGCAAACACCTATGTATGTATAAGGATTGTCATTTGTTTTTTCGATTTTTGCGTTTCATATTGATTTCTTTCTGCATTATATCAGGTCTGATACTGCAGAGCCCTTCTACCCAGCAGCACCACCCCCGCCTCCAATACCTGTGTTTGGTCAGCAAAGTATAGTGCCTATGGAGCCAAACGCGCAGACAATGCAAATGATGCAGCAGCAGTACAAAACGTGCATTTATATTTGAAATGATTATGAAGATGTTTGTGAATGTTTTTCGTCGAAAATGTGCGCGCGGGCCTTCTGGCTATAGATGCTTGGCTGGTACCACCTTGACATGCAGCCTCAAATTTTTTTAGCGGGTAATATGCAATTCATGATCGTTGCGCGTCTGATGACAATGCGCCGGGTGCAGCTGCACAGTGATCATTGAAGAGTTCCTTAGATTTTATTCAGCATTGGTTGTGACCCGTGCGAGCTGGCGTTTTTGCGCGACGCCCGCAGCCTCAAGGCAAGTCTGAGTCCGTGGCGTTGTGGTTAATCGCAAGAAGCAAGCGTCAAACCCCGGTCAAAAATTTTTGATCTTTGAAAGTTTACCAGCGAAGTACAGGAAATGAAATCTTTTGATTTGCTTTCATAATTGTTACATCCGGGTTCTAGGTTGATGATGCAACAACAGCAAATAATGATGCAACAGCAACAGATAATGATGATGAAGGGCCAAGGAAAAGGAGTGCCACCAGCACCTCCTGGCAAAGGTAAAAAAGGATTCGGGAAAGGCAGTGCCCCTGGTAAATTTAAGAAGAATGCAGCTTATGTTGAACCCGACACAGAAGACACGCAAAGTAATTTTGCAAAGGTCCCCTCCATGCGCTATGATTCATCATCAAGCAATCAACCCAAACACGCCGGTCCAAGAAAGGGATATTCTAATACTATAATTATAGATGGCTTTTTTAAAATTTTGGTCAAATTTCAATATTTTTCCTGATTTTTTATGTTTGTTCATTCCAATCTCTGTTTTTTATTTTTTGATAATTTAATTTTTTGAGGCTATCGGATGGACGATTCAGGAAAGCTTGTTTATCATGCGGGACACCGCTGTTGATTTTTTAGATGAGGCACCCCAAATTTTTGCAATACTAAGTGCAACTGTGATTTTGTGTTGTTTTGTTGTGAAATAGTTGAGTTTTGTTGCTCATTATCAATTATCGTTGAATTTGGTTCAGTTTCGTGCTCAAGCAGTAACAATTGATTTTATTTATATATCTATCCCACCTTTCCAAGATTTTCAGCAATTGCACCATCAACAAGACGCTTCTGAAATCTATTCAATCCCATTTTACAGTTTGAAAAAGAAAATGAAAAATCATAGTTGGTTTTGTTACGGACAACATCATGGTTACGAGATGCGCTAGATGAACGCAGCCCATCGCGCATTTTAAGAAGCGTTGCGTTGCGCACCAGACTCAAACCCGTCAACATTGAGCTCCTCGCGCGCGCAAGCATTTTCTTGAACAGCGAATCTGGTATTGCGGCCTTCAAACTCGTGTGTGCGCTCGGCATGCTGCAGACGAGTGGTCGGCCCAGATGGTCGACAAAATAACTGTCACAGGCCCAACCGAAATCAAGAAAGCCAAGGCCAAACTCATTGATGACAGAAGGAAAGAAACCACTGGCGAGGAATCCGCCAGCTCCCGAATCGGATTTTTTTTCCATGCAAAGTTTCAGCAGCGAAAGTCGGGAAATGAAATAAATAATTTGTTTTTTCGTAACATAATATTTTTATGTTCAGGTACCAACAACCACTTTACAATTGCACCAAATCATACAATCGAACCCTTGTATAACACCATGTCAGAGACTCACCCCTACTCGGACTCGGCGTCATCATCAAACGGAAAAGAAGAGGACGAGGAAGATTTTAAGAGCGCCACAAGCGAAGACGAAGATCTTCAAGTAGGATTATTTCACAAGAAACATGTTACATTTGTCAAAATAGATGCCAATTGGCAATTTCCAAATTGATTCAGATAAAGTGAAAAGCACAAAAACCCATTTGAATTTCTCAATTTGTTTTTGTAGGAACCATCCCGCCATCTAAATCCTTCTGATGAGCAACATGTCCAAACGTATGTACAAATGGCACACGAGAGAGACGAATTATTCGCTGAAATCAAGCAGCTAGAAACTGATTTGGACAAATCAAGGAAGAGGATTAGCCACCTAAACGGCGATAAAAACCGTATTTTACACAGGACTGATGACTTCAAGGAAATCATCGCTGATTATTCAAAAACGATCTCAGAGTATGAAACTGAGCGAGCGAGAATGTGGAAGCAATTCATTCAGTGTCAAGGAGATGATGAAAAACCGCAAGTTCTCAAGCAGCAAATTGACGAAATCAGTACTCCTAATCATTTGCCCTTCATCAAAAAAAAATATTTGTCCATGAACTATGTTTCCACATTCGAGGTAAATTTATCGAAGAAACACAGAAAGAGAGGGATATGTTGGTCGAATCTGGTCCTATCAGTCAATTAGAAGTAAATGAAATTGACAAAGAGTTGAGCAAAGCGAAGTTCGAATCCAAAAGGTTAAACATTCAGCTTTCTGACGCGTACACGCGTAAGCGGCGGCTCATCCGCTGTATATCAGAACACGTAGCACAATCAACCGAGCCAGACAATGCTATACTGAAAACACCAAGAGGAACCTGCTCAACACAATCAGGTACGTTCTTTTTTCAATTTTTTATGGTTTTGGACATTTGATTTTCATCATTCATATCGTATGATTTCATTTTTTTTAATTTTCAGAAGATTCGAATCAGTCGAACCAGAAGGAGAGTCCTGAACGCAGGGACAGTTGTCCAGTCGTTGTCAAGGGTTCTGCCGACGACAGCATCCAGCAAACAAAGATGTATCTCGAGATGTTCGAAAAAGGAATACTTTTGAATATTTTGGTGTTTGGATGCACAAAATCGTTCATTTTCGGCGAAAAGATTGCGATTGTTTTTGCATTTCCAAAAATTATCAGATAAATCAAAAAACATTTTTTGGTATTTTCGAATTCGTCAAAAATGAACGACCATTGCTTGTATTTTTCATTTGATTTTTCGTATTTCTTGTCATTTTTTATTTTTTATGTATTTAGGTATCGCCAGCGCAAGCTCGAGAGAAGAAGGGCAATGCAAGAGCGAAAGATGCAAAGCCTCTCCGTATCATAGGCCACACCAATTTTGAAATTTTGGAATTACATTATGCCGAGCAGCGTATAAAAATTTTGTGGTTTGTCTGTTGTTTTAGTGTATATAGTAGAAGTAATTTGAAGTATTTAATGGATAATAATCGTACATGTAATAATGGTCCATTCACATATAAGTTCACCACACATATATTTTTTCACACACCAATTTTGTAATTTGAATTTCAGTCTCTTTCAAACATAAACCCATTCAAACATGATAAATATAATATAAGACATTAATTCAAGTCTCTTTTTAATAATTTTGGTATAAACCCTTTGGCATGATGGAGCGGATAAGTGATGATGGTTGGAGGTGTAGGAAGAGGAATAACAGACGCGGCAGAGACCCCTTTCATTTGCAGTCCGGAAATGATATTTTTGAAAAATAATGTTTTTTCAGTTTGAATTCACTAGCTCGGCTTCAAAAATCGCAAGCATTTTTCCTTCTTTGGGGGGGCGCGCTTATTTTGACCGCGCGGGCTTTGCGGCTGCCATAGGTTCTTCAAAAGAAGGCAGTCAAGTATGCGCGCTAAATTGTCTTGGCCTATTTTACATACCATGACAGATTTTGCGTGGGCGCTCTCGAGCGCGCCGCCATGATGCGCCGGACGAACAAAGATGGTTCTGGAAGATGGCTGGAAGATCCCGACCCAAATTTCCTTTTATGTTTTGATTTTCACTGGCAAATTTCAGGAAATGAATTTGTTACTCGAAAAGCCTGGCGTAAAAAAATCGCAAGCATTTTTTTGGTGCGCTTATTTTGGTCACGCGTGCGATAACCAATGCAAGCGCTTTGATTTTTGCTTGGCGCAAAAGTACTCGTGTCGGCCTCCGTGGCGTTGGCCGATGGTTTTGCCTGCTCAATGCCGCGAGGATGTTTTTTGTGCTTATTTTGGTCGCGCGTACGCCAACCAATGCGTTTGAAACATTCGGCTCCGGCATGGCTGCGTCGGTCCCCATGGCCTGGGCCGATGGTTTCGAGGTTCCGCTCAAATGTTTTTCTTTTTTTTGTTTCTCTGGTAAATTGCGGGAAATGAGCGATGGTATGGTTTTTTCATGTTCAGACCATAAAAAAATGTGGAAAGCGATTTGCTTTGCGGCTGCCCGAGGTTCTTCACAAGCAGGTAGTTCAATATGCGCAGCGAATACGGCGTGCGTCAGTTTGCAGCAGTCGTATCGACGTCATGCGGAGCGCGCCGCCCCAAGATGATATTTTTTGTCATTCGGATGAGCATCGCTGGTTTTGGAAGATGGCTGCGTTATCCCGACCAAAATTTGGTTTACGTTTTGATTTTCACCGGCAAATTTCAGGAAAGGAAATCGCTGCCAAAGCTTTTCAAAAGCAGGTGGTTGAATATGTGCAGCGCACAGTGAAAAAGGCTCTGTTATAAGTGCGACGGTTTTATGACAGCGCGTTTGCAAAGTAAGGCCGAAACGTCGCACATGATGAACGAGAAGGCCTAATTCGGGTGAATTAGTATTTATCATCGCCATCTTGGCGTACTTCTTTTTTGGTCAAGGTCATCGCTGGTTCTGGAAGATGGCTGGATTACCCCGACCCAAATTTTCTTTTATGTTTTGATTTTCAATGGCAAATTTCAGGAAATGGATTTGTTTCTTTTGCTTTTTGTACTATTTCATTTGCTCGCTGCTGCAAACGCTTGTGGCCGCGATTCCATCTTATCATTGGTTATCAAGGCGTCTTTTCTGTTGTGGCTCAAGGCTTTGGTTTGCTTGCTAGAAGTGGAAGAAGCACTGGGGTATCTGGTACCTTGCTCTTGACTTCGTTTGCCCCCATCATCTTTTACCCGCGTTACTTGATTATTTTCTATTCGACATAACAGCTGAGCTGGGCCGCGGTCAGCGCACTTTAAAAGCCTGTTTGCTTCTTTTGTAGAAAAACCTGCAAAGAGGCTCCGGCTGCAGCCACGGTGGTTGGTGACACTGGTTTAGTGAATGATGTAGCGCGATCCCACAATCCCGACCAAAATGTCTTCCCTGCTTTAGTTTTCAATGGCGAATTTCAGGAAATGAAATTGTTTCTTTTTGTTTTTATAAATTTTGTTTTCTAGGTTTGCAAGTGATTTACATCTAGAAAAAATAAACAAGCACAACCGAGTGAAGCAATGCCACCTAGAATCCATCCTCTACCCCTCCGCCCCCTACCTCGCTTTACTCGGCGATCTCGCCATCCCATTTGACGAGCATTACATTACACTAATAGAATATTGCAGCAAAAATTGGAATAGAACGTTCATATTACTAGGAAATCATGAGTACTGGCAGAGTAGTAGAGTAAGAAGACCGATGGATGTAATTGAAAAACATGTGCGGGAAATATGTGGGAGGTTTAAAAATGTGCATGTGTTACAGCGGGAGTATGTAGAATTTCATGATTGTATTATGCTTGGAGCAACATTATGGACGGATTTACCCCATAGAGATAATATGGATGATGTGATGTTGGCTGATGAATTGCAAAGAGGTACAAATTAAAAAGATGAAAAAACATTTTTTGTCTAGTTTTTACTCAAATGTTTTGTTTTCTGATTTAATTTGTTCTTATTTTGTTATTTTTGTTGCATAGGTTTTCCTGATTTTCAAAAGATGTTTGTGAGGAGCATGGATAACGATCCTAGTCCGCTGTGGGAAGAAGGTTTGCCTACAAAGTTGTGCCACAATCCATATAAATCGAAGGAAAAGCTAAAAAAGGAAAAGGCAGAGAGAAGAGCGTTGTTAAAGCAAGCGAAGTTAGCAAAACAAGCTGCGTTAGAGAAGGAACAAACACCAAAGGTAGCACCCATCGCGCGAAAAGCAAGTCTTGGCGAGGTATGATAAAAAATGTTTCGATTTTAGTATATGTTCTTTGTACATCTTTCAAAATTATTATTATTTTGAGGTTCCTGCAAGTAGAGCAGCTCTTCCGATGCCGGCGTCCAGTTCGTCGGTGCAGCCGCTGGAGGAACGGATGGATAGTTTATCACTCAAGCCGGAGGTGGTGATAGGCAAAAGGAAGGCTCCCCCTCCTCCTGTTACTGGCAAGCGAAAGGCGCCTCCTCCCCCGCCAAGTCGGCGAACAACGCCGGGTACAACCCCCAAGCAAATAGTTCAAAAGGCTCCATCCACACCGAGTATGACACCCAAGCAGATAATTCCAACAGTGCCTTCCACACCAAGTATGACGCCCAAGCACGCTCAAACCATACCTCCCAAAGCATCCGCTTCACAAATTCCACCATCGAAAGTAAAGCCTAAAAAGAAGAAAGATCATCGAACACGCTACCAATTAGGATGGGGTAAAGACCTAAAAAATAACGTACCGCCAGAGTTTCAAGTGCGTCAAGCAACAGTTAAAGACATACGGAAGTTACATGAGGAAGATGCAGCGTGGCTTCGCGCTAAGATCAACAAGTTCAAAAACCAGTCCAAACCGTTAGTAGTGCTAACCCACCATGCGCCGACGTATCGTTGCCGCGGCATCAACAACCGCCAGACGAATGCTGAGGAACACGGAGATAAGATGTATTTTTTGAGTTTAAGTAAAAATGAATTAAATTAAAATTAAAATGTTGCGCGATGCCGGCACGTTGCGTTGTCGACCAGTTCCTGAGTGGAATGACGAACGTGGTTTGCGCGATGGACCCCATCGACCCACGTTTTGATACGATGTCAAGTTGTGACCTCGACCAGGAACAGAAGTATCGCATGTGCTAATGCTCTGCGCCAGCGCCGGCTTCAGGTGGCTGGCCCCTTTCCGACCAAAAATTTGTTTTCTTCTGCAATTTCATGGGCGAATTTCAGGAAATGAAATTGCAGGCGCGCTCGAGGACAGTCTAGAAGATTCTAATTTTCTTCTTCATAGCGTGCATCCATCCCTCCAGGCAAATTAAGGTTGATCCATCCAGCCCTCTTCCCCATTGCTCCACGCGTCCACGCTGAACATACTTATTTCCGACAAAAAAACTTTTTTTTCTAGATTTTCATGGGCGAATTTCATGAAATGAAACTGCATGCGCGCGGGCAGCCTGCAAGTTGCAAATTTAACTATGATTGCTTGCGTCCATCCTGCCGCCATTTCCGGGTCGCCTAAAAAGCCACAGAAAACCCCATGCGAATGCCAATTTCCAAGTAAATCAGATCAGGTGCCGCAGGACAGCACATGATGAGATGATTGATTTACAATATTCCATCTACATGTGCCCATAGAAAGCCGCAGAAAGCGCAAGACAACAAAGAATCGCCGCCGAGAAAGCAGCAGCCTACGCTTGATGAGTTTTTTCCGCCCAAGAAAACTTTTGTGTTTTGCATTTTCACGGGCGAATTTCAGGAAAGGAAATTAGATCAGCGTCAATCAATCCTCCTTTGTTTTCTTTTTTTTTGTTTTGAAGGTTTGCATGTAATATGGAAGATATCATGATGCATGTTTCAACCTGGATATATGGCCATACCCATTGGAATCGCTTGAATAAGATTCAAGGTTGTACCGTTGTAAGTAATCAATGCGGCGGCCCTTGGGTCAATGTAAAGGACGATCCAGATCAGTGCACAGTGATATGGCCGTTACGTTTCACCGATTGGTACAAGCCAGATCTCACTATGTGGTTTAAGCGCCGTCCGGCATGGATGCCCAACATTCGGTATAGCAACAGAATCGATTACTTCCCGCCTGGTAACTTGAAAAATGCTCCCGGCCGCGTTTATGATAAAGAAATAGCACGACGCAAGAAATTAGGCCAGCCAATCCCAAAGGAATATACGGAAGCGGAGATTGAGGAATATCGACGGCAGCAAAATATTGAATGGAAGGAGTGGAATAAGAAACAGAGGGAGAGGATGAAGAAACGCGCAGCAAAGAAAAAGAAAGATGCAAACCGAAGCCGTACAAACACCGATATTTCATCTCGGCGAGATAGCATCACCTCATCTTCCAAGCCTAGTGTACAAAACCGCCGATCTAGTACCTCCTCCAAAACCCCTCAAAGTACACCATCCGCTAGAACAAATCAAGTAGAACGCGTCGCTGAAATTCCAAAACAACCACCAAAAAAGAAACAGTTTGGCCAACGTGCTAAAGCAGGTGCAAAAGCATATCCACAACCGTCAAGTGATGTACAGAACCCAAAAAGAGCAGCACCCAAACGACCACCACCCAAGCCTCCAACATAAGATACATTTTTACAGCTGATTCTTCCAGCAAAGAAATATACACCGCTTGAATTTTTTTGTAATATTAATTCTGTTTTATCAGTACATACTAGTTGCGAATGAGTTGAGGTAGTTTTTGCAGATAACGAACCCATTGCGTTCGATCTGTGTTGTATTCAAGTTTAGGCCACACTTCCAAAAAAAATATTTATTACACATTAAACTATCTCTAAAATGGCAATAGTTTCTCAAACAAAAAACGTTCAGATTTTACCAATGATTCAAAAAATTATAAATTTATTACACATTGAATATATCACGTGAAATGCATATGGTTTTCATTTACATCAAGTTATTTCAAAAATATGAGGGTTGTTTTATTTTTCGTTTTACTTTTATGGGGTGTTGCTGATGCCGTTGTGCTGAAGAGAGTCGAGGATTTCAAGCACAGGGACACGCAATGGCTTGTTAAGAAGTTTTGCAATCAAAGTAATGATCATTATTTCATGAGAATTATAGACCATTATGATCTTACCGCGAGGAGGGAAGGTTGCTCTTTGAGATGTAGGCTGATGGCAATTGTTATAAGTGTAAGCTCTCAGTTTAATTTATCTGCAGATGTGCTGGGGGGGCTAATCATATCGGTAGTTCGTTTTGTAGGTGTTTCTCGGTTGGAACAAAATATTGCGAGGCGATTCATCATTCAAGTTGATAAACTTGCAACCCCGAGATTGCTGGTGTCGCCACCCGGACATTTTCTTTCAACTGTGTTTTCCGATCTCTCTGAATATGCTTTTGAAGTGCAGCATATTTTGCTGGCGAACGATCCTCCCGTATATTATTCTGCACACGATATTGTCAACATGCAAACATTGGAGGGTGATACCGCGTTGACATGTATTTTGAAGCACACTGCAACCAGTACGACGCGGCAGCTTGCATTACATTTACTATCATTAGACGCCGATCCAAATTCATGTGATGCGTCTGGATTCACTCCGTTAATACGCTCTTGTTTTCATGACGGCTATTCCCAGGTTGTCGAAAGGTTACTTGATTGTAAAGCTGACGTGATGTTTCAGACGCCAAAATGGGGTTTGAATGCTCTACATGCCACGATGATTCATGGAATTGTTTCAATTGACAAAACAGCAAGTACAATACGGTTGTTATTATCCCAATCAACTGATATTTTGGATCAAAGAGATAAGACTGGTTTATCTGGTCGGAGCATGCTGCTCAATTATTGGTGGAAAAGCAAAGCCATTCCTTTGCTCGAGATCATCACTGACTTCTCCATCGGTCAGAAGGGGGGAGATGCATGCCTTCCATTTGTTGCAAGATTGATTTGCAGGTTTCCTCTTCTTTCAAAAATATTTTTCTCTTCAAAATTTGTATTGGCGAGAGCACGCAAAGCAATGCTTGAAACCATGCAGCTTGCAGTCTTATTTGCGCTTTTGATAATGATGCCATCCTTTCTTAGAAGTGTATTTCTACGGAGGGTTGAATTTGATTTTATGATTGCTGCGAAGAAATCGGTTTGTACGGCAGGATACGTTGCCGGTGTTATTCAATTAGTTTTGATATCACTTGAATATATCGTCGAACGGTTGGATTGTCATAGCAAGAGATTTACCATCGCGCTGCTTGTAGGATTGGTTTTACATAGGGGGCCGCAGTGTTTGAAAATAATGGGAATGTTGTTTTCATTCTTTCCCGCATTGGCGAAACACATTCTCACGCGCGATTTGAGATGATATGAAAACAAAAATCAGTACATATTGTTTTGATGAGTTGTTACAATTTACACGATGATATGATTTGATCCATAAATAGTTTTGTTGCATGTTGAACAAATTTAGTTGTAGTGATAGATTAGTGAATATAATTGAATTTCGAATCATTTTTGTATCACCATTTCTCTATCGTATCTACAAATTCATGTTTTAATTAGATTCTAGAATCTGTTGTTTTGAACAGGAAGAAAGATGCCGGCGTCCTTTCGAAATGCCGACTTACCACTATACCAAAATTTAGTCGACCACACAAACTTACTAGATTTCGGCTCGACCGATAACAAACAGCCAGATAATACTGAAAGACAGAAAAAAAGTTGCAGAAAGTTACCAGCGGAGTGTAATGGACTTTTGATAATCTGCTTGTTTACGATATTGGGACTTTGGTTGCTGCATACATTTGTATTTTCAAAGATGCATTAAAGAATTCGATTCTCGTTTAACATTTTGATGTCTGTTGTACATTTTGTATTTGTATGAATATCTCATTTTTCTGAACATTTTCGACAATTTCTCCACGAGATCTACAAAAGTCATTAGTAATAGCCATGTCTTCACAGCAAGCGTTTGCCGGTCATCAAGGAGGCGGCTCCCCGCCTCCCCAGCAATACAACTCTACCGCACCGGTACATTTCTTCAAAAAATGTTTTTTGTGTCAATTTCGAATTTATATCGAGAGAGTATTCGAAAAGCGGTAGATTGTTTTGTGTTTTGTTGAATTTTTTGCTTGAAATTTTGATTTGACAAAAAATGTTTTTTGAGGCTGCTCAAGGGTCGGCGCCAGAGATGGTTCAGGCGCTGTGTGGCAGCTGTGGTGCGACTAATTCGATTCCAGCGGGGGCGCCGAGCTTCAATTGTTACAAGTGCGGGAAAACCAGCACCAAACCAGGCGTACAACAGCCCCAACAATACCAGCAACCCCCTCCCCAGCAACAACAGACCGTCGTGCAACAGCCAGCGCAACAAGTTGTCCACCAAGTCCAACAACCCTCAACAGTCGTGGTACAAAATATTTTAGAATTTTGAAATATTAACAAAATACGGCAATATGTTATCCTGAAACACTTGGTTTGCACGTTTTTGTAAATATTTTGAGGTGCAGCAGCCAGTTACTACGGTTGTGACGGCACCTGTTGTAGGACAGCAGATGATGTACGGAGCCTATGGTGGTGTTTACGGCGGTCCCTATTACGGTATGAAGAAAATCATTTTTGTAAAAATTTAAAAATGTCGAAATTTGCAAAACTGAAATTTCAAAAACGTGATTTTGTATCAAAATTTGCCGGAATTCGACCTCCGTGCTTTATTTTTTTTGTCAAATTTTAGGTGGCGGGGCTGGCGCAGGATTCGCAGCAGGCATGGCTGCGGGTATGATTATGGACGACATGATGTTCGGTCCACCCATGGGCTTTGGAGGGCCCATGTTTTGGTAGAAAATTCAAACATTTTTCAATTATCTTTTGTTTTTGATACATTTATTTGTCGATTTGTTGTATTTTCTATGTAATTTTGAATTTCAAATATTTTATGATTTATCAAATTTATACAATTTCGAAATGTATGTAAAATTCTCCCACCTTGATTTATATGATTATTTTACAGACGTTCTACTATCGCGACACATCTATTTGTGTCACTTAATTCTCCTATTGTACTAGACATTAGTCTTAGTAACTCATTTAGAAACATCCAAAACCAACCATGAAGATTGTGCTCAGTACAATCACAGCTGTGGAGGGAGTACATTTTTTCGAGCAGAATCATATTGTGCCGTCGAGCGTTAGGAAGTTGGTATCCTTCAGAAAGGATGCGAGTCGTGCTTTCCGCAATCCACATAGGAAGAAAAAAGGTGGCGCCTCAAGCAGTGTGAGTCAGGAATCGCCAAATAATAAGCATTTTCCTGTTATTACTGAGATTGAGAATGCAAAGACAGACAAGCCGATTCCTCAAAAGAACGGTAAGAAATCATCCAGTGCTGAACAACATACCGCGGTTCAAGAGTACCAAGTGTTGGATTTAGATCTTGAACAACAGCACATGAATAATCCAGCCGCAGACGCATGGAAAGGTCTCACTCAACCAAACGATAACAAGAATGCAAAGAAGGAGAAGAAATCCCCCCGACCAAATGGTAAATCGCCAAATGGAAAATCTCCAAGAAAGACAGATGTAATGGTTGCCGACCAAACTCCCGCACCTTCTCAGTCACCACTTCCCACACTTTCTGGCACAACTTCCAAACCAACTCCTCAAGAAATGGACTGCATAGCAAAACACAGCACAAAAGGTGATCAATGGTCATACAAGGAAGATTGCACTGATTTGACTCATTCAAACCCGCCAGCCGCGTTTGATCCAAAAGATTATGTTAATTCTCGCGGTCTTGCATTTTCTATTGATTACTACCCACAGTGGACAACCCGCGCGTGTAGCAAGGCTCAAGCGATTACATACGCCTGTGGTGAAACAGCTTGTCCTTATCACAAGTATTGTATTAGTCCAAAGTGTATTGAACAGATTGGAGTGTTACGTGCGAGATATGAAGCTATTGTAGACTTCCAAGGACATAAAGAAAGTGAGGTGTTAGCAAAGGTTAGTTGTCAGCATTTGTCTTATGGGTTGTATGAATTGTTGCATGAGATTCAATGTGAAAGTGCAGCAAACAAAGTGCGAGCGCAGGCGATTGGAAAGTATCGTGAGGTTCTCAATATGGGAAGTAATAATTGCACAGCGGAACAAAAAAATGGTATTAAGAACACAGGACAGCCGGACTGCGATTACAGGGATGGGGCTTGCTCTCATCAAGCAGTCTGGCCCGATGCGAGCGGAATGGAAAAGCGGCCGTGTGATGATACTGCCGGGCCAAGCCGTGGCGGTCCAAAGAAGAGTAGTTGTTTTGCACCAGACAGCATGGTCATTACTACATGGGGAACAAGGCCGTTGAGCCAAGTGAAGGTTGGTGAATTGGTGTTGACGCAGGCTGGATTTGAAAAGATTGAATCTTTCCTCCATAAGAATGAGAACGCCAAAACCGAGTTCGTTGTATTGGTACATCATGAAAAAGATAAAGATTTTTGAATTGCATCGGTTGAAACCAGAGAAAATTGAACATTTTTCATTCTGTCCAATTTTTCATTTTGTACATTTTAGGAATTGTCGAATTTTAAGACGATGAAAGTGTCTGCGGCGCACATGGTTTTCACTATCAATGGTGAGGCCGTTCCAGCTGGATCGTTGAAAAAAGGAGATAAGCTAGTTGGGGAGAATGATAAAGTGATTCGAGTTAGATCTGTGACAACAGAAACGTTGAAGGGATTTATCGCGCCATTGACAGCAAGCGGGACAATCCTTGTCGAGGGTGTGGTTTCGTCCAACTATGTGGATCCAGACTATTCAAAATTCTCCATCCCGGGGAAGTCATTTCACCCCGTCGCTCATATTGGAACAGCAGCAATGCGATGGTTCTCCTGGGCAGAACGCCACAGAGAGACTATTGGGAGTTACGTTCAGCAATGGACTCCATTCTCGTGATTATAACTGTTGAATTATTTTAATTTGTTTAATCTTTTGTTTATCATTTCTTTGAAATTGTATGTTGTTCACTGTGATCATACGATGTTTTGAACATTATTTGTAGCATCCGAATTTTGTTTCTACATTGTATTGCACAGATTGCTTTTAAACTTTCACAGATCGCTGTAATAAATAAATTTGATTTTTTAATTTAAAGTACTATAAAACTATGTCGGATATAGGGAACAAACGTGATGCGTCAAGTCTCTCGATTCAACCTCCAGAAGATGAAATCATCGACGAACCTCCAAGGAAAAGAAAGTTACGAAAGGTAAGAATTCTGAAATTTGTTATGAAAAAAACACAAAATTGTAAAAATAATTGAATATAGTATGCAAAAATGGTGAATTTGAATGTTTGGGTGAACATTTTTATTTTTTACGTAAGAGAGTAGGTTATAGGGTTATACGTCACACCTGGACTTTGACCCCCCCCACCCCCTCGCGGCCTCGTGGCCGGAGGTCGAAGTCACACATTCAAAATTTTTTTTTTCATTTTTTACACCCTTGAAAATAGGGCCCGCGCGCACCCGGGTGAAATTATATAGTAAAATGCTAAGTAAATGGTTTTGACATTGGAATTCGACCATCGTTCGGAGAT
>JACLAD010006836.1_pt1 | contig 39681 bp, 34 predicted proteins | sample 8027901 | NCBI WGS metagenome assembly JACLAD01 (sample SAMN15725071, study PRJNA655200) | protist metagenome | isolation source: fluorescence activated cell sorting (FACS) single amplified genomes of... | place: Spain: Blaines Bay Microbial Observatory, Mediterranean Sea | collected 2016-07-05 | reverse complement strand
TGAATTCGCTCGTAAACGCCCCATTGCGCACCAAGTTACTTTCCAGACTGGGGATGCGACAGCGTTAGAATGTGAATCGTCTTCTTTCGATGTAGCAACCATGGCCTTGGTCCTCTATTTTCTACCTAATCCAGCTCTTGGAGTGAATGAAATGAAGAGAGTCGTAAAACCTGGAGGCATCATCGCTACTTATGACTGGGATGTTCCAGGTGGCGGCTTACCGCATGAGTGGCTTCACAAAGAGCTTCGTAAACGAGGGATCGAGTATCCTTTGCCTCCAACCCCTGAGGTTTCAAGGATGGATGAACTCGAAAAGCTTTGGGATAAGGCGGGTTTAAGATTAATTGAATGCAAGCAATTCAGAGCCACACGAACATTTACAAACTTCAAAGAACTTTGGGATATTTCAATGAAAGCTCCAGCATTTTTAGGGATTTTTGATGATTTGGCTCCAGAAGTAATTTCGGACATCCGCTCCACTGTTGAAAGTGAGCTAACTAAATGCTCTTCTGGTTCTGTCAGTATTCACGCTCACGCCAATGCAATCAAAGGGATCATTTGATTGAATTTCAATAATTCTTGTAGCAAGAACAATCGAAGATTATATTCACAATTAAAATTGATCTGTCTGGTTTTTGTGTCTATTAATGATTGATACTTCTTTTTATCTCCTGAATTATTTACTAAGAGAATAGAATTTAAAGACTAAGCACAAAGTTTGGTCATAAGTGAAATCTACTGATGGATTTCTCCAGAAATTTCTCAACAAGCTTTTAGTTGCAATTGAAAGAAAATGCCTGCATCAAATAAAGAATTTTCAAAGTTTTGTTTAGAGAATACGGAAGGGAACTTTGTAGAGTGGTTGAGAAACCGGAGCTCATCCTCTTGGGAGAAAATGGTTTATCACAGATTTACAATAGATGTAGAAAAAAACACGATTCCAGAAGATGTCTTCAAGAAGTATTTGCAACTCGAACACAATTTTGTACGTTCAGCAATAACGATTTTTGCTTATGCACTTGCCAAAGCTTTGGCAATCGACGATCAAAATCGTCTAATATCCATTCTATCTGCTTTAGGAAATGAACAGGATGATTATTTCCAGAAGACATTCACGTCAATGGGGGTGAAGGAAAAGGAGTTGAGTGAATTTACACTTGATGGTAAAGCTAGGTTACTTAGAGATGGGGCAATCAAAATTGCGCAAACGGGATCACTCCTGGAAATACTGACTACCATGTTAGCTGCGGAGTGGATGTACCTGACTTGGTGTGAGCGTGCTAGGGATGGTCACATTACGGGTCCAGCTAAAGAGTGGGTTGAGTTGCACCTTTCACCTGATTTCCGTAAACAAGTAATCTGGTTGAAAAATCGTGTAAATGAGTTGGGTGCAAAAGCCCCTTTAGATCTCCAAGAAAAATGCGCACAGCATTTCAAAAATATGCTGGATTGGGAGATCGCTTTTCATCATCACCCATACAGGAATGTCTGATATATTTTAATTTTCTTATTTAGATGCTGGAGTTTCAAATCATCAGTATTTTTGGCAACAATTAAAAACTCAACAATTCAATTTGTTCCACTCTTTTACAAATTACAGAGTTTCAGGTAGATCAATGCTTTTTATAAACTAATTTCTTCTAATAAAAATTCATATACTAATATAGTTCAGTCTTCGCTTAATTCTAAAAAAAATAATCTCCAAAATTTCTGGTAATATTCTCTTGCGAGGTTATTGAAGAGAGATAAATTTTGTCAGCAGATTAGGGTTTAAACTCTTAATTTTAATTGGTAGGAGTTTTTCTAAAAAACAAAACAGGTTTCATGTAGTGGCATTGCTAGTAATGTAGATTGATTGACCTCATCTCATGCAACAAAATCTACAGAAACCTCTCCAAGCTCTTCAAAACCAATTTTAATTTTTGCTGGTTTCTCTATAAATACTGTTTGAACTACGCTTCCAAGCATCACAAATTCTCCTGCTTTAAGCGGTTTCTGAAGTCTAACACAGTGATTAGCAAGCCAGGCTAAAGCATTTAGAGGATTTCCCATAATGTCTGCACCTGTTCCAAATCCAACTTCTTTACCATCAATTTGCATCCAACCCTTAATTTCACAGAGTGGAATGGATTTCCAGTTGGATAGCTCTTTTCCCAATATTACGCCTGTATTGAAGAAATCATCTGCAATCAAAATCGGGGTCGGAAAGTCTGGATAATCAATATGACGATCTTCGACAAGTTCGATTGCTGCCATCAAAGCACCAACACCATCTTGAACCATTTCAATGTTATAAGGAGTCTCCTGCTCTTGAAAATTCTTGGAGAGCCGCACAGCAATTTCACATTCAATTCCGATTTTTTGAAAATCAGAAAGCCTCAGAGTGGTCTGACTTGGAAAAACCTTTGTTTCAAACACTTCTCCTGAGCAGGGATGTGAAATGGAAAGGAAATCCTGCATAACTTTAGTGGTGCAGCCTATCTTATGACCAACGAGCTCCCCAAAACCATGATTTTTTAATCGTGCATGAATAGCTTCCTGAACGAGGTACCCTTGGTCAATTGACAGCACTATCATAGATTCATCGGGAAGGGCTGTTGGCGGTCCCCCAATTCTTGACTGGATCAGGTGATTTGCTAATGCAGAAATTTGGTCCTGGTTCAAGAAATCCCCTTCCTCAAAAAGTTTTTTATACTATCTTAAGTCTAATAATTTGGATTTACTTATTCTTCTATTGAGCAAAATAGCTCGATGTAAAGATTCAGTTATTCAATTCCCATCACCTAGCATCGTTGGATATTACTGGGCCAGGGAATTTTTTGAAGAAGCTCCAGATTGCTGTGTGAAGAGAAAAATTCCCAAAATTTCCACTATGACCTGAACCTTCAACGATATGATAGCGCACCTGCCGATTCGATTCGCAATTCCCATAGAAAAAAGATTGTACAGGGTACGGGCCCCACACATCCTGAAAAGTCATGGGAATGGTTGAGCATTTGGAATACATTGCCCAGTTTTCTGCACTCTCTTTTGCTGAAACAAATTGATGTTGTACTTTAGATAAGCCCCCATTCAAGGGGATTAGTGGATCGTCAGCACCATTGATTTGAAAAACTGACACACCATTGAGGGGTGAGATTTTCGATAGTGCTAGCGTCTGCTGGCTAACAATGGGGGCAATTCCCTTCAAGATATTCGTTTCTTTAGCCAACTTGTTTACCATACCTGCTCCATTGGACATGCCCACAGCATAAACAGATGAGAGATCCACGAAGCTTTCTTCTGAAATTGCTTCAATTATCCCCTCAACCCAGGCAACATCATCTGCTTTGGATGCTTCCACACCCAAATTCCAGCTTTCCTCTAATCCTTGTGGGAAAATTCCAATAAATTCATTGTTATCAATTAGTTCATGCACCTCACTCAAATTACTGTAAAAACTTTCTGCAGTACCCCCATTTCCGTGGAAGTAAAATACTATTGGGTAATTGGATTGGTTAGGCTGCGAAGGATATCTGATAAAATATTCACGCTTTTCAGTACTTCCTTCAACAATTTGGTCCAGATAATACTTCTGCAAACCAATTGGAAAATTTGGAATTACTAAGGAATTTTGATTTACAATAGTTGAGTTATCGTTTTTATCTGATGATGAATCAATAGAGCATCCAGCAAGAATACTGGTAATTAACAAAACTCCTAATGAGGCAAAGATACATCTCATCTGATTATCAAAAATTGTGTTTGCTCAAATTTTATTTTCAGCAATCGCTTATTTGACCAAATTTTGAGTCTGTTTGATCAATCGCTTGTAAGCAAAATATTTGACTGCCATTTGATTAGATATTCAGTACCCAGACAGTATGTAATGAGAATCAATCTGCACCAGGTGAATTCTTAAAGAAATTCCAGATAACTGTATGAAGGGGGAAGCCTTTGAAATACGATCTATGACCTGAGCCCTGCACAACATGGTAACGTACCTGCCTACCCGATTCACACTCATCGTAGATAAACCCCTTTGTACGGAAAGGCCCCCAATTTTCTTCAAAGCGAGTTGGCTCTTTTGCGCAATTTGAATACCGAGCCCAGTTTTGTGCACTTTCCTTTGCTGAAACAAATTTATGGAGTATTCGAGACAATCCTCCCTCAAGTGGAACCAAAGGATCATTGTCTCCATTGACTTGAAAAACAGAAATTCCTCTACGGGGGGTTACTTTGAGCATTTTAACCGTTTGTTGGCTTACAATTGGTGCAATTCCATTAAAAATTTCTGTTTCCTTGCCGAGTTTATTGACCAGTCCTGCCCCATTGGAAATACCTACTGCATAAACAGATGATGAATCTACAAATCTGAGCTTTGAAATTTCTTCAAATATCTCTGTAACCCAAGCGACATCATCCGCTTTAGACGGCTCCAGACTGAGATTCCAGCTTTTTCTAAAACCCTGAGGAAAGATTCCGATAAACTGATTGTCATCAATAAGCCTGTGAACTTCACCCAGATTACGAAAGAATTTAGAGGCTGTACCCCTGCCGCCATGAAAGTAAAATACTATCGGATAGTTTGAACGGCTCGGCTTGAGTGGAAACCGGACAAGATATGTACGTTCCTGCAAACCCCCTTCTACCAATTGAGGAAGTGAAAACTTTTGTAGACCAGGTGGAATCGCAGAATCTTTAGGGAGATTAGAAATAGAATCTGTTGGGGAGGAACCAGGATTTATTTGCAATGGATACTTATTTTGGGAGCACCCAACTGAAGCGAATAAGATGACAAAGGTACCCCAGAAGAAACATGATCGCTGAAGCTTATCCACAAATTTAGATTGTAAGATCTTATCTCTACTCAATTGGAAGTTTCTAATTTTTTTCACTTTTTTAGGATTTATCATTTTTGCAATAGAGCCATTTTATTAACTTCCAAGCGAAAACTCCCTTTCTGCTTATCACTAATCATGAGGCCAATCTGAGCAATTCTACTGGTGTCAAGCTTTGGATAATCTGGCAATAACCTTCCCCTGTAAGACGCTTTAAACCCATTAAATGGCAGATAAATTTCTATCCATTTTCCTATTTCAGTTTTGAAATGCTGATAAAACGCAGCACCTCTACTCTGCTTGTCTGTCTCAATCTTAACTGGTACTTATTCCCATCTCCTCTAATTTTAAGAAATATTCCTTGATATTTTTCAGCATCCAATTGATTGACTATCGACCTTACTGAGGCAAAACCACCCCCATAATCTAGGGATACCTTTCCTTCAAAAACTAATGCACCCTGCTCATCAAGGCTTAGCCGAGATTAGGAAACACCTCCCATTACTCCATTGTTTACAATCATCCAACTACCTGCTGTCTCTGGGCTATTGAAATCATAAATATCTAATAAATTTGATGATAAAGCAGAATTGGAAATCAGCATTGTAAAAAAACTCAAAATTATGTGGCGACAAAATAACATACTGGTTGAGATGAAATTGTTAGAGGAGAAATTTATTTCTATCGTCTTAAAAATTAGAACGTAGCTAATCAGAAAGCAAATCTTACTCGAGTAAGCATCTAAGAAAAAAGTGAGGGTGATTAAGAGCTCACACATTTGATTAGCAATTTATGATTGGCTTCGGACCTCATTGTCACCTTGTTAATCCTCAAAAGGCTCTACAATTCTTGACTCATTTACTAGCAAAGTGTAGAGACCCCAATTGTCGCAAAAATTATAAACTGTTGATCAGGTTTAGATATGCTGCGTCGCTGGTTACTGTCTGGTTTTTGTACTCTGTTATTGTTGAGTTGCGGAGAACATGTTCCTGTAGACTGTACTCCAGATGAAGAACAATGCACCTCGGAAACGGAAGGTGGCTTTGAAACCGGCACTGTAGCTGGTGTTGCTGCTGGGGGCGCTGCAGTCATCGCTTTGGTTGGGGGAGCCAGTCTTGGTGGTGGGGACGATGGTGGAGGTTTTGGTGGTGGGTCATCAAGCACAGCCACTCCCACTATTCCAACAACAGCTAAGGTGGGAGTCCTGCTTGACAGTGTAGTGGCTGGCGTCAGCTTTGAGACCAGCAGTGGTCTGACTGGGCTTACAAATGCCAGCGGAGAGTTCTCCTACCAGACAGGAGATACGGTCAGTTTCCGTCTCGGAGATGTTGAGCTAGGCAGTGTAGCGGCCTCTCCGGTATTGACTCCTGTTGAACTGGTTGGTGCTGTGAGCACTGCTGACAGAAGAGTCATCAATCTCACCCGCTTTCTACAAAGCCTTGATGATGACGCTGATCCCACCAATGGACTGAGCGTTACCGAATCAGCCCGCAAAGAACTCTCTGGCCGCTCCCTCAACTTCAACCTGCCTGTTTCCACCTTTGAGATCACCGCTAGCGTTGCAATTCAAGCTGCCTCTGGTCGAACCCTCGTGGATGCCTCCACTGCAATCAATCATTTGCATGGAACCTTGGGAGAGCGAGGGTTAGTTACTCAGGTTGCCGAAGAGGATGAAATCCAGCAGGTGGTCCCAGCTTTTGTAGCCGATAGCACGCTAGCTGAGGCAGTCAACGCCAACCCCGAACTCTGCCAGTTTAACAATACCCTGCTCAGCAGCGGCCAGAGTGTCATCGCCTATCAAAGTGCTTTGGTGCCCTTTGGGCAAAGCTGCCTCTCACAAACCAGAACTTGCAACAACGGGGTTCTCTCCGGCTTCTACAGCGCTAGTAGCTGTAGTGCGAGGAGTGCCAGCAATTGTAGTCTAGACGGTCAGGCCGTCGAGCATGGGGCTAGCGTCACCGCCTATGTTAGCGACAGCGTGGCTTTTGGGGGAAGTTGTACATCGCAAACAAGAACCTGCAACAACGGAGTCCTCTCTGGTTCTTACAGTGCCCGTACCTGCCAAGTGGCTAGCGCAGCCTCCTGCACATTCAATGGCGAAACTGTAGCTCATGGCACCAGCTTTACCGCCTATGCGGCCAGTAAGGTGGATGCCGGGGGGAGTTGCAGTGCCCAGCTGAGAAGTTGCGACAATGGAGTCATCAGCGGAAGCTATGCTTTTGCCAGCTGTGAGGTGGAAGAAGAAGTCACCATCCAGCCTGTTTGTTTCTTTGATGGAACTGCAATCAACCACGGCACCATTGTCACCGCTTACGCTGCTCAGAATGTCCCATATGGCTCCGTCTGCAACGCAGAGCTAAGAACCTGCAATGGCGGTGATCTCAGTGGCAGCAATGCCTACTCAAGCTGTCGAGTAGCCGATCCAGTGGCCTGTGCCTTCAACAGCCTCAGCATAGCTCACGGCAATAGTGTCACAGCTTACAGAGATGCTTCTGTTGATTATGGAACCAGTTGTTTGTCTGAGCAGAGGTTGTGCAGCAACGGAGTGCTCAGCGGAAGCAATGCCTACACAAGCTGTCGAGTCAATGAGGCGAGTTCCTGTACCTTCAATGGCCAAACGGTTAGTAGCGGTTCCAGTGTGACAGCTTACGAGAGCAATTCAGTCAACTTTGGCTCGAGTTACCAAACCGAGCTGCGTAGTTGCAGCAATGGAACATTGAGTGGGAGCTATACCAATGCTGCTTGTAGCGTGGCTTCTGCTGCTTCCTGCACTTTCAATGGGCAGGCGGTCGCTCACGGCACTTCAATCAATGCCTACCAAGCTGTCTCGGTAGCTTTTGGCAGTACTTGCACCTCCCAGAGCCGAACCTGCTCCAATGGTACACTCAGTGGTGGCTATACTAACTCCAGTTGCAGTGTGGCGGGTGCTCAGAGTTGTTCCTTCAATGGAGCAACAGTCAATGATGGTCAATCAGTAACCGCCTACCAAGCGGCATCGGTGGCCTATGGCAGTAGCTGTACAACCGAGAACAGAACCTGCTTCAACGGTTCACTCAGTGGCAGTTACTCTTTTGGCAGTTGTTCAGTGCAGTCACCAGCAACCTGCAGTTTCAACGGACAACTGATTGCCCATGATGCCTCGGTGAAAGCCTATCAAACTAGTTCGGTAGCCTATGGAGAGGAGTGTAGTTTTGAAACAAGGAGTTGTAGCAACGGAACTCTGGGAGGATCCTTCACGAATTCAAGTTGTTCGGTAGCCTCTGCAGCTAGTTGTAGCTTTGGTGGTCAGACAGTAGCTCATGGCAGCAGCATAACGGCTTATCAGTCTTATTCAGTCGCTAATGGGCAGACCTGCTCTACCCAGACAAGAAGCTGTTCGAACGGAACCCTCAGCGGCACATATACAAATTCGAGTTGTTCTGTAGCTACACCAGCCAGTTGCAGTCTCAATGGTCAGACAGTGGCCCATGGTTCTTATCTAAAAATGTATGCTTACGACGAAGTACCCAGTATGCAAAGTGGATTGGGTTATACTTGTGAAAATTCTAATTCTGACATTCTCTGTCAAAATGGAGCATTAATGACCAATATGAACTACCAACATACATCCTGTGAAGCTGTTCCAGCGTCAAAGTGTGCATTTTACACCTCTCAGGTTAGCTACTATGATGCGCCTTTTGTGATCGTAGCCGATGGGGATAGTATCATTGCGTACAGACATAACTCAGGAGATACCTGGCTGGGATCTTGTTCTGAATTGAAAGAAATTAGAGAATGCTCAAATGGGTCACTCAGTGGATCATATTCATACTTAACATGTAAATAACTAATAATAAATGAATTCTAGGAATCATTGAAATGTCATGAATAGATCCATAACAAAAGGTAAATTATTTAAATATTTAACAATTTTGTTAGTTTTTTTTGCAGGATCTGGCAATTTGAAGGCCGAGTTTTCTCGTGCCATCCGTCCAGTAGTCCTGCCTAATGAAACCGGTCAACAAGCTCAACTCTATCAGAACAGCCATGCTCTGCTGATTGGGGTCAGTGACTATCAAAACGGCTGGCCTGATCTACCCGGGGTTCGCAAGGATATGGCTTTGGTTCAGGAAGCATTGGAAGAAAATGGCTTTGAAGTAATGACTATTGGTGACCCTAATAGTGAGGAATTAGATAAAATCTTTGACCAGTTTATCAGTATCTACGGACGTGATGCAGAGAACCGATTGTTGATTTATTTCGCCGGACACGGACACTCCCAACTGCAAACCTACGGCACATCGATGGGCTACTTAGTGCCCACTGATGCTCCCAATCCCCAACAGGACCTCCATGGCTTTTTGGATAAAGCCCTGGATCTACAAATGATTGATGTCTACTCCAGGCGAATCCAGTCAAAGCACGCCCTCTTCCTATTTGATTCCTGCTTCAGTGGTGAACTCTTCGCTCTCTCTCGGGCTGTACCTTAGGAGATTGCCAGCAACACCACAAAACCAGTTCGCCAATACATCACTTCTGGCTCTGCCAATGAAACTGTGCCTGATCAGAGTGTTTTTCGAGAGCAGTTCATCAATGGAATCGGTGGGGATGCAGATACCAACAGTGATGGCTACGTCACTGGTTCTGAACTGGGCCAGTTTCTCTTCTCCAGTGTCACAAAGTACACCAAGAATTACCAAACTCCTCAGTACGGGAAGATCCGTGACCGCAATCTTGATCAAGGAGACTTTGTCTTTGCCGTGCAATCTGACTTCATGCGCCAAACAGAGCTACAACTCGAGGAGCAGGTCAAGGAAGCCAAGAAGAAGATCAAGCCTGTGAATAATGAATTGAGAGAAATTGTTGGATTTTTGCTTGATGGCCAACGCACCCGAGCCGGTACACTACTGAGCAAATACAAGGACAAGCTGAAGGTAACAGAGTTGATGGACTTCTTCATCAAGCAGCCTCCACCAGTCCAATATGAACTTGGGCAGGTCTATCGAAAGGCTTTAGGTGTAGATGAGAATTTGGCCTTAGCTAAAATCTTCTACAAACAAGCTGCCGAGCGAAATCATCCAAAAGCACAGACGATGTTAGGCTACATGCACCGCAATGGAATTGGAACCGAGGTTGATCTAGAACAAGCAGTTAGCTGGTACCAACGAGCAGCTGAGCAGGGAGAGGCTACTGCCCTTTTCAATCTTGGAGGTATGTTCCGTAAAGGTTACGGAGTCGCACAAAACGATGGGAAGGCTATTAAACATTACCGGCAAGCAGCAGCCAAAGGAAATGCTCAGGCCAAGCAGATGCTCCAGCGATTATCTGATTGAGTTCCTATGCATCAAAGACTTCAGCACTGGTTGATCTGTCTCAGTCTAATCCTGCTTATCGTCAGCTGCGGAGAACCTGTTCCTGTCGACTGTACTCCAGATGAAGAGCAGTGCACGACTGAAACTGAGGGAGGTTTTGAAACAGGGCCTGTTGCAGGAATTGCTGCCGGTGGTGCCGCCGTAGTTGCCATTGCTGCCGGGGGACTTGGTGGTGGAAAGGGTGGAGGATCCTATTCTTCTAGTTCAAGTGAAGCAAGTAATACTAATCAAAATACCCCCACGCAAACTGGCATCCTTTTAGACAGTGCTGTCGGAGGAGTAAGCTACAAAACATCTTCCAACCTCTACGGCTTGACCAATACCAATGGTCAGTTCCAATATCGCATTGGCGATGAGGTCACCTTCACAGTTGGTGAAACCGTATTAGGCGAAGTTAAGGGCGGCGAACTGATCACTCCAGTAGAACTAGCTGGTACAAACAACACAGCGGACCGTCGGGTGATAAACATCTCCCGCCTGCTACAATCGCTTGATCAGGATGGTGATCCCTTCAACGGTATCAGTATCAGTCCAACTACCCTATCGTTATTAGGTCAGCAAGCTTTCGAATTTGATCTTCCAGTCACTGAGTTTCAGCTTCAGGTCAATCCTTTCATCGAGAACATTTTCAACCGGCCCATAGTAGATGCTGGCGAGGCGATCAACCACCTGCACAGTAGCCTCAATTTAGAGGGCAGACCTGGTAGCATTGGTAGTCAAGACGAAATTCGCTTGTTAGTTCCAGGTTTCGTAACAGTCACATTAACAAATGAGCTATCTGAACCACCTACCACCTCAACGCAAATCAACTGCAACTTCGCGGGTGGAACTGTTCCTGATGGCGGCAGCGTCATCGCTTACCAGTCATCAAATGTTGCTGCTGGCCAATTGTGCTCCTCACAAACCCGCTTCTGCAACAACGGCTTACTGAGTGGCTCCTATGCTTACATGACCTGTCAGGTGCAAGAAGCATCTGACTGCAAGCTCAATGGCAACTCCATTGCCAACGGTAACAGCGTCACAACCTACCAAAGCCTAACCGTTCCCTTTGGTCAAAGTTGCCAGTCAGAGCTGCGCCTCTGTATCAATGGTGCCCTTAGCGGCACCTATCTTTTTCAAAGCTGTAGTGAGGCCGAACCCACCAGCTGTGCTTTCAATGGAGCTGACGTTCCCCATGGTGGAGTCGTAAATGCTTTTTTGGAGGATAGTGTTTCCAGTGAAGGCAGCTGCAATTCACAAGTGAGAAGTTGTTTCAATGGGGTTCTAAGTGGGACTTATGCTCACGAAAGTTGCACTGTCCAGCAAGCACAGGGTTGTGGCTTTAATGGTCAGACAATCGACAGTGGACAATCAGTGACTGCATATCACTCTAATTCTGTTCCATTTGGCAGCAACTGTATTTCAGAGACTCGTTCCTGTGATAATGGATTTTTATCTGGAAGTTATGCTTACAATTTTTGCTCAATACGTGAAGCTGCATCATGTGAATTTGGAAACCAAACTATTTTTAGTGGGGACAGTGTTAGCGCATTTAAAACCCAAACAGTTCCCAAAGACAGCAATTGTATTCAACAGACTCGAATTTGCACTAATGGAACACTAAGTGGCAGTTATTTATTCGAAAGTTGCTATGTGGAATCAGATTTAGATGTTTCACAAAATACTAAATTAACTGTTAAAAATTTAAGTTCTTCAAATTCTGGCAACTTCGTTATTTCAAACAATACAAATTCTTTCCTACTCTCTGCGTTCTCATCTGGTACAGCACGAATCACCCGACTCGTAAGCCCTAGTGGACGTGATGAGTTGGCCTATCTAGAATCCACTGCCAGTGGTCTCACAAGTTTTGGTGATGGACCATATGAAAACTATTTGGTACCAATGCGTCCTGACATTGATGCTGAAGCAGGAACCTGGACTTATCAGATTACAGGGGCAAGTGAAGTGAAGTTGACCGTCCGCGAAGATGAACCCTCCGCCATTGGTGAACCAAGCCTACTTGTGCAACCCTATCTAGCCAGTGGTGAGAGCTACAATCTCGAGACCGTTTGGCAGCTAGTGAGGGGGCTCTACACCAATAACAGCCTCAACGTCAACATCGGCCAGACTATCAATATTAGAGAAGAGCAATATCGCACTGTCTCCGATAGTTTCTTTGATTCAGAAACCCAAGCGCTGATCACTCAAGGAAGGGCTGACGCGGTCAATATTTTCCTGGTTGATGAGGTGGAAGGAGGAGGAGTCCTTGGGATTGCCGCAGGTATTCCTGGGTCTTTAGGTATTCAGGGACCCCACAATGGAGTACTGGTCAGCTTGGGTTCCCACTTGTCAGGACCCTTCTTTAATCAATCTATCAATGATCAACTACTTGCTGAGACCATTGTTCACGAGGCAGGACATCTGCTTGGTCTCTGGCATCCAACGGAGGATAACGGAGTAGAGTTTGATCCCTTGGATGATACCCCTGAGTGTCGTAAGTCCGTCTATGACAGCAACAATAATGGACAGGTCTCTGCGGAGGAATGTGTGGGTAACGGTGCTGAGAATATCATGTTCTGGGCTTCTTGGGGTGGTGGAGATCAGAACCAGTTTACTGAAGACCAACGGACAATTCTCAGGCAATCTCCCCTAGCTTTCAAAGGAGAGACCCAAGCTAGTCAAACGGGAGATGGGATCACCCTGACCTATTCGACTGAACTCTCCTCAACCGTTACTTCACAAGCATCCACTTTAGCGTCTGTCCAAGATTATGTCGAATTGATGCCGGAATGTCAGAAGAGTAGTACTCCCCAAAGCATTGACCTGATTCTTGCCCAAGGCTGTATCAATTTTCAGGACATTCATTATCGACCTGCTTACCTACCGAACAATCTTGATGGACTGGTCCAGATTGATGATTACGTCAATGTGGTCCGCCAAAACGATCGGTTCTCCTACTACTTTAAACCTGTTGCGTTCTCAGAAAACACTCAGGCTCTTTCAGGAGGACGCTCCTACATTGGCTTCAGTTACCAAGTCAATAACAGCAATGCTGTGATCAGCGATAACAATCCCTTTTTACTAGGTTCAGTCTTTCCTTTTACAAGGGCCTGGTGGGATGGGCTGCAGGCTGGGGATCGCTTGATTGCAGTGGATGGAATCCAGATATCAGGATTGACTGTAGAAAATATCAGAGACCTGCTACCTCGGACAGAAGCAGCGACTTCCACGCTGACACTTCTTCGCAATGGCAATCAAATCCAGGTCCAGACGGCTTCGGAAACACATCTTTCGAGATCACTTGGTTCAACCAATCAAATCGCCTACCTCAACCTGAGGGAGTACACGACCGTCAGCGCGGATCGGGTTCGGGATGATTATACGAGTTTGATCTCAGCTGGAAGTGGAGGAACAGGTGGAGTGATCCTTGATTTGCGTCAGAATGGCGGTGGTAGCCTCTCAGGTGCTTGGAATCTGACAGATTTTCTGGGGCCGAGTAGCGTTGACAACCAGATCACGTTCAGCCTAAAGCAGCAATCCCAGGGCTTTGATTATCGCTTTGGGGTGTATGGTTCAAATCTAGGAATTACAGATCCCAGTAAATTTGTGATCCTGATTGATGGTAGTTCCGCTTCTGCTTCTGAACTCACTTCAGCAGCACTGAAAGATCTGGGGATTGCCACACTGATGGGTGGAATCACTTATGGCAAGGGGGTTGGCCAGAATGTAGTCGGGTTGCTCGATGGCAGTGGGGTCTACATCACCTCCTTTGAGCTACTCTCTCCACTAGGCAATTCCTGGCACAACCTGGGAGTCAGTCCAGACTATCCCCTCAGCACAGCTCTTCCTGCCACCCCGGCTGACGATACCCTGCTGCAGGCAGCGATTGACTTTATCGAGACAGGTAGCGTCAGCCAAGCTACAACCAGCCGTCGCACCACAAAATCTCCTCTTCTGCTGTCAGTGCCTCCTTATTCCCACCCTTGGGATGGGGGTAGACGCCAAAGATTAAACTAGAGCCCTGCAAGTTGACTTACTTCAAAACAGCAATGAGATGATTGACTCCTTCGAGAACACACCCTTTGCTCTTGCTTTCCATGGTTGACTGCAGCAGGAGTTGAAGACCGTGTTTATTCCAAATAGAGCGAAGTATTTGTTGCATGGAAAATATGTAGTAGGGTCCAAGCTATGGGAATCAGTCTGCATCTTAGTAAGGCCCAAATTCATCTGATCGGATTGACTAGGTCAACATTTATTGTGGCAACTGCTAATGCAGAGTTAGAGGCTTTGCCGAGTCGGCCAATCATTGATGAATTGCGCAGAGAAGATGGGGATGTCTTGTAAGTCGGGAAACCAGTGCAGCTGATTGCAGCACGAATGAATCTTAGCCAATTTTTCCGGACTCAGATCAGGATTCTACTACATAATTTTATGTGATTGACAGCGATCCTGAAGTCGCACTTGGAAAGACAAGGTCGCTACTAAAAAGTGACCAACTCCAGAGCTACTCAGCCGAAGCAGAGTTAACCTATACTACATGGCCTCGTTGATAAGTGTGGAAACCCCCAAAAGCTATTATGCTACCAATTTTTTGCTCTTCTCCCAATGCCTGATTTTCACCTTCTTCTTTGGCTTAGCTAAGTTTCCCTCACCAATCCTTTTGCCGTTTTTGAATTCTCCACTGTTACATGCCATCCGGCCAGGAATAGTTTCCTTGTCCATAGAAACTTTTTTTTTGATTCACTGACATAAATTCGGCCATCTGGATAAGGGTAGGTGCCCAGTCCGTTACATGGTTTATTGATTGAATTCTCTCCTCAATCTTCTAAGACGTCTCAGAATTCATTTGTGGTTTGACTGTCTAAAATCAGCCCTTCACATACACAATCAACCCAACCGATTTGTTCATTTTGCATTGCAGATGTTATATAAAATTTGCATCTGTTCTAATTTAAGCCTGCGGCTTACCAAAACCCAGTTCTAATTTACTGTTTTACCCAGAAACAGCCACAGTAAAGATGCTGTCTAAACTCGTAAACCGACTCACATTTCTCTGGATCCCGTTCACCTTTCTGCTCACTACCTGCGCTCCATTACCGAAGGAGGGGGACTCCAGCAATCAGGTAGAAGTTACTCTAACTCTGCAGCATCGAAGCTCTGAGCGCAATCAAAGAGCTGGGTCCAGTTCCCGGGTTACTGAGTTCATCGTCGTCGTTGCAGGAGGAACTGCTTTCTCTGCAGCTGGTCCAACCAGCCCTCTCAACTCAGGACTCCTCAATTTATCATCCTCCCAAATCACCCTGTCTTTAAATCTGGATACTCCCCTATGTCTTTTTATCTATCGTTATGCTGAAAACTTTAGTATCAGCCAACTGCAGACTAAGCTAGCAAACCAAACCCTTGATCAAGGTGCCATTGATTACGGTGTTACTGACAATTTCACAATCCCATCAGCCTCAAATACCAACCAACTCAGCTTGACCGTCCAATTACAGCGTGAAACTACTTTTCTTGATTCAGCTGTGCAGGGTCTCAACTACACCACTGGGGGCCGCTCAGCCACGACTGATCAAGACGGGCTTCTTTTTTACTTTCCCGATGAGACCATTGAGCTCAAACTTAGCGAAATTTCCCTGGGCTCCTACACCAACCCTCCCAGTATTCTGACTCCCTACAGCATCATGGGGGTCACTGAGGGAACACCAACTGACAATGTCACCAACCTTGTTCGACTGCTGCTCTCCCTGGACAGCGACAGTGACGCTGATAATGGCATCCAACTCAATACCAACCAATTTAACAACCTGAGCGGACTCAGCCTGGCAGACTTCAATGTTGACAATCCGAGCTTTACCTCCAGCAAAGTCCCAGGACTCACGCTGCCTTCTGTGCAAAAAGCCCAAAAGCATCTCTCCAGAACAATGCGACAGAAAAATCTGGCTACTGCTGGTTCTGGGCTCTCTTCGCCTTTGTCTTTTCCTCTCAATGGAGAGCAGGGATTCCCAGTCAATGGAAGCATCGGCTTGGCCTTTGCCGAAAATCTCCGCAGTAGTTCAATCTCTGCAAGCAGCCTGGTCCTTGCCGACAACCAAGGCAATGCTGTCACAGGCACCGTTTCAGTGAAAAGAAACTGGCTGCTCTTCAAGCCCCTGACCCACCTCAATCAAAATACGACATATCAGGCCACCGCTTCTGCAGGCTTAAGGAGCCAGTCTGGGCAGCAGCTTCTTCACAACTACTCCTGGAGCTTTACCACTGGGGATAACAGTACCAACAAATTTCCAAGAGTGATTCAAAAAGAGCCCGGGGACAATGCTTCTGGAGTTGCTCGCAACACTATTCCAACCTTAACGTTTGAAGGACCCTTATTTGAAGGAACGAACCTCCAATTTGAGTTGCGCTACAGTGGCAATCAGAGCCTTGTCTCTTGCTCACCCTCTCTCTGGGCTGCCAGTGTCCATTGTCTACCTGACTCTCTGCTGGATAACAGTACCTCCTATACTGCCACACTTCTTAAGCAAAGCCTCCAATCACTTGAAAATCTGAGCAATGACAACATAAGCTGGAGTTTTACCACTGGCAATTTTACGACCTCTAACAGCGCCTCACTGCAGCACATTGGAGAATTCAATGACAACTACACCCGTAGCAGAGTGGTCTTGCTCCAGGTCGGTGAGGGAGCCTCACAGTACCGCTTGAGTGATAATTCGTCTGCTGCTGTTGAAAGTGAGTGGCAATTGCCACTTTTTTATCCGGTCCGCACTCCGTTTGTCCTCAGTGGTGCTCAAGGCAACCAAACCGTCCGAGTTTTCTACCGTGCTGACAATCAAACGCTCATCGACAACCAAAGCCTCGCGCTGATCTATGATTACAGCCCACCCGTGGGATGGCTGACCCTGCCGGAGGCTACCAACCAGGAGTCTCTACCCTACCTGATTATGGCAAAGGACAACCTCAGTAGTGCTTGGCGATATCTGATCACCAAGGGTAACACTTATCCTGCCGAGGACCTGGAGACCTGGAAAGTCTTCCCAAGCACTCCGATTGACAACACGACCCGCCAGAATCTCTGGGATAACATTTCGGCAACCAGTCTATCCTTGCACTGTGTGGACAAACCAAGCCTACAAACTTTTGCTGCCGGCAACTCAACCAGCTTTGATAACTCCAGTCTCAACACGACCAGTTGTGCTACCTTCAGTGACTTTCATCAGTTGTTGCCCAGTTGGGACAACATGACTTTTCGTTTTGACAACCTGAGCCAGAGTAGAGAGCAGAGCCACACACTCTGGGTCCAGGATCGGGCTGGGAACATCGGCTGGGGCTTCCCCTTTAAAATTCGCTTTGACAATGTAACGCCAGATACTAGCAAGACCACTGTTGAGCTAGATAATCTCAGTAGCTCCTTCAATGGCTTGAGTCTGAAGTTTAACACGACAGACAACGACACTCACTTCTTCCGGGTTCAGCTTGATAACAGTACGACTCCTAATGCCTATGGCAATGGCTGGGTCCGAGCTCAGCACAACTTGCTCTATTCAATCCTGCTCGACAACACCAGCAACAGTCAGCAGCATACACTCCATCTCTGGCTGAGGGACCAGGCAGGAAACATTGATAATCTCACACCTAGAAGCGTTAATCGGGCATGGCTCTATGACGGGCAGGTCAGGGTTGATAATCAGACAAACCCAACGGTCAATGCCTATGCGGGCCTCAAGCTAAAATACCCACACAGCCTACCCAGCAGCTATCCAATGAGTAGTCTTCAGCTGCAACGGGCTAGTGACAATCTGACCGTCAATGGGCAGTGGAACCTGGACAATGACAGTTTGGTCTTCTGGTCTACAGGACCACTAGAAAAAGAGACAAACTACCAGCTTAAGCTCAAGGGCTTTATCCATCCACAGGACAGCCTAAAGCTCTATCCTTCGCAGCTCTTTGAGTTCAGAACTGATAACCAAACACTAAACCTAAACAATGGGCTTGTAGCCTACTATCCATTTGATAACGACACCCTCGATTATTCAGGGAATGCCTTACATGGCTCTAGTGTAGGCAATGTCCAATTTAGCGCGAATCGCTTTAATCACTTAAATTCTGCTTATTACTTTGACGGAAATTCTTACATAAAAATCCCAGACAACGACTCTTTGGATTTTTGGCCAAATCAGAATTTCACTGTTCACTTTTGGATTGAAACAGCTGGTTGTGTATCTAGTGCGAATCTAGGAGTCGATTTAATCAGTAAATGGGACAACATTGGTACTAATAATTATCCTTATTCTATTAGATGCATCAATGGTTATGTTAAAGGAATGAAATATGCCAAGAATATTGGATTTCCAAAAGTAAAATCAGTAAGTCTTGTAGATGATAGCGCTTACCATTCAGTAATTTTCGTGAGTGATGAAAACAAAATAAAACTCTACATCGATGGCAAATTAGAAGATACTACTCTTCATAAATTAAAACCTGAAATTCAAAATAATAGTAATCTCTACATTGGCAAAAGAAGTACTACAAATAAAAACAACTTCACAGGAATTCTCGATGATATTTACATCTATAATCGATCCTTAAGCTCCGCAGAAATCAAAGCCCTCACAAATGTTTTTGACTTCATTCCACCGATGACTGGCAGTGTCAAAGTCAACAACGGCAGTGACAATACCTCCTCAGATAACCTAACTCTGACCCTGACTTCTCTTGACATCTCTCCGATTGTCGCCTACCAGATCACGGACAATGGGAGTTTTGATAAGGCTCCATGGCGCTCAGATAGCTTGATTCCATCCGATAACGTCAGCTTCAACACAAATTTCAATCTCAGAAGCTCAAATTATGGAGAACGGCAGATCCAAGTACGCTTTAAAGACCAGGCAGGCAATGTTTCCCAACCGTTCTCTGATAACTTTACTCGCCTCGACACAACCCCACCGCAACCACTAAGCTTCTCTTTGCTTGGTACCGCAGGTAACGATAACTTCACCAATTCAGCTCATGTTAGCTTCACTGACAATGCCACGGATGATGTCGCCCCTATCAGCATGTATTTGTCTGAAAATAGTACAAACCCACTGGATAACAACTCCAGATGGCAGGCTTATGCCACCTCAGGAACTTTTCAACTCAGTTCAGGTCAAGGGGAGAAGCAGATTTTCATCTGGTTTAAAGATGCAGCACAAAACATTTCTGGCTACCTGACGGATAACATCACCTTTGACAATGTCTCCCCAACAGCGAATTCGATGCTGATCAACAATGGAGCTGACAACACCACCTCCTCCACGGTCACACTGAATTTCAGCAACGTCACCGGGACCAGTCACTACTTTGCCACCGACAATATTTCAGCCAACAAACCTTCTGCTACTGCTGCTGGATGGCAAGCTTATCCAGTAAATAATATTGACAACTTCACACTGACCGGCACCGGTAATCGTCAAATAAGAGTTTGGTTCAAAGATGAGGCTGGGAATATCTTTGGTCCTACCTTAGACAACATTACGTTATCGCATGGTATCAGCTATCAGACATGGTCTTGTAGTGATCCCTGGCCGTGTACGACGTCACCCTCTGAAATACTGACCTCTGGCAAAATAACTGGGAATATTAACTATAATTGGGGTAACAACAATATCATTTTGAATTCTCTTGATACCGGAAAAAACGACTATATTGCTATAAAGCTAACTGGGAATTTCATTATGCCAGGTACTGCAGGCGCCGAGTATTCTGTACATTTCCGTAATCAGGATGATGATAGCTCGAGAACTATCATTGATGGCACTACTATCATAGAAGATTGGTCTGGATTACATGGACCAGCAAACCGAGATAACAGTACAACTCTAATAGGTGGTCAAACTTACAGGTACGAGAGATACTGGAGTGAGCGAGACGGTGGTGCCGTTTTAAGGCAATACTGGAAGATTGATGGAATTCACGATGACTACGTATATATGAAGGGTGAAGATTTTTTTAGTGAATAGCCTCGTAACTAATTTCTATGCGCAGCTTCCCCAATTGCTCTCAGGCATTCGCCTTGGTACCAAAAAAAATTATCTCAAGTTCCTGCAAGAAGGTTATATGTGATTGATAGCGATCCTGTAGTCGCACTTGGAAAAACAGGGTCTCTCCTAAAGAGTTATAAACTCCAGGGCTATTCAGCTGAAGCAGAGTTAACCTACACGACATGGCCTCGTTGAATAATGGGGGAGGCCCTGATTCTTTTAAGCTACCAATTTGCTGTTCTCCCAATATCCTTTTTGAACCTTCCCCTCCGGCCGAGTAAGGGTTCCCTCACCATTCCTTTTGCCGTTTTTGAATTCTCCAACGTAGACACGTCCATCTGGCCAGGAATAGATGCCTCGTCCATGGAAACTTCCTTCTTTGAATTCTCCAACATAAATTCGCCCATCTGGATAGACAAATGTACCCAACCCATTACGTGGTTTACTGATTGAATCCTTATTTTGCTTTTCTGCTACATCAATTATTCTTGACATGAATGCCTCCTGATTGAGTTATTAGATATGTTGGTAGATGGTAGATGAGTCTCAACAATTTGGGGAGGAGGAATGGGGGAGAGAAAGCTGTATTATGTACTGGGCCACTATACCAATCTCTAATTGAGCAATCTATTTTAGGAGCATCCGATGAAAATAGATGGAAGCTGCCATTGTGGAAAAATCACCCTGACTGCTGAAGTAGATCCATCTACTGCAATGGTCTGCCATTGTACCGATTGTCAAATTTTAGGCGGTGGACCCTGTAGAACAGGAATTAGATCTGAAGCTGAGAAAATTACTATCGAGGGGGACGTCACCGAATATACTAAGGTTGCAGAAAGCGGAAGGAAACGTGTGCAGGGCTTCTGTGGAGTCTGTGGTACAAGTCTTTACGCAGCTGATGCAGACAAACAAAAATTTAATATTCGTCTTGGCTTCATCAATCAACGTGATCAGCTGGTGCCATCCAAACATATCTTCGGTGATTCTGCAGCTAGTTGGTTGAAGCAGATTGAACAGCACCAGTGGTTTGCAAGAATGCCCTAAGTAGAGAATCCTTTTAGCTATTAGTGGGTACAATACTGAGTTGCTGTTCAATCAGACTTTCTTTTTTATCAGCAGCTGCCAGCAAATCAGCATCCGCTATATCAATGTAGCGCTGAGTTGTGGCCAAGTCTTTGTGAGTGGCTAATTTCATTAGGATCGGTGCAGGGGTTCCGGCCACAGCGTGCATTGTCAAAAAATGATGTCGTAATCCATGAAGCATTCGAAATCCCTCTGGCAAGTTTGCCTTAGTTCGAATCTCTCTATGCAACCGCCAGATCACAGACCTAGATTTACCCCATGGTTTTCCTGTCTTTGTGAAGAAAACAAGATCTCTCTCCCTTGCCTCATCAGATCGCTGGTCTTTCAGTGAATACTGATTCATTAAGATTTCAGCTGCACTTTTACTCAGTGGAATTCTTTCATCCCTTCCTGATTTAGCATCCTTGAGTAAAACTACTCGATGTTCAAAGTCGATGTCTTGCCAACAAAGTTTAAATATCTCTCCCCTACGAACACCCGTGTGTAGGCTAAACAAATGGAGGTTTCTCAGCTGAGGTGGCTGTTGATCAAGAACTTCCAGAAATCTTTTCAATTCCTCCTTTGTTAAGCGCTCTGTCACGCGATTCTTAAGTTCTGAGGCTTTGGGAACAGGTATCTGATATTCCAAGGCAGGTGAGAGCTTTGCTTGAACAGCAAATCTGATAAGCGTTCGATAAAAGCCCAAGAGCCAAGAGACTGTGGCCATTTTTCCACCTGACTTCAAAATCGCATGTCGGATGCGCAAGAGATCCCACTCCGCAATTTCAAAGGGCGTTTTTGACCAGTGATTGGAAAAGTGCTTCTGAAATCTCTGCCTAGATTCTGTTTCAGTTTTAGGTGGCTCGCCCCTCTCTACAATTTTGCGTTTAAAGTAGAGATCCACTAACTCACCAATGGGAACTGCTTTCTGGATGATTTTTGGGGTTGGGATTATCAGGTCTGGAGGGGAAACAGCTTTTCTAGCATCAGCCATTAAATCGATTCTGAAGTCTTTGACTTTGGCAAGAGTCCAGCCCTCTGACTTCTTACTAATCCTGCGACAAAGTTGCTTTTCACCTTCGCGGTAGAAGGCATAGTAAGTGATATCGCCCTTGCTATTATTTTTAAAATAAACTCCTGGGAAGCGGGTCTTTTCAAACTTTCTAGACATAGTCACCTCTAATATCAAAAGGCAGCAGAGGGCTCAATTTGGTATAACAAACGGTATAACAAACGGTATAACAAACTAAGTAATTTCTGCTGAATTTTTGAATTAGGAGATTTTTCTAAAGAATGTAGTGACTACAGATAAAGCTACTGAATTTACTTTCTTTTTTGCTGAAGTGGTGGAACTGGTAGACACGCTGTCTTGAGGGGGCAGTGGGCTTTCGCTCGTGGGGGTTCGAGTCCCCCCTTCAGCACCAACCGTCTTTTCATAGTATCATCCACTATCATTTCTTCTCACAATTCCTGACTGTTACTGGCCTTAATCAGATTCAGTCATATCATTCCATTTCATTCCAAATCATTGGATATCACATCTTTACGGACACGCGTACGGACACGCGCAAATTATCCTACCCTGCCCAGTTGAATTAGATCTGATTCGTCTATTGTTGTGTAGCGCTCCGTCATTTTGCCATCTTTGTGGCCAACCTGTCGTTGAATCAAAAAATCAGGTATGCCAGCTAGCCTCATCCGGCTGACATAACAATGCCGGAGGTCGTGAAAGGCAAAATCTTCAATACCCGATTCTACCAAGCCTTTTTTCCAATCACGCTGCAATGAACCCGTAAAACGGGTGTAGGGTCTACCCACTGTAGAAACGAATACTCGCTGCTTGCAACGTAAGTCCTTGGGAATTCTTTTGAGAACTTCTATTGCTTCCGCACACAAGAAGACTGCACGAGCAGTCTTTGATTTCGTTTGGTCAGCACGCAGTCGGATAAAGCCCTTTTCAAAATCAACTTGGGACCATTCAATCTGCAAAATCTCTCCTTGACGCATGCCCGTGTAATAAGCAATTTGAGTCATTTCTTTGATGTGTTTTGGAAGATTCCTTTCGAGTTTCGCCCACTCTGAAGCTGTCAAAATACGATCTCGCTTATTATCTACTTTGATTTTTGGCCAAGCTTGCACTGGCATCTCAGAAATAAATTCATGTCGCAGCGCATAATTCAACACACTGCGGAAATAACTTAATTCGTGTGCAACCGTTGCTGGTGCTGTCCTTTCGCTCCTACCACTTTTAGAGGGTTCATATAATCGACTGTCACGATATTCGTTTAGATGATGGAGACGCAGTTCACGGAGCAAAAGATTGGGCAACAGCCTCACAAGGTTCCGATGATCATCTTTGTATCGCCCATAACTTTTCATATTCTGAACTTCCCTCTGTTGCAGATACCATTGAAGAACAATGTGAACATGAACCTGTGCATTACGATCCCGTTTCAAAACTCTTTGTTCACTGATGGTGCTGGCTATTTCACGTAAACGGTGTTCCGCCGCTTCTCGACTTGCCCCAATTCTTTCTCGCCTTCTATGCCTTTTTGCTGGTCGTCCAACACCATCCTTCTGGGGTGGTCTTCCTGAGCCCTCCAAGGCAGCAGGAACATCGTAATCAATCCAATAGATCGGCAGCCTAATTTTCTTTAGTTTGTAGTTGCAGCTTTCACCCTTGGATGCCCCATAGCGGTATTTACCCTTGCACGTGATTGCGGTGGGTTTCTGACGTGATTTACAGTTGGGACATTCAATCAAAATCCGCATTATCCAGCCTTTCTTATTTGCCGGTAAAGTTCAGCAGGACTAATATTCCCATACCAGAGTTCATCAATAGATTCTTTAGTCAAATTACCAGCAAAATCGATAGCATAAGGGTCTTCATTGAAAAGCATCCCCTCCGCGTAATCTCTACCAAACTCAGATGGTAAAAATTCATTTTCAGCCTCCGACCTGAGGTTGCAGGCGTATCCATAGGCTGCCAAAAGAGCGGTACGCTTTTCATCACTCAAATGCTCAGTTTCTTTAGTCCATTGATCCAAATATTTTTGATCTTTGAGATCAGCAAAAACTCTTGTTTGAAGTGCAGAATTCAAATCATCATCAAACAAATCTTGATTCCAAGGCACGGGATCAGCTCGCGATTCGGCGACATTCCATAAAAATCGTGACACTTCTACATAATTGCTTTCGTATTTTGAAAATTTCTGACTGTAATCGCTAAAACGCTCGGAATCTTTCAACTGAATTGAAAATGCCCAATTACCCATTTGCTTATGAAACACATCATTGCCAAGGACTTTCCACGCTAGAGCATGAAAAGCATGTTCTTGATTGGTTACTGCTCGCGAAAACCAGATTGAGGTTAGCGTCTCAGGTATCTGACGATTGAGACCTTTGATCCGTGAAAGCATCTCTAATTTCATTTTAAAATCTAGAGACAGGTCCACTTGAGCCTCTATTGGCTCATCCCCTTTTAAAAGCCATTCTGCTGATATTCCCAAGGCTCCTTGAACAGAAAGAGCCATTTGCTTGGTTATCTTGCCACGTTTGATAGCAGTGTAAATCGCTCCAGAAGTCACCCCAAGTACTTCAGCCAGAGCTGACTTGGATCCCAACTTTCTGTATTCCACAACAGCTAATAAGCGGTCACCCGCTGTTCCCTCATTTTTGAGTTTCATGAAAACGAGATTCTATTTGACGTTAATAATTCGTTTGGGTACCGTTATCTTTATATTTCATATTTGATTATGAAAAAATATGTCTGTCAATGAAAAAATATGTCTATAATTATTATTTAATTATCATTTTAAAATAATTATTATGAATGATCTATCAGTCAAAAGTTTCATGACAATTCCTGAAGCTGCCGAGCTTATTGGAGTTTCTGTCGGGACATTTAGGAATATACTGAGCAAGCAGAGGCCCTTTGATCAGTACCGAGTAGGTCACCGCATTTATCTGCTTCGTGAGCAAGTAGAAGAAGAGGTTCAGAGGCGCAATGAAGGGTTACGCAAGCCCTACAAAACAAGACTGCGAAAAGGTGTGAGGTAAACTTATGAAGCTTCACAAAAACTTAACCATTATCAAACATCTGAAGCTGCAGAAATTTGTTCTCTCTCAAAGTCATGATGCAAACCACATTATCTCTTGAGGTTTAATGGGCAAGCAACCCAGCAGAAAAATACCAAACGAAATTCTTCTGGAGGTGCTTTTGGAGCATGATGATTTCTCAAGCTTCCAAAAAAAAGGAGAAGACGACTGGCGGCCTCCTGATCATGAATTCGAGAACTCTGGCTTCAGCTTGAGTTCCAAAGGTTGGTTTCTCCATGCAGAAAAAGGCGAACAAAGCCAATACAACCTGAGTGGAGAACAGGGAAGTCTTTTCGATTTGGTCAAAAAGCGTGGCCTTTTGGACGAGGCGTGTCGGCGTTCTGGGATGCCTACACTCAACCAGCAGTCAAACAGTGCTGTTGACTCCAGCCATTCCGACAACTCAAATATGGCTCAACAAATCTGGGAGAAAGCTGAAATCGCGTCTGAAACGACAAGAGCTTTTATTACGCTCTATCTGTCGGATGTTCGCAAAATTCCACTGGAAAACTATGAAGACTTGGTGGCTAAAGGCTGGTTGCGTTGGGATGCGCTTAACAAATGCGTGATCTATCCGATTATTGGCAGTAGTGACACCAAGAAGGTAGGGAAGATTAATCGCATCTTCATTGATGAATCAGGCAAGAAGACAAGCAAGAAAATGCTTGGCAAGGATGGCTTGATTTCAGTAGTTCCACCTAAGGCCATCGACTCACAAAGCGACCTACAATCCACCTTCCTTGTATGCGAAGGTTTAGAAAACGCGCTTAGCCTTCGAGATAGGCAGACTGATACCTTCCTTCTGTCTAACTGCAAATCGAATCTTAAGCATGTTCCTGCATTCCTGCCAGCAAAAGCAGAAGTTCGCATCATCAGCGATCACGATGCCAATGAGAATCCTAATCAAAACGGGCAGACTGAAGCTGCAAAGCTACGGTCAGAACTAATTAGTCAGGGCTATCAATGCACTGCATTGATGCCAAAAGAGCCGAGGACAGATGCCAACGATGCCTTGCAAGCGGGGGAACTCCAGAAATGGATGAAAGACTTGGTCGAGGTTCCTGAAATTACAGATGATGGTCTGGTGATCAAACAAGCCATTGAAATGAAGTCGCCTGCTGAGGTTGTTTGTGGTGCAACATGGCGAAATGAGTTACCTATCACAAAATCTGGTACCCCATGGGAAGAACCTGAGGAACTGTTTCACGAACAGGAATTTAACGACTACCCCATTGAAGAATTACCAGCAACTATTCGATATGCAGTGAAGGAGGTTGCTGAATTTGTCCAGTCTCCAATTCCGTTGGTTGCCGCTTCAGCACTCAACACTATTAGCACCGCCGTACAGGGGCAGTACGATGTTCGAAGAGCAGACGGATTGGAAGGCCCCACGAGTTTATTTTTTCTTTCTATTGCGGAAAGTGGTGAGCGGAAAACCAGTTCGAATAAATTCAATAAATTGCTGTGGGATTATGAGAATGCAGAGAGAGAAAAACTAGAACCCAAAACTAATGAATATGAAGTCATTAAGGAAATATGGGAATCAAAGAAAACGGCATTGATGAACCAGCTGAAAAACTGCCAGCAAAATAATAAGCCCACCCGAGAAGTGGAAGAGGATTTACATGAATTGAAATCCGAAGAACCTAAGCCACCCACAATTCCATGCCTGACTTATCAAGACACAACAGCAGAAGCATTGCTCAAGGGTTTAAGCAATTACCCTGTTGGAACTTTGACGAGTGACGAAGCAGGTGGAGTTCTTGGTGGCTATTCCATGAAAGAAAATTCAATGAAGTTTGTCAGTGACATCAATCAGCTTTGGGATGGCTCACCCATTCGGGTAACTCGTAAACATGCAGATGAAATCATTGTTCAGGGGGTACGATTGAGTCTTGGCCTGATGATTCAGGAGGAAACCTTGAGAAGAGTTCACTTACAATCCAAGGGGCTGTTACGGGGTTCAGGCCTACTGGCGAGGTTCCTGATTAGTTACCCCAACAGTAGCATTGGCACCCGTCATTTTAAACCGCCACCAGAAAAGGCCCCCAACTTCAAAGCCTTCAGGAATCGCCTGATGCGTATTTTAGCGGAGAAACTGCCAATCAATCACAAGTGCCGGTTAGAACCACAGATGCTTGAGTTCAGTCCAGAAGCACAAGAACTTTGGATTAGATTCCATGATGAGGTGGAGCAAGAACTCCAAATAGGAAAATCCATGGATGATGTTCGAGATATTGCCTCAAAGACTGCTGATAATGCCGCAAGAATTGCTGCAAGCTTTCATGTTTTTGAGGGAGGGGAGAGTTCAAAAATTTCTGAGGAAACCCTTTATTCTGCAAAAAGCATTGCCCTCTGGCATTTGTATGAAGCCCAACGATTCTTCAGGGAACTTGAGACTTCAAAAGAAATTTCGGAAGCCCTAAAAATCGACAAATGGCTTCTTTCAAAATGTCGCAACCAGAACGTCTCCCACCAGTTACGAAGGGAGGTGCAGCGGTCTGGTCCCGTACGGGATAAAAACGATCTGAATCGTGCCCTCACGGACCTGCATGAACGGTCCCGCTGCCGGTTCGTCAAGGACGGCAAGAAACTTCGCATTGAAGTGAACCCGAAACTCCTCAAGGTTTGAATGGCTTTGCGTGATTATTTAAAAAGTCAGAAATCTCTGCGGAACAACCTGTCGGATTGTAATGTCGCAAGTGTCGAAACGCCCTGCGACAGAACCATTGATCCTCTGGCCCAGCAATATTCAGGGTTTGCAAGCGATGTCGCAAGTGTCGCAAGTGTCACAGTAGATAGGGAAAATAACAGCAATACCAACCAAGAACATCTTTCTCAGATGGAGAAATCCTCATCTTTAAATGATAATATATATATTAAATCATATAATAAGATTAGAAAAGAAAATGATTCTGAGACAGGTACTTCCAGTGCGGTGACAGTTGCGACGGTTGCGACACTTCAGCATTCATGCGGGGTCGCAGGGTATTCGCGTTGCGACACTTCAGAGACAGTTGCGACAGTTGAAAATCCTAACAATTCCACAGGCCAAACTGAGATTAAAATATTACAGCAAAAGGTTGAGCAACTCTGGCAAAGCCGAACGCCGGCAAGCTTCCCAGTGCCTGAGGGCTACGATGCTGATCAACTTTGCAGACGTATTGAGATCCAGTTTGAGAAATGGTGGCAGGAAGAGCCAGAGACACAAATGATGTCCTGCATGGTCTTGCCAGCAAGCCGAAACGAGCCATTCCGTTTGAATATCTTTCGGTTGACCCTGTCACATGATGTTAGAGGAAACTCTTCTAATCTAAATCAGTAAATCGGATAAAGCTGTCCGATCCAATGGGGACATGAGTTTCCCCAATCACTCATTAAGAGGGTAACCCCCAATCTTTCTCACTGAGAGTGATATGTCTAAACACCCATCTTCAACAATACTCAACGAAACCTACGCAGAATTCAGCCGGCAAAGTCCCAAAGAATTTCAACGAAAGCTCTATGAGCATTACGAAAAGTGTAAGGTAGAATTCTTTCCCGACACGGCACTGCCCACCCCAATCATTGAATTGACTCCACCTAGCAGCGCAAAAGCATGGGGCGAATTTTTGCCCCAAAGTCAATCAGGGATTCAATCGAAGATCAATCTACGACCCACTATTTTAACTGGTGAACATCCCAAAGTAAGTGGCCTTGAAGAGCATGCCTTTGGCCGACAACTACTGATGTACGACATCCTTGTCCAACAGATGTTACGTATGTTCTGTGTTGAAGTTCTCAAGGAGCCTGAGAACTCCTTCCATGGTCATGGGCCTCGGTTCCGTGACGAGTGCAACCGGGTGGGACAAATTCTTGGCTTATCTCAAGTTCGTACAGCTAAAAAACGGGGTCAGGATAAAGATCTCCCCAGTTGTACGAAATGGCCCTACATCGTCAGGCCTGAAGGATATTTTCAAGGTGCTTGGCCACTTCAGGGTTTGAATGTGCCCGTTAATTGTGTCAGGACCAACACAATTAAAAACACAACCGAAGATTCCTTTACCCCAAATTTTTGGGTTCCACCGGAACACCTAGATTGGATGAATGAATTTTTGGGTTCCCTATTCAAAACCGAAAGAAAGCTAGATGCGACACTTGGGAATATCGAACTGCAACTAATTCCAACGATGAAAGTCCGGTTGGAAGCCAGTCAAAAAATTCTTGAAAGCAAGTTCCAGCAAATTAGAAATGAAATAATTCTCCAAAACACTGAATTTCAGATGACCATCGAGGAACTGGATCTCTGGGAAGAGGGTGCATGAAAAAGTTGTTATGGCCCCCAACCAAAACGCAGATCCAAAATCTTTCTCTGGAAGCGGTAAGTGTGCTTGTCGATCCACGTGAGCAGCAACCTTGGGATCTCAGCCCAATGCAGGTAGAAAGAGCCACCCTGCAAACAGGTGATTACTGCAGCGCCTGTAGGCGCTTTGTGCTGGAAAGAAAGAACTCTATCGATGAACTGGTTTCCTGCATGACGCAGAGCCGTGAACGCTTTGAGCGTGAGTTGGAACGGATGCAGGCCTTTGATGCTGCAGTGGTATTGGTGGAGGGAACTTATCAGGAATTAGTCAATGGCGACTACCGCAGTAAAATGAATAAGAATTCAGCAGCAGCGACATTCGTCTCATGGCAACAAAAATTCTGGGTCCCCATCCATTTTGTTGGAAACCGAAGTAACGCGGAAGAGTATGCTAAGCGTTTCTTCCATCTACAGCACCGCCGCAGACTTTCAGAACTACTGCATTATTATACACTATCTTTTGCCAGTGAGACATCCAACCCGAGTTGAGGTAAGCATGCAACGCAAACTAAATGCAGCTAGCAACCGCGCGGCAACTCTTGAACTCCACAATCAAGGTCTCAGCCAGCGTAAAATCGCCATGGTGCTGAACATATCAAAGACCAGAGTTGCTCAGATTCTGAAGGAAAACAATTTGACGAAGGGTCAGTCTGGGCAGGCCAGCCAATCCAAGGAACTGACCACGATTCTCACGGGGAATCCCAGTGTTGGTCAGTATCTTGAGGAAGTGGTCACTCAAGCTGCAAAGCAGTCGGTCACACAAGTGATTGCTGACGAGCGTGAGGTCCAACGAGAACAGGTGCTGGATGATCTCCAATACATCCGCAACTGGAGCATTGAAACGGCTGAGAGAGTCCGTTCTGGATGTGCTGATCTCCAAAACCTGCAAATGGAGCTCGCAACGATGAAGGTGTTATCAGGCATTTTGCTTGAGAACAATCGCCAGCGGATGGATCTGTTTGGCTTAGCCAATAAAGCGAAAGAGGTGAGTGATTACAGTATTGACTTCATTGCAGCCGCCAGAGAAGGCGGTCTGAGCATCAAAGGCCCAAATTCGTCAGATCATCCAGCCGAAGAGTCCGACCAGACTTGATCTCCATCCCCGCACTGTCTCCACTAGCGAAGACAATCCACCGCTGATTGACCCGCAGTCCTGATTGCCCGCGAAGCATCTAACTCCCGAAGCAACGCCATCTCCGTTCATTTCGAATTCTTGAAAAGAACAGCATTCAGACGACACCTCAGACAATAACAGTTGTTAAGCGCACCTAAAGATTTTTTGCAGAAGCACAAAAGCGTTGGGCACAGACCAATGGATTAATATTCCCCTGCTTGCACCAACGCTGATTCAGGTTTCTCAGGTTGAAGGTTTCCTCTGCCGCCTGCACGGATGAGGGGTGCAGAAAAACGTCTCACCTACCGCACTTACTCTTGATATATCAATCAAAGCTCTTGGTTCGCTACTTCGAAAGAGTTACTTCTCCAACATGAGTAGTGATTTGTTTTATACGATTCTTGTGCTTTTCTGTGAACTCCTTGCGGGGCCCACTGCCTGTTTTTTCAATTGTTTCCTGATCGGGATAAACTGAATTACTGATCAATGTTGTTGGGTTAATTCTTGAGTTTAGAGTTAGTGTGCATTCAGGAAACATAGAATCGAAGTTTTCGATGTAGTCGGCTAACAATGAATCAGCATCTTCCTTCGTATGTGTTTCTAGGATCGTTGTTCTGCAGATACTCATAGTTACTCCTTGTTGAATTTTAGGGACGCAAATGTCGGAGCTCAGAGCAGAGGTCGCTCTTGGCAAGTCAACTTATCAATTCATAGATAGAGATTGTCAAGAATTTAGACCAAATACAAATTGACCCAGACGATGACCTTGAGTCGTTATCCAGCACAATGACTGGATACGTTCAGAAATGAAGCCGAATGGTTGGTCATTGGGAGAGGAGTCGGAAAGCTCGACTTAGACAAAGGACTTTCTTAAAAATAACCAATAAGATGTTGCAGATAAGGATTTCATGAACAAATTCCTGCACCAAAATTGATTGCTCTTAATCCCAAAGACTCTGAATAACTTTCATTTGGTTCATCAAGTGAAATTCGATACCGTATGTTGTTGCTATTTCATAGAGTTCAGCAGCGAAATCCTTACTATCGATCATGTGATGATGAAGGCCGTCAGGAGTCCTGTAAATCTCAAAAAGGGTGAAAATTGTTCTGCCTGTGGTTGGAGGGAATTTACCTTCATGCCATTCACCAGAAAGCTCATATTCAGGGCTTTCTGAAATTGTATATTGAATTAGTTCTAGGGGGCCTTGTTGATAACTTTTTTCTTTCATGTATGTGTAATGAAATTCAAAAAAGTCTCTCAGTGCTTGTACACCTTCTTGCGTTGGCACCTTCCAAACAATGCATACGGTTGATGTCCCATCTAATGCGTTTGCCATCTAGTCCTCCTTCAAGATTCAGAGATAAGCCACCCCATTGCCATTCAATAAAACTTCAACAGTTTGCAGCGTTAAACAATTTGGAAAATCTTCTATCATAAAGTAGTCAAAATGCAATCACCGCTTGGACAATGGTGGATTGACCCAGATGTCGACCTTAAGTCGTTATCCAGCGCAATGGCTAGGTACGGTCAGAAATGAAGGCAAACAATTGGTGAGTTGTTTGGTTCTAATTAATCCCAAAGACTATGGATGACTTTTAATTGATTACACATTTTTAATTCGATTTTATGAGTTGTAATAATTTCTGAGAATTCTGGAATAAATTCGGCTGATTCAATGTAGTGATGAATAAGGCCTTCTTCTGTTTCATAAATTTCGTTAAGAGTAAATACTGTTCTACCAGTTTTTTCAGGCCATTTGCCCTCCCAAAACTCTTCATCTCTTACCCATTCTGGACCTTCGGCAATGTAGTAGTGAATGAGTTTCAAAGGGCCATGCTGATGACTTTTGATTCCCATAAAATTTGCGTGGCCCTCGAAAAAAATTCTTACAGCCTCTACACCTTCTTGAGTTGGCACCCAAAAAACAAAGGTAACTGAGGCTTTACCAACCCATGCGTTTGCCATCCATCCCCCCCTAAAATCTTAGAAATAAGTTTCCAGCGCTATTGAATAAGGCCTCAATAGTCTGAGTTGTCGAACAATTCAACGAAGTATCAACCAAAAGGTAGTCAAGAAGCAAGCGCAGTATGTGTGAGAGCCGATTGTTCCAAAGGTCAATCTTGAATGTTTATCCAGCGCAATGAATGAACGAGTACGTTCAGAAATGAAGCTGAAAGGTTGGTAGTAGTAGTTTGGGCGTTGATGCAGAGAGCCGCAGTCATTTGTGGAATAGAGTTGCAGTTCCACTTGAATATGGAACTGCGGAGCTGTCGAGAAGTTACATGGCCTTCATGATGGAGGCTAATTTTTGAGAATCATCAAATATATGAAACTCAGTGATTTTCTCATTTTGAATTTTGTAAAGGTGCCCAAAATCAGCGTCCATTCCATCTGCAGTTCCATGGGCTAATACAAAAACATAATCACCTTCGGCAATCATCAATTTTGGTTCTACTTTAAAATTTTCAAAATGGCTGGGAATGTGGGCCAAAAAGTTACCAATGAAATTGTCTGGTCCATGATAGGTCCCAGAAAATTTATGCATACCATTCACTTTGATGACTGCTTCTTCATGCATTAAAGATTTGATAGTACCCATGTCTCCAGCAGCAAAGCTAGCGTAGCCTTTTTGAACCACTTCTTTCGGGGTCATGTCATCTCCAATTTAAGAGGTGTTGAAAATATTTGGGGTGATGTTTCTGCAAGCTAAGCTGAAACGCCTGCGAAAGAATAATTCTTTTGAGATTATTTTCAATTTATTAGTTGGAAGGGGAATTACGTTCAGAAACGAATATGCCAGCAAAGACGTTAGGCCTTGCTTTCCAAGAAATGCAACTGGTATTGGAAACCTTCCGCAGGAACTAAACCACGGTTTCAATAGCTCAAGCTTCGCATCGTTAGCCCCCACAAGCCACTCCAGCATTCTTTGAAATAAGTTTTCAGGTCCTACTTAAACTCGACATCAATACTGCTCCCCCCATTGCCCTCCCCCCGAGAGTTTCGTCTGCTAAAACTATAGTGCAGGTCGACCCAGCTACCGGATACTCCTTTGAACAGGGCTGGCCAATCGACAACAAAACCTAAAGAACAAGCAAGGAGGATCATTGGGAATATTTGAAAATGATGGTGGGCCCCATTATGGCCAAGGGGCTGGAATGTTACTGGGCTTAGCCGTTGGTGATGCGCTGGGCGCCTACCTCGAGTTTGAGGATTCGCGGGAGCCGGAGAACTACCTGCGAGACTATCAGGCCGGTGGGCCGCACAATCTGCCTGCTGGTTGTTGGACCGATGACACCAGCATGGCCTTGGCGATGGCCGACTCGCTCTTGATGCAACGTGGAAAACTGGATCCCAAAAACATGCTGGCCTGCTGGCGTGAATGGTTCCGCAATGGTGCCTATTCTTCAACAGACACATGCTTTGATATCGGCATGACCTGCCAGCAGGCGATCCAGCGATTTGAAGAGGGTGTGGACCCTGAAGAATGTGGAACCACAGGCAAGTGGGCCTCTGGCAATGGAGCCTTGATGCGAATGGCACCTGCGGTTATTTCAGCTTATCGGGTTGAGGAAGCGGTTGAGCTTGCCATTGGGCAAACCAAGCTGACACACAATAACCCAGAAGTGCTGATGTATTCAGAAGCCTTTGCCAAAGAGTTGTGGCATGGCAAACCACTTCCAGAGTACGACCACCTGCGCCTGCCAAAGGATACGCCTCGCCAAAATGTAATGTCTGGAGGCTACGTCAAAGAGTCTTATCAATGTGCTTGGTGGTGTGTGCAGAATACCGATTCCTTCGAAGAAGCTGTGGTAACAGCGGTCAACCGAGGCCATGATGCTGACACCTCTGGAGCCATTACAGGGCAATTGGCAGGTCGGATTTATGGCATTCATGGGGAGAAGGCGATTCCAGACTGGATGTACGAGGGCCTCTATGCCCATCAGCATTTGTATGATTTGGCCTGCCAACTATGTGATCTGAGTATTCGGGACTCTCGTGATGGCTGGGGGGCTTATTTTCCCAGAATAGGTATACACGATACTGTTCGCCCATCTAGCCAGCAGGAGAATGGTTGATCTATAACCGTTGATAAAAATTATTTCATTTTCTGAGTTTTGTGGTACATTATTATTCTGTTTCAGTAGCGCCGATTTGATCACAGATTGCGGGCGCATTACAAATTCAGCTAAAGCGGATCAATTTTCTTGAACCCGTTTTGGCCTAATTTGGCTGAACGGTTTTTTTTGTTTCTACCGCCGATTTGAAGAGCAGCTTGCAGGGCGGTCAACAAATGCTGCTAAAGCGACAACCGGTCTCCATCATTGGATCCCCGCTGTTTGTCTCTGAATCCTGAGCAACCACTGGAGACCGTGTTTTCCCTGCCAAATGGCTTCCATACCCATCTGTCAGCAGAGCTTGCCTCCTTGGGTTGTTCTCCTACTCAATTTTCAGGAGACGCCACTATGTACTCGCCATCCATCATTACCACTGACCAGCATTATTACCTTTGCCCGTTGCTAAGGGTTTCATTTCTTCGGCACGGCCCCTAGACAGCTTTTCTGAGGGTACTCCATGTATTCTGGAGGTCGAACCATCTTCAATTTTTGGTTTATTCACATTCACCAATTTTGAGTATGACACTTCATTGATTTTGAATTCATCGCTCAGTGCCCAGACCAATCTTTCCACCTCAATTTTTTGGAGTAAACCTGATCAATCAGTGGAGGTGTAACCATAGAACTGTCAAATCAAGAGCGGCAACGAGTTGAGGATCTCTACGCTAAAATAGATCACAGAATTAATATGAGTCGATATGGTCACAAGCTCAGAAACACAAAGTATGTTCCGTCTGAGTTTACTATAAAAAAACGCTTGTATTGCTGGTTTCTAGTTAACGATCTTGATCGGTACTTGCTGGACGATCTTGCTTTCTTGCGTGATCCTGATGGATACCTCAAGCCCAGAGAGGAAAAAGATTTTAGTCCACCAAGAGAGGGCGAAGTTAAGGCATTCCTCGATGGTGTATTTCCGATGGAATTGATTCCTGAGCCCGAACCAGTGGCACCAGATGAGGACAGTGACGAATGGTGGCCATTTATTCTTGAAAACGCAGAACATCTAGATCACCTAGAGGGAACTGGTTTTTATGGATGGGAAGTCGATCTTTACGAGTACAAGGGGCGTTATTTTGTCTGCCATGAAGCTGGAGTCACAGAGTACGATAACTACGAAAAAGCGAAGGCGCAGATTCGAGAGGCTTGAGAATGGATCCCACTGGTAATTGGAAGTGAGACTTCAGTTTTTTAACGTTCTACTTGTGAATTTTGCTCAATGGTCGGCACTCGGTGATTGCGAGTGTCCGACCTTGTGTGAAGTTTAGCATCGTTGAAGTAAGAACCTCAGAACCAGAAGAATTGCAATGAATTTAACTTTCGATCAAAGACGTGAGCGCTTTTGGAAGTCTCGGGATGACGCCAAACGTCTCATCTGTAAAATGGCAGAACGCATATCAGACATTCCACCAGAACTTGCTGATTACTTCGCAGAAGCTCAGCGACTGCGCTTGTTGTTTGAAGAAGACCAAACTGATTTTATTGCAAGTCAGATGGGTCTACCCAAATTAGATGAGCGTGACCCAACGTTTTCAGACCGCTGGATCTGCAAGCCACTACATGACGTACACAACAACCAAGCGTTCCGTAAGCCCCTTGGAGCATCAGGAAGACTTGATAACGACCTCTGGGTCAAACGCGAATACGTGGAGCCGAAAGACAAATACCGAGTGGAACGTCTACACAACCGATTAGAGCCAGACTTTCCTGATTTCATGCCGGTACACCTGTCACCAAGATTTAAAGTCTATGTTCGGGATTGAAGCCTGTCGGAAAGATTGCGGCTAGCTGCAACGTGACATTTTGGAAATGATTCAACAATTTACTTGAGGCTAAAAATGGACCTTGAATGGAGCGAAGGGCATCTCGAGCGCTTCTACAATTTGCGTGAAAACTACTCGGAACATTTCGATGAAGAACGAGCAAAAGAAATTGCAAAGTGGCTAAAAGACCATCAGGAAGAAGTTTATCTAGATAAACTGCTGGAAGAGAAGCTGTCTCATGAAGAAGCTTGGGAAATTGCCAGTAAGACCACCTCTTCAGGTGTTTCCATTGAAGAACTGACAGAAACCCAGTTAGAGCGCTATCAGAAGTTGAGAGAGGAATACTTCAGCGAAACTGATGCGCTGGATATTGCTGTGCTGTTCACTGATGAACAGAAACAGCGCTATCTTGAATTACTTGAAAACGCCTTTGGGCCCGATGACGCTTGGGGTATGGCCTCAAATTATGAACCTGATGAAGATGATGATGAAGATGACGATGAGCAATCAATACCGGATGGATACAGTGGTGAGGGCTTTCTTGAGACTCTTGAAGAAATCAAATATGAGTTGCACGAAGCCAAAGCGACTCGTTCTCTTTGCAGACGCTACGGACGAAATGGCAAAGAGAAACAGGAGCAACTGATCGAGTATGACCGGCGTATCGATCGCTTGGAACACTTGCTCAAGAACTTTGAGAACACCGTTAGTACTGAAGTCGAGGCGTGACATTCGAGTCCCAAATCAGTCAATGAGACTTCGAAAGTAAGACTGAGTTTCGTCTCAAACCTTTGGAGTGAAATGGGCCCCGTTAACCCCTGTATCTATCAACATTTCTGGACGTAGGAGCCGACTGGTCGGAGCAATCGGAGGAGTTTGCTATCGTCTCTGGCTACGCCACCACCGGCGAGAAATGGTCTGCTGAACGAAATCAGCGGGCAGATGAACTGGTAGTCATTCATTTCAGCAATGGCTTTCGGTGATCAGTGTTCTGAAAAGAGTTTTAGCTTGTTTTGGAAGTTAATCGTTTGGTTCACAGGGCATTTTACACTGGTGGTGTCAAACAACTCTCAAGTTAGCTTTTACCTAGTCAGCAGGGTTTACCACACTCGAAATTGCAAACATCTTCCACCCGTCAGCAGTTTTCTTGAAAGCGTAGAATACGCTGACTTGCTCAATCAAGGAACCGTCTTCCCTGAGCCGACGTACATTTCTGCACAACAGATGCGCCTTGGTTTCTGTCATGGCCACTATATCAATTTCAAACGAATCGCTGCGATGCCAACCTTTGGCCTGTTTCATTTCTGTGGGAGACAGTGGAAACTTGTCCAGCACATTGATCTTACCGTTGCCAATGTGGGTTAACGGGAACTCAATACAAGCATTGATACCATCCATATCTTCACGATTGAACGCGTCAAGGTATGATTGATAGACCTCGTATAATTCTGCTCTCAACTCACTTTTCATTCGCAGCCTTTTTTGTTGATGGGAGATCTGATGGAAGGGTCAAAAGAAAATGTATAACGAAAGTACCTGAACGGAGTCAAAGAGTTAAAGATCTTGAGTTGGTTATGTGATTGAGGAGATCTGCTATTCGGCTGGGATAAACAACTGTAGGCACTCGACAATGTGTCGCTATCAGGGTGCTTGTGCCATGTTAACTCACCTTTGATCTTCACCAGCTTGAACTGGTAGTCATTCATTTCAGCAATCACTTTCGGGGACCAGTGTTCTGAAAAGTGGTTGAGTTTCGATTGGAAATTAATTGGTTGGTTCATACCAGCTTCCTAGAGCTTATGAATAACGTGCCGCACCACACCCCAAATTTGGAAATCATCATCAACTGAAATGGGAATGCTTGGACAGTCTGGATTCTCCGGCTGAAGCTCAAAACACTCTCGTGTCTGCACCAGTCGCTTGAGGGTGAATTCACCATTGAGGGAAGCGATCACGACCTTCCCATTGGGCTTTTTCTTGGAGCGGTCCACAATCAGTAAATCCTGATCAAAGATGCCTGCGCCAGTCATCGAGTCCCCGTTAGCACGGACAAAGAAAACATTGTTGGGATCAGGAATCAGATACTGATGCAGATTTAGATAACCATCGTAGTAATCCTGAGCAGGGCTGGGAAAGCCTGCGGAGACCATTGATTCAAACAATGGGCGCTGGTACTGATCTGCAATTGGAGAGTGAACTGGCAGGACGAAGGTGAATGGAAAAAGATTCATTAAACGGCCTTGTTAGGGGAAATTAAGTGGTTAAGACCACTCAATACTTGATCAGCAAAACTTAAATTTTCCCATAAAATCCGCAAGTGCGATCAGCACTTCCGAACCCTAGCATCCGAGAAACCCTTGTAAGCTATTTGAATGGTCTATCTGAAAAAAATGAGGTCGTGTTAGTCTTGGAGGAGCATGCAGATTAATCAAGTATGAGTAGCATGGAAGTCACTCTTCAAAGTTGAAGAGAGTTTTTTAAAATGAAGTGATGCGAGAATAGGAGTTTAAATCCAGTCAGATTAGACTCCAACTAGTGGCGGGAATTAAGAAATTTTCTCAAGCGCATAGACATCAGCAACAGCATTGTTTGCTGTATTCCATTCTTGAACCTTTGGTGAAGACATGACGCTTTGGAGGCCTTCCATATCAGTCACATTCAACAGTCCAACCGCTGCCTTGTCGTTCAGTTTTGTTACTTCCCACGCAGATGTGCAGCGGCGCACATCATCTCCTACCTCAGCCAGCATTGCCGTAAACTCTTCGTAAGAACAATCAAACTTTGTCACGATACAAATATTCATGGAATTCTCCATCCGAGGATTGGGGATTCAATCAGATTGAATCCCTTTGAAGCAGTCGAGATTATTTCAGAGGTGTCGCCCCTGTTTCTAGTCGAGTGACTTGGCCATCCCTGATCGTATGAACACTCATTAAAGCCTCCTTGCTTCCGTCGGGATACTCATTGAATCTGTGAGCAACCCCAATCTCATCATTTTCGTAAATCACCCTGAAGTTGTTTGT
>JACLAD010003306.1_pt1 | contig 39716 bp, 42 predicted proteins | sample 8027901 | NCBI WGS metagenome assembly JACLAD01 (sample SAMN15725071, study PRJNA655200) | protist metagenome | isolation source: fluorescence activated cell sorting (FACS) single amplified genomes of... | place: Spain: Blaines Bay Microbial Observatory, Mediterranean Sea | collected 2016-07-05 | reverse complement strand
ATTGTAGATCGCCTGTCCCAGTGTTTTTAATGGAATACCTCGCCATAAAACTTGTTGCCCGGCGGTTGAATTGACGGTCACAACGCTGAGTGCGGGATCTAAGATATGCGAGAGCTTGCCGTCGGAAAGATAATGAATACGCCTGTTGATGCCGAATATTGTTTTAAATGAAGCCAAAACTCCTTCCTAATAGTGATCTCTCGGTGCGAGGTAAAATTAGGAAATTGACGATTGCGCACAGAATGCACCAATGATAAATAGCATCATAGAAAATATATCTGCTCATATGCCTTTAATGAAACGGCGCAGACACCTAATTTGTATTGCGTATCAAGTGATTTGGAACAACGTTGCTCTGCGCTAGGGACATTAATTTTGAATTTCCATTGCGGCCATCGCGCTCATAGGTAATTCAATAGGGCTCTAAATATCTTTATTCGAAGACATGAAAGTTTACACCTTTGGCATGTGCGGCTTGAATGGAGGTTTTATGGAAGATGCGCGTGTCATTATAGGTCGCAAGACCTGTGACCCGCTTGTCCCGAAATTGTCGTTGCAAAAACCCGCTCCAGGCATCGAGCGGCAACGTGAAGGCCACAAAATTTTGTTTATTTGCCCAAAAGATTTTATCGCCCTGATTAGAGCCAATTTGGCAGCTGGTGTGACCATAGCTTTCAAGCGCATAAGCCAGCTGTGAAAAAACGGGTCCATGCGGCCCTTGTAGAAAAAGAAACATACGTTTTTTCTGCGGGCCATTGTTCATGAGCGTGAAATGTTCCATATCTATGCAAGCCAAGGGCTGTCGGCCGAATGCGCTAATTTTTTGGTATAATTACGGCGAAGATGAGAAAATTTGGAGTCACCGAACAATGTTTACTGGAATCATCACCGATATTGGGAAGATTGAACGCGTTGAGCCACGCGGCGATATCAGAGCAAGGTTAAAAACCAGCTATGACCATAAGACGATCGCCTTGGGTGCGTCGATCGCGTGCAATGGGGTGTGCCTGACCGTTGTTGATTTTGGCGCTGGCTGGTTTGATGTTGATATCAGTGCAGAAACTGTTTTAAAAACCAATATTGTGCCAGCTGATACAGCGGCAAACAGCAGATCCGCTTGGGTTGAAGGAGGGCGCGTAAATTTGGAGCGTTCGCTTAAATTGGGAGATGAACTTGGCGGACATATCGTGTCAGGCCATGTTGATGGCGTTGCCGAAATTATGGAAATCACCGAGGAGGGCGACAGCACGCGGGTTAAATTTAAAGTGGCAAAAGATCTTGCGCGTTTTATAGCACTTAAAGGGTCGGTGGCTTTGAACGGCACCTCGCTGACGGTGAATGAGGTCTGGGATGAAAGCTTCGGCGTCAATTTTATTCCCCACACCAAAACCGTCACAACTTGGGATGACATGGCTGTAGGGGATTTGGTCAACCTAGAAATAGACACGCTGGCACGATATGTCGCTCGATTGGCCGAAACGCGTTAAATCAGCGAAAGAACCGTTAAGATTTTCGGAACTTTTTTCTAAATTTGAAAAAGCTTTTCGTGGCATAAGGCCAAGAAAAGATATCATAGTCACGCATCATTTGTGTCAACTGAATGCCATAATTGCTCAATAAAATTTGAGCTTTTCCAATATTTGTGACGTATATCCTACGGTGCATAGGGGGTGACTATCTGCTCTAATTTGTTTTAGAACGCCCAAGCCAAGATTTTCTTGGGGCTGGCCACTCGGGCGTGATAGAGCAGGTTTGGTTTCCTGCTCTATCGCTGCATCCAAAGCTGAATTGTTGAATTCAATCAATTTTGGGATTGAAACCAGGAGAGTGCCCGTATCAACAGAGCGATAAACGGCCGACGCGATGTGGTCGGTATAATGAGTAAGGGCGCAATATTTAGATCCTCTGAATGCAGCAATAACCCCGTTTTACGCCCGTCTAGCTAACGATTGAAAGAGTTTATTATTTTCAGAGCCATCGTGCTCGCGGTGTCGCTCAGCGGCGACGCGTCCTGTGCCAATCCTGTGAAGGCGAACCGGTCATTGGTAAAGCGCCGAATATTTTCGGCATTTTCTCTACAGAATATAAGACCACCACCCAGCGTTAGCTCAGTGTGTTTGAGGCAGCATCGCCATCCAGAAAGTGCCGTAAAAAAGTCAGCGCCCAATTGCCGAGGCAGCCGGCCGCCCAACGATCACACAGGCCTGATTAGGCTTGTAACTCATGGGCCAGCCGATGCATATCTGCGCAATATTAGGCCCAAATATGGGGTCTGCTCTTGAGCCACCCCTTGAAATATGTGCGCAAAAAAACCTCACCTATGAATTTTCCGTCCTCGTGGAGAGAATGCGCTGACAGTACTTTCCTCAGCACGTCTTCTTCCGTTGTAAAGCGGCGCTTTATATAGGCAGAGAGTTGCGATATATGTTTGTATTAGTCTGAGCCTAGATTAAAGCTTTGGCTTTTTGCATAGGATTTGCCAGCTTTTGGTAAAAAATCTTTCAAAAGCAACAGAGCTTATGCTTGCGATCCTGAATAAACTTGCATTGAACGATTCCGTTGCCTACTTAAATAGGAACTAGATCTCCAGCGGATGATTTCAAGGCGGTAAAAGCAGTTTAGTTTTTGACCTTCAGTCTAACAGTGTATGAAGCTGAATAGTGGTAAATTTTGCTTAAAAGAGCGGGTTTTGGTCAAAAATAATCGAGATGCCTGCCTCGAAAGCAGGTTTAATATGTGTGAGCTATTGCAGAGCAGAGTTTGTAGCACTAAAACTTCTGTTAGTCAGATATACTTAAGAATAGGCGGGCAAAATGAAAGATCCATTAGACACATATATGAACAGCTTGGTTCCGATGGTGGTTGAGCAAACCAGCCGCGGCGAGCGCGCCTATGATATCTTTTCACGGCTTTTGAAAGAGCGGATTATTTTTTTGAGCGGTCCCGTCTATGATGAAATGTCTAGCTTGATTGTTGCGCAGCTGTTACATCTCGAGGCAGAAAATCCTTCAAAAGAGATTAGCATGTATATCAACAGTCCTGGCGGTGTAGTCACCAGTGGATTATCGATTTACGATACGATGCAATATATCAAACCAAAAGTTTCAACGCTTGTGATCGGGCAGGCTGCTTCGATGGGGTCCTTACTGCTCACTTCAGGTGAAAAAGGCATGCGCTTCTCGCTTCCAAATAGCCGGATTATGGTACATCAACCATCTGGTGGATATCAGGGGCAAGCCACTGATATCATGATACATGCCGAGGAAACATTGAAGCTCAAAAAACGCCTTAATGAGATCTATGTCACACATACTGAGCAGGATCTCGATCAAGTTGAATCGGCGCTCGAGCGGGATAATTTCATGTCACCTGAAGATGCGAAAGAATGGGGGTTGATTGATGAAATCGTGACCAATCGATCGAAAGATGATGCATAATAGGGTTCGGCTTGTGACAGCGCCCGCAAGCGCAGGAGGTTGGAAACAAAATTTTGGCATTGTAGAGCTACCATGGCTAGCTTAAGCTAATAATCACTACATGTAGACGCGTAAAGTTTTTTAGGATTTCGAAAATCCAAAAGGGTAAAACATGGCATCAAATACCGGTGGTGAAAGCAAAAACACTCTTTATTGCAGCTTCTGCGGTAAAAGCCAGCATGAGGTGCGAAAACTGATCGCTGGGCCGACTGTTTTCATCTGTGACGAATGCGTCGAGCTCTGCATGGATATTATTCGCGAGGAAACCAAAAGCTCCGGTTTGAAATCCTCAGAAGGGGTTCCAACGCCGCGTGAAACTCACGGCGTGCTTGATGATTATGTAATTGGTCAAAGTATTGCTAAACGCGTCTTATCGGTGGCGGTTCACAACCATTATAAGCGGTTAAATCACGCTGATAAATCGGGTGATATCGAATTGTCAAAATCCAACATTTTGCTAATCGGGCCAACCGGCTGCGGGAAAACCTTGCTTGCTCAAACCCTGGCGCGGATTCTAGATGTACCCTTCACAATGGCGGATGCAACTACGCTGACCGAAGCTGGTTATGTGGGCGAGGATGTTGAAAACATTATTTTGAAGCTTCTGCAAGCTTCTGAATATAATGTCGAGCGCGCCCAGCGCGGCATCGTTTACATCGATGAAGTTGATAAAATCACGCGGAAATCTGAAAACCCATCGATCACCCGGGATGTATCGGGTGAGGGGGTTCAACAAGCTTTGCTGAAGCTTATGGAGGGCACCGTGGCAAGCGTGCCTCCGCAAGGGGGACGAAAGCATCCGCAGCAAGAGTTCTTACAAGTTGACACGACTAATATTTTATTCATTTGCGGTGGCGCTTTTGCCGGTTTGGATAAGATTATTGCGCAGCGTGGCAAAGGCAGCGCGATTGGGTTTGGCGCTGATGTGCGCGATAATGATGGGCGCGGTGTTGGCGAGATGTTCCAAGATTTAGAACCTGAAGATCTTCTAAGATTTGGCCTTATTCCCGAATTTGTTGGGCGGCTACCTGTCTTGGCAACACTAGAAGATCTAGATCAAGACGCGCTAGTCACGATTTTGACGCAGCCAAAAAATGCGTTGGTGAAGCAATATCAGCGTTTGTTTGAGCTGGAGGGAACAAACCTGACATTCACAGATGAGGCGCTCGATGCAATCGCGCAACGTGCGATCAAGCGTAAAACTGGTGCCCGCGGATTGCGATCAATCTTGGAAGATATCTTGCTGGATACAATGTTTGATTTGCCAGGTATGGACGAGGTTCATGAGGTTGTTGTGAATGAAGATTCGGTTAATTCTGATGTGGCGCCTTTGATGATTTATTCTGATGCTAAAAAAGAATCAGCAACCGCTGGTTAAGGTTGGAGAGTTATGGGGGCGTGCATTCGTTTATTTACCTTTAGGGTGCAACCTTATAGAATAATTGGGTAAATGGGATTATTTGCGATTTGGAGATTTTTATGGGTGTTTTGAGAAGTCTGCTAAGGGGGGTTACATGGTGGCAGGATCAAACCTTAAACACGCAGCTGTTTACATGGCGCAAGGGGCTTAAAGTAGGCATAGATGAGCAGGGCAATACCTATTACCAAAACACCGACAATAGCCGCCGGTGGGTTATTTTCAACGGAGAAATCGAAGCCAGCCGTGTTAGCCCTGATTGGCATGGATGGCTGCACCATACTTGGAACGATCCTCCAAATGTTGCGCCGTTAAAGCGTAAAACTTGGGAAAAGGCGCATAAAGAGAATTTGACGGGCACGCAATCTGCCTATGCACCTGCAGGATCTTTGCGCCTCCAGTCTCCCAAGCCCGCACAAGATTATGAAGCGTGGCAACCAGAAGGTTAACGGAGAACTCTAGCATGTCTGAAAACCGTCTTGAAATTGCTGTTGGCGGAGCGGTTTTAGCCCTCGCAGTGGGGTTTGCGGTATTTCTAACCCAATCAACCGGATTGTCTGGATTATCCTCTTCCTATCCGATTTTGGCGTCTTTCCGCTCGGCAGAGGGCATCAGTGTTGGCACTGATATTCGCCTCGCCGGTGTGAAAATTGGCGCAATCACCGATTTGAAGTTGAATTCGGAAACCTATCGCGCTGAATCTACCCTGTCGGTTCGAAATGATGTTCGAATTCCCGATGACAGCGCTTTGGCTGTGGCTTCAGAAGGCTTTTTGGGCAGCAGTTTTATTGAAGTGATACCCGGTGCTTCGTTCGATTATTTGGAGGCTGGTGATGAAATTATCGACACGCAAGGTTCGGTTAGCTTAATTCAATTGTTGTTGAAGTTCGTGTCTAGTGTCCAAAACTGATGCGGTTTGGCTTTTTTGGCTTTTTGATCGGAGTCTTTATATATGCCCAGGATGGACAGGCACAATCTGTCGTGCAAACAGCGGATGGAGCGGTACTGCGGGGATTAGACAAGGTCAGCGGAGACATACAAGATATTCCGCTACGCGCCGGATCATCTTTTGAACTTGGCCCGTTAAATGTGGCATTATCCGAATGTCGCTACCCAATCGGTAATCCGATGGGCGATGCGTTTGCTTATGTCACAATTTATGAGGATCCGCTTCAGCCGCCAATATTTAAGGGGTGGATGGTGGCCTCTTCACCGGCATTAAATCCACTTGACCACCGGCGTTATGACGTTTGGGTGTTGCGCTGCGCAATGTCTGAAGCGTCTACAGAATAATGTCTGTCTAGAAAACATGATTTCACCCGAAAAGGCAGCTTCAATAGTTAGGCCATAAACACCCCCGGCCATCGCACCATTTTGCCAGACTTCCAAGAAATGGGCATAGCCCAATTTGGTTAATTTGTAATAGAGATTGAAAATCCGTGTTTTAATTCAAGTTTCGCTGCACTCGGGGCAGGCTTGCATAAAGTCCGGACAGGCTGAGTTGGTCCGAATTTCATAATTTTCCTGACGGATTCTGTGGCCTAAACTACGCGAGATGTGATAGTTGTCCAGCAAAAATATACCGAGAAACTTTGGATCAACCTATAATAAATCGAGATCGTACCGCCCCTCCGACATCGGAAAAGCGTCTTACCGATAGGCTTATAATAAGAATTCAGGAGCAAGAGCGTCATCTGTAATCACGCGTGTCGCCATTTATTTCGGCGGTCCAAGCCGCGTGTCTATGCGGTTATTTTTCGCCAAAATAAAGGGCTTTGCTACGAAGAATATCCCAAACATTGTTAATCCTGGTTAAAATCCTGTGATTCCAACCAATCTTCCAGCCACTGAATATTGTAATCCCCACTCAACACCTCTTGCGCGTTGAGAAGCGATTCAAAGAGCGGAATGGTTGAAGCGACGCCATCAACGATCAATTCACCCAAGGCGCGGCTTAGGCGTGCCAATGCTTCGGGGCGGTCACGCCCATGTACGATGAGTTTCCCGATCAAACTATCGTAATAGGGCGGAATGGAATAGCCAGCATAAAGTGCGCTATCCATACGCACACCTAAGCCGCCAGGGGCATGATAAGCTGTGATTTTACCGGGGCAGGGAGAAAAGTTGGGCAGTTTTTCAGCGTTAATCCGCACTTCAATCGCGTGCCCCTCAATGCTTAAGTCTGATTGCGAAAAGCTCATCTCAAGGCCGCTGGCAACTCGGATTTGTTCGCGCACCAGATCAACGCCAAAAATCGCCTCTGTAACTGGATGTTCAACTTGCAGACGTGTGTTCATTTCGATGAAGTAGAAGGCGCCATTTTCGTATAAAAATTCAATTGTTCCGGCGCCAATATAATTGATCTTGGCAACTGCATCGGCGCATACTTTTCCGATTGCGGCGCGTTCTTGGGGTGAAATAGACGGACCTGGCGCCTCTTCGAATACTTTTTGGTGCCGTCGTTGTAACGAACAATCTCTTTCACCGAGGTGAACTGCTTTGCCTTTTCCATCGCCAAATACTTGAATTTCAATATGGCGCGGCGCCGTTAGATATTTTTCTATATAGACTTCATCATTGCCAAAAGCCGCCTTGCCTTCTGCGCGAGCGGTCAGAAATGCCTGTTCCATTTCAGCTTCATTTTGGGCAACTTTCATGCCGCGCCCACCGCCCCCCGCGGTTGCTTTGATAATCACTGGATAGCCAAATTCTGTTCCAATGCGATAGGCCTCTCGCAAGGCTGCAACGCCGCCATCTGACCCAGGTATGCACGGCACGCCAAGGGCTTTCATCGTGTCTTTGGCTGAAATCTTATCGCCCATGATGCGAATATGCTCTGCGGTTGGGCCAATAAAGGTTAAATAATGATCATTGACGATTTGGACGAATTGCGCATTTTCCGATAGAAAACCGTAGCCGGGGTGAATAGCCTGTGCGCCGGTGATCTCACAGGCTGAGATAATCGCAGGTACGGATAAATAACTTGCGCCACCACTCGGAGGCCCAATGCAAACGGATTCATCCGCCATTCGCACATGCATCGCATCGCTATCCGCAGTGGAATGCACGGCGACTGATTTTATGCCCATTTCACGGCAGGCTCTGATAACTCGCAGTGCGATTTCGCCCCGATTGGCAATAAGTACTTTTTCAAACATCAAATTGCCTTACTCGATAATGACCAGCGGCGTTCCAAATTCGACGGCGGCGCCATCCTCAACGAAAATGCGCTTGATTGTTCCGGATTTTGGGGCTGGAATATGGTTCATGGTTTTCATGGCCTCGACGATCATCAGCGTGTCGCCTTCGTTAATTTGAGCCCCCGTTGAAATGAAGGCCGGCGCGCCAGGTTCTGCTTGCATATAAACTGTACCCACCATTGGACAGGTCACCGCTCCGGGATGGCTTGCAGGATCTGATGCGTCGGTGGTGTTACTTGACCCCGATGCGGTAGGGGCTTGTGGCGTTGGCGCGGCGACTTGTTGGATGATTGGCGCGGTTGGAACCATCGCGGTCGATGCTGTTCGTGATACGCGCACGTTCAAGCTATTATCCGCGCCATATTTTCTTAAAACCTCAATCTCGCTAAGGTCGTGGCGCTCTAAAAGGTCGGCGAGACCTTCTATAAATGCAATATCATCCTTGCGTTTTTGCGTTGTCATGTTTCCCTCATTGTTTGTTTTAGCCTGCTCTTGCCCTCGTTAATGTAACTATATGTCATGCAGCGATGAGTGAAAAGAAATGGATTTACGATTGTTGCCGGGAATATGTAGTTTTGTATAATTTTAGCGGATTTAGGGGCGGTAAATGCGCGTTGAACAGAAAAAAGCTGTTGAACAAGTCGAATTTTACGTCAAGTCAAGACTAGAGGCGCATTAGTTGATTGGTTAAGCGAAAGAAAAAGAAAACCTATGAATTTGGCAGTTTGGTTAGACCTGCAGGCCCGCGCTGCGCCTGAGCGGCCAGCCTTGTTTTGGGCAAAGAAACCGTTACCACCTATGGCCAGTTTGCAGATTCCTGTGATCAGGTCGCCAATTGGCTGCGCGCAAATGCCGTTCTACCGGGGATCGGGTGGCAGTATTTATGAAAAACCAACCTGATTACCTACGTTTGCTTTATGGCATTTGACAGGCTGGGGCGGTTGTTGTGCCGATCAATGCAAAGCTGCACACTAAGGAATTGATTTGGATATTGGAACATTTTGAGGCACGGGTGCTGTTTTGTAATTCCGAGCTTGTCGCAACATTGAAACAGAACAGTAAGGCAGAATTGCTTGCAACCACCTATTTTGCTTTCGCACCGAATATGCTTGAGGCGGCCTTGCAACGGCTAGCGCCGGATATGGGCACTAGGCAAGCTGCAGGAATCGAGTAGTTTCAAAATATCATCGTGCGCAGCGTATGCGATTTAGCATGGCTTTTTTACACCTCTGGAACAACAGGAAAGCCCAAAGGCGTGATGATTACGCATGGTATGCTGCAGGCGATGGCGCTAGGTTATTTTGCCCATGTGGATGCTGTGAGCGCGCAAGATTAAGTGATTTATGCAGCGCCTGTGTCACATGGGGGCTTTATAATGTAATGCATGTCTTGAAGGGAGCGCAGCACGTCTTTCCACGCTCTGGCGGGTTTGATCCGCTTGAAATTTTTAAATTGGCCAATTTTTTCCAACGGGCCCATCTGTTCGCCGCGCCGACAATGGTCAAACGCATGACCAAGGCTGCGCAACACAAGCGTGCCAAAGTTTCGGGTTTGCGCAGCATTATTTATGGCGGTGGGCCCATGTACTTAAGCGATATTGTGGACGCCACTGCCTATTTTGGCACGATTTTCATTCAAATTTATGGTCAGGGAGAATGCCCAATGGCCATAACCGCGCTGTCACGCGCGGATATTTCCAATCGTGAAATACAATGATGGCAAGAGCGTCTATCGTCCGTAGGGCGGGCGCAATCGATTGTTGAACTGCAGCTTTTTGATTGTAAGGGACAGCTTGCATCGCTGGGGCAGGTTGGAGAGATCGCCGTGAAGGGCGATCTGGTTATGCCCGAATATTGGAAGGATCCACAAGCCACGCAAGCGGCGTTCGAGAATGGGTGGTTTTTGACCGGCGATATGGAGAAATTGGATAAGGAGGGTTACTTAACATTAACCAATCGGTCCAAAGACGTGATTATTTCGGGGGGGCAGCAACATCTACCCCTGAGAAGTTGAAGAGGTTTTGCTGCATCATCTCAGCATTGCCGAAGTGTCCGTTATTGGGCGCAGGCATTCCGATTGGGGGGAAGAGGTGATTGACTTTGTGGTGCCTTGGCATTCACATAGCGTTTCGAAAAACGCGTTGGATCAATTCTGCCTTGATAGGATCGCGGGTTTTAAACGTCCAAAAGAGTATATTTCTGTATTTGAGTTAACCAAGAATAACTATGGGAAAGTTTTAAAAATAGCGTTGAGATCCTGGATTAAGGATTGTGTATTAAAAAATATTTATTATTTCAAGTACCTATATAGTTTTTTTACCAAGAGTTTTTTGGCGATCGGAGCTGAAACTTTCCTGGTGCGGCAAAAATCCGGTTCCGCTCTTAAGAGCGGACAACATTATCAAACGATCAGGGCCGCAGAGCCTATGGAACCTGAAAGGGGCTGCGCAAAGCGCTTTTCTGGCACAAGAAAGGCTGCATACAATGATCTGCCTAAGCCCCTTTGAAATTTTTCTATCCGCGATCCATCCGGTTTTCGATCAGCTCATCAACAACCGCTGGTTCGGCCAAGGTTGATGTATCTCCCAAGCTGCCATAGTCATTCTCGGCGATTTTGCGCAAAATCCGGCGCATAATTTTTCCTGAACGCGTTTTGGGCAGACCCGGGGCCCATTGTACCAAATCAGGCGAAGCGATGGGGCTAATTTCTTTGCGTACCCATTGGCGCAATTCGCTGCGCAATTCTTCGTTTGGCGCTTCCCCACTCATCAGAGTGACGTAACAATAAATTCCTTGGCCTTTGATATCATGCGGATAGCCGACAACGGCAGCTTCCGACACTTTTGGGTGGGCAACCAATGCGCTTTCCACTTCTGCGGTGCCCATACGGTGACCGGAGACATTGATCACATCGTCAACGCGCCCTGTGATCCAGTAATAGCCATCCGCATCACGCCGGCAGCCATCGCCTGAAAAATAATAGCCTTTAAAATCGCTGAAATAGGTTTTCACAAAGCGGTCATGATCTTCAAACACGCTGCGCATTTGGCCGGGCCAACTGTCTTTGATGCACAAAACTCCTTCGGCTTCGGTAGAGGTGATTTCTTCGCCTGTTGTTGGGTCTAAAATGACGGGTTGAACCCCAAAGAACGGCAGGGTCGCAGAACCCGGTTTTGTGATGGTTGCCCCGGGCAGGGGAGTCAGCAAATGACCACCCGTTTCAGTTTGCCACCATGTATCAACTATTGGGCAATTTCTTTTTCCAACCACATCATTATACCAATTCCAGGCTTCAGGGTTGATAGGCTCTCCGACAGTGCCTAGCACTTTTAAGGCGCTTAGATCACACTTGTTTACAAACTCATCGCCTTTTCCCATTAGCGCCCGGATCGCGGTTGGGGCCGTATAGAATTGGTTTACTTTGTGTTTCTCACAGACTTGCCAAAACCGGCTTGCATCGGGATAGGTGGGCACACCTTCAAACATCAGCGTGGTGGCGCCATTGGCCAGGGGGCCATAAACGATGTAGCTATGCCCTGTCACCCAGCCCACATCCGCCGTGCACCAGAAAATATCGCCCTGATGATAATCAAACACGTATTCATGGGTTATGGATGCCCAAACAAGGTAGCCGCCTGAACTGTGTAAAACGCCTTTGGGCTTGCCAGTCGAGCCCGAGGTGTAAAGCACGAATAAGGGATCTTCGGCGTTCATTTCGGTTGGTGGACAATGTGGATCAGCTTCGTCCATCATTGCCTCGAACGCGAAATCGCGCCCCTCTTTGAGGCTAACATCGCTTCCGGTGCGTTCAACCATAAGCGTTTTGACATCACCGCAGATCGCCAAAGCTTTGTCTACATTGGCTTTCAGGGGGGTGTTCTTGCCCCCGCGCGGCGCTTCATCCGCCGTGACCAGCAGCACCGCACCGCAATCTTCTATGCGGCTTGCCAAAGCCTCTGGCGAAAATCCGGCAAACACAATTGAATGGATCGCGCCGATCCGCGCGCAGGCCAACATTGCATAAGCCGCCTCTGGGATCATCGGCATATATAGCACCACTCGATCCCCTTTTTTTACGCCAAGATTATTGTAAACATTTGATAATTTTCTGACTTTCTGATGCAATTCGTGATAGGTAATATGCTTGCTTTCAGCGGGGTTATCGCCTTCCCAGATAATAGCAGTTTGGCTACCACGACTTTCAAGATGGCGATCAATGCAGTTTGCCGAAACGTTCAGAGTTCCGTCTTCGAACCATTTTATGGACACATCAGGATGTTCGTAAGAGACGTTTTTGACCGTTTTAAATGGTTTTATCCAATCAACCCGCTTCCCATGTTCGGCCCAAAAGCTGATTGGATTTCCAATCGACTGGGCATAAAGCGCCTCGTAGCGGGCACGGTCAATGTGCGCGTTTGCAGCGAATTCAGCCGTGGGTGCGTAGGATGTCTGGGTCATAAATCTGGTCCTAATAATGGATGGTCTTAAAGGCGGATACAAACCGCCCTCTGGGTTTGCGTTTATATGTCGAGATATTCGGCACGCAAGTCGGGGTTGTCCAGTACTTCTTTTGCACTGCCGTCAAAAACCACGCTGCCCGTGTCTAAGATCACGGATCTATCTGCCAGCTCCAAGGCACGCACCGCGTTTTGTTCGACTATAATGGTGGTGATGCCTTGCTTTTTGATAATCGCTAAGGTTTTTTCGATTTCATCCACAATAACTGGCGCTAAACCCTCATAGGGCTCATTTAGGAGTAACAGCTTGATGCCGCGCGCCAGAGCGCGGGCGATCGACAGTATTTGTTGCTCGCCCCCCAATAAGGTTACTCCTTCTTGTTTGCGGCGTTCGCCCAATCGCGGGAACAGATCATAGGGCCGCTCAATCGACCAGCCGACAGGCTTTACAATTTGTGCCAGTTGTATATTTTCTTCGACAGTCAAACCCTGAATGATCCGGTGGTCTTCGGGCACGAGAAAAACGCCAGACACCGCTGCTTGGTGGCTGCTAATACTGTGCAAGTTTTGCCCGTCAAGCCAGATCTCACCCTGGCGCATTTGTGGGTCGCCAAGCCGCGTAATTACGCGCAAAGTTGAAGTTTTACTGGCGCCGTTGCGGCCCAAAAGAGCCAGAATTTCGTATTCATTCACGTCTAAGCTGACGCCTTGAACGATATAGCTTTCAACATAATAGGCGTGCATATCATGCATCGAAAAATAACTGTCACTGGCCATTTTTGTTGCGAGGTTACCTGTCATTTCACAGCAGTCAGTTTTGGGAGGAACGGATGGCGAAGACGGTTCTGCTTATCGAGGATGAACCAAATATCATTGAGGCGGTGCAATATATTCTGTCGCGCGATGGATGGTAGGTAAAAACGCATGCGAATGGGCATGATGTCAATGCTGTGATTAAAATCAGCCTGCCTGATTTGATTATTTTGGATGTGATGCTTCCGGGCAAAAGCGACTATGATATTTTAAGAGAAATTCGGTTTATCCCTGAATGTTTAGATATTCCAGTATTGATATTGACAGCGCGGGGCCAGACGAAATACCGCCAAATGGCCGATGCTTTAGGCGTAAGCCGGTTCATGACAAAGCCGTTTTCCAGTCAAGAGATGTTAAACGCTGCCCGCGAATTGGCTGGGGCATAAGCATGCCACAAGGAGCCATTTTTTAGAGCGGTGCAATTACAAGGCGCGCAGGTTGATTGACGCAGCGCATATTATTCTGCCACCGCCAGGCATTTTTTTATGGAGCGTACCATTCCTATGGCAGTCTATTAAAGAGCCGTCGCTCTTAATTTCCAGCGCAGATCTTTATGTGTTTAGCATCTAGCTCTTCTTGATTGTAAGTCAGTTTTTGTCTTGGAAATTGCGGCATTTACCTGAGGATGTTCAGCGTTCGATAGATGCATCGGGTTCCGATAAGGCCGAACTTTAATACTGAACCTTCTCATTTTCGTGTGCTTACTTTACGTCGATTTGTTATTCGCAGTGGCGTTTATTGTAGAAAAATCCGCGATGCGCGGCCGCAGGCGTTGGTTGCGCAGCGCCTGAATTATACTTTATCCATTTCAATATATTTCATAGCATGGATCTCTTACGGCGCCGTTGGCTATGCTGCACGCTCCGGGTTGGAGTTTCTAACAATCTCGTTATTGGTTATGTCTGACTGGTGGTGGGTTCTGCGTAAGCTGGTGCGCACTGATCGCAGCCAGCGGATCACTTCGATAGCAGATTTACTATCGTCTCGATTTAGAAAATCAAACAGTTTGGCGGCTTTGATCACGTTTTTGGCTATGGTCGGCACAACCTCTTACATCGCGCTGCAATTACAATCTGTAACCCTATTCTTTGAAGTGTTTGCAGCGTCTGGAGAGGTTGGAGAAAGGGCAACATTGAGTGGCAATACAGCGTTTTGGGTCGCCATAGGTTTGTCTTTATTTACCATCGTTTTTGGAATCCGAAACCTGGATGTGAATGAACGCCATCACAGCGTGGTGATTGCGATTACGGTTGAGGTGATTGTGAAGCTGTTTACGCTTTTGGCGGTTGGTGTCTTCGTTGTCTGGTGGGTCATGGGAGGAATCGGCCAGACATTTGCAAAAATTGATCAGTCGTCTCTTGCGCATTGGAGCATTGATAACAACAACCGCTGGGCCAGCCTAACATTCTTGTCAGAGGCATTTTTGAAACCGCCTCATGGGCCTTTCCACTTTATTTGCTGTTGATGTCGCTTTTCATGGTGCCAATCGCAGTTGTTGGGCTTGATATCTTGCTATCTGACGCCAATCCGGATTTCTTCGTTTTGACCTTGCCGCTGTCTCAGGGGCAAGACAGTCTGGCTATTCTGGCCTCAATCTCCTTATCAAAAATGGTTTCGAACCACGTGGTGGTGCCGTTTTTTCTGCAGGTCAGCGGCAATAGGCTGAGCATGTCGGGCGATGTACGCAAAGTGATTTTGACGTCGCGGTGTTTGTCAAGCGCGGTGATCTTGCTCTTGGGGCATCCATATTATTCGCTCTTAGGCAGGGGGTCTGCACTGATCGTCATCGATTTGGTGTCATTTGCCGGAGTTGTACAAGTATTGCCGGCTTTGATTGGTGGTATCTTCTGGCGCGGGGCAACCCGTCTTCGGGCGTTATGGGGGGGTGGCAAGGGCTTTGGTATTTGGCTTTACATTCTGTTTATATCAAGTTTGGGGTTGGATCTTGGGTTTTTGCTGCAGCTGATACAGCTGGATCATTTTGAAATTTCTTGGCTGCGCCCACAGGTTTTATTTGGAATTTCGGGTTTAGATCCCTTGGTGCATGCGGTGTTTTGGGGCATCTCTTTGAACAGCTTGGTATTTATTTTTGTCTCATTAATCAGTTTTCCATCGTCATTGGGACGCCTGCAGGCGGTGCAATTCGTGAACACTTTTGATTACGCTTCCAGCCCGCATAGTTGGAATGACCCGGGTTGGGCAAAGCGAAGAGCTGATGATGATGGCGCAACGGATCTTGAGTCCCTTGAAGCGTAGGCTTTGTTTCAAAGCGAAGTTGTGAAGCAGGGCGGGACTGGAGATCTTCCTGAACCCACGCCAGCGTTTTTACAAAAATTGGATCGGGCTCTTGCAGGATCGGTTGAGGCGGCAACTGTGCATACGATGATGGAAAAAATAATGGGCGGTTTTGCCGTTTCGGTGCAGGATTTGATGGCAGTGGCCGATGAAACCGCCCAAATGTTTGAATATTCAAATCGGTTTGAAATGCAATCTGATAAATGGGTGCGCACGGCGAGCCAGTTGCGACGTGCGAATGATAAATTAACTAGGCTATCCGTGCAAAAAGATACTGTTCTATCCCAGATCAGCCATGAGCTGCGCACCCAAATGACCTCTATATTGACTTTTGCCAAAATTTTATGCGATAAATTTAATTTATCCACTGATAATTCGAATAAACATGCGAGAGTCATTCACAAAGAAACGCTTAGGATAACTCAGCTTTTGGACGACCTCCTTGATTCGAGCGTGTTGGAAAATGGGAAAGTCACGTTAAATATTAGCAAGTACCGCGATTGATCTATTGCTGAAACGCGCAGCGTTGATAGTCGCTGGTGAGGCCGAACTTGCAAAATTGGTTTTGCGAGTAAGGCTGCCCGAAAACTGCCCTGAAATAAAAACCGATGATATGCGGCTTGGCCAAGTGTTCATCAATTTAATAGCCAAATGTGGTTAAATATTGTGAAGCGGCGGCGGCGCTAATCGTAACTGGGTTTCAAAGAGGTCGACAATTGGTTTTAGACTTCGTGGATAATGGCTGCGATATCCTAAAGGATAAGCAAGATCTGATTTTTGAAAAATTTTCATGGTTTGGAGATTAAAAAACCGGCGGTGCGGGATTGTGATTGGCAATCTGCAAAGAAATCAAGCCAAGGTGGCGCAGGATTTCGGGTTTTATTGTTCTTAGATGACGGTGGTCTCTTAAACTGCCTCTAAAGGAAATTTTAAATATATCAAGGCTAAAGCTTTTCTCATAGAGTTGGAAATGCCATCTTACTAAGGAAAAGCGTGATCGAGAGAACCGCCAATATATTGCGCCAAAAAGCCAGCTTGGCGCGACCACAAGGAAAGCAGTTCCATCGGATTATCAGTGAAGGTTTGCAAATCGCTTTTGCCAATCAGCAATCGCGCAGATGAACTTAGCGCTACGTCCAGCGCATCATAACTCTCAGCTGCTTTTATCGCAGGATATAGCGACAGCTTTGAAAGATTTTGTTCTGATTAGTGCCTTAAAGGGCGAAGATGACACGTTAGGTTTTGTGGCCTTGAATTGGACTGCACTCAGTTGTTGGATCGAAATCCAAACATTGGGGCGCGTTTCGGGCTGCACTTTGGCCCGCGGACGCGCTTTAACGCGCACTGATTTTGCGTCGGTTTTCCCTCTTCATAGATGATGTTTTGCGATCAACGCCGCTGAATGGGCTTTCGGTGCGCTTGCAAAATGCTTTGCAAAGATTGCGCTTTGGGTTTCCCGCAAAAGCTTCAGAAGCTTTGAGTTTTTGATTAAGCAGTTCTCATTCCACTACATTTCAAAACAGTTTTTTTCGTTGCGGATGTCGCGGACAATTTGGTAGTTATGGTTGGGGTTCCCTACAAAATAATGAGCTTGGGTACGGTGATGCAAAACGGCGAAGGGTTAAAACTGGACGCGCAAACCGATTTGATGTCTCTGAAGGCGAATTTTCGCGCAAATCTGCATGGCAGAAAGACACGATATTACTCCTTCCTGAAACGGTTTTTGGCAACGCGTTAATTAGTCCCGAAGGGGCGCGGCCCCTATGCCGGTAAAGTTGGAGAAAATAGGGCGGCGGGGCACGGTTGTTTTAAACGCCTTTGAAACTGAGCTTACCGAGCCTGTGTCGCCTCCCAAGCAGGTTAAAGGACGAACCGCAAGAGGGTGCGTGGCCAAGTGGCAATGAAACGCGGGACCGAGGGCGATGAAGGCGATGTTTGAGCAGAGTTTGTGTTTGTCTTCGGTTCAAAAAGCAAAGAAAAGGCGATTTAACTTGTTTTTGAAGCAAGAACTGGCGTGGTTTTGTGTCTATGAACTTTGAGAAAGATAAGGACGCAGCCCGTCCAATGGATAGCCCGCTTGTGCGGTTATCGATAAAATCTCGTTTGCGTCGCGGATCCTCGCTTGTGATAATGCCCAGATGACCGTGCAGCGCGTTCCAGAGGCACAATAGGCTAGAACGGGCCCTTTTGATTGCTCTACCAGTTCAAATTGATGTGCAATGGTTTCCTGGTCCATACTATGGCTGCTTAGCGGTAGCACTTCAAATTGCATTCCGGCCGCTTCAACTGCGCTTCTTATAACTTCGGATTGCAACTCTAAAGGAACTTCAAAATCTGGTCTGTTACAAATTATCGTTGTGAAGCCGGCTTTTTTTAAACCATCAATATCCCCAACTTCAATTTGCGTAGACACATGATAACGGCCATTTATGTGTTGTGCAACCATAAAGATTGAATAACTTTTATGATTGAAATTGTCAAATTCATTCACCACGATCTAATATGCATAATGATCAAATAATTTACGGCAAAATATATAACCAGCCCCAGACGGTTATGATAGAGACTGAGGTTCTGAATAAGACCGCCGAGGCCGCAACGCGTCGCGCAGCCCATACATATTAGTAAAGACATAGCTGTTGATGCCGGGGGCCAATGCGCTGGTTAACACAGCCGAGCGCAGCCCCGCTTGTTCAAGTAACAGTGTTTGCCCGATTATCCAAACCAAAAGAGGGATGCAGCAGCAATGCCACCGCCATAACCCATAAAATTGGCCCTGTATCGCCTTTGGGTCGGTATTGGTAAAAACGCCGCCTATTTCGAACAGCGCTGCCGGTAAGACGGCCTGGATCAACATGTCAACCGCCTAGGTGACAGGGCTGGAAAGCGGAACCTTTAGAAAATTGACGGCAAAGCCGACCAAAATGCCAAGAAAGAGTGCGTTTATGAACATGGCGATAAAGACGCTTTTCACAACGGTTAGCACCGATTTCTGCCGGTTGCGTACAACTTCTATGGGTAAGATGCCAAGGCAGTAGCAAAATGGGGTATGTAAGGCGACGATTGAGTAGTTTGAGGTCAATGCAGTCACGCCATAGGCGCGTTCGGTAATCACCAACCTGAGCATGAGAGAATTGGAAAACAGACAGCAAAAGCCAATGGCAACGCAATCCTCCCAAGGCCGACGGAATAAAAGTCTTGCTCCAAATAATCCGGCCAGAAAACAGCCCGTTGCTCCACTATAAAAGCTAAGAAGAAGCGCAAAATCAAAAACCTGAGTCAAATCAAGTCAGGCGATCGCACCGAATAAGAGGCATGGGATTTCAAAATTTTGCGTGAAACGCATCACCCCATCAACAAACTCTTTTAAAAAAAGCATGCCCAGACAGCGACATAGCCGAATCCGATGACCAAAAAAATCGGAAAAATAACTTCTATTAACGCTTGCATGGCCGGAGCTTAAATGGATCAAAGATCATAGTTAAGAACCATCCCATCAAAGGCGGGCAGGATATGTTTGGGAAGTTCAGCATGCAAGGTGGCATAATCTAAATCATTATGCATATTGGTTAAAACTGCCCGCGGAACGTTTGAGTTATTAATCCACTCAACGCTTTGAGCTAGGTGTGAATGTGAGGGGTGCGGGTCACGGCGCAATGCGTCCAGAATCCAGCAGTCAATACCAGCCAGAGCCTTCCATGCGGCAGGAGGCATGGCTGAAACATCGGGCAAGTAAGCCACAGGACCGACCCGGAAACCCAATGCAGTGATTTGTCCATGCGCAACTTCAAACGGCGTAAATTCAATCTGGCCGCCTACGCCATCAACTTGCACTGGCCCTTCGATGTGATTGAGCTGCAAGATGGGAGGGTAGGCAGAGTTCTCAGGTCGTTTGAACGCATAGGAAAAACGGCTGAGCAAGCCGGCGCTTGTAACTTGGTTGGCCCAAATGGGTAGGCGGCTGCGCCGGTTGAACACAATCATGCGCAAATCATCCAGCCCGTGCACATGATCAGCGTGGTCATGCGTGTAGAGCACTGCATCCAAACGGCTTACTTGCGCCTGCAAAAGTTGCGCGCGCATATCCGGCGAGGTGTCGATCAGCACTTGTGTTCGGCCATTTTTACCTTGGCGCTCAACCAAAAGCGAGCAGCGCGTTCGGGTATTTTGGGGATTATTGGGATCGCAAGCCCCCCAATTCCCGCCAAGCCGCGGCACCCCGCCCGAGGACCCACATCCCAAAATTCGAAACCGCAACTGTTCTTTCATTGTGTGGCCTCATAGGCGGCAGCTTTTACAAAAATTTGGTTAAAATTTTTCTCAACTTGCGCGGCAAACGCAGCATAGTCTTGTCCAAAAAAATCCGCCGCCGCGCGGGCTGTGAGTGCCGCATATGCAGGTTCATTGCGCTTACCAAGATGGGGTGGCGGCGCCAAATAGGGGCTGTCGGTTTCTACCAAAAGCCGCTCTTGCGGCGCCAATTTAAAGATCGCCCGCAATTGATCACTTTTGGGGAAGGCTGTGATTCCAGAAAGCGACAGGTAAAACCCCAAATCCAAACATCTGCGCGCCAAGGTTTCGCCGGAAGAGAAACAATGCATTACACAAGAATAAGGCGCATTTTTATACTCAGCGCTCAGAATGTCAGCGATGTCTTCATCCGCTGCACGGGCGTGGATGATCAAGGGCAACCCACTTTGTTGCGCTGCGCGTATATGCACCAAAAGAGAAATTTTTTGAATCTCTGCGCTGTCGCTTGAATAATAATAATCAAGCCCAGTTTCCCCAATCCCTACCATTTTTTTGTGATTGCAAAGCGCGAGTAGTTCATCAAGCGTGATTAAAGGTTCATCTGCAGCGCTCATCGGGTGGGTGCCAGCTGCATAAAAAACAGGTGCATATTGCGCGGAGATAGCGCGAACAGAAGGTTCATTCTGCAATTTTGTGCAAATTGTTACCATACGATGCACGCCTGCGGCCTGCGCACGGCTTATTATGGAAACAAGCTCATCGGCGAAATCTGGGAAATCCAGATGGCAATGGCTATCAGTGATCGCGGGTGGTATGTTCATTCACGGCCTTTGGCTCTTACAATGCTGCAACGCATTTCTCTATCTTGAAGAACATATCTAGGATCAATGTTACCGGGTCAAGGTTGACCGCCCGTCCATGACGCATTCGTTGCGAAATATCTTGTTGCACGAAGGCCCATTTACGGGCGCCTATTGGCCCTTTATGCAGTTTTGTAAATAGCTTTTGGTCAAACGCTGTCGGATCTGTATCGGGGTCCAGCGGGATAAGCGAGGTTTTCGCAATTTGCCCTAAAATATAGTCGATAAGGTCGATCAACAAATCAAAACGCTCTGAATTTTCTTGCCCTGAAAAGCTTTCAGCCAGTTTTAAAGCGACGCTTTGGTTCAGGTTGGGCAGAGTTTGCAGAGTCGAAATTAGCGCGCTGTAAAGCACATCTCCGTCAAGTTGTGCTAAACGGATCGCTTGACCGGCTGACCCTGTAGAGAGGCGAGTGATGAGTGGGATTTGCTCTTTGGAAAGGTAGATTTTTGACTGCGTCAGGGCTTGTTGCACCATATCTTGGGATAGGGCAGAGAGGCGCAGCTCTCGGCAGCGCGAGCGTAGGGTTGGTAAAAGGGCGGCCGGTTGATGGCTGATCAAAAACAAAAAGGCGTTTTTGGGCGGCTCTTCAAGCATTTTTAACAGCGCATTGGCGGCGCTGCCGGTCATATCATCAGCGGCATCAATGATGACCACACGTGCACCGCCATCGGCCGCTGACAAGCCAAAGAAGCTTTTTAGGCTGCGCACATCATCAACTGTAATATTTTGCTTAAAGCGTTTACGCTTTTCATCATAACTGCGCCTAAGCACGCAAAGCGCGGGCTCTGAACCGGCTAGAATACGGGCGATGGTGGGGTGATCTGGTGGCGTTTCTAAGTTGGATACGTGTTGGTTTAGCGTGCCAAACAGGCCGTTTTGGGCGAGCGCATTTGGCGTTGTGAGCAGGAATTTGGAAATTTTCCAAACAAGCGTTGCTTTGCCAACGCCTCGTGGGCCGCTCATCAACCACGCGTGATGCAACCGGCCCCTGTCAAAAGCGTCTAAAAATTGTTGTTGAGCGCTGTCCTGGGCAAAAATTTCGGTAGCTTCAGAGGGATGAGGCGCCCCTGAAATTTGATCGGACAGCGGCAGTGGCTCAAGATCCTTCATGAGAGCGCCAGTTTAACGCGTTGATATATGGTTTCTGCTAGTTCTACGATATCGCGATTGCCATCCACAACCGCGATACGCGTTTCAAATTCACGCGCCAATTCCAAAAATCCGCTGCGCATGCGTTTTTGCAGATTTAGGCCAAAATCTTCAAAGCGTTCCTCTGATGTTGCGCGCGCTTTCGCGCGTTTCAATCCTATGTCCGGATCCATATCGATTAAAATCGTAATATCGGGATCATAATGGATCATAAGGCGGTGCAACTGGTCCACAAGCGCCCGCAGATTGCCCCGACTTATACCTTGATACATGCGGGTTGAATCCGCAAAGCGATCGCAGATGACGATTTTACCTTGGGCTAGCGCGGGTAAAATCGTACGTTCGATGTGATCACGCCGGGCCGCGGTGAATAATAGTATTTCGGTTTCAGCTGACCATCTGTCAGTTGCCCCTTGCAGAACTAGATCGCGAATTTCTTCGGCGCCTTCTGAGCCACCGGGTTCTCGGGTTAAAATGATATCATATCCTTCGTCTTGCAAGCGCGCCGCCAAAAGCTTGGTTTGCGTTGATTTGCCAGACCCGTCTATGCCTTCAAACGTGATGAAACGGCCGGGACAGTTCAAAATGCCCCCTCTGGACCGTCGATAAGCATATTTTTCAGCGTAATCGCCGCGGTCCTCAGCCGTGCAGAAAATCCACCAACTGGAATTGAATCTGCCGCGAAAAGATCGTAGCGGCTGTCGGGTAAGCCGTCAGATGACACGATCAAATCCGCAATTTTATCACCTTGTTTGATGGGCGCGGGGATCGGCTCCTTATATTCAATCCGCAAACTCAAACTGTTTTTGTTCATCACGGGCACCAAAACTTGAAGTTCTTGGTTCAAGGCCAAAGCAATTGATTTTTCGCTGCCATTCCAAACTGGCGCCAATACCAGCGGGGTGCCTTTCGAGCTGAGGGGGCGAAGCGAGAATTGCCGGAAAGCCCAATTCACCACCGCTTCTGCTTCCTCCACGCGCTCGCGCGCCGATTCCAAGCCTGAAAGCACAAATACAATACGACGTTCGCCCTGTACGGCCGATCCTACAAGCCCATACCCAGCTTCTTTTGTATGACCCGTTTTTAACCCGTCAGCTCCGATCTGCAATTTCAACAAAGGGTTACGGTTTTGTGTATTCGCAGGGGCTCTTCTATCAAATTCAAAGATTTGTTCGGCGAAAAGCGGATAGAATTCTGGAAAATCTTTGATCAGAGCGGCTGCTAAGAGGCCTAAATCACGCGCACTCATCGCATGTCCGATCTGTGGCCAGCCATTTGAATTTGTAAAAGTTGACTGAGTCATTCCGAGTTGTTTTGCGCGCTGTGTCATCATAGTGGCAAAACCCGCTTCGGTTCCATCGGGCGATAGGGCTTCGGCGATGACTGCGCAGGCATCATTTCCAGATAACACAATAATCCCGCGCAAAAGATCTTCGACCGTTACCCGATCGGATGTATCCAGAAACATTGTTGACCCGCCATAGCGGGCCGCGTGATCAGAAACGGTAAGTTTTTCATCAAGGTTTAAACGGCCCGCCCGAATAAACTCGAACGCCATGTAAAGCGTCATCAGCTTTGACATAGATGCCGGCGGCAAGGGCGTTTCTGAGTTTTTTGACAGAAGCACAGAGCCACTAGTTAAATCAATCGCGTAGGCGGCTTTTGCTTTGGTATCAAATGACCAAGCTGCCTGCCCCAAAGTGACGCAAATGCAGAACATAAAAAATATGATTGCTCCTGTCTTTTTAATTTGAAGTAGTGAAAACCGCCAAAACATCATTTTACTCACGCTTGATATGCATTAGTCAAAGTTTATCGATTAATGATGAAGTTTCAATGCCGGCAAGTGGCTCATGGGATTAATCTTTTAGAAGAACTTCTTGTTTTTCAGCTGCGCATACATGAACAGTGGAAGGGAATAGATGTTTTTGGTGTGAGGTCACGCTATGATATTGGTTTTGAGCCTATTCGGTTACGAAAGTCTGCTTCATCTAAAAATGGCTCTTTTAGAATCAATCATCTGCAGCTATTTGGTATCTTCCGGAGGAGTGGCAGAGTGGTTGAATGCACCGGTCTTGAAAACCGACGTAGGTGAAAGTCTACCGTGGGTTCGAATCCCACCTCCTCCGCCATTTATCCAAATCAAACATAAAATTGTTCTAAAACAATAATTTAGCTGGGTGACATTTGCCTCTCACCACACACGTTTACCACACACGAAAGCAACACACATTTATTTTGTTTTCTACATGGGAAATAACCCACGGTAGCCTTTCACCTATTAAGTTAGAGCGGTTGCTAACTGCTTGGTGGGAAGAATCAGCTACCTGAAAGTCAATAGTAATCCCTGATATTCACCCCAAACTTGTACTGAGTATATCTGTTACAGACCTTCGCTATATTGGGTTTAGGGCTTCTAAGAAGTTCAGGGTTGCAGGTAATTTTCTTGGTTGTTGGGTTGTCTATGTAATCCTGAAGCCAATTATCTCTCTCTAAGGCAGGGTGCTTAAGGTAAAGTTTATAAGCATAATTTACCCTATCCCAGCATTCTAGATTCTCACGGAGCTTGTATGGGCTTTCAGAGGCATTCTGAAATGCATCTTTTGTGGTAAACTCTGCCATGTGTCACTACAGAACTTTTTAGTGCTTCTACGGGCCTTATATAGCCTCTCTCGAAATCTATAGGTTTCCAGTCTAACGTCTAATCTCTACTTGTCCTAGTAACGTACATAGGTACTTCTTAGTGATACCTACTAGTCTGTAACTTACTTATTTATATTCTATTAAGTAGATATTCTTAAGTGGGTAGTCCTTATACTATCTCTTTACTTAACTTCCATTCTTGAAACTTCTTTAACTCTGCTTTGTGCCTGTCAGTTACTTGTTTGGGATATTGTTCCGTAAAGGTTTCTACATATTGTTGTGTGAAGTCTTTATCCTTATAAATTCTTGTACCTTTAACCAGGTCATAAGTTATCCTTTTTTGGTCAAAGTTAAGTTCTGTTCCTATTATCTTCTTTGTAGCTCGTTTCATTTCTTGTCTGGCTTTATTTACATGCTGCTCTTCTACAATAATTGAATCATGAACACATAAGATTGGGATGTTTTCGTTAGTGAAGTTCTCAATAATATATTCTATTATCTGGCTATCTTTATACATCAACCTTATGCCCTGATCTTTACCAATTAGGTTCTTTAGACTTGGGTGCTTCTGAATGAAGGCTTCGATGAATAGTTCAAACTCTTTGTAGGTTATCGTAGAGCGTGGATCTTTCTGTTCACCTTTGGGCGTTTTGTAAGTATTCATTAAAGCATGATAGGCTTTGTTTATCCTGTCGGCGTTTAACAACATCATGACTGCCATCTTAATGATCTTACGTTGAGATGAGAGATCAAAGCGTTTAAGAATTGGCTGCTCACTTATGGTGTAAACATCCTCGCTAGGTGGAACGCCTTGTTCTACTAAAAGTATGTTAGGGTGTAGGGATGAATAATCTAACTCTACAGTAGTATTTCCGTTAATACGGATGTGGTGTCTGTATTCACTTCCTATTTGTTGCCAGAACCCACCATAGAAACGTCCATTTGCCTCCCAACTACCTCTGCTAAATATCCTTCTAACGAACTTTTTCTGTTGTGTGATTGGGATTAACTGATCTTCTAATGCACTTGTCTTTTTATTCTTCTTTTGTCTTACAACATACGGTCGTTCTAGGTTGCTTAGATCAACATGGGTACGTCTTAAGAGATTATTGTAGTCGGTAAGAACTTTAAGTTTGGCTGCAATCTGAGGCTCATTCTCATCGTACTTAAGGTACTCCTTGGCTTTCTTGTTATTCAAGTCTTTAACTAGATCACCATCATCATCAATTACCCAATCCGTCAGATGTATTTGCTTCGTATCTGCATTTAAATCCACATCAAATTCGGATGCATTTACTTCCAGAAATAGCAGGTGAAGTTTCTTGTTCGTTCTAATCCTTGAGGTAGTGTTCTTGTTGTTAGAAGTTTCAATGTAAGTATGATTAACATGGTCAACATATCCATTAGAAATAAGGGTATCGAACACTCTAACCAGTTTGGCGCTGCTGATCATCTTTGTGTTGTAGAAGTCTCTGACGTTTATGGTGTCGTTTCCTCTAGGTGTGCCTAAGCACAATGATGGATCTGATTTCCAATGGACGAACAACTGAATGATAATTAGCAACAGATAGTCTTGGCCTAGTAAGTTTCCTTTGTTGTTCGACGTTCCATCAATATTGGTTCTGTCTTCATCAGAGAATGATTGCCAGATCACCTGAGATAATTGTTGAAGTGCTAAACTGTCAGTATTTGCATGATAACTAAATGGCTGGGAGTGATAGCGGTCTATAGGGGGTAGTTCATCCATATTGTTTTACACCAGCACTATTCTGAATAGGTCTTCGTCCATTACTGGAACAAGTTGAGACTTATTGTGTAGATAAAGCAAATGTTTTTTACGCTACTTAATTGGGTTCTGTAGACTATGTACAAGTCACTCGATTATTAATGAGCTTTATGTATTTAGATATTATATCAATGATCTACATCAGACACCTAAAGTGCTAAGGACGCTTAAATACTTTTGGGTATTGTAATCCCACTGCGCTGTGAGTGTCTCTAATTATTTGCGTTGGGCTGATTGCACTCAGGCATTCGAGACATAATCAGATCACTTGAAGGACGAAACCTCTCAGGCAATTCGGCTAGTACCTAATCCATAACTTCTGATTGTTTGTTTATTATTCTACATTCCTTGCTCAACCATTTCATCATAAGCTAATAAAATCTCTTTGATAGCTTTTAAATCGGATCTCGGAATGATTTTGTCGTCATAGTATTGGCTTCCCTCAAATCGAATTGTCACTTTGCTTGCCTCTCCCATCTTTTTTAGGAGAGACAACTGTAACTGGCTTGGGCTTTCGTCATACCACTCCCAGATATCCCCCGATCCATTATCTCTTTCAAACCCAGAATAACTTGTTGGGTTAGTCCAGATAAATATCTCTCCATCTATATTTACTTTGGCACTTTCAACGAAAAGCCAATCGCTCGCTGTGTATTGAGTTTTCAATCTTAACCAAGGCTTTGAAGTAGGCCTATCTCCAATATAGAGATATATCGTTGATCTCGACCATGTGTAACGTGGCTGATTAGGGTGTGAGTAAAAGGTTACGTTTTTAAAGTCATCGGTCTTTGAACGGAGTTTTTTAAGGAACTTAGTTTTTTCGGCAGTTAGTTTAGTTTTGTATCTGTCTCTTTTTTTTTGGAAGGATGCATTCGTAGGCTCGAGTTTGGTGAGTAATAAATATCCTTCGTAGTTCAGTTGGGTTTTTCTTGCTGGTAAAGGTTTTACTTTTGAAACAACGAGGTTGATTATCTCTTTTCTTAAATCTTCAGGTAGAGTTTCGGGAATGAGGGGAATTGCTTGATTGAACTTCAGTGCCTCAACCAGTGTTTTTATCTCGTCCAATTTTTTTACGTCGTTTGTGGTTTTATTATCTTCTAATGGGCGTATCTCAACTTGGGATGCAACAAACCCGTCAAAGCATTCGAGCCTATCAGTTGTTTCTTCAATAGCTGAACACTCTTTTAAAATATCTTTCCAGTTTTCTTCGGATGCCAAAGGCGTGACAAATAGTACTGCCAGGATCACAGGTATTATTCGCATTGGAGTTACCTCTTATATTTACAAATAAAGTTAGGGCTAAAACCTTTCCTAAAACTTTGTACCACCACCAAAGTACATGATGCCTGGCGTCGTATCATATCCAACTTCGGCTATCCATTTCTCACTGATTTTAAACAGTAAACCTGCATTAAAGTTTACGTCAGATGTATCATTAACTGGGTCATCTACGAAATATTTGCCATCCGAGGCCAGAATAAAGTCAGGGTCATGTTTTCTAGCTTTGCCCTTCCCTGACGAGTATCCAACGCCGAAGTAACCTGAGATACTTTGTCCAAGGTTTGTAACTGTTCCTACGTTTAATATCATCCAATCATTGAACCTGCTCCTTACAGGGTCTCCAAACGAATTTATATTCAAAGCGTCATAATGAGGCTCGGGTGCCATCGTTATTCTGGAATTAAAGTAGAGCTTAGCGTCAGTATTGTAGAATCCCAAACCGAGTAAATGCGCCTCGCTGCTATCGCCAGCACTATATTGCAAGGTAAACAACCGATCTGCTGAAGCTGGTTGTAAGTTGAGGGTGAATGTAAGTGCCAGTGACAAAGTCATTATTATTTTGAGGAACTTCATAAGTCTTCCTTTTTTACACTGTTACAGATTTCACTCTGAGACTAGAAAAATTTTCACGTCAAATCTAGGGGTATATCTTGGCTTCAGTGTTTGCTCACTGGTGGGTCGCTTCTGGGGCTTGCGTTCGATATGTATATTAATCGCAGAGTTTGAAATATTCCCCGTTAACAAAAACGGTTTTGTCTAGAACATCTAAATGTTTATACGTTTTCATCCAAATACATAGTTGATTAATGCGCCGTGCTTGTGCAGCCGCTGCATCTGGCGATGCAACAATCTGTTGATATTCCTCTAGCTCTGCGGTTAATCTCTGCACTTCTGTATCTAACCAAAGTTTTGCTGCAAGCGCAGCGGCAAGGCTGTCCGATAGTTGGTCAATTTCGGAATAAGTATCAACAGGCTCTGGATTGTATCGATAAACCGAACACTCAGCACCTTCTAACTGATACCGAATGATAAGCTCTCCAGACTTAACGCTATGGGTTGGATTGTTAAGAGCTTCTCTCGACAGGTTCTTGTAGCATAAGTCGGATATAGTTTCTGGCGATAACAGCTTTGGTTCTAAGAACATCGAAGTGACTTCACCTTTAGCATTTGCTTGAGAACAATAGGCGATGCTTAAAGCTGTAATTGCTACAATAGCGGATGCCTTATTCATTTTTGTTCTCCTGATCCCACCATGAGACTAGAAAAGTTTTCACCTCAAATCTAGGCATATTTCTGTGCTTATTTCCATTTGTACAGCATAGGTTTCTAGGTAGTTGTGCTGATGGCTTACCTTAAAATCATATGGGGTTTTGGGCTGCGCTTTTGCCCTCCGAAAGGAAGAATTTTTTTTCAAAAAGAACCTTAATTTCCACTGTGGGGTCAGGCTGCTAATCGCTTGTAGACCCTCTGGACTGACTTAGCATTCCACTGACCTTTCCCTGACATTGTAGGTATCTCTTCTTGATTAAGTGCCTTGGCTACCCTGTGCAGCGACAGAGACCCGTCAGGATTAACCCTTTCTAGTATTGGCTTAAGTCTGGTGGCTTTTAGATTGGCGTTCTCCATGCGCTTCTGACGGACTATAGCAGCATCTTCTCTTGTGCCTACACGACCCTTGAATTTAGTCTTGTCGTTCTTGTCGTATGCACCCAGTTGAACGCCTCTGGCTTTGGCAGCAGCTAGTGCGGCTTTAGTTCTTGCGCTTATGGCCTTTGCTTCTTCCATAGCGACAATGGCTAAGATTGAAACAGTGAGTTCATTTGCGTGAGGGTTGTCTGTCGCTACAAACTTTACGTTAGATTTCTGTAGTCCCAGTAAGAAATGGGCGTCTCTGCTTAAACGGTCTAGGGATTTGATAATTAACGTAGCATTGTAGGCTTGGCAGAGGCCTATAGCGGCTTCTAACTGTGGTCTAATCGTTTTTCGTCCAGAGATGACCTCTGTGAACTCATGCACAATCTCTCCACTCACACTCTCAACGTGCTTACGAACTACGTGTTGCTGGCTTTCTAATCCTAATCCAGAGTTGCCTTGCTTGTCAGTACTCACACGGTAAAGCGCTACAAACTTCTCAGCCATAATTAGAATCCCTTTTGTGTCCATCTGTCATATGGTCGTTTGACGCAATGACACAGTTAGGATGTCTATAAGAATGTAATGTTTACAATGTATTTAGAGGGTAGTTCTAAGGTGATAATACCAGCTAGTTTATACTCATGCCTGCTTGATTTATATGGGACCCCTGATATAATTTTAGGTAGATTCGGTGGTCCTTGCTATATACCTATAGGTGTAAAATGAAAGATTTACTTTGACCTACCTGCGCTACCAGCTTTCGCTTAAAGCCAAACCGCCTAGAAATATAAAAATAAGAAATAAGTTTGACGTTACCCGAAGTGCTTCGTATCGTTTTGGCATTAAAGGAAGGGGAACATTGTTTTGTGTTCGCTTGGGCGTATTTTATTTTTTATTTTGCTGTTGTTACTTTTTGTTGGAAACGGCAACGGGCCAGCTTTTGCTTTTTCACAAGATGTAAAAGATGCTCAAGTTTTGCTTAACAGCTTGGGTTTTGATGCAGGTTCTGAGGATGGTATCAGTGGAGATAAAACTAAAGCGGCCTTAAATGAGTTTTACGCCTCTCAGGAGAAAACCTTTGACGGTTTATTAAGTGAGAATGAGTTAGTTGACTTGATGAATTTCCTTGATGCCCAAGCTCAACAAAAAGGTAATGAGGATAAAGTTTCTTCTGAGGAAAATCCGTATGTGATGCCAATTTTAGTAGTACTTGGAGCCTTTGTCTTCATTCTATGGGTCTCTAGTAAAAGTAAAAAATCTAATTACGTTCCCCAATCTGCACCTGTCTCCTCTGCCCAACCAACCCTTAAGTCAATTCAAGAGAGAGTTGCAGAACCTGAACCTACGCTTAGACCACACCCTCTACCAATTGAAAAAGCTATCCAGCCAATAGTGGGTAAGTGTCATGTAATTGATGGCGATACAATCGTTATAGGCAAACAGCACATAAGGTTTGCTGGTATGAATGCGCCAGAGTTAAATGAACCTTACGGCAAACAAGCCAAATGGGCTTTGGTTGAATTATGTAAGGGTCAAGTTATTACAGCACATCCTAACGGTGAAACCTCTTATGACCGTATAGTCGCAAAATGCTTCTTACCTGATGGTCGAGACCTTGCTGCTGAGATGGTTAAGATGGAACTTGCTTTAGATATCCCACATTTTCCTGATGCTGATTACAAACACCTAGAGACCCCAAATTCACGTAGGAAACTTCGCTGGAGACCTAAGAAGAAAGATCCCACCGATTAAGCAGGGCCAGTTAGTTTAATTTTATTCAATTAAATATGTGTTGAATGATACCAGTTCGGCATTCTTCATCTATTTCTGTTGGCTTAAATAAGAACCTATTAACGCAATATGGCCCCAGCTTGGCATTATATAGGTCGAATTTTTCAACTAGCTGTTCCCTTACTTTGTTATCAGCGTTCAAGGAGGTGTTGAAAATCGCCTCTTGGGTTTTCTTATCAGCGTTTAGCTGGTTTATTAACAAGTTCCCCGCAGTATTACCTGCTTTGGTAAGCCTAGAATTTAGTGATAAGAGCTTCTCTGTCTGGAGTGATAATTCACTTTCATACTTTGATGTAAGCGCTTCTTTTTCAATGTTAAAGCGAATAAAGTTCTTCCGATTTGTTTCCCGCGCTTCGTTTAAGGTATCTTGAATGTCTTCTAACTTCCTCAACTTGTTTTCTAGTTTGCCAACGGTCTGTGAGAGAGTGGTCGCATTCTCAACAACCTTGGAAGAAATTACCTCTACTACCAGTTCCAGAAAGTCATCTTGTTCTTTGCATTCGGCTTCATAATAGCCATCGGATGAAAGGTATTGATATTGGAAGGTAGCTCGCGCTTCCTTTAGAAAACTTAATTCACCAGGAAAACTCGAGTAGCGTATCATAAATCCTTCGTTTATTTCCGTGATTAAATCTGCTTCTTGTATCCCTACCAACCGCCACTTTGAGTCCTCTTGCACGAAAATTAGAGGCATCTCTTTTCCGCTATCTTCGCAGGTGAAGGCCCTCATGCCATCAGTCAGTTCTTCTACGTCTGGTGTATTGCTTTCTGACGTTTGAGAATTGGCTGCATTGGCAATCAACAGGAGTAGACTGCAAAAGCAAAGTTTGAATTGTCTCATCTTTAATCCTCAATAATCACAGCAGTTCCAGAAGCTACTAGAAGCACCATAGACCCAGCAGTACTCATTTCCATGTAGTCTAGGTCAACACCAACGACGGCATTAGCACCTACCATGTGTGCCTCTTTCTTGAGTTCGTAGAGGGCGGTTCTTCTGCTATCTCTCATGGTCCTCTGAACAGCTTCTGACCTACCACCTACAATATCACGAATACCTGCAAACAAGTCTTTGAAGATGTTCATTCCGAAAGCACATTCCGCAGTCACAATTTCAATTCGTTTGGTGATGTTAAGGTTTGGGGCAGTTTCAGTTGTCAGAACTATAGCTTCTATTTCCGTTGCTCGTTCTGCCTCAAGTTCTCTTTGCTTCTCTAAATCACCTAGAGGAACACCCTGTGAAATTAACTTTTGTTTTACCCGTTCTTTTTCGGTGCAAGCCCTACACTGACCGTGATAGTTTTTGGCATTTTGCCTGTCCATAAAACCCATTTCTATGCCGCACTCTTTGCACTCAGCCATGTGGTTATCCCTTGCGAAGTAATCTCACCTTGATTGCAGCACTTATAATTCAGTGGGTCAACTGATTGATTGGTTCTCTGGTATCTAGATGAGTATCTCTTTAAGTCTCTTTGCTGTAACTTCGCCCTCTAGAGCAAGAGTATGTTCTATTTTAAGGAAGTTAGCTACAGTGTCTCTGTGCCGTCCTTCTCGTAATGCTACCGCTTTTTGTCTAGCTTCATCATTTGGGTAACTAGCTACTGTCAAGCATGATGTCGGACTGGTTTGTATCATAAGTATGATTTCGCAATCTGCATATTTCATATAATCGTCTGCACCATTGCCATTGTACCAATTAGCAAAAGTTTTTAATGCCTCTTCATCTTCAAACTCAAACATGTTGACGTTAGCAATGCTCATGTCACAACTCCTTGGAAGCTAAAGCTCACATACTGTTAGGGATGTTTACTACTTGGAATAATCCACATTAGCTATCGCTTCCTTTAGCCTCTCAAACATCAGACCATCAGATTAGCCCCCAAAGTTGTGACTGGAAACGTGGTAGCTTTGATGTAATACATATCGTAAGGAAAGATTGGAAAGTTATTATGAAGAAATTAGTCCTAGTTGTTTTATACATTTTTGTTGCAGGTTCTGTATCGGCAGCGGGATTTGAAAGCATGGTTTTAGAAGCAGAACCGCTAGTTGAGCAAACGAATGTATCTGGCGACCAAGAAAGCATGTTGGTTCAGATTATCCTTATTTTAGCAACATTATTTATACTGCTTTGAATAATCCACTTTAGCCATCGCTTCCTTCAATCTCTCAAACATAAGGCCATCAGAATAGCCCCCAAAAGTCATGTCTGAGAGTTCATGGCCCATAAGCCTAGCAGCTACGTTATGAGGCACCCCAGCGTTCTCTAATTGAGTGGCAAAGCCTTTTCTAAGGGAGTGGAATACATAATCAGGGCCGTACGCAAGTCTGGTCTTTAGCCTACCAAATCTCTTACCGATAGCATTAGACCTGTCACCGTATTTATTGAATGACAGCCCAGAGATTAAATATTGACCTGTAGCTGTATCTACTAATCTGGCTATGACTTGCTTTATGTCATTGTGAATTGGGATTGTACGCCATCCAGCCTCTGATTTAGCGTCTAGGATTTCAAACCTATCGTCAGCTACATTCTGAATTTTAAGGCTACAAAGTTCTTCAATACGACAGCCAGTGTAAGCAGCAAGCCTGATTAAGTCAGCTAGGGTAGGGTCACTATCACAACCAGCCAGCAGCGTATGGTAATCTTGCACTCTAAAGGCTTTACGCTGCTTCTCTATTTCAGCCTTTGTCTTCTTCTTAGGCTTTGGTGGAAGAACTTTGCTGAATGGGGGTGCTATCTCAAGACCTTTATGCTTTTCAAGAAAGTCCCAGTAAGAACGACAAGCTGACAGCATTCTACTTCTGGTGCCAAGTGACAAATTCGCCTGAGTTCCCAATTCTACATTAACCCATTCGATAACTTTTGACCGTGTAACGTCATCGGAAAGATTAAACTTCGTGGAGAAAGCCCTGAGGTCGGTTCTCATCATGTCTTTGCTTTTCGCTGTGTTTGTAAGCGTACTCAAAAACTCTTCTATATGTTCTTCAAAGAGAATTTTGTCCTCGTGTACTACAGCGACAGCATCTACCAAGTTTCCTTCAGCTATTTCTTCCTGTGCCATCTGTATTTCATGGGCTGGTACACCTGCACGTTTTAACTTTTGTGCATGAATGCGAACTCTTTTAACGTCCTCTAAGAAATCTTCTTCGCTTTGAAGTGATGTATTCTTCGTTGCTGCAATTTGTTGCTTCCATTCATATACAACAGGGAGAACTTTAGATTCTGCCTCAGTGAGAGATTCAGTTTTAAGTGACTCTACAAATCTAGGCTTTCCGAAGGTAGTTCTAAGCTCTTTTGGTATCTCTAAAACAGCATACCATCTGCGTCTTCGTTTTTGTAGATACTGAGGCATTTTGCGGGTTCTCATTTGCAATAAACCACACACGTTTACCACACACGTTTAATTTTAAAACTATTAATTTACACATATTTAAGGGGGTAGGGGCGTTTGTCATCTTATCCCACCTCCTCCGCCATAAAAACCCTCTAATCACTTGTTATGTATAACTTATTTTAATTATTAGCTGAATCCTTCCCCCATTATTTCCCCCATTTGAATTTGGCTCTCAAAAGTCTCTAGCGGCTTTTCTCGGACAAACATGGACACGAACTCTCGGCTAATTCGCGCCGAATAACGCTGCTTCCTTTGTCTAGCCGCCTTCTTACGACAACTTTCTCCACAATACATAGTGTCAACGCGCTTCCATATTGCGATTGGGTCGCCGCACCAGCGGCAGACCCAATCTCCAACGGCTAAACGCTTGCTGAGGGCATTCACGCGCTGGCTTCGATGAGTTGCTGATTTACAGCTCTTGTAGTTTTCAAAAATTATGATTGATGCCTTGTGCATTGGTTCAATCCATATGGCAAAGGGACAGGGTGCTGGCATAAGGGTCTCCACGAAAAAACTAGCTAATTCCACAGGCGGGTTATCCCGCTGTTACATTTAATTATTTAAAAAATAGTTATGATTGTCGTCCATGATGACGGGCTGTTTGCCCGTCATCTCTGTCATAAGTGTCATATTATGAAAGTTATGAGATACTAATACCGTTAATGAAAAAAGTATGACATTTATGACAGAGATGACACCTATTGTGCAGTGTAACGTTTGCCTCTTTTGGTGATCAAACCTTGCCCGCGAAGTTGGCTAATTATTCTAGAAATCCTTCCCTGATCTTTTTCCAAACTACGCACAACTTGCGTTTGAGTACACTCGGGGTTTTGTTTGATATAGTCCAATACTTCCTTTTGTGCCCCCCCTAGTTTAGCAGTAAGTACATCCTCATGGAGGTCGAAGCCACCGCCATTCCATGTTAGTAAAAACTCATCTTGTTCTACATCTTTACCTGACACGAATAGCGAGCGATCCATTTTACCACTTATATTTTGCATTATCATAAGCGTCTCAACAGTGGCCGAAATACCGGTGCTGCCCAATATCTGTTCAATGGGTGTCTGAGTATAATCTGTTTGTTTTTTTGTATGATGGACAACTAATATTGCTATGCCCAAATTCGCCGCCAGCTGACGCAGTGCTTCATACTCCTGAACAGTAACATCATAGTTTTTAGTGTTTGCTGTAGGCTTCAAGACGCTGGCCACAGTATCAACTATAATGCAGTTTGGCTTATACTTTTTGTATATTTCTTCAATATATGTAATTGCATCCTTGCCTCTTGGTACTGGGTGGGGTTGTGAGAGCCCTGCATGAATTTTTAAGTTTTGGGGAAATTTAAATGCCTTTTGCTCCAATCTTTCTTTAAGCCTCCGTGAGTTATCTTCTGCAGCAATATAATAAACTTCATGGCCTTCATCGGTGAGTTGCTGCGCAATATCTAAACAAAACCAAGATTTGCCAGCTTTAGGTGGCCCTGCAAGCATGGCCAATCCGACAGAAGGCAGAATTGGATCGAGTAGAAATTACAACTTATCTAGCTCTCGGCTAAGCAATTCCATGGCAGAAGTTACCTCGAATTGATCAAGTAGAGCTGTCTCGCTTGGGGCATCAAAGTCTGTCATAATTTATGCCTCAATTGCTTACTCTAGTATTTAGCCAATCCTCGATATCGGACAAACGCCAGCCCACTGCGCGGGGGCCAAGTTGGACAGGCTTCGGAAACATGTCCTGACTTATCAGTTTGTAAATTGTTGATCTGCTCAGCCCGATCATGGCTTCAACATCTTTGCGACGAAGTATTTGTGAATGCATTTTTATCTCCTGTATGCGGGTTCCATAAACGAATCATACAAGCCAATAGGGACTCGGGTCGTCCCGTTTAGTTTTTTATTTTAAAATGAGGTCAGAACTAGCTTAGGGGAGCGGCGTCTTTGGGGCGCTATCGGCCCTAAGCCGACCTTCAGGACTCTAGCTGATGCCGCATCGCAAAATCTCAATAACATCGTCGAACAGGATCACCGTTTCATCAAAAGGCTGACGCGTCCCATGCTAGGGTTCAAGTCCTTTGCTTCAGCGTCAGCAACGCTTGAGGGAATCGAAGTGGCTCACATGATCCGCAAAGGCCAATTCACGCCCGGACTCTGCCCGTTTAACCAATTCGCTGAATGGCAACTTGACACTAACACAAGTCCAGAACGGTTTGGTCGGCCCAAATCTTTGCAACAGAACCCAGGGCGAATGCTTTGAAATCCACGGCCCTCGGCGCACACTGGCACAAGGTGACGTCGCCGCGGTACAGTTTCTCCAAACCGGATATTCATGCATGGTCGCGGCATTTGCCGTGTCCAAAGGACAAGTGCGAGTCAACTGGCGTACAGCACTAGTGCCTAGAATGATTCGCGCTCAACCTTGGTTCTGGCTCTCGTCACTCACCATGGGAAGGGCAAACCATGAACGTCGATGGGAATCACACTGAGGGGGGGTGAAAAGCTACACAAAATGTCGTTTGATGTAGATATTAGTAAATTTTTGACATATCTAGAGATTAACTAGCGTTCAAATTGCTGAGAGGATAAGGTATGATCATTTCATTTGAAGTTGAGAACTTCCGTTCGATCCAAGAGCGACAAGAAATTTCCTTCGTCGCATCGAACCTAAAAGACTGTACCGACGGTATCATAGAAACTGATGCCTTCAGCGAAGGCCGACTAGTTCCTGCGTTGCTAATATACGGGCCAAATGCCGCTGGTAAATCAAACATTATCAAAGCCCTGCAGGGCATGATCCAGACGATTTTGTTTTCACAGACAATGGGGGGTCCGGGTGGCAGAATTCCAACTCACCGCCCATTCATGCTGGACTCCACCTCTAAAGAGAAGCCTACCGAGTTTGAAATTAACTTCATCTTGGATGGTATTCGATTCAACTACGGATTTGCCGTGCTCGGCTCTGAAGTCGCAGAGGAGTGGCTATATTCCTATCCCCATGGAACACCTAGAAAGCTGTTTCTGCGGGATAAACAAGATTTCTCGTTTAGTCGTAATCTCAAGGGGCGTAATGCTGCGATTGCTGATCTGACGAGGGCGAATAGCCTGTACATATCAGCGGCAGCTCAAACCGGCCATGAAACGCTCTCAAGAATTTTTAATTTCTTCGATTCTGTTCAGATTGAAACGTCTCTGAGTATTACTGGATCTGCTGCTGAACGAAGGATCAAGGATGAGCATAACTGGGAAATTGATGAAGATGTTATCGAATTCCTTCGAGACATCAACACTGGTGTCATAGGTTACCACACAAAGGATCGTGAAATCTCAGAAGAAGAGCGAGCAATCTCAAAAAAAATTGGCTTGGCAGTGAGGTCTATCTTTGAAGATGTTTCAACCGAATTTAAGCTTCATGCAGCGGATGATATGGAAAAAATTATTGAGCTAGAGCACCAAGGGGTAGATGGGTTTAGGACCCATTTTCCGATACAAATGGAGAGTGCGGGAACCTTGCGACTTCTTTCCGCTCTGCCCAAGGTGATAGGCGTGCTTAGAACAGGTGGATTGATAATTTTCGACGAGCTGGATCTGAGCCTTCACACTCACGCGGCCGAAAAGTTATTGAGAATGTTCTGTTCAAAAACCTTGAATCCTCACGGGGCGCAGTTGCTGACGACTACCCACGATACAAACTTGATGGCGACCGAATGTCTCCGCCGCGACCAAATATGGTTTGTGGACAAAGGCACTGACGGAGCTTCTGAGATCTACCCGTTGACAGATATCAACACTCGTGCTTCTGACAATATCGAAAAGGGGTATTTGCAGAGCCGCTTTGGCGCGACACCCATTTAAAGAGGTCTTGATATGAAGTCTAGGGGAAGAAAAGATCTGCGGAGAAAGCCGGCGAGCCGTAATGCCGTTCAGTATTTTCATATCTTCTCCGAAGGCGAAACTACTGAGCGCGATTACTTTGAAGCCCTAGCTAACATTGTCAATAAGTCGAAAGTCAATATCAAATACTATGGGCCAAACGGAGTGCCCAAGACTGTCGCCACCAAGGCAATAGCTTTCGCGAAGAAAAACGGTCTTGCCAAAGGCCAGCGTAAGAAAAAACTTGAATCTTATGAAAAACTAGACCAGGTGTGGGCCGTTTTCGATAGAGACGATTTCTCATGTTACTACGAGGCAAAGCAAATGTGCGAAGGTGCCTCCATCCCATTTGCCTATTCAGATCCCTGCTTTGAACTTTGGATCAACCTGCATTTCGACATGCACGACGCCCCTTGTAGCCGACACGAAGCGCAAGCCACCACAAAAAATTGATTGATGGTTATGATCCCAGAGTAAGGAAAACGGGTGATTTTTCTGTTATAATTGGCGAGTTGCAAAAAGCGGAACAGCGGGCAGAAAATCAACGAAATTTGAGGGTTAAAGAATACAAACGTGACGGAAATCCTTCTACAAATATGTACGAATTGACACGTGCGCTTCTCGAAGCGTCCAAACCGAAAGAGGCGAAGAAAGATGGCTAGATGTACTGCACCAGTATGGGGCCATAGTTTGGCCTCCGCCGCCGCCACCTGTTCTGCATGCCAGGGCAGCTATGGTCGTTCTAGAAGTTACGGCGGGTAAACCGGCTGATAATGGCGGCGCATCCCTCTCGTTCATCTCATTGATACTATGCCCATACGTGGAGTAGCCCATCAGAACCGACGGCTGGAAATGGACCTGTTTGCTCAGGTTGACCCTCACCGCAACTTTAATGGTGAACTGATGGCTTGCGGTACGATGTTTGGTCAGGACATGGAGGGGGTTATCGAAAGGCTTGTCTCGTATTGATATGTCGGTCCTGACGAAGGTGATAGGTCTGACATGGTCGCATCAGATATATTCACAGGAACAGATAACCTACCGTCTTGGATTTAACTTGTTGATGTGAAGTCCTTCGATAAGAGGCGGCCATCAGGCCAAGCATGGAAGATGAAGCAATCCAACGCTTATGAGTTGCTAAACTTCGAGGCAAAACGTGTTAATCCGATGAAGGAGTATCAGTGTGATTGGGCACCGTTTATTGGTTAAATTGGCAAGTAAAGCGTAGTCGACAAGTGTGGAAAGGCTCTTCAAGGCGAATGGTACTGTTGGTTGAAGGCTCGCCGACGTAGCTGACCCCGGCTAGGTCTGCTTACGAATGGTCTAAACTGTTTCTTTGAGAGGCTGCGTCTGAGGTGCACAGCCGTTTCCAGAAGGAATGTCAGCTATTGAGACCCGAAC
>JACLAD010010837.1_pt1 | contig 39783 bp, 37 predicted proteins | sample 8027901 | NCBI WGS metagenome assembly JACLAD01 (sample SAMN15725071, study PRJNA655200) | protist metagenome | isolation source: fluorescence activated cell sorting (FACS) single amplified genomes of... | place: Spain: Blaines Bay Microbial Observatory, Mediterranean Sea | collected 2016-07-05 | reverse complement strand
TCAGAAACTCTTCGTGTAGTATCGAATCGGCACCACGGGAGAATTCTATCGAGAGAATGATTTTGAAGAAAGAATCCCCACAAAAAGGTATTTCATTCATATATCAATGAATTAGTATACTTATCTCTATCAATCTTATTTTTTTTTGATTTAGTAAACAGGCCGCAGTTTTTCATTTCAAACGGCTCGCCACCACCCCTTTCGAATTCATCGCCGCATCTATCATCTGTGCATAGTTTTACTCCAGGTAAGAGAAGCACGCCAAGTAAGACCAGGTTTGAGAATGAGAGGGGGTTGAGTGCAAGTCAGGAGAGGAGAGTGCAAAGTGAGCACAGTAGGACACCGCGGTCCAGCAGAGGAGGGTCGAGGTTGACCCAGCCAACGGTTGCAAGTCTCGCGCAAACGATCTTACCGGATCGAGCACTGCATCAATATGCAAACGATATTGAAACCGAAAGAAAAACATTAATTTCAAGTTGGACAAGGGATCTTGAGACATTTTCTTTACGGTCGAGTCGATTAATCACATGTTTTGTTATGATTCACAGGTCGGCAACGCTCATCGCCAAGATTGTTATCACGTGGCAATATTACACCACGACGCACACCCACTACCACACCTCGTGCCACACCCGAATCTAGTCGAACAGGTAAATATAAACTCGAAGGAAAAAGCATTGAAATTCAAGCTTATTTCAAATGTATAAGGATTTTGTGCATGTTTTTAGGATTGTCGCGATGTGGATCATCAAAAGGAGCAATTCCATTTGAGAGTAGATTGCTTCGACCGACGATGGCCAGTATCGCACACAACAACGGTATCGATGACCTGGCAACTGAACAGATTCATGACTTGCGAGAGACGAGAAGAAAGAATAAGATTGGCGCGAATAAATTACGCATGTCATTTGGGTCCAGTGGACCAATCCGCGCTTTACCAGAAAACGAATTGATTGTTGAAGGGACAGCAATATCATTGACAATGTCGGAACAGAATTTGAAGGAGCATACGGAGAGTGAAAAGCCCCCAGAATGGTCACCATTATCAATCGTAGATGTTGACGCTGCTCAAGTCGAGCAATCCGACACACCAATCCAATTGGTCCCCGTCAAACATGAACTCTCTTTTGAGCAAACACCAGGAAAGAAAAGTGAATTTTCAGTATCATTTGGGGATGATGTTGTTCTGCCGATTGAATTTCTTTCACCAGCGATACCAAAGTTAAGTTTGAAGAACATCACGTCTGCAAATGAAGAGACACCCAAGAAGATACCTAATTTAGCTATGCAAACGTCACCGAATCGTGATTTGTGGAATCATGCATTTGATTCAAACATTGCAAAGATTCCCCAGTTGGAATTGAGCAACCTCTCAACCTCAAAGGTTTCAACGAAGAATGAAGAGACCATCCAAATCATTCGAAGGGAAGTCACCACATGTAGTCGAGAAGCGACTTTTGGTTCTACACATCAAGTTCAAGAAGAAGCAAAAGCCAGCCCTCAATTTGGAATGGATTCACCAAAAGTGTACGGCGAACGATCAACCCCCCGTATGGATATCTCTAGCATTTTGCCAGAACATTCATTCACTAGTAGCATTGAAGCACCATCTCATCCAAAGCCAAAAACAGAAAAGTCGAGACCATTGCCAAAAATGAAGGTTTTGGATGATGATGAAGAAATCAGATTGAGGAGTGAAATATGGGAGCAGCGGAAAAACAGTGAAAAGCAGTTGATGGACTCCTGGCGGCAGATTCATACCTTACAGGCAGAATTAACCCGAGAAAATTCTCTCATAGCGGAGCAGCGAGAGCTCGAGGAGCATATATCGTTGCTTGACAAACACATAGACACAATCAAAACTACAATACATGAGGAAGAGAACCAATATCAAGACAAGGTCAAATCATTTTCAAGTGAAAATAAGATTATTGAGACACGCTTGCAGAAGTGCTACAGCGGGCAACAAGTATCTGAAGCCAACTACCTCTGGCAGAGTACATTTTTTGCAAAATCAAAAAGTTCAAATTCTTCGGGTTTCAACCGATGCAATTTTGTTTGTTTTGCAAAACATCTAGGTATTAGAGCACAGAAGAATGAAAATCAGATGCTAGAAAAGCAAATGCCGGAAATGTTGAAAATCGCAGAAGAGGAGCTTGCCGAGTTACAACAGCAATATCAAAACAAAGAAAACGAATTGGAAAATTTCAAGTATCAAGCAAGTGGTGAGAAATGTATCACAATGACAGATTTTCAAGACCAAATCGATGAAAGCGAATCACATTACAACACATGCCTTCAAACAATCCAACAATCCGAAGCCACCCTATCAAATCTCCACGATCAACACCAGCAAGACCTCCGAGCTCAAGAAGCACAACACCAACGCGCCCTCGAAGAATTACAATTCCAACACAAGCAAAACCTCCTCACTGAAACAAACAAATTGGAGACACACCGCACTGACCTAGTACAATTTTCATTTTCACATTTGTGTTGGTTAAAACTAGACAAAATGTTTTTGAGTATACAAATTTGATAAACTTACAAAAAATGTTTTTTGAAGATCGCAAAAATTGATCAATGTTGAACTTTTGATATGAATTTTAGCCAAAATCATATGGTTTTGCATTGAATTTCAATCTTTTTCTTCAATTGTCCAAAGGAAAACAGATTTGATGAATCCAGTCAGAAGAATGATCTGATGTTGAAAGCTGTTGGCAACATCAACGATCTTGAAAAGCGTTATGAATCTGCAGAAGCCAATGAGGAAAAGTCTCTATCTGAATTTCTTTCCGCGCATAGGATGATCGAACTCATCAAGCAACAATGCGATATGTGCCACGATGTCCTTGCCAAACACAACCGATATCCAGAGAGGAGAAAAAGCGGGGTCAGACGCAGAGTGTAACAACATTTTTGAACAATTGAAAACCTTGGTAGTGAGTGTTGTCGAGTTTGTAGTCGATTCAGAGAAGTAGAAGTATTTGATTGTTTTCAATAGTCGATATATCTAATTATGTATTATGTATGTTCTTTCTGTTTTCATTTTCAATTATTATCAATCCCTCCAGAAATAGTAGAATTGACTTTTCTTGGACATTTTTCATTCTCTTGAAGAGTCCTTTTCTTCACATATAATTTTCACACATTTTTCGATTTCATTGTCAATTGGATTGACACATTTTTACCATTTTCAAAAAAGTACATTTTCAATCGATTAAATCATGGGTACCATTCAGGGTTGGATATACATATCAAAACAATTTTTTGCATTTATAAATTCTTTCAATTTCGATCAATTTTTTCAAAATTTCATCAATATGTGTGCCATAGTCACGCATTATGAGCATCAGCGGCGAAAATTGTACCATTTTTCTGAAAACTTTTTTTTCTGATGGTCTGGCCCTCACGAAGAAAAAATCAATCCGCGTCAGCGGATTGAAGTTTTCAGAAAAATGATAAAATTTTCGCTGCTGATGCTCATAATCCGTGATTATGGCACTCATACGCGAAGAATTTCGCAAAAAATAATTTGTTTTGGAAAATTAGGTTTTATGGATGAAGATCCGAAAGAAATCGAAGCGGCCCGTACTGCCAAGAATGATGCTTTACGCGCGGAAATAGGTACATTTTCAATCGAAAAATCATGAAATCGATTTTTTTCATTCCTTTTTGATCATCAGACTGTTTTCATTTTCAATTGTTTTTGATTTTTTTAGATTCCAATCGAGCTGCAACAAAAATTGAAGATCTGTCGGGCAAGTTGGGGTATTTCTCTCCAGTTCAATATCGTAGTGCGGGGGATAATTCTGGGTACAATCATCGCACCGAGAGAAAGACGGAATTCAAACCTCGCCCAGTGTTAAGTTTTGGTAACAGAACTGGTGTAACAGCTGGTCCAAGAAAGGGATAATGTTTTCTGAATGCATTTTCAAAATTTTGAAATATTTCATCATTCTTGCATTTTTTTCATTGAAATTCCATTTCTGTCATCGAATTGTATTTGCTTCTTAGGTTGCTTTGGACAATTAACGTATATGCCTGAACCCTATCAAGATCCGAAAACATTCACCCAGCTTGTCAAGCGCAATATCAAAACGGAAGTACCGTTGAAGCCATCCAATCCTGTGCGCTTTCCAATTGGTCAGAAGCAGGCTGAATGGATGCCACGAGGTACATTCAAAAAAAGATACACATGCGGAATGAAAGAAATTGAATACTAAATAGGAGTAGAACATCAGAATCATTACGATTTTCATCAACTGAATTTTTTGTACCATTCATTTTTTCTTCTTTTTTCAGGTGAGCCAAGAAAGCTTGGTGCGAAAAAGTCGTATGACATGCCCTGGGGAACACGCAACATTCAATCCTCCCGTATTAAGATCGGTTTACAGGGTGATTTCAGTTCTCCGTATGAAAGAGTTGAACCAACTGGTGAAGGAGGATGTGGTGGATCCATTCGCGCAAGTGAGAAAGCAAGGCTTGAAGCTCTTGAGGAACAACGAAAGGCAAAGGGTCCGTACAATTTTGGTCCAATGGCAACAGGGAATAAGAACCGTGGATGCTTCAGCGCCGTACCAGAAGTGTTTGGCGGTGGTCCAACAACTCCAGCTGAGGAACCACCAAAGGAAGAGAAATTTGTGCCTGAAAAGCCGTTCAGACCAGGTGACACAATGGGACGGAAAAATTATGAAAAAATTCAAATTTTGGAATGATATTCATACCAAAATGAATCAAAATGAAAAAACTTCACGAAAAAACAAAATTTCATGTTTTGTATTTTTGTGCTGCCACAATAATGTCAAAAACCAAATTTTCGCAAAATTCAAATTTTACACTTTTTGTCTTCAACGATTTCAAATACGGCATATTTTGCACGTTTTCGCAGCAAAACAAGTCAATTTCAATTTTGATTTTTTAGGCAATACACCTCTTTGCGCGGTACCAGTCGAGCAGCCCGAAGGAATGCCCAATCCTTATGTTCCTCAAAGTACGTTCAAAATTTCTTGAAAACTGTTTTTGTGAAAATGCATTTTCAAACAAAAGGTTTTCATCAATAGCTTTTGTTTTTGTACATTTCTTATGAAAAAATGTTTTCATTCTTATTTTTTTGTTTGTGTAGCTACCTTATACGCCATGTGTTCTCGTGAAAAGAAGGCTGGACGATCTGACGCTCCCTTCAAACCTCCTGCCAATTGTATTTTTCCAAAACTGACAAAATCAAGTATTGTTTTGATTTGTGCAACAGCACCAATCAAAATCATTTTGTTTTTCATTTTCTTTGTTGTTTTGAAGGTCATGTTGGCAAAGTTGACCCATCTGTTTACAACGCAAACGTGGAACTTGCAGCGTGGCAAACGGGCGCGAGCAATACCATGAACCCGCAAGGAAATTTCGACTATAATGGTTAATATCTGCGCACACGGACAAAATTTCATCTAATTTTTTGCATTTGAATGTAACAAATTGAAGGTTTAAGCTAATTAAAAATTCTTTCTGCTGCATTTGAATGTCAAATCAAACCCTCTATATATTTCACCACTCTCAACTCAATCCCTGCAGTTGGTAGTGTAACGGCATAATATTTTTTATGCTCATCTTTATTTGTATATCATCAATCTAATGACAGCAAAGCAACTTATCACTAAAATATAGAATCAAGATTTGATCACAATTCCTTCTTATTGTGCCAATGATGCAAGGGTTTGATCATTTTAAGATTTTTAAAATTAACAATTAATCTAGCAATTTTATCTGGTTGATCCTGGCGTGTCCTATGCATGTCATGTTTCAGCCTGTTTATAATACCAAGGATTGTAAATTGTTTTGCTCATTTCTACCACACGATTGGTCTTTGCGGTTGTTGTTATTGCTTTGTATGAAGAGATTATCGAGAATAGAAATGATATTAAGTAATTTCGATCACTTGTTGGTATGACACGATTGTCGAGAATGGAAATGACATTAAAGTAACGTCGATTTCAAGAATTACAGCAGCGAATGAAAGACGATGAATTACCTTTGTTTTTATGGATTGTTTTTTTAAGTGCATCATCTTCAGTAGAGTGTGAATTTAGTTTGTAGTAGAAGAGAGTAGACAGTCACGGGGCTATATTAGAGATTGTACACATCACGTAACACTTTTAAGTACCTTATTTTTGTGTGGATTATTATTGATTTTTATATATATCGTCGTCAAAACACCCCTTTCCACGGTTCATTCACCTCGTTTTGCTTCCTCAAAACCTTTCAACTTCTTCTTTTTTTGATGGAATCTTGAAATCTTTTGGTGGTCTTAAAATTTGGATGGTTCAACAGGAGTGTCTCGAACTTATTTCCTGTCCTTTATTTGCGCTGTTTTGGCAAATTGGGGTGGAAAAATAATCCCTTCGTGACAGTTTCTGGTAAGACTTAAAAGCACGCAATATTGTGTGTTTTTAGCTTCAACAGCAAACGAAAAACTTGTATTCTTCGACCCAGGTGGGGCCGTTTAGAATTTTGTTAAGTAACAACACTTATACATCAAATCTACTTTTTATTTCATATATTCAAGGGAAATCCCGAGATTTTATATAACTAATCACATCGTATTGTACCTAAAAGCCTACTAAAATCCGTGTTATTATTATATTGATTCTGAATAAGTTAATCTTCTAAGACAATATGACTACCACGTGGTCATACACGACAGGGCGTCCTGCGGACCGTCAAGATTATGGAGGAAAGGGGTTTCACACAGGGTTGCACATTCGAAACACATTTTTTCGTTTGAATTCGATGTGATTTTGCGATTTTTGGGTTCAATTGTGATACATGTTTTCATTGTTCTGATTTTCAAAGTTTTTTTTATTGTAAACTTAATTTTTTGAATGCGCAAATCAAAACGAAAATGCAGCTGCACGTATTTCTGATCATTATTCATTTTGTTTTTGATATTGAGGTGGTCTCTTCAATCCGCCGCGAAGATTGAGCGCCACGCTGCGTCTCAGTACATCCCGACACCCGCATACCACGAGCGCCCGCGCAGTGACTTCTTTAGTCAACCGTCGCCGCCAGCCCGCAGCAATGAGTATATCGCCGCGCAACAAGTACTTGAAAAATTGAAAAAATGAACCAAACGAATTGTAAATCTAGCAATTATTTGGATTTGGAACTGATGAAACAAAAGTCGACATTTGTCGCGTTTTCAAATTGGATATGATATCATTTTCTGTGCTGTTCTTTTGAAATGTCTCCATTTTTTCATTTTTTTCATTGTGTTTGCAGCATCAGCGCTACTCGCCGCCGCCGCCTCCTGTGTATCAGCAGTATGGCCAAGCGCAGCCTCCGCCGCCGCCGCCTCCGACGCTGCAGTACCAACAATCCTACACGCAGTCGTCGATCACCGGCTATCCTCACTCCTCGCCAAAGGGTGGCAAGGGATTGAGCACGATGAGTAATGCATCGACGAACAGAAAGCCTGCGTCCCGACCAACCAAACGAGAAGTTAAGGAAAGCACGTACTGCCAACGTCACTCCCTCGCTAAGGTGTCATTTCCGCATGGAAAGAACGCGGAAGAAAAGGGTTTGATTGGAAGCGTGCCCGCAAGTCAATTTGAGGCAAATGGACAACCCAGTTCGATTGAGCCCAATGGCCAGTTTGCTTTGTTCAAGTCCGGTGACGAGGATGTCCGCGCATATATGCCATTTGCTATTCCCAAGGATTTCCGCGGGTTTGAAGTTGGTCTTGTTCCCGAGTGGAATTTTGAGGAAATTCAAAATCTCTCAAACCAAAGCGATGTGAAGGAATTTCGCTCGACACCCGCGGCTGACGTCTTCCTCACATGGTTGAAAGAGGTTTTGCATACCATCATTGAACGCCCGGTCATGAATTTCCTTGAAATTGGGTCGAACGGCGGTTGGATCGGTGCCAATCTTGCATTGGCATTTCCGTGTTTCGCGATTACCTTGACGGATCAAAGCAAGGGTATGCTCGCATTAACGGAAGCGATTGAAGATTGCCGTTCTGCCGACAATTTGTTTGCAAACGTTGAATGTCAACCACTTGATTGGGCATCGAATATCGAATCCATACAGGATGAATGCAAGCGTGAACGCATGCTGCGCTTGGTTCGCAGAAAGACGGATATCATTTTCAGTTTCAGAAAGGGATATTTTTTGCATTTTTTTTCTGCGACCTTGTATTCATTTTTCCTCATTATTTGTTTTTTTTTTCTGATGAAATCCATGTCTTTTGTCAAAATTTAAATTTTGTTATTTAGGTTGTGATTCTGTATGTGATGAAATTGCGTGCGATGGATTACCACGGGTGGTGAGCGAAATCTTTTGCTACAATCCAAACGCAATTTTCTTGTTTAAGAAAGGGATGATGATTCTGTTTTCTGTTTGGATGTGCGAAATCTTGCATTTGTTATAGAAATTTTGATTTGAGGCACTCAAAAATTTGCATTTTTGAATTAAAAAAAAACTGCAAACATCACATTTTCAGAAAACGTATTTTTGAATCACCAATCTTTCATTTTTCCGTATTTTTCACGTCTTTTGTATCTCATGTGTTTTTTTTATTAACATTTTTTATTTTTGTTTGTAGGTATGCTCACACATTACACAGAAGTGAGCATGTTGATGTTTCCTTCATCAAATCCTGCCGCGAAAATGGATTGCGCATGGTGGAGTCCAACAAAAGGATATGAATCTCACTTCTATGATTAATTTCTCCTGCTTGAACGTGTGAAAACGCGAAATTTTTATCAAAATCTGTTTTTTGGGGAACTCAAAAATTGAAAAATGGCGACTCGTCAAAAATTAATTTCGATTTTGAATGGATCAAAAAAAAATCACATTTTCAAAACATACAAAAATTCTTTTTTTTCTTAATTTTCATCGACATTTGCTCATTTTTTGATGTTTTTTGACTTTCAATTTCTTTTTTCATCGATTTTTTTGATTTTTAGGTTGTCAACAAGCCGAACGAAATGCCCTGATGATAACGAATGCGAACAATTCGGCCCGACCATGGACCAACGTGTCGCTTTGTTCTACATCTCCAAGGACGCAACTCCGTCCCCGAGTTCTTCTGTCAAATACATCGAGGAGCTTACAAAACATTGCCCGTTTCTGTGCTCACCATGGCCATATCTGTATGGGGAAGAGCTTCTCACTGCGGATGTGGGAAAAGATTACATGAACAAGGAAAATATCGAATTGGATCAAGAGCAATATGCAACCATGAAACCAGTTGGGCATTCAAGGAATGTGTCTACGGTCGACACGCTGCAACAAACGAATTCGAGCAACACACAGCCGAGCAGCAACACGCAAAAGTCAAGTGATACCGAAGGGCCAAGTTCCGATTCGCGTGAGCGTCGCGATATTGCCAGCGGTCGGGTTGAGGTCGTGGCAACTCCAATGTCGAGAAAAAGTGAGGCTCGCATTCACAATTCGATTTTGCCAACGCACATGCAACAGCAAAACCATCAACGTTGGACGAGCGGTTACACTCCCCCGTTGGTGCCTTCTGTTAGTTCGCAGAGTGTTTTGCAAGCATCTGCAGAGTCCCCGTACGACACGCGAAACAACTCGGATGATTCGCAACCGTTCAATCCATTTGCGGATGGTATGTTTAGTCACGGAACATCATCTTTTTCTCAAGAGCGATCTTCCTCTGATGCGAGTTCTGGCACGCCAGCAGGTCATCGTCGACGGGGCCCGCATCATGGTCTATCCCCTCCCAAGGCGGATTTGAATTTACCGTTGTCCAAGAAAGTGATATTAATATCACTTTTGTGAGTAATTTTTCCTGCTGGGACGTGTGAAAGCGCGATGTTTTGATAAAAAACGGGTCTAGGTGAATTCAAAATTGCAAAAATCATTGATGATTCGATTTTTTTCATTTTCTAGAAGCCCGAAAAATCGCAAAAATCACATTTTCAAAAAATGCACTTTTTTCATTTTTTTTGTTATGATTTCATCATTTTCGTTTTTTTTTTATTTTTCATATTTTTTTCATCAAAATCCCTTTCTTTTATCAAACTTTGAATTTTGTATTGTAGGTATGGCAACAGCTGGAGACGCAGCCATTCTGACGTGTCAAACGATTGGTCTCAGCGCAGCGGTGATGTTTCCGTTACATGGAGCGCACCAGGTTTTTTTCTGGGGTTACAAAAAATATTATCTTCAATATTTTTCAAAAAAATGAAAAAAAGTTTGAAAATGATGTAATTTTGATGCGATTTCATTTGTTTTTCTGAAAAGAATCGAAAATTTTGTCGTTTTTTAATTTTTCAAAAAATATAATTTTTTGATTTCATGCATTTACACAAAATCATAAAATCAAAAATTATGATTTCTGTAAAAAATGAAACACTTTTTTCATCCCAAAACATCAAATCTCATCAAAATTTCATTATTTTCACACTGTCTTTGCATTTTTCCACTTTAACATTCATTTGTTTTTGTGCCAAATATACACATATCTGGTCACAGATGATATTTATATTTTTCAAAAAATTTGAGAACGAAAAAATGGATTTATTCAAAAATCAAAATGTGCAATAAAATCTTTGCAATATCTTTAGAAATCCATTAATTGGTGCACATGTTTTTGTTTCCATTTTACATTTTTCAAATATTAGGTGCATTTGGAAAAGAACGTACGCGCGCTTATTCGTCGTTTTCAAATAAATCGGCGATTCTTTAACTTATTCTAATATCAACAAATATATAATACACCCCACCTATACAGTACAATATGAAGATCCAGCATGCTGGATCGAATCCTAAAATTTTCTTTTACATCCGATTTTGCAAAAAAAAACATGACCAACATTATATCATAATGCAATAATAATCTAATGTTTGATTCTTCTTGCCCGACAAAAAGTTTTTGCCGGGCTTGTTTCAGAATGTTTCAAGAAATGGATTTCTCTAAATCTCTTAGCGATAAAAAAATGAAATTTATGCAAATTTTCATCAAAGTTTTTCGAATTTAAAAAACAATTGCATTATTTTTTTTCAAAATGATTTGATCTTTTCATTTTGAGTGCGATTGGCATGTTTCTGAATCAAAAAATACATTTTTTAAAAATGAAAAAACGTCAAAATTTGCAAAATTGAAATCTGGATTTTGTACCAAAATCAGCCAAAATTCCATCTCCGTGCTCGATGTTTGAATTTTTCTTCATTTTTTAATTTTGTTTATTAGGTATTTTCATTATTGGTCACACATTCGCCTCTACAGCGCGATTCCTTAGCGTCATGTCTCGGCTTGTGCCAATTCGTAAATTATTTAAAAAAATCAAAAAAAGTTTGAATGTGAGCAAAATTTAATTATTTTCACACTTTTTTTCAAAAAACAAATCAAAGTTTTGACGTTTTTGTTATTATTCCAAAAATTACATTTTTTTATTTTATGAATTTACAAAAATCAAAAAATACAATTTCTGTGAACACTGCAACAAACGTCAATATTTGAATTGTTTTCATCCAACAAAATCAAATTTGATCGAAATTCATGCATTTTCTGACAAATTCCATTCCATTCTTTTTGTCAAAATTTTCATTTTGTTTGTAGGCACATTTCCCATATGAATAATCTTATTTATAAAATCTTTTAATTAGTCTTCAATTGGGATGTAAAAAAATTACGATTTTCATGAAATTCGATGAGAATTCAACATTTTCATTATCACTTTTTTTTGAAAAAATGCAATGTTCTAATTTTATGATTCATCAAAAATTTGGAAATTATGAAAGATGAAAAATTCGCTTGAAATCTGATCAATTTCATGTATACATCATGATTTTTTCTCTTTTCATTTCTTCTTTTTTTGTTTTTTAGATAATCGCATGAACAACCGTGTTCAATCCCTTCCCACAAAAAATTGTGGTGATTTGGGACAGATATCAGAGCGAGTAAGAAATTGAATACAAGTCCAAGAAAGGGATAGTAATACCAATTTTGTAAGTATTTTTTCTTGTTTGAGTCTGTCAAAACGTGAAATTTTGATGAAATCGGGTTAAGGTCAACTCAACATTGGAAAATTGAAGCCTCGCTAAAAATGACATTTTTGATATTTCGATTTGCAACTTTGAGTTACCCAAATGAAAAACAATTTCTTCAAATTTCATCAATTTTGCTTGATATTTGCTCATTTTTGAATTTTTTATTTTAGGTTTGGCTGCAATAAAGTGTTGCAAGTCTCAGTCTGACCCCTCCATCCCAGGGATGTTGTATTCGGGGTCTAGATTTCTCATTTTCGCAAAAAAAAATACAAATAGATATATAATTATTTATCGTTGATACTGAGTCCAAGAAAGGGATATTATCACTTTTGTTATTGATTTTGCAAAATTTGCTTTTTTTTGGAAAATTAATTTTTTCATTTTTTAGCTTCCCAAAAATGCCACAAATCGATTTTCCAACAAATGCAAAATTTTCAATTTTTCTCTCGAAAATTTATTTATTTTTGTTCATTTTTCTTGTTTTTGGTGTCTCAAATCAAGTTTGTTTATCATTTTCTCTTTTCAGGTAACGTCTCAGTATATCCCTACATCCCAGATGTTCTTGGGATCTAGATTTCCGAACTTCTATATTTTCAAAAAAACAATTTATAATGAATTAATTAATGACTTTCGGGCGGAAAGCCTTAGAAAATCATAGTTCTCACAATGGATTTTTCCAAAATTAGATTTATATATATGTTCAAAAAGCTAATTGATTTACAAGCTCCATTTTTTTATTTTGTTAAATTTTTTTCTTTGCAGGTACATAAGACACACCATCTTGCATTTTCTTCTTACAGAATATATATACACAGCATTGTCACATCGTCGATAACATGGTCCCTTATCTTCGTGTATAGCTTGGGACTCTTCCATTGACGTGTGATCATTGCCATCTAGTGTACGACTGTACTATGTTCAAAAAAGGGAATTTGAATCACAAAGTGTGAAAATGAATTGAATTTAATGAAATTCGATATTTTACAATGGATGTAGTCAGAACTTTTTGTTTTTGGTTTTTTCTAATTTTTTTTTTGATTTTATGATTTTTGAATTGATTATATCAAAAAAATGCATTTTGTCAAAAAGTTCCCAACATATTTTTTTGATCAGAAAGCGCGAAATTTTGTGGATAATTTCTGATTTTTCATTTAGGTTTAACAAAAACTCTGGCTTCGACGCGCCGATTTCTGACGACTTTTACCTCTTCTTTCGCCATGCATGTTAACATCTGCGTGGGTTTAAGTTGCACTTGGTCCGAGAAAGGTATAGTAACATCACTTTTGTGATTAATTTTTCCTGCTGGGGGGCGTGAAAACGCGATTTTTTTATGAAAAACATGTCTAGGTGAACTCAAAATTTTGGCGTGTCCCAGCTCATTTTTGATGAAAAACCATTGAAAAAATACGATTTTTGAATTTTTGTGGTTACAAACAATGTAAAATCGTAATTTTCGATTTGTTTTTTGTGTAAAAAATGTTTTTTCGAAAAATGTCCCATTTCATTTTTGTTGCAAAACCAATGAAAAATTGTAGATTTTGTATTTTTGAAATTTCAAAAAATGCATAAACATTAATGTTTCCAATGTTTTTTGCAAAAAATGAAAATTTTGACAAGTTCACCTCTCGATGGTCGGAAAAAAAGTCCAAAAATTGTGTTTAACACCCATCTTGGATATGCCGCGATAAAAAAATGTGGTTGTTTGATGAAATTTTTACATTTTTGATGATTTGATTTTTTGATTTTTTAGCTACCTAGAAAATGCTAAAAATCGCATTTTCATAAAAATGCAATTTTTTTCCCAAATTTCATTATTTTTTGTGATTTTTCACATTTTTTTCATCAAAAACCCTTTCTTTCATCAAAATTTTAATTTTGTTTTTTAGGTATGCGTTAGATACCTTTCTCTGACAAAAATTTACCTCTTCTTAACCTTGCATTTTTATATATTTGCAAGGTTTTAGTCGTACTTGGTACATACCAAAAAAATTCAAAAAAACGAAAAGAGTTCGAAAATGGTCAAAATATGATGAAAATCACACTTTTTTCAAAACAAATATTAGAATTTTGACGTTTTTTGATTTTTCCAAAAATCATATTTTGATTTTATGATTTTGTTTAACAAATTCTGAAAATTGAAAAATACTACTTTTCAAAATGTCAAAAAATGTCAAAATTTATGAAATTGAATTTCAAAATTTGCAAATTCGATCAAAAATCATTCATATTTCATTGATTCTCCTGTTTTTTTATTTTTTTTATTTTTTTTGAGGTATGTGTCAGACACCTTTCTCGAGTCTCTCGATCTTTCTTTATCGACTTTCCATACTGATTTTGTCCTAGAGGTGTACGCCACTTTTGGATTTGTCGGTTCTCTGGATTGTTTTTGAACAAAATTTCTTGGGGTTCAGCGAGAATTTAATGTCTGCCAATTTTATTCTGAAGTACAAACACGATATACTTACTACAAATAGTTATCCTATTATGAATGAATTTTTTGGTTGCTTGGCGAAAATTGCTGAACGGTGCACATCAACGCACCAAATGTTTGAGGAAGGATTTTCCAAAAAAAAAATCTGAAAATGAGTGAAATTCTATGCAATTTCATGTTTTTTCAACAAAAATCGAAATTATACAATTTTCCATTTTTTCAAAAATCACATTTTTTGATTTTATCAATTCACAAAAGTTTGAAATAATAAATATCAATTTGAAAAAAAATATGAAAAAATCGTAAAACCAAATCTCAAAACACGTCAAATCGATTCAAAACCATTCCAAATTCACATTTTTTGTTTTTTTTGCATGCAGGTCAAACCACACTCACTTCCATCTTCTCTTTATGAGCTCACATTTTGAATTTTGACGGTCAAAACCATATATTACTACTTTGCAAATCAAATTAATTTTTTGCTTGAACAATAATAAATTTGATACGAGATATTCATTTTTCAGCATGCATTCAGCGAAAGACAGCGGAAATTCCATTAGATACCTATATATACAAATACACCATGAAAGGTAGAAACTACACATATTATTAAATTCGGTGAACAATAAAGTACGTTTTTACTATTAATTTGAATAAAAAACGGGGCGATGTTTTTTGTCCATACTTATGATGATGAAATTCTTTCGTTGGGAAGGTGCACTCATATATATACTATTTATTTTGGAAATCTGATCAAAGTCAAAAAAGGGATTTTGAAAGCAATAATCAAACAAAATGAGTCAGAAGATTCAAATTCCGACAATTTCGACGTGATTTGATGTTTTTGAATATACATTTTTTAGATGTGAATTTTTTTTATTATGCCAAAAATTTTTTTTAATTTAATCAAAAACATTTTTGTCCATTGATTTAATCAAAAACATTTTTTGGATGATGAAAAACGTCCAAATTATCAAAATCGGGTCAAAGAAATGCGAAATTACATTCAAGTTTCATATTTTTTTATTTTTGTCAGGTTAAAATACAGCAACCAAAAAAAGATAACAAAAAGATATTGACGGCAAAATCACGACTGTACAATCCATCCAGCAACTAGGCACGTTGGATGGAAAAAACTAAATCAAAGGTACGCTGTTTTTGAAAAAATGAAAAAAAAAATTGTGAAAATGACCAGAATTTACCGAAATTAGATGGTTTTGGTTGAAAAATTGAGATTTTGATTTTTTTTGATTGTTCCAGAAATTGTATATTTCGATTTGAAAAATCTGAAAAATCAAAAAATACGATTTTTTGAAAAATTAAAAAAACGTCAAAATTTTGATTTTTTTTGAAAAAAAGTTCGAAATCCATCAAATTTTGGCCATTTTCACGATTTTTTTTCATTTTTTTGATTTTTTTTTGAGCCTGAACTGAGGCTTGCGTTGAGCACTGGTCGTACCTAGTAGGTCGCATCTATGAACCGCAAGTCAGAAATATGGATTTTTCAAAAACATTCAAAAAATGAGCAAATTTTCATGAATTTTCACGTTTTTTGATGCAAAAATTCAAAATTTTAACGTTTTTTCATTTTTCCAAAAATCATATTTTTTGATTTCAATATGAATTTACAAAATTCATATTAAAATCAAAAAATATGATTTTTGGAAAAATCAAAAAACATCAAAAAATTGTTTTTTTTTTCCATCAAAAAACGTGAAAATTCATCAACATTTTCTCATTTTTGGGATTTTTTCAATTTTGAAAATTTGTGCTTGTTAGGTTTTTGATTGGAATGATCTGTTTCATGAGATGTGTAGGTTTCCTTTTTGTACAGATGGTTAGTTTGCTTTCTAAGCAAATAAGATTCATTCTTTCTCAGTTTAAGTTTTGCAAATGATATCGAGAATATATTTCAACAATATTTGAAGCCGGGTGGCGATATCTAATCTAAAATGTAAATTTTTTGAATAAATAATTTTTGTTATGTAATTTGAGAATAGGTTTCGGGGTTACATGTCACACTGGGACACCAACCCAAAAACCTACTCTCTTATATTGTATGGTTTCGGTCTTCGGTTGGAAGCTGGAATCGTATGATTAATTGCATGCAAGCAGTCCCCGGGTGAGGCCATGATTTAACATCATTCTTCTAATTCTTGTTTTCTAATTGTTCAGGAAAGAGATTTTCAAAAGATGATTATTTTCAATTTTCAACATGTGTAGCTTAAATTGTTCGTTTTTTCAAGCATTTATTGTTCATTTTGTGTTTTATGAAAGTTTGAATTTTGTTTATTCAGGTAAATTCCAAATTAAGATCACGGTTGTGTGTCTTAATTTTCAAAAATGTTTTACCCGGGGTACTCGCACAACAATTTCCTTACCAGATTGCAGTCGTGATTTTGCCCTACATCTCATTCGATTCTTGTGTTGTATGTTGTAAAAACATTTTGTCACTTTGTGTAAAAACATTTTGACAAAATTGGTAGAAATTTGAAATCAAAATGTGAGGATGGGATTGTTTTCACGCAATATGTTTCATTGTTAGAGGTATATTGCGTCGAAAACGTTTGCATGCAAACATTTTGAAAACTGTAGATTAGATCAAATTTTGGTTAGTCACGATATTTTTCTTTCTCGTTCCATCTGACCATTTTCACACATCACCACTTCTACAATACTTCTTTTAAACATTTTGTTTCACTTTCTTCAAAACAAATTCTTCTTTTGTAATTTCAATTTCTTCAAAATATTTTTCTTGGTCATATTTCTTCAAAATATCAATAAATATTTTCAATTTTCGCTTCTATTTTTTCAAAAAATAAAAATTTATGAAACAGCCGGCCTTTATAATTCTAACGAATCTAAGGACTCCTTGCGTCCAAACCTATCCTATTTCATTTTTTGCCAAGTCACATCAAATTAATTTTTGATCAATAAATATTGATCAATTCACAATTATACACATAAGTTTTAAAAAATATTAAATTCAGTTGAGATTATAACATGCCGTCTTTAACTAAGATGATTCGAAAGACCAAAGATGCGCTTGGTGCATTTAACCCTGCCACTTGCAAAGCGAATTGCAAAATGGCAGCCACCCGTGCCAAGATGATGAGTACATTTTTCACAAAAACATCAAAAATGTATTGTATTTTATGATTTTTTGCATGAAATTAAAATTATTTTTGTCTCATTCAAATTTCATTTTGAAATGTTGATATTTTAGTCAACAAGGAGGCTGCTACTCGCTCGCATGCTGAGCTGCAAGTTGCGGATTTGTTGCGTGAAACTCGCTTGGAGAAGGCGCGTGTGAAAGCGGAGTCCGTGTTGCAGAGTGAGAAGTTGGAGTTTGCATTGGACGTTCTTGAGACGATGTTGGAGCTTCTGCACAATCGTGTTGCCCAGATCGACGCCAATGACTCTATGCCTGAAGATTTGTACGTTTTTTTCTTTCAAAAATTTTAAAAATGGACAAACATTTTTTTGTTTTTTGCTTTTTTTTGAAACATATCAATTTTGTTCCAAAAGTGAAAAATTTATATTTCTGTGGGTACGTCATCTTGTAGAACACATTTTTATAAAGTATTATAGCAATGTGCAGGAGATGTAGTCTAACAAATAAGGGGGGGGGTGCAACCAGTATGTTGTATTGTTTTTGGTTTTGGAAAGAGTAAGAAGAAGATTGTGTAGCAGGTATGTAGATATTTAGTTTCGGTAGTTTTAGATTTGACAAAGAAAACATTTTTTATATATATCAAAATTGTGTCAAATAATAACGTTTCGAATTTCAAACCCCCAGTTTCAACATTTTAGTAAAATAAAACTATGGTTGTTGCACCTACCATTCACGAAAACCAGTCTGACGACAATCACTCCAGTGATGAAGAAGTTCAATTGAAGCGCCCCACCCGCGCAAAGACGCAGAAGGATGGCAAGAAGAAGGTTGGTACGCAAATTGACCCCACCGCTGGTGTGGTGTACCTCGGCCGCGTCCCCTCTGGTTTCGAGGAGAAGGAAATGAGAATCTTTTTCGGACAGTTTGGTGACATCACCCGTCTTCGTCTTTCTCGTTCAAAGAAGAGCGGAAATTCCAAGGGATTCGCCTTCATCGAATTCGAGCTCCCCGAAGTCGCGGAAATCGTTGCAAGCACCATGAACAACTACCGTATGTTCGGCAAGACCATGCAATCAAAATTGGTACATATCAAAAAAAATACAAAAATATGTCAAAATTACGAAAATTTGATGAAATATTATTTTTTTTCCAAAAAAAATCAGAATTTCAATGTATTAAGATTTTTCAAAAGTTGTCTTTTTTTCAATTTTATGATTTTTCGTAAATTCATAAAATTGAAAAAAACTTTGAATTTTGTTTTAACAAAAAAAACATCATTTTCATGTCATCTGAATAGCAAATTGTAGCATTTGTCATTCTATTTCCCATTATTTTCTTTTTCAAAAATTTCATTTTTGTAATTGAGGTGCCTGCTGGTAAGTTGCATGAGGATACCTGGAAGGGGTGCAACCGGAATTTTGACAAGAAGCGTATCACCGCTAGAAAGGAAAAGACGAAAACCGACCAAACTAAATTCTCCCTCACTCATGAAAAGAAGCACGGCGCCCGCGTCTCAAGGGAGAACAAGAAATTGATGAAATTAGCAATGATGGGAATTGACTATGAATTTGATGGTCTCGTCGCGCAGGAGAAGAAAACACAGCAGGTTAAGAAAGCGAACGCCGCACGAATGTTGCTTGAAAAAGCTGCTGCCAAAGAAAAGGAACAAGAAGCTGAACAAAAGAAAGAAAAGGCCAAGGAAGCAAAGGTAGATTATTGCAAAATTTTGGGAATGAAAACGATTTTATTTGGTTTTCCATTGAAAAATCAATGTTTTCTACAAAACAATTGTTGCATAAAACAATGCAAAATATTTTTTCCAATTTTTGAATCATACAGCACACTTTTTAACCGATTTGAATTCATCATGCAAGACGCACAAAATACCATTTGCAACCTAATTCCATGTCAATTTCATCACCAATTTTTTATATATTTTTTAATTGTGTTTGACAGGAGCAAAAGAAAATCCAAAAGACTAAGGAGTTGAAGGCGGCCAAAAAACAAAAGTCATCAAAGGTCGAGAAGAAGGTTGAAAAGAAGGTGGTAAAGAAGTCTTCTGACAAGAAGGTGAAGAAGATCAAGAAATAATTTGCTGTTTATTAATGATTTTAATTTTTTAAAAGAGGTCATGTTTGTGTAAACAACAACATGATTCTACTATCACGTCATACATCTCGTTCGTATTGTAATACTGGTTGCGCTTCAATTTTAAAAAGATGAAGCCAACAAAATCCATACATTTGAAAGAATTTCTTTTGAATTTTATTATTGCTGGCGATATTTTTGTCCATTTTGGTTCAAACATTTATTTCCTTTTGAATTTAATTTCAATATATTTTGTGTGTTAACGTGAGGCGTGTGCCGGTTGCTACTATCTTGCATTGTGAGGGAAGGATTGCGATTTGTGAGCTGGCTGTGATTTGTGATCAGCTTCGCCGCAAGTGGGGAGATGATTTTGCGGCCAAGGTACGATTTTTTAAGTTTTGTGCGTTTTCTGAGTGCGCGTCCCATCGGTTGTTCGGCGGCATTCATACGATGAGCATCTGTCCTTGTCGACAGGTATGGCAAAGACTTCTTCAACACAAGAGCTCACGAATTCTTTCTTTCTGAAAGGATGGTTTGTGCCGCTCGCTTCTTTTCATTTTCCAACATTTTTTGTGCTTTGTTATTTTTTTACGTTATCAAACGGGTACATATTGGAGGAAAAGATATTGTGTTGCGCTGCGCCATTTGCATGGGCTTTCTAGCGAAAATGTATTGCATGATTAAAGTGTTAAACGCTTTCTTCAGGCGTGTGCATCCGCAGGCGCCGCAAGTTTGTTTCCAACCATTTTTTTTTTTCATCTTCATATTTTCTACACCACAAGCAGGAAATGAAATCTAATTTTTTTTTCAACACCTACTTTTTTGACAGGTTCTATCCCCGGAGGGAGGAGATGCTCATCCAAAGATCGTTGACGCCCTCTCCATCTACCCACCCTCCGAGGTGACCATCGAATCCTGCCTTTCCAATATCGCCGCTAAGCACGGAATCCCGTATGTCTCCGCCGCCGGTCGCCCGGAAGAAATCACCGTCGATGAACTAACCCAAGGCAAGCCTCCCAACCCACTTTCCTACGGAGTTGGAGGCCCTTGCGAGATGGCTGGTGGTCCTCTTGATGAAAACACTCACGCAGACGGCAACCTATCAAAACATGACGTTGACGAATTCGGCCTCCCTATCCCGAAAAATAATTCTGGTACCATTTAAAAAAAAACATGGTTTTCAATTTAAATTTTTTGTTTTGCATTTTTTTATGATGTCCGTGTTTTTCATTATGTTTTTTGCATCAAAATTTCCATTTTTGTTTTCTAGGTAACGGCCCAAGCGTTGACCTCTAAAAAAAGCTACATAATTACTAAAATCTATACATAACTTGAACCACATCCTTTAACGATGAAATTCTACGTATTGCGATCGGGGATCGTAGTAATACACACCAAAGATAAAGAAACGTTTTGTTTTTATAAATATTTATTTTGTTGGGTAGAGCATTTATTTTAATTTGCTCTTGTTTGATTACATTTTCTGCTTTGTTAAGCAAGAAGTGTGATCGAATAGTAGTGGCCCATTGGTGGATTCATTTGAATTGAGTAAAACACATTTTCAATTAAATTCGAGGAGATTCAGTTCGGATGTATCTACCAAATCACGATTTTTGATACATCTCTCTTTTTGTCGATGGTAGTTGTTATTTGTATGTTTTGTTCGATACGTTTGTAATTCTGGTTCACAAAACAGTAATATTAAAATTTTGTAAAAAGATGTCGGTGACACCTTCAGGAAGAGGGTTTCTTTTGAGGGCGTTGTTCAATCCGCGGCTGAGTTTTTTTTCTGGAACAGCCACCGGTTCTGAGGAGTACTTTTTGAAGCAGCCCCAACCAGTACATTTTGAAACAAAAATTGATTCATGCTGAATGTTCCTCAGATTATGCATTTTTTGAAAGGATCAAGTGCCGACCAAGCCAAAGCAGACACCGAAACCCAAAATTAGGGTACGAGCAAAAGCACATATACCCGTAGATGCTGAAGCCATGCAGCGATATTACGATGGATTGCGCGACGATGTAACACAACAGTATGTTTATGCTCGGCAAATAAGAGATCAGATCCTGAAAGAGAACGAGAAGAGAGGAGCGGAGGCAAAGAAATTAGATGAATTGGTAAAGAAGGAAAATGCGAAAGAGACCATGAAATTCGCGAAAGAAATCAATGAATCTGGTCTTTTACTAAAGCTCGAGGAACTGCTAAACACAAAATGTGCAGAAGATGATCCAGATTATGAACAGGTGAAGTCGATGCAGGAAGGACTACAAATGACCCATGGTGTTCTGCAAAATTTATTGAAACAACAAGGAGTCCTCAAAACAAAATAATTGGTGATTAACATAGTAGTCTTGTGTTTGCAGTTGATGGTAAACGTAGTATGGTAATTGTTACGTATCATCATGCGTTTATCACTTTTTCAAAATAACGTCGCGTTTCGATTGTATTCAATGTTTAATGTCGCTGTTTTATGGTACATCGTTTTACATATCTTCACACACCCCGGGTTCATAGATTTATATTTAATTGATTTCAATTACTTACGGAATTCAAATCAAGTTCACTGATTTGAGCTTGTAATTTTCTTCTGATTGACGCTTCTGTGGATTACAGAATGTGTTCCTCTTCTTTCTGTTCTTTTACCCAATCAACTCAATTTACTTGTAAATTTACCAAATTTCAGCCGCAAAAAGGCCAATCTTCATTTCATTGTACATTTAAATTTAGTCCGACACAGCCTGGTGAAGGTGGTTTTCATTGAGCATGTTAAAGTTTGTTCAGGATATTGCTGACCAGACACAATTGGTTTGAGAACAGGATGTCTTCGAGCCGCATTCAGATTCAGTTCCGCGATTTTTGATTGTTGTCACGTGTTGCGGTCATGCGCGGGCGCGCATTTAGACGTCGCAGCAATGCCACGAGGACGATTTTAAAGCATCATAAGTAAAAAGAAAGCACTTTCAAAACAGCAAACGAAGCTTTTCCGCCGTATATGGTTTTGACACTTTTTCATGCATTGGAAGGCAGGGATGGAAATGAATTTCAATTTTTTCTTTGTTTTCACATTTTTTGCTACAGGTCTCTACTTTATCCTGGGCATGGTTGATCTTCTTTGTCGCTTTCTTGTTGATTTCATTGATAATCATTTGCATACATGACCTCAACAACAAGCGACGAATCGAGTCCAAGAAATATTTTTCGAAAAAATATTTTTTTGCAACAGTTACATCAAAAATCATGATTTTTCAATCAAAAATGAATCCGGAAACACCAAAAAACATGTTTTTCTTTTTTTTCATCGTTTTAGGTTGTACGGAAAGACGCCGCTACCATGGATTCCTACGCACAAGATGGAAGCGCACCGACAATTATTCCAACACGGTATGAAGTTCAGTATTACCAGCTGGCTATTACTAATTGTGTTTATATCATTCTCATTCTTGGTTGTATTTCACATTACATTGGCGTTGATGTTACGTTTCACCTGGAGGACGGACGAGTCGAATCATGATTATCAGTTCTTATGGTTGGTGCATGCGTCTGCAATTTTGGTGTTGTACGTTTGGTTGGGGTTGATGATATCAGTCCATTTCTTATTACAAAGAAGCGAGACGTTGAGAGTTTATTTGTATACACCTTGTGAATTAAGGGAGAGTAGTTATGTATTGTTCCGAGAGGTAAGTTGTGAACACCAGAGGGATTTCTGTACTATACCAATGAGAAGTAAGTTGATAAAAGTTGAAGAAAAGGATGGCATAAGGTTTGTGCAGTTCAGTGGCATTCGGTACTTATGGAATGAGAAGGGTTCTTTATTTGAACCGTGTGAATTGGTGTGCTTGAAGAATAGCTGTAAGAATGGCTTGACCAATTGCCAAGCTGAGAAAGCGAGATTGAAGGTCGGTCCAAATTCAGTAGCGTGCTGTAAAAGCATCAGCTTATGGTCGGTAATTCTACAAATGTCTACTCACCCTATCTTTGCATGTGCATTTTTCGGTACCATGGGACATACCATGAGCTTACATCTAGTGGTTGATGGCTTATTTGGAGAGGAGAAGAAGCAGCAGGCCCTATTTCACGCTTTGCGGAGATTCCTCTCAACGTTACTTGTTCTTATAGGTTGTATATTCATGAGATGGAGAGCGCAACGGCACAAACGAACCATGGTTGCGAATCAATCTACAGTAGTTACCGTTCGGCGTGATAAAGTAAAACAAAACTTACCAAGTGCAGAATTAGTTCCTGGTGATGTAATATACCTAAAATGTGGAGATGTTGTCCCAGCAGATGCGTCGTTATTGAATGGGTCGGTGTTGGTGGATGAATCGATTCTAACGGGAGAGAGTGATTTGGTGGCGAAAAGTCCCCACCCCAAGAAAAGTGGTGATGGGTTGGTGGATGAGTTATGGAGTGGCAGTCAAGTTGTTGAAGGTGGGTGCAGTGCATTGGTGACGAGGACAGGTGGCTGGTCTTCTCAGGGTAAGCTATTGAGGGTTGCGTTGTTCGCGAGAAAGCCTGTCTGGAAGATACGGACTACCTTGGTATGGTTGTGTTTTGGGTATTTCATATTCCTGCAGAGTTTAAAGATCGCAATGCGAGTGTGGGATGTGATACCGAACGCCAACAAGGGATGGAGTAATGGTAGTCCAAGAAAGAGTTTTGTCATTTTGTTACATATTTTTCAATTTTTCAAGTTTTTTTTGATTTGAATCCATTTTTTTGATTTTTAGGTTTCAAATGGGAGCATGTGGTGGATCAGTTATCTGTGGCGAATGCACATATGCTGGAACCGACATTGGTGCTAGCTATTTTACTTGCTTGTGCTGTAGCGAGGAGGAGGTTGAAAGAGGAAAGCGTTTCCTGTTTTGATTCTGAAAGCGAAGCAACGCAAATGGTATTTTGCCGTGATTATTTTTTCATATTTTGTGCGCTTTTCAGATTTTTTTTTGGTTCGCGATTATCATGGTTACTGCACTTGAATTTCGTCGCCTCGCTGCAGCAAAGAAGCAGAACGCCATTAAATTTTCCAAGATCAGAAAAAACGTGCTTTGCGTGACGCGTGCCGAAGCTCCAAGCGCCAGCCCGGGCGCGTTTTGTCGGGCATTTTTTTTTGTTTTTTCGATTGAATATTGTTTGGAATGAATTATATATTCCATCCCTTTTGGATATAATTTTTTGACAGGCTGGTTCCATATCTGCATTTGTCTTCGACAAAACGGGCACCATCACTGAATCAAACCTACAGTTACTGTCCGTACACCCAACTGAAATATTTCAAGGAGGCTACCGCAACCTAGGCCCCGCCGTCCCAACAAAGAAGAGAAATTGGACAGTCGGTTTACCTGATAAATTACGAGAGGCAATAAGCGATTGTACACAATTAAATGCAAGACCGTTCTGTTCGAAAGGTTCTGTGATTGACATCAATGCGAATTTCAACCCTGGAAATCACGTCGACGCAGCATTATTTGCAGCATCCATGCTTCTACCAACCGGCAATACCATCCTCCATGAATTTGATTTTGATTCAGACGATCAGACCTCAGCTGTCGTAACACAGAATCGAAAGAGCAAGGAGAGACTGTTGATATGTAAGGGTAGTTTCAGAAGAATAGGCAGGTTGGCCAGTGATAATTTACCGAGGAATTATTTTGAGGTCGCGGAAGAGCAGGCGAGTAATGGGCGGTATGTGTTGGCTATTGGTACAAGAGTGCTAAAAGAAGATGAGGATATTAAGGATAGAGGAAAGTTGATTGGTGGTGGGCTGATATTACATGGTTTGTTGGTCTTTGCGAATCCGATTAAGCCGGAGAGTGTTGCGAGTATTGATCAGGTTCTGGCGGGCGGGGTGAAGAGTTCGTTTGGGTTGTCTTGCTTGCACAGCGCGTTGGGTAGCAAATTCTAACATCGAGGCCAAGCATCGCGAGGTTTGAGCGAGCACGGACACCACCCTAAAATTCGACAAAGCTGCACAAGAGTTTTCTTGCGCGCTTTGAAAAGTTGCTGCGGCTGTTGGAGCCATATTTGCAGCGTCATTAAGAATTCCGAACCTTCTTCTAGAAATTCTCATATGCTTTCGGGGCACAATATCCCGAATTGTTTTGTTACAGTTGATTGAATCCATCGGAATGAATTACCTGCGGAGAAATTTCCATTGATTTCGTTCGTCTGTTGTTAGGCCTGATATGCACAGGAGATAACGATCTGTCAGCATTGGCAGTTGCCAAAGAAGTTGGAATAGTGAACGAAAGCCACACCCGCATAATCAAAGCTACAGCATACCAAGAAGAACCTTGCTCTACGTCGACCACATCACCTGACGAACAACCCATTGTTGTCTGGAATGAGATCGAAAATTATTATAATTATGAAGAAGAGAGTTCATGTTTTTCGGATTCCAGTGATGATGAAGCATCTTCCATAATACAAGAGGAAAAAGTAGCGAGGATATTAACCGGCGCAGCGTTAAGGACATTGTACGCGAATGGCAAGTTACATGATGTATTGAGTGAGGTGGTAATAGTCAGTGATGCGACTGCGCAGGATAAGTTCATTTTGGTGGTGGCTTTGCAAGAGGCTGGACACATTGTCGGGATGTATGATAGGGCAAAAATACTTTTAGGTTGCTTTGGCACTGTCAATTTTTCGAGCCGACGACATGCATTTTTGCAATCGCGCAGCTACCCAAAAGAAACAAGTTTTCAAGTTCAACAACCTTTTTTGCTTTTTGCGTGCAGACCCTCCATCTGAGCATGTACAAGCATTGCATACCGCGGCAAGCACCGCCCGCATATGCATCCCCGTCGGGCACACTTAGATGCATCTTTCACAAAATCGGTGCGCCTAGCTTTTCATCCATCCGCTTCTATGGCTTTTCCCATAGACCGTGAATTTTTTCTACGGGCACATAGGAAATGAATTTTGCGGATACATTTTTTTTGTATTGATACCAATCATGCAGGTGTGGGGATGGGCTGAACGATTGCGGAGCGTTGGCCCAGTCCCATGTAGGGGTGGCCTTTCGTGTAAACAGCAAACAACCAATCTGTGCATTCTCAAGCAAAAAAGACACCATCGCATGCATACCCGAACTATTGAAAATTGGACGCGTTTGTTTGACAACCAGCGTGCATATTACCATTTGGATGTTATTTGGTGGGAGTTACACCATCTACCAAGATTGGTATCGGTTAGGTATGATACGAGACGAATCAGACAGAGATTTCCAAAAGCCGAAGGATAATTGGTTGTTTATCTTCCTAGCGTATTTCTTTGGGACGACATTCTTATTTGCATTAATTTTACGCAGGCCCAAGAAGGTATTGTATAAAGAGCCTGCAACGGTTGGGTATTTCAGCTGGAGAGGTTTGATCGCAGTTGGGTTGGTTGTGGTTACATGTATCTTATGCTTTTTGGTGAATTTACTGGTGGTAAGGGATATCGAGCATATATCCACAAGGAAGTTTTTGAGTAAGCATCCTTCATCTGCCTTTCTAGACTGGATTCGTTTCTTCAAGAATTACTTCCGCCCGCATGATTTTGTAAGTAATTTTGTCATTTTGTATAAGATTGGATTTGGGCAAGGGTTCTGGGCGTTCTTACTATTCTGTGATGCGAGGTATGGCAAGGGGATGATGTCTAGCCCGTTTTTTCTTGTGTTGTTCGTTTTGCTGATTATAAGTCAGATGGTTTTGTTGTGGAGCGGACCAAATGTGATCACATGTGGATTGAACATGAACTGTGATAATGAATCTATGTTTGATTATTTTGGTACGTGTTTTTACGGGCCGCAGATTAAATACAAGGATGTGAAATTTGCGATCGGTTCTGTGTGGGCGAGTCTACCGGAAGATGGTTTCATTTCTTCTTTTCCTCATCCAAGTAATGGTTGTTTTTCTGATGTGTATTTGCACAATGTTTTGCCATTTTGGTCGCGCTTCACAGCGACAATGCTGATTCTCTTTCAATTTGTATCTGGATATTTTATAGCAGCGAATTGGTGGAGGGTCTGTAAACGAAGACGAAAACCAAGCACGCAAGGTTCTTGGGAAGGTCCTCATGTTAGCGATGTACATCTTTGGATTAATTTGAATTTCAATGATTAAATCAGTATTTTAATTTTTTTTCACATTTCAGGCCAATATATTGGTGTCGAGGACTAGTGCTAAATTGAGAAGACGAGGTTTCTGTAAGAATTTCGATTGGATGCAAAATACCGGAGGATATGATTTCCCCGCAAGTTTGAAACGTGGTACATCAAGGAAAAAGCACCTCGAACCGCCAAGTTGTCCCTATTCACCAAGCGTCAGCGCATGCTCAAAAGAATTCGTACCTTCTCCCCATCATGCGCCAGTGCACTTGAATATTTCTGATTTGTAATTATGAATTCAATCCCCAATATGTTTTCAATTTATTCTATACACTAAAAATACGTCATATTGTACAGATGCTATGACAAGATGCAGTTTTGGTAAAACTGCCATTATCATATTGAAAATTTTGAAGTTTTGCAGTTCTGATTCATATTGATCTTGATTGTGGTTTGTCGTTTCGCAATTATTTTGGTAATTCTTCTATTTACGTATCTACATTATGGATCAAATTTGGTTCAGATTTGTACATTTTCACACCCACAAAAAATATGTCATAAACCTGAATTCACAAAAAAAATTCAAGAGCGCGACTCGTACAAAATTCTACTTCACAACAAATTCATCAGAGCGATTAGCAGGGGCGTCTAAATTTCAAAAGATAAATTTGAAATTTCGGCGTGGTTTATTTTAGTTTGATAATATACTACGTTTTCAGGTTATAATTCATTGGTCGAATACGTTTATTTGACAAGATGGATTACATTTCAAATTCTAGAAATATTAAGAAGACGAAAATTCTGGACGACGAAAAAACGAATTGTGTAGCACAGCAGACATACGTCATCGATGTTTTTCATAGGGGTTTTCTTTTTTCGAATTTGCATACTTTTTCAATTTTTTTTCGATTTATTTCAGGTCAAACCGAAATCAACATCATTACTAGAGGGTGAGAAGAGGTGGGTGATCAACTTTATCAAACTCATGTTGATAATAGTGGTCACTGCGGTATTGTTTTGTATCGCTTATCTATTTGCAAGAATTTTCATTTTGCACTATAAACCGTATGAGAGAAAGGATATTACCGGAGCGGCCACAGAAAAAAAATTGGGTTGTCAAAAATGCAGATTTGTTGCGCGTAAAATGAATTTGTGCCAGAATATTTTCATATTCTTCGATTTTTCATTTTTTTTCATTTTAAGGTAAAGAGAATTTATCACCCTGAGGATGCACAGAGTGTTGTCTATTTGGGACCCATGTAAAAGATTTTGAATATTATTATGTTTTGAATATGTTTTAACATCTTTTGATGTGGTCTCTGTGTGTTTTTTTGATTTATGCAACGGTTTCACATATGTTTTGTCCATGTCTTCTGTTTGTGTTTTGAAATTTCAGTGATTACGTTTATATGATTGAAATCCAATGAAATCTATATATTTGTGTTTTGGCTTCATTTATATACAGTCTAGAATAAGCAGAAGCGCATGGGGCCTATTGTCAATTTGAAAACCAAATTCAATAGTGCAGCCAAAATAAATTTCTTCAATACTTACCTATTTACATTTGATTTTATAAATCTGACGCGCATTTTTCTCCGTCTTCTATCTATACATATACATCTTTCAAGTCACGTTTGATTTGTAAAACACAAATATTTGTTATTTCAAAATGACGGCACCAATTCTGTGGGCAGCAGGTGTTGGATTGGTTTTCAGCACCGCGACGATTAAGGGGCTGGTAGGGTTTGGAGAGGCTGTTATATTTAGTTCGTTCTGGCAGTTATTTGGAGGGTTGTTCTACACAGACACACACATTCACAAAAATGTTTCTACAGTGAATGTAAAAAAGTACAGATTCTTCGGGTTTCAACCGATGCACCTCATTTTTATGTTTTTGAATTGTTGTCTTGCATACACATTCACAAAAATATTTTCAAAATCAAATTCAAAAAGTCTAAATTCTTGGGGTTTCAAACGATGCAATACATTTGTTTTGCATCTTGTAGGTTGTTTGCTGATGTTTTTCCTGAGTTTCAAAGTGTGACTTTCATGATTGCTGTTATGAGTTGCACGCAGACGGTCAATATATTCTTCTTTGGAAAAGTGATGTGGAGGAGTTGGTTGCCGCATTGGAAGACATTATTATGGTTTAATGTGTTGATGACAGTTTTTTCGCCGGTAGGGATGTGGATCCGTTATGTAGTCGACGTCAACGTCTTACGCTTCGTACATTTTTCATTTTTTTGAAATTAGAATAAAAATAATGATATTTTTAAAAAAGAAAATATAAAACAAAGATTTCAGCGTGAAATTCATTTGTAAAATATTGTTTTTACAGAATCCATTTTTGATCATTATTATGATTATTTTTTTTGAATGGAGGTGATTGCTATCTTTACTGTGTTTGTGGTCTGCGTGAAGTTGATAGTGTCAACGCCTGAAATTAATGAAGTTGTTGAGGATGAAAAAAACGTGATTGCAGACCAACAAATCGACTTGCCCAGAAAGGTTGGTAAGCCCGCTGAAACATTACGAGCTACGAGCGCGCAAATAAGTAAGGAGAACACACCGCAATCTCAAACCGAACCGTTTAGCGAGAAGAATACAATTGTTAGTAGCAGACGGCCGAGCAATGAAACATTAGATGATATTATTATGACAGAAAACTTACCCAAGGAGGGGGATTTAATATCCAATGAGCTTACGATACAGATACAAAAGCAAATGCTAGCAGGCATCTTCTGGGAGATGGTATTTTTTGGCATAATTACTGGAATCACCCTTGGTATGCTGGCAATGGGAGGACCTCCAATCATGTTGTTCTTCTTGTATGTGAATTTTCCAAAGACACTCACAAGAATTCTAGGATCCTCACTCGGTGTGTTAGAAAATCCATTTCGATTGGTTGTCACCATTATATCTACGTATGGCGGGAGCGAGGTGGATTGGAGTTTTGATGGGGATCTACCGTTTTTACTTGCTTGTGGAGTGGCTACAAATCTAGGTTTGTTCTGCGGGGATCGCGCCAGTTATTACGTCCCGCAAAAACAATTCGAGAAATTATTGTTGTGGTTGTTGGCATTTGCTGGTGTTGCTATCCTTGGATTATTTGAGAATCATATTTCAGGCTGGGTCCAAGAAAGAAATATTTTTTGCAACCCAACATCAGATTTCTGCATCATACATTATCATTATTTAATTTTTGTTGATTTTTAGGTTGCTCTTGGAATTATTGCAATTACTTTTGTGGGAGTACCGCAAGCAATGTACAGATTTTATAAGCGGTGTGTAAGCAGCACGTATAAGACGATTGAAAGGGTGCCCCTGGAACTTCGCGCGTCTGGATGAATAATATTCTGAATAATATGTTTTGCCTTCATTTTGTGATGGTTTTCAGTGTAGTTTGACATTTTATTTGAAAAGTTGATTGAATCATACAGTTTTGCTCAGTCTTCAATACATCACAGTCTAAATATGACACATCAAACATTATGGGCATTTGTCGAACCATTAATGTTCCTTGTAGGATTTACCAAGGGACTAGCGGGTTTTAGTGAGAGCATTTTGTTCTCTGCGATATGGCAGCTGCTTGCGAGGTTTTACCCGGAATTCGAAAATATAACGCTAATGGTTATGTTGATGACCTTGTTTCAATGTGTGAATTTGATACCATTGTGTGGTATCTGGTGGAAGCAGTGGGTTGCGCACAAGCACATTATTATATTGATGAATGTGATCGGAGTAATCACAACGCCAGTTGGTTTTTGGATACGGCATAATGCGGAGACTGGTGCGTTGAGGACGATATTGGCGATAATAGCGTTGTTTGTGTCGCTGATGAAGATGATTGTGGTGGAGGATGAGGTTGTTGCGGCGAAGAAGGAGCCTGTCAACACAAAAGAGTTTTCGATGAAAGGTAAATCGTTCATAAGCGCAGTTTCATTGGTTTTTCGTCGTCTTGTGCCGCGGCAACATCTTGCTCTGCTTTCCACCATGAAAGGCTGGTTTGCCTACTAGCGGAAACAAAGCCTTTAAGTACTATCCTTGATGAAAGCGATCAACAAGCGTGCATCGACACGCTCACAAAAGAAAAAGAAGATCTTACTACCATTAATCAAGAATTGGCGTTCATTCCCTCGTGTGAATTTTGTCTAAGATTCTCTCTAAGGAGGCACAGCTTCGCAAGGATCAGTGCGCGCGCCTGAATATCTTTCCGCCGCTCTTGTGTTTGTTTCAATTTTGACGGCAAATACGGCAATGATGTGCATAATTTGAAACCCAAACATTTTAGAAATTTCAAAAAAATCCTTGTTCAGATACGTTTGAGATAGGTAAGCCGGTAAGCGAACAGAGTAGCAGCAGTCTCCACTCCCGCAAAAGCAGTCACGCAAGCTCCAGTGACCCGCCCATCGCGCTCGAAATCAGCCTCACCCCGTCTACAAAATCAATCGAGCCGCAAGATGTGGTTCTAGAGGACGACACAATCTCACGAGATGAACAGCTCACAGAAGACAAGCAGACGTATTTTTGATTTTGATACTAATTAATTGTAAAGAAATCATTTTGACACGTGTCATCATTTTTTTTCTGATTTTTTGTAAGGTTGGCGGACATGTTTTGGGCGATTGTAGTGACGTCTTTTTTTATTGGCATATGCAGTGGCATGTTTGCCTTCGCCGGACCGCCGATGATGCTGTTGGCGATATACCATAAGCTACCCAAACGAATAGTACGGGTATTGGCAACCGGGAATGGTATCCTACATCCCCCATTTAGGTGTGTGTTGCTAATCATGACGCCCACCAAAGCAGGAGAACTTCCAATAGATTGGTCCTTGGGAGGTAATCACAGAAAACATTTTTTCATTTTTTTAGTTGCATCGGTTGAAACCCAAAGAATTTGAACATTTTCTGCTTTGTCAAAAAATGTTTTTTGTTTGCATCGGTTTTTGATTTGAGGTGATATACCTTTCTTTGTGATATCGTGCATCATCAGTCAGATTGGACTAATTGTTGGCGACAGAATGTCACATCACCTATCACAGCAAGCTTTTGAGAAATTACTGGTTTGGCTATTAGCCATTGTGGGGTTGATTATCCTTGGACTGTTTGAATTTCAAATCGAAGGGATAATAGGACTGGCATGCGTGATTGCAGCACAGGTACGGCAGGTTGTGATTGCCAGGAGTAAATACCAGCCTCTGAAAGATGAATCAACAGGCTCCTCTGTGGAATTACAAAAAGTCTCGGATAAAGCTTGATTGGTATTTTATGGCATTCTTCTTTGTTGTACAATGGTTGATTTTGTTTTTGAATAACCAAAGTGTTATCATGTCCCGGCTTGTTATGGTTCAAATATTTTTTCTCTTTCGTTTGTACGAGTTGGCTTTGCGCCAAGTTTTTCTATTTGCACGCTTATTTTTATTCATTTCAAGTGCGAAAATCGTATCCAATATGCAGAATATAAGCGGTCTGTTGTGGGCGATGGGCCCGTTGTTGTCTTTCCAAGGCGGATTCATCAAAGGAGTAGTCGGCATCGGAGAGGTATATTTTGCAAAATTGTATCCAGAGTATATTTCATTCAAAAAACATTTTTTTGTTTGATTCAGGCTATCTTATTCGTTGCGTTGTGGCAAATATTTCCAGCGTTAGGATTTTCCGAGTTTCAGAATTTTAGTTTGATGGTGGCGGCTATGACCTGCCAGCAAATGACTAGTCTCATTGTGATGACATTTCTCCTGAGAAATGTTTGGAAGCTATATTTCAAGTCGGTCATTATATTCGCTTTGACCGTAATCGCAGGATCTCCCATCGGTACTCTTTTCAAAAAGTAAAATTCTTCGAGTTTCAACCGGTGCAATCTCAAACTAATTATGTTTGAGGTATGTTGATTCGATGGAATACAAATGTGAATACCTTACGTTCAATTCTAGCCATGATGTTTCTCGCGGTTGCTTTATGCAAGATGACGATTCAATCATATACAGACAGGGAAGAACAGAAGAGGAAAAAAGCAATTCAAGCAAAAAAGGAGATTGAACTAGCACAGAAAATCGGAAAAAGTAACCAAAAACAAGAAGATGTTTCTTCACCAAGCAAGTCTAAAAGTGATCATTCAGATCAAGTAAATGTATCGAATATCGTACTAGAGCATTCAAATATCGCTGGTGAGGGCTTTGGCCAGCAAGGTTCTGAGTTGGCTGCTAAAATCGTCTCCGCGCAGGAGCTGGAATTTGAAAAACAGGTGTTATTATTTTCAAAATGTTCGAATTCTTCAGGTTTCAACCGATGCAATTGATTTTGCGAATTCAGGTCTTACAGAAATATTGGAGGCTATTTTTGTTGGCGGGATTTACAGCAGGAATTGGGTGTGGATTAGCCGGCCTGGGTGGACCGCCGTTTATCCTTTTTACCGCGTTAACACATTTTCCAAAACGTCTTGCTCGTACATTCGGCACGTCTGCAGGGCTATTTGAAACACCATTTCGATTGCTGATTATCATCTTTTCAACATATCCGTCCGAATTAAAAGAAGGATCTACTGAAGGACCTCTAGATCTATCATTCTCTGGAGACATTCCGTTTTTACTCTCCTGTTTGAGCAAAGGATTTTTTTGTTGAAAATAATTCAAAATTTGCTGAAACAGTATGATAAATCATCAAATTAAAGTTATTTCACATGAATTTTCACATGATTTGGTTGTTACAAATTTCATTACAGATTTGATTGGTTCAGAACTGTTTTTGATGCCAAAATTAAAATCTTCAAAGAAAATTTCAAAAACAAAGCGGAAACCTGTTACCAAAAAGAAACCAAAAGTCAAAAAGAAACCAGCCAAAATAAAACCAAAATCCAAAGGAAAATCACGAAAGATGCATCCAGGCGCAAGCTCCTCCCAAGCCGGTATGCTATCCGAGCTGAAACAAGGTGCCGGTTCCGGCGGCGGCTCCGCAAAGGATAAGGTACACAAAAAACATTTTTTATTGGAATTGATTCAGAAAACACAGATATATAACACTTGTTGAAAACATTTTTTTCAATTTCACATTTTTGAATGGAGGTTTTGCTTCTGAGAGGATGTGATCCCTACATGGCACAGGAATCAAAGAAATTTCTGCCGGGCCTCATCGGCAATCCTGAATATATCACATGCACAGATGACGATGAATTTTTCAAGCAATTACAAACGCTCCCAAAAGTAGATGTCATTTGTTTCGCACCCGGAGCGTGCCGCTGGGACAAAAACAAGCAACCAATCCCTGGCGGTAATCGCACCAAAACAAAACACGCCCCCGCTACCCACGGTTGGAATTTGAAGCAATATCACAGTGAAATCAAGAAAACACACCCGGATGTACCAATCGTCGGCACCACTGAAGAAAAAGAAATGGTCGCCATGCTTCGCAAATCTCTCGGCTTGGATTAACACCAACATAAATTCAAATCGAACATTACAATGTGCTGTTTCCTTTAGGTTGTGCGGGAAGCCAATTGGGATTGTTTGTGGGAAATAAAGTTGTGGCATACATACCACAAAGAGTATTTGAAACATTGATGTTCAAGAGAGGGATATTATCGCTATTTTTTCGTGCTTGAGAGCGTGAAAACGTTAATTTTTTATGAAAATCGGGTTGTGGGAAAGTCAAAATTGGAAAAATGGCACCTCGCAAAAATCAACATTTCAATTTTGTTTTTTCAGGTTATGGATATTAATATGTGCAGCTCTAGCATCTCTTGGAATATTTGAAGGAGCCATCCCTGGATTTGTACGATTTTGTTGAATTTTTTAAACAAATTCGTTTTTTCTTCTGTTCATGAGCTGTTTTTGAATTAAAGGTTGCAGTGGGAGCGGTGGCATTTGTACAGCTGAAAATTCCGTTGTACATAGTTGAATGTTGCACAGACTGCAAAAAATCCGGGGAGGGCATACCGATAAATTCAGAATCTTGATCTTTTTTTGTACAAAACAGTTTTGTTGCAGTTTTGTTTGATATGTGCACGATTGCACTATGTATATAAGTATCTTATTCGTTTGTTTGGGTTCATGATTTATAAATAATTCTGTACAGTTTCAACAAATTTATTCAATATTATCAACACATATACAGCCATGAGGATATCATCAACGTTTGCAAGGGGGCTGGTTGGCCCAGGCAATACGGTAACTAGGAGATTTTTGTCATCGGCGCGGGAGAATAATAACTTCAATGTTGCGAGGATAAAACGAGAGCTTGTTAGCATATGGAATTTCGAAAATTTGGATTATAATTTGGACGAATCCAATAAGATCCATTTTGAATTATCAAAATACCATGACTCACATGTACTGGAAAGGATTTCAATTCAAGACGCAAAAAAGTTGATGAGATAAGTTTGCATCAAAACCACAATTTTCAAGAAATTCAACAATATCTCTCATTCAAACTATATTTTTGTCATTTTCAGGCTAAGCCAAAATGGTTTTTTATTGATAAAGAAATGAGTAGTAATCTTGCGGGGGAGACAGGAGCTGTGTGGATCTATCATGGTGCTTTGTACGCTGCGAAGTACAGAAAGAATACAGATGATGTAAAAGCATTCTGTACGCAGCATCTCGCTACCGAGCAGGTTCATCTGGATTATATGATTGAGCTGTTACCAAAGCATATGCATACAAAGTTACTACCAATTTGGAAAGTCAGTGGGTTCGTACTCGGCTTTCTACCAACAATCATTGGACGTGGCCCAGCGTTATACCATTCGGTAGAGGCGGTGGAAACATTTGTGGAAAAGCATTACAACTTGCAGATCGACTGGCTACGCACTCTTCACAAGAAACACCCTGAAGTATTTGAAGTTGCAAATGTGGATGGAGAAGACAATGGAAGCGAACTAATCAGGTACATGATTATTTATAGGAAATTTAGACAGTTCAAGAAAATATGAAAAATGAAAAAACATTTTCGTCAAAAAATGTTTTTTTGTGTTCAAATAGTTTCAACACAAAAACATTTTTTCGGCTTTTCGAAATTCAAAATTTTGTACACTTTTTGTGCGTGAGGTTGCTTGAATATGCTTGCGAGGACGAGGTGGAACATAAGCTCGATGCAAAAAGAAGATTGCTCGGTGACGAAAACGCGGAGGATAAGCACGGCTTGGTCGCAAAGGTACCCAAACCATCAAAGAAAACATTATTTTATCTCATCAAAATGCGAATGTCGTACAAAATCATTTCAAATTTTATTCAAATTTTTTTGTTTTGAAATTTTTACAAAAAGGTGTGGCGAAGTATTGTAGGAAATGGTTCTGCAATTGCTGCAGATTTAGCCCGGCGCTACTAACAATTTTTTATTGAGATCATCAGTTTGATGTGGTGATGTTTGTAGAGAAATTGTAGGTCATTGGTTCAAAATCATGTACGTAACATCCTTGAATCCAATTTAATTAGTTTAATCAATATATATGGTCTTTTTCTGGTTCAACAACATTTCAACAGGTTTTTCATCTCACTTCAAATTCTATTTTGAATTATAGTATTCTTCAAGAAATATTTTACAAATCAATCATAAGAGCGAGGTTTTTTGTTATCCATCATGGTTGCTGGGGATGTAATTGAGAACACGGAGAACAATCAAAATAATGTCGACCAGAAAAAAGTAGACGCAAAGAAGCAAATTGAGGCATTGAAGCGAAGGGAGGAAGAGCTCCGGAGGGAGATCAAGAGCAAGATCAAGAACATCCCAAGTCAAAAGCAAACAGTATGTGGAAGACGAACAGTACATCTTTTATTTTTACAAATATTTTTTGTATGATCACACATCGACTCCAAACTGTCAAGATCATTGCTTTTTTGTTTATTTTGTTTATTTTAGGTTGTGATTACAGCATTTCTCGCTGCATTCCTATCTTTTTTTCTTGTCGACGATCAAATCCTAGGGGGGTACGGCTACTACCTTCGCGCCTTCAAATCTGTCTTCAAAATCATGGGCACCGAAATCATGGGAGTCCATATGGGTACACTTGAAAACAAAAAATTTGAAAATGTTTTGCAACAAAATGCATCTTTTTGAATCAATTTCACGATTGTTAGACTTTTGTACGAAACATTTTCCAATATTTTCATTGTTGCATTCAAAAATGAAAACCATATTTTGCAATGAAAGGACAAGAATGCATTTTTTCATGTTAGTTTGTGATTTGTACATTTTTTAAAAAACTTTTTCAAATTTTTGTTTCAATATTTTGATTACAGGTGCGATTCATTTTGGGGCGCTGCATGAAGCGCTTACAAAAGGGAGGCAGGGTGATCCTGAAAGTGTTTTGAATGCAATCGATGCCTATGGATGGGCAGGAAATCTTATGATCAACGTTGGGGATGTCAAAGGCAAGTATCTGGATGATGCTGTAATAGCAGCAAAACCAAAGGTTGCCGTTGAGTTAGGCACATTCCTGGGATATGGTACCATCCGCATCGCCCGCTTATTACCAGAGGGGAGTCGGCTAATTACTGCTGATCCAAATGCAGTTAGCCATGCAGTTTCAACTGCATTAGTGAAGTTTGCTGGATTGGATGACAGAGTGGACGTGTTTTATGGATATAGCCATAATTTACTAAAGAAGCTGAAAAGTGAGAATGTGGACATTGACTTCTTGTTTCTCGATCATTTAAAGGATTTTTACCTATCTGATTTTCTCCTTGCGGAAAAGTTGGATCTTTTGTCTCACAATGCCACAGTAGTTGGTGATAACATTAAATTTCCAGGGTGTCCGGAATTTAAAGAGCATATGAAGGCGCATAAGAATTATGATACCGTTGTCCACGAAACGTTTGTGGAGTACTCAAATTATATCCAAGATGAGGTTACCGTATCCAAGCGGAAGAACGTTCTTCCGACACAAAAAGGACCACTGAGTGCGCAGCAGATTGAGGACATTGCGGATAAGCATGCCAGTGATATGGGTAAAAGCGACTCTACAATTAGCTGGAAGGTGGTCGTTTCGCCTATTCGAAAGATCTTCTCTTTGCACTGGTTTGGGGCTTAAATTTTAAAACCTCATTTTGTTCAAATTATGGGTTGGTTCAAACTTTACTATTAACTCTGTACAGCATTGCACGTTGACATCAGTTGGTTCGTTTTGACGTTGTTGAATTTGGTATTATTCAAAACAAATGTGAACTGATCAGTATTCTCTGCAGAAAACCAAGTTGTTCATTCATTTGGTAGACAGTTTTCTGCTTTCATTTCTACAGTGGTATGTTGCGTGTTCTGGTTCTACCCAATATTTGATTCTCTCTGGAATGGTCTTTCATGAATAAATGATACAAAAAACCAGAATTACAATACATAGAATGGAAGTGTACATTACCGAGTAAATTTTACAGAAATAATTGTCTTTCATGATTCACCAAAAGTTTGAGATGGAGGTTGTCAAGAAATATTCAAAAGAACATTTTTTGTTTTAAAATTTGTTTTAAACAATTATCACAAAAGTTAGTTTTCATTACTATTTTATTCAAAATTATAACGGTTTTCAGCATTATTTTTGTTTTATAATAGTTTTCAGACATTTGTATAATTTTTCAATTATAAACTTAGGAGTAACTGAAGAGAACAACAGATCAATCATGGGTGGATGTGGTTCAAAACAAGACAAAGTAAGCTTTTGTGAAAGTTATTCTTCAGATCGCGAGTTACATTCATTTGATCATCATTTGTTATAGGTCAAAGAGATCAATAGTGATAGTGGTGTATCAAATGGAACATCTGTTGTTCCTAGCTCATCTGGAAGCATCAAGAAATTGCGCCCTGCGGGAAGTCATAAAAACCTATCTCCGGATGCCAACATTAGTCCAAGACAGGATTATGAATGTCAATTTGCCTGCTCGAGGGTGTCAAAACACGAAATTTTCATCAAAATCTGGATCTGTACTTTTTGAAGATTCAACTTTTTCGAGTTTCTTTCTTCCCAAAAATGCCGAAAATCACATTTTCCAAAAATGCAAAATTTGTTTTCAAACATCATCAAATTTGCTCATTTTTCACATTTTTTCTCTCGAAATCACTCTGTTTTGTAAA
>JACLAD010003854.1_pt1 | contig 39789 bp, 35 predicted proteins | sample 8027901 | NCBI WGS metagenome assembly JACLAD01 (sample SAMN15725071, study PRJNA655200) | protist metagenome | isolation source: fluorescence activated cell sorting (FACS) single amplified genomes of... | place: Spain: Blaines Bay Microbial Observatory, Mediterranean Sea | collected 2016-07-05 | reverse complement strand
CGATTCTGGGCCAGTGGCTGGAACAGTGCCAACCGGGTGATGAATGGTTGATTCCGGAAGATTGGAAAGAAGAAGAACAACGTTGGCAGAAGATTGCTGATACAAGAATCCGCCGCAGGAATCCAAAGTTTCGAGTCTGGCGCAACGTTGATGGATTTCTGGTCTGCAAGCTTTGGCTGTACGACTGATCTGGTGGTTGGAGATCTTGATTAGTTATTCAGCTGTGGTGAAAGTGACACCGGATTGCCCGAGTCAAGAATGAGTTAATTTTTTTAGGAGAGTAAAATGAGCGCTACCTTGGTACAGCCGGAAGTATATCGTGAGAATCGGAGACATTTGTCAGTCACTATTCACGGCGACATCCTGCAGATGATGCGCAGGCTGGCCAAACAACAACGTTGGAGTTTGTCCAGAACGTCAGATGAGTTGCTGCTGCGGGGATTACGTTCGGTAGGTTACCTGCCAGAGGAGTGAACAAGAGGGCTTGGCTGAATTTGTGCGATTATTTGTTGCGGGAATTCAGACTAGAAAAACACAAACTTTGAAGATTTTTTTAGATAGAGAATGAACTGGGAGTGAGAGTAATCGTTGTTCGCAGTAAAGACGACGGTTACGAAAATATCTTTAAAATTTCCAGTGATGGCAGGCGTGATGAGATTTACCTACCCACATTTTTGATCCATTTGGGTGGACAGGTGGGTGGACAAAGAGGTTACAGAGCGAAGCCGCACAAAAATGTGAGGAAGCTTAAATACTGATTTTACTAAGGAAAAGTATGGTGGCGGGGGCAGGATTTGAACCTGCGACCTTCGGGTTATGAGCCCGATGAGCTACCTGGCTGCTCCACCCCGCGATATGATGTCAGGAGTGCGGCATTGTCAGATTCTCCCCTCCTGAAGGAGAAAGCTGGAGCGAGAGACGGGTCTCGAACCCGCGACTTTCAGCTTGGAAGGCTGACGCTCTACCAACTGAGCTACTCTCGCGGAACTCAAAAGATTATTAGCAATTCATTGTACTTGTCAAGTGGGTTGTTCAAGAAATGTTAGTAGCCAATTGGAAAGGCAGCCGAGTCGAGTGATAGCAAAAGCAAATTTACTATAACTTAAGCAGCCTGGATAGTTTCCTGGCGAAACTGGAGTTCTGCTAGTCGGCTGTAGAGAGGGGAGATGTGCAATAATTGCTGATGAGTGCCGAGGGCAACCACTCTACCTTGGTCCATGACTGCGATTTGATCTGCATGAATCACGGTTGCCAGTCGATGTGCAATGACAATTGTTGTTCTCTCCTGCATCAATCTTAACAAGGCTTCCTGCACCATTCGTTCACTCTCCGCATCCAACGCACTGGTGGCCTCATCAAGTAGTAACAACTTGGGATCTCGAAGAATTGCGCGAGCAATCGCCAGACGTTGACGTTGTCCGCCTGAGAGTCTCACTCCCTGCTCCCCTAGAAAACTATCAAAGCCCTGAGGCAGCTTGTCCAAAAATTCTTCAGCATTGGCATCCCTTGTTGCAGAAAGCATCTCCTCCTTGGACGCATCGGGTTGCCCGTAACAAAGATTTTCCCAAACATTAGCGCTGAAGAGCGTTGGTTGTTGAGGGACAAAAGCGATATGTCGTCGAAACTCCTGCAAGGCTAAGGAGCGCAGATCAATTCCCTCAAAGTGTATGGAACCCTGGAGAGGATCGTAGAAGCGCAATAGTAACTCCAACAGCGTTGACTTCCCAGCCCCAGAGGGGCCAACAAGAGCCATCGTCATCCCTGGTTCAATGTGTAAGTTGACGGCATGTAATGCAAGAGAATCAGGACGAGAGGGATAACAAAAATGCAGATCATTTATCTCCAAAGAGCCACGCACCAAAGAGGGTAGCGACTGTGGGGAGATAGGGTCTGTTATCTCGCTTTTTGCCTCCAGAAGTTCCATCAAGCGTTCTGTTGCTCCGGCAGCTCTTTGGAGATCTCCTATGACCTCACTGAGAAAACCCAGAGAGCTTGCGACAATTAACGCATAGAAGACAAACGCTGCCAATTCCCCAGGTGTCACTATACCTGCCAAAACATCCTGGCCACCCACCCATAGCATGCCTCCGATGGATCCAAGGACTAACAACATCACGATAGCGATCAGAAAAGCTCGCTGTCGGATGCGTTGAATTCCAGCATCAAACGCAGACTCAACGTGTTGTGAAAAGGACTTCTCGTCTACCTGCTGATGATTCATGCCCTGAACAATCTTGATGTGCTGTAAGGCCTCACCCACGTAAGCTCCTACTGAAGCTACTTTATCCTGGCTGGTCCTTGAGAGCCTTCGTACTCGACGTCCAAAGAGGACAACTGGGGAAACAAGCAGGGGTACCGCAATCAACACGATGGATGTTAGCTTGGGATTGGTCCAGAAAAGCCAGGCAATACCACCCAAAAAGAGCAATATGTTCCTCAGGGCTACGGATAGAGATGATCCGATTACCGTTTGCAGAACCGTAGTGTCGGCTGTGATCCGTGCCTGGATTTCTCCACTGAGATTGGTTTCAAAAAAGCCTGGGTGTAACTGTAACAAATGTCGAAAGACAGCCTTGCGTAAATCTGCGCTGACACGTTCTCCCAGCCAGGAAACCAAGTAAAATCTTAGAAAAGTTCCAAGTGCTAGAAGGGTTACGAGTACAAGAAACAATAACAACGTCTGGGTCAAACCCTCCGAGGATCCAGCTACGAAACCCTGATCAATTAATAAGCGCACTCCTTGTCCAAGGGAAAGGGAGACACCAGCGGTAGTGACTAGGGCGATCCCTGCGAGTAGGATTCGCCATTTATAGGGTCGTAAGAAACGGAAGGCTGGCAGAAAGTTGGAGAGTTGTTTGCTTTTTGCTCGGGAACTGGTGTCAAGCATCGATGTTTGAGAAGTGAAGAACGGAAATGAGAGAGATTGCTATGTAAAACACAGTCTAACACTATTTTCTCAAACTATGAAATGTTGTAAGGTGTTATTTGAGGTTTCTGAAAACCTATGGAGGAAGATTTTCAATGATTTGAAGTATTGATATAGAATCCTGATCAGGCGAGATGCAACTCTGGTGTTAAGCTCCGATTAACTACTGTAGGGTTACAGTCACAGTTGCCTCATTTCAAAAACATGAAAAGAAGCGTTGGGACTGTCTACAATTCTTTCGCTTGGCAAGTCAGATTGTGTTGATTCAGATACTCTGCTGGTAATGAACTGATTGCTGTAATCGTATGAGCACTTTTGGGCAATCTCATTTTTCAAATTGTGGCTTTTCGATAGCCCGATTGGGTTGAAGTTCGACGTCAATGGTTGTAAAACCTGCTTTCACGCTATAATACCGGTTGTTATAAGCGACTTCGCAGCGACGCATTTCCAGAAATTCCTCGATGTAAGCGCACTCCTGGATGGCAGACTTGGGAATCAACTTCGGAGGTTTTTCCTCAGCAACTTGAGGAGTGGGATTACTATTAGAACATGCACCAAGTAGAGCAAAAGACGTCATTGCAAAAGCTATTTTCAACATGATTGAATATTTCATTCTTGTTCCGGAACTTGTTGTGTTTTGTGTTGAACAGGCTTTCTTCGGCTAGAGTCCTGGTTCAACAATTTTAAATTTCAGTTGCTAAGGATCAAAGATTTCCAAATGAGTAAGGACAATAACCAAAGAAGACCACCCGATGATCCATTTGAAATGCTCTTTCAGGGTTTTTCTGAGTTGGTGGAAAATCTCTCACAATTAGGCGATGCCTCTCCCGAAGAGTGGGAAAAAAGTTTTCGCAATCAAGCTAATCGTAAAAATTTTACTTACAATTCAAATAATCAAAATAATCGACATTCTTCTTCTGAACCGAGCTCAGATTCCCCCCCTCAGGACAACACAAAATATGACCAAGCCATCGGGGGCTTAGGAGAGAGAATGGAACGCATTCTTGAGTTGGTTGAACTGCCATTACGGAAACCAGAATTGTTTGAACGTTTGGGCATCAGTCCTCCCACTGGAGTGCTGCTCCACGGTCCACCAGGATGTGGCAAGACCCTAATCGCAAGAACTTTAGCCGAGATTGCAGGGGTTCGCTTTTTTAGTATCAGTGGCCCAGAGATCATTAACAAATACTATGGTGAAAGTGAAGCCCGACTGCGCAAGCTCTTCGACCAGGCTCAACGGGAAGCCCCAGCAATACTCTTTATCGATGAAATTGATGCGCTCGCTCCAAAACGTGATCAGTCTTTTGGTGATCTGGAGAAAAGAGTCGTTGCTCAGTTACTGACCCTGATGGATGGTCTGGACGATCGGGGCCAAGTTATTATTATTGGTGCAACGAATCGGCCGAATGCTCTTGACCCTGCTCTCCGCAGACCCGGTCGCTTTGATCGAGAGATTGAGATTCCAGTTCCGGACCAACAAGGACGCAGAGAAATTTTAGAAATTCACACCCAGCCAATGCCTCTGACTAAGGGAGTGGATTTAGATGATATGGCTCGTCGAACACATGGCTTTGTAGGAGCTGATCTGGCGTCACTTTGTCGAGAGGCTGCCTTGCAGGCTCTGAGGAGAGTACTCAAGAAAACACCAGTTACCGAGCTGGATTCGGGTTCTATCAAGGTTGGATTGCCAGACTTTGCAGCCGCTTTTCGGGAAGTTGAACCTTCGGCCCTTCGGGAAACTGTAATCAGCGTGCCAAATGTGAAATGGGAAGAGGTTGGTGGGCTTTCAACAGTCAAATCACGTCTGATCGAAGCAGTCGAGTGGCCTTTGCGGTATGGGCATTTGTTTGCCCAGGCTGGTTTGAGACCATCCCGAGGAATCCTGTTGGTGGGACCCCCTGGTTGTGGAAAAACTCTGCTGGCAAAGGCCTTGGCAACCGAAAGTCAGGCCAACTTCGTGGCGATGAAAGGTGCAGATTTACATTCGAAGTATATCGGAGAGTCAGAACAACGTCTGCGGGATATTTTCCGGAGAGCAAGGCAAGCTGCACCTTGTATTCTATTTTTTGATGAACTGGACGCATTTTTACCTGCCCGTGGGATGATGGGTTTGGATGCGGCGGTGTCTGAGCGTATCCTCGCTCAATTCCTGGTTGAAATGGACGGTATTGAGGAACTTAAGGGGGTGCTTGTACTCGGAGCTACGAATCGTGTGGATCGACTTGACGAAGCGATTCTAAGGCCAGGGCGTTTTGACGAGATCGTTAAATTTGCACCACCTGACGCAATGGAGCGCGAAGAGATTTTGAAGATCCACTTAAAGCAAAAACCACTGAGTGACGAGGTTGATGCAAATTACTTGGCAGGTCTAACGGAGGGCTGGAGTGGAGCAGAACTCTCGGCAGCTTGTAATCGAGCTGCGTTGTTGGCAGTTCAAAGAGCGGTGCATGGAGAACTCAAACGAATGAGCCCAATTACACGTGAAGATCTCTTGCAAGCGCTGAGACAGATTCGTCCTGAGAATTGAAAAATTAAGCTAGGGCCCTTACCGCTTGAGAAACACTTTGTGGTAATGATTTTAACCAGAGATGCTGAATCTGCCTGAGCACCTGACCATCTGCGGCAAGACAACGCAGGAGGTGTAAGTTTGGTGCTATTTGGTCAACAGCAACTTCGCAGTTTTTAGGCCATTCGGTTGGAACGATATAGTCATCAGGCACAAATGCCAGAGCGCTCCCCCAGATCGGATAGTTACCTAGCTGGAATGGATTGCTAAAACTTTGTTCAGTTGGACAGATTCGGGAGCGATCCAGATAGTGCAACTCGCTGCCAGCGAATAACTTTGTTTCACTCTGCAGGAGTTGGAAACACCAGGCTTCCCCATGGGCCAGACGACCTGCCATGTAGGCTTCCCAAAAGCCAAGCTGAGCCCCAGCTTCTACCTCCAGTACAGTTTGCTGATTGAATTGAGACGCAGCAAAAGGAATTACCGGATCACTATAAATCGTGAGATTGGACTCAGCTTGCAAGATGTAACGTAACTTTTGTTTCGCGATGTCATCATTCTGAGAGGGATGTATGCGAAGAGCTCCCTGAGTCGTCAAATGAACCTGTGTGCCAGGTTCTGCATGAATATTGATCTCCCACAAGTCTCCACCGAAGATGCCCGGAGCAGGACTCATCAAAATCAACTGTAACCCTGAACCGTCAGGAAGCGATACGGGTCTGGTCACTTTGAAAACACTATCGGCCTGAACATTTATCAGTCGAGTTTGACCTCGGCGATAACCGAAAGTAAAGTTAATTTTGGAATGCATCAGACAGCGATGGAGTTGGGCTCACTCTCCAGCAACACTTCGGTTTGAATCCAGCGGATGACAGTATTGAGCCCTGTTTTGTCTTTGAGGTTTGTGAAGACAAAGGGTCGATCACCTCGCATCTTTTTGGAATCGCGATCCATCACCTCTAGAGAAGCTCCGACAAGCGGCGCAACATCAATTTTATTGATGATCAATAAATCCGAACGAGTAACGCCTGGTCCTCCTTTACGAGGGACCTTATCGCCTCCGGAGACATCGATCACATAGATTGACGCATCAACGAGCTCTGGACTAAAACTCGCAGCTAGGTTGTCTCCACCACTCTCCACGAAGATTAGTTCCAGGTCTGGGTAATCACTCAAGGCTTGATCAATCGCCTCGAAATTTAGTGAGGCATCCTCTCGAATTGCGGTGTGAGGACATCCTCCTGTTTGAACACCATAGATCCGGTCTTCAGACAATGCCTCACTGCGAATCAAAAATTCCATGTCTTCACGAGTGAAAATATCATTTGTGACAACCGCCATTTGGTAGTGTTTACGCATTGCCTTGCAGAGGCAGTCCAGCAATGCTGTTTTCCCTGAACCAACAGGGCCACCAATGCCGATTTTGACAACTTTTTTCATGATTTCTCCGGATTCTTAGGTGTTTTTTCAAGAGCGAAACAGACGGGTATAAAGACCTGTGTGCTTCATCTGTAGCAAGTCGGCACTTGGGGTGAATGAGCGTAATGGAGAATTCGCATCCTCAAGGATTTCAGTCACAGTTTTTGGAATCAACCTCAATTGCTTTTGAAGCAGAACTTGTCCAGCTTGCTGTCCTAAGGCGAACAAACGCAGCGCTGCAGAAAGTGATTGATTCAAGCGACCGAAGGCGTAGCTTGCCAGCGCAACATCTTGGGGGACGTTCAGGGTTGCGAGTAAGGTTGCTTGGACTGTCAGCACGTTGATTGTTGGCAATAGTTCTTCAAGACGATTTGCAGGAAGATCTAGGTAGAGATCTGCGCAAGTCGTCAACAAACGTTTTCCCAAGATGTGACTTCCATCTCTTAGCGAAGCTGCTGGCTTGAGCGCCGTCAGTTCCTGATTGAGAACTTGAACACGTCGCCAATCATCTTGCTTGCTTGCTTGCATCAGTTGACAGAGAGCCGGACCCTCTTGCCAGCGGAAGGTCTCTGTTCGCCACAGTTCCCACCAGGTGCCAAGGTCTTCAGGAGTGCGAAGAGCATCAAGTTGAATTGCAGATTCCAGACCCTCTGAGTAAGCGAAGGCCCCAATGGGCAAAGCGCTATCACTCAGATGCAGCACACTCAGCCATTGCTCCAGCCCAGCATTCTCAGTGGGTGTGTCCACTCTGTGGGATGGCTGGGGTGAAGGGGCGTTCACTGACTTCGTAGTTGATTCCCAGTTGCTGAAAGAGATGCTCTGCAGCAGGTTCATGGGGGCAAATCAGTTCGAAATCCGTGATCATCAGTGGCAAGTGACGATTACCAATTTGGTAGGCGAGCCAAGCCCACTCCGGAGGACTAAGCGGACGTAAAACCAAGACTGGCTCTTGAGCTTCCTGAACCTGAACTTGGCAGCGTTCTGAAGATAGAAGAAGTTGGTCTCCTTGTCGGAGGATGCTTCCTGAAGGCAGGGCCAAGGCAAACTCGCGACCTCGGTCGGTCTTTCGCCTTCCATGACTGCGACAGCGCTCCTCCCAGGGAAGAGTGAGAGTGTCGATTTCCCAATCTTGGATAATAGCCCCCAAACCAGCGGGCTGGACTTCTTCAACGATGATCATGTGATTTCCCAGGGGTGTTAAAATAGAAAATAACGCTGAGCCAGCGGTAACACTTTTGCGGGCTCGCAACGAAGATGCTGCCCATCAGCACGCACCTCGTAAGTCTCTGGATTGATTTCCATTTTTGGTAAGTAACTGTTCAGTGGTAGGTCCTGCTTCCGTAAGTTGCGACAACCACTTACAGCAACACAACGACGGTTGAGGCCCTGCAAGGCTCCGCTGTTTAGACCTGCTTTTGAGGCGAAGTGAACGCTAGTCGCATTGGTAGCTTGCCCGTAAGATCCAAACATCCCTCGATAGAAATTCGGTTCTGGGGTGGGGATTGAGGCGTTTCCATCTCCCATCAGCGCACCGGCAATGAAACCACCCTTGATGATCAGCGAGGGCTTGATCCCAAAGAAAGCGGGGCTCCAAAGTACGAGATCGGCCATTTTGCCGACTTCTACAGAACCGATCTCATGAGAGACACCATGAGTCAACGCTGGGTTGATAGTATATTTCGCAACGTAACGGCGGATACGTAAGTTGTCGTTGCCGCTTTTATCATCGGTTAGAGCCCCTCGCTGCTGCTTCATCTTGCTGGCGGTTTGCCAGGTTCTGCAAATGACCTCTCCAATACGGCCCATTGCCTGAGAATCAGAAGAGAGGATGCTGAAGGCTCCAAGATCATGGAGAATATCTTCGGCAGCAATAGTCTCCGCTCGGATTCTGGATTCAGCGAAGGCAACGTCTTCTGGAATCGAGGGAGAAAGATGGTGACAGACCATCAACATGTCGAGATGCTCAGCCATCGTGTTGACAGTGTAGGGCATCGTTGGGTTTGTAGACGATGGGAGCACGTTTGCTTCACCACACAACTTCATGATATCTGGAGCGTGGCCTCCTCCAGCGCCCTCCGTGTGATAGGTGTGGATTGTTCGATCCTTGAAAGCAGCGATGGTGTCCTCCACAAAACCACATTCATTGAGAGTGTCAGTATGAATTGCAACTTGTACATCGTATTCTTCAGCGACACTCAGACATTGGTCAATTGCCGCTGGAGTGGTCCCCCAATCCTCGTGTAACTTTAATCCCAAAGCCCCAGCATCCAGCTGCTCTCTTAGTCCAGCTGGACTTGAGGAATTACCTTTCCCAAGAAAACCAAAATTCAGTGGAAAGCTCTCGATGGCTTCATACATCTTACGGATGTTCCAGGCTCCTGGAGTACAAGTCGTAGCTTTGGTACCTGTAGCCGGTCCGGTTCCTCCGCCAATCAGTGTTGTGATTCCCGAATAGAAGGCCTCTGGAATCTGATTGGGTGAGATGAAGTGAACATGGGCATCAATTGCTCCAGCGGTTAGGATCATTCCCTCCCCGGCGATGATCTCTGTCGAAACTCCTACTTCCATTCCAGGAGTGACACCACCCATGATGCCTGGGTTCCCTGACTTGCCGATGCCCGTAATGCGTCCATCTCGAATCGCAACATCTGCTTTGACGATGCCAGTGTAATCTACAATGACTACATTCGTGATCACAACGTCAGGAGTACCTTGCCCTCTAGTAGCTGTAGGAGACTGACCCATCCCATCTCGTAGCACTTTGCCACCTCCGAAAATGGCTTCATCACCGTAAACAGTGTGGTCTTCCTCAATTTCTGCAAACAATTCGGTGTCACCTAGTCGAATTTTATCCCCAACGGTGGGACCGAAGTGTTCAGCGTAGTGATGTCTTTCCATGTGCATGATGTTTCTCCCTCAGCGTACGAAGTTGGTGGATCGTTGAAGTGCGGCCTGGCGGACCTCAGTCGTGTCCAGAATTCCCTCCACCAGCCGATTAAGACCGATGACTTCTCGATTTCCTCCCAGTTCCACAAGTTCAACTTCACGGGTATCTCCCGGCTCAAAGCGGACAGCAGTCCCTGCTGGTATGTTGAGTCGCATCCCGTAGGCTTCTTCCCGTGTGAAGCGTAACGAAGCGTTACTTTCGAAAAAATGGCAGTGCGAACCAACCTGGATTGGACGGTCTCCTATGTTCTCAACACGAACAGTGTTTATTCGGCGACCTGCATTGATTTCGATTGGAGACTTCGATAGTTGGTATTCTCCAGGGATCATGATCATCCTCCGCTTGGATATTTAGATTTAGTTATTGGATCGGGTCGTGGACGGTAACCAGCTTAGTCCCATCTGGAAAAGTTCCTTCGACCTGAATTTCTGGAATCATTTCTGGAACACCCTCCATGACTTCCTCGGCTCTAAGGATTGTACGACCGAAAGCCATGACATCTGTCACGGAACGTCCATCCCTAATTGCTTCGAGCAGTTCGGAGGTGATCAAGGCCACAGCTTCAGGGTGATTAAGCTTGAGTCCGCGAGCACGACGCTTGCGAGCCAGTTCACCTGCAGTGAAGATAGTAAGTTTTTCTAGTTCTCGGGGAGTTAGGTTCATGGCAACCCATTATTTGATAACAGATTCGAAATTTTGGTGAGTTCTGCGAAGTACCGGCAGAAGATGTTGACGGTCCAAAAAAAAGCCAAATTTTAAAGAATATTGGCCATGACGTTGTTGAAGCAGCTTTTTCAAAAACGACAGGCAAGATAGCTAATTTATGCCCGAAGGCAAACTCTTATTATAGTTGCCAGAACGGAATGGATGCTTTGAAGAATGTGGGATTTCCACTAACTCACATTTAAGTCAGTAATTTAGACAGTCAGCCAGCGTCGAACTTCATGAGGTTGAACCACCTTTTCGCTGCCGGCAAGAACAACTTCACCACGATCCATGACTACATATTCATCGGCCAACTCACGAGCAAAATCAAAGTATTGTTCAACCAACAATATTGCCATTTCACCCCGTTCCCGCAGTGTTTGAATGACTCGACCAATGTCTTGAATAATGGAGGGTTGAATTCCTTCGGTTGGTTCATCAAGTACCAATAGCTTTGGTTGGGTCACCAGAGCACGGGCGATTGCCAGTTGTTGTTGCTGTCCTCCAGAGAGATCTCCACCACGTCGGCCTAGCATTTGTTGAAGTACTGGAAATAGTGAGAAAACCTCCTCATCAAGACGTTTTTTCTCTCTTGCCAAGCAGGCGTATCCTGATCTTAGATTTTCTTCAACTGTGAGTTGGGGAAAAATTTCTCGTCCTTGGGGTACGTAGGCAATGCCAGAGCGTGCTCTTTTGAAAGGAGGCCAGTTTGTAATATCTTTTCCTGCCCAATGAATGGAACCTTCACGGAGTGGTTGCTGGCCAATAATGGCTCGAAGCAAAGAGGTTTTGCCAACGCCATTTCTTCCGAGAAGACAAGTTACACTGCCAATCGCTGCCCTCAGGTTAACCTTGCGGAGTGCTTGGCTCGCTCCGTAGTAAAGATCGGCTTGTTCCACCTGTAACATACTTACCTCCCTAGGTAGACTTCGATCACGGTAGCATTGGACTGTACTTCTGAGTGAGTTCCTTCGGCCAGAACACTCCCTTCGTGTAAGACCGAAACTCTACAATCCAAAGCCTTGACAAATTCCATATCGTGTTCCACCACCATTACGGACTTAGTACCAGAAATTTCCTGAAGTAATTCAGCAGTCTGTTCCGTTTCTGAATCGGTCATCCCAGCAGCTGGTTCATCAACTAGCAATAGTTGAGCGTCCTGAACAAGCAGCATTCCAATTTCTAACCACTGCTTTTGACCGTGCGAGAGGGAGCCAGCGGGATCATTCTGACGTTCAATCAAGCGAATTCTCTCGAGCACCTGTTCCACAAGCTCTTGTTGTGTTCTTGAAGGTTTGAAAGACAAAGCGGCCCAGATTCCTCTGTTTGCCTTGAGAGCCAAGTAAAGATTGTCAGAGATACTTTGCTGCTCAAAAACAGTTGGTTTTTGGAATTTTCTGCCAATGCCCAGCTGGGCAATTTCACTTTCATCCAATGTAGCTAGATTGATCGTTTGGTTGTGGTAGAAGACATCTCCTTGATCAGGGCGGATTTTGCCAGTTATCACATCCATCATCGTAGTTTTTCCTGCACCGTTTGGTCCGATGATCGCTCGTAATTCTCCGTGTTCCAGCAGGATCGATAAATTATTCAGTGCCCGAAAGCCATCAAAGGAGACGGTTACACCATCTAGATAGAGGACACTGTCATTGAGAATCTTTTCTCCGTGGGCTCGAACAGGCTGGTTCACGAGCTTGACTCTGAACCGGATGGTTTGAGTGGAGTCTTCAGTCTGTGTTGAAAAAGTTTGTCTTGATAAAATTGAATGCCCACGATGCCCCTAGGCAACAAAACAGTCACAACAACAAACATCCCACCCAGAACAAAAAGCCAAAGTTCTGGCATTGCTCCGGTAAACCAAGTTTTTGCTAAATTAACGACGATTGCTCCCAAGGCAGCACCATAGAGGGTTCCTCTTCCCCCTACAGCGACCCAGATAACGATCTCAATTGAATTCAGCGGAGAAAATTCACCAGGATTAATGATACCAACCTGAGGTACATACAAGGCACCCGCTAATCCTGCGAGCATAGCCGCAACAACAAACGCAAATAGTTTATAATTTGCTGTGCGATATCCAAGGAAACGACTCCGACTCTCTGCATCTCTGACCGCCAACAACACTTTTCCATAGTGAGTTTTGAGCAGCCAGCGGCATAAAACAAAGCCCCCAGCCAGAGCTAATGCTGAAATGATGAAAAGTCCCCGCCGAGTAGAATCTGCCTGCAGTTCAATCCCTAAAACATCTTTGAAATCAGTCAGCCCATTGTTCCCACCAAAGCCAAGTTCGTTAAGGAAAAAAGCAAGCATCAAAGCATAGGTCAGTGCCTGAGTGATGATCGAAAGGTAGACACCAGTAACCCTGGAACGGAAGGCAAACCAACCAAACACAAGAGCCAAAAGTCCTGGAATCAGAAGAACCATCAGGATCGAAAAAATAAATGAGTCAAAGCCCCACCAATACCAAGGTAAGTTTTCCCAGTTCAAAAACACCATAAAATCAGGCAGAACGGGATTCCCATATACTCCACGTTCTCCAATTTCCCGCATCAAATGCATCCCAAATGCGTACCCACCCAGCGCAAAAAAAGCACCGTGTCCAAGGCTGAGGATTCCACAATATCCCCAGACCAAATCCAGCGAGAGAGCAAGTAAAGCGAAACAAAGATACTTGCCCATCAGGCTTACAGCATAAGTTGGGATGTGAAGTACCGAGTCTTGACTAACAAGACCGTTCAGTACGGGAACTAGAGTGACCAGAGCCAGGAGGCAGCCAAGGAACCATCGAGCAGCCGAATCAGCTAGTAAGGTGTTGAAAAATGAGTTTGTTTGCATGATTGAGGTTCGTTATTTGTGTCAGCCATTTCTTGAGATGCTAGTTTTCAACAAATCGTCCCTTGAGTGCAAACATGCCGCGAGGTCTCTTCTGAAGGAAGAGAATGATCAAAACGAGCACAATGATTTTTGCTGCAACTGCTCCAGCGAAAGGCTCCAAAAGCTTATTGGCCAAACCCAGGCTCATGGCCCCAAAGAAAGTCCCCCAAAGATTGCCCACTCCTCCGAAGACTACGACCATGAAAGAGTCGATGATATAAGACTGCCCCAAATTTGGGCCCACATTAGTTAGTTGACTGAGAGCTACCCCAGCAATTCCAGCGATACCTGAACCTAAGCCAAACGTGAGAGCATCAACTTGGTCGGCTCTGATTCCCATTGCATTGGCCATCCGCCGATTTTGGGTGACTGCACGCATTTCCAGGCCGAAATGACTTCTTTTTAGAAGGGCGAATAACGTCAGCAGTACAAATGGAACAAACAGGATGATGGTCAGACGATTGTAGGTGATTGATAGAAGGGGATTGATTTCCAAGGCCCCCTGCATCCAACTTGGGGTCAGCACGTTTTGGTTGAGAGGTCCAAAAATACTCCTGACAGCTTGCTGAAGAAAAAGGCTCACTCCGAAAGTTGCCAGCAGTGTCTCGAGGGGTCGTCCATAGAGTAATCGGATGACAGTACGCTCGAGAATAATCCCCACTGTACCCGCGACGAGAAAAGCTGCTGGAATAGAGATGAAAAGTGAGTACTCCACAAGGTTCGGCAGTGCCTTCTGGATAACATAGGTCGTGTAGGCACCCAGCATGATCATCTCACCATGAGCCATATTGATCACGCCCATTACACCAAAGGTGACAGCTAGGCCGATTGCTGCTAATAGCAACACAGACCCCAAACTTACCCCAAAAAATAACGTCTCAACTCCACCACATATATCTTCCCAAAACTCAATTTGCTTCAGTGTTGCTGTGATTTTTTCTCGGATATCTAACTCAGGTTCATTCCAATTACCTGAGGGATTCTTCTGTAGTAGCTCAGTCAGAAGATTCCTGACGTCTGGGTCAAGAGATCCGCTTAGTAGTGCGACAGATTGGCGGCGGATCTCTGGGTCTGGATGCTTCAGTTGAAGGGTGGCCAAACTAAACCGCAGAACTTCTCGAACAGATTCCACCTTTTCATCGGCTAGTGCTTGTTGAAGGAGGGGCAAAATTTCTTCCGCTTGGCCATCTCGTAGCTTACGAGCAGCTTCACTCCTTGCCTTAGGATCAGGATCGGAGAGCGCTAGGCGGGCTAGGGAGTTACGTAGTGTAGAACGTATTTTGTTGTTGACACGAATGCGATTGAGTTGACGAGAGGACACCTCCTTAGCTAATTCAGAACCTGAAAAGATGTCGTAAAGGGTATAATCATTACGGCTACCTACCGCTCTCACCAATTGTTTGTCACTCTTTCGTTGATACAATTCGTTTGCAAGCATAGCCTCCAACAAGGGTTGGGCTCTCTGATCACCAGATTGTCCTAAAGATTTGACAGCTGTCTCTACGACGGAAAACTTTTTTTGGGTCAATTGTTGTAGAATATTTTCCCATTCTGATCCTTCCACATGCATAACATGAAGGAGGAGAAGCAGAAGAACGAGGAAGGTGACCCGGTTCATCGGTTTGGTAATTATTAGTAGCGGTCATTAGGTATGACCGCTGGATTGGGGAGGGATGACTCATTGATCAGTTTGATCAGTGAGTCACTTTTTAGGGAATCAGTAGTTTTGGCCGGAGCACTTGCCATTGCTGAGGTTGTAGTTTCCACAGGAAATTGGAGCCGTCCAGTCTGCTACAATTGACTTACTATCCGGTAAAAAATCTGACCATGCATCTCCAATGACTCCCCCAGGGGTCTGCCACACTGTCTCAAATTGACCATCTGCTTGAATCTCTCCAATCAAAACAGGTTTCGTTAGGTGATGATTTGTATTCATCACTGCGGTTCCTCCTGTCAAATTTGGGTAAGTGAGCCCATACATCGACTCACGGACTGCATCAACATCTGTGGTACCTGCTTTCTCGACCGCCTGAACCCACATGTTGAAACCGATGTAGTGAGCTTCCATTGGATCATTGGTTACACGTTCCTCATTGCCAATGAAAGCGTGCCATTTTTCGATGAAGTCATAGTTGACATCCGCGTCAGCACTCATGAAATAATTCCAAGCAGCTAGATGGCCGACTAGAGGTTCAGTGTCAATTCCAGAAAGTTCCTCTTCACCCACAGAGAAAGCTACTACGGGAATATCTTCTGCTGAGATTCCCTGGTTACCAAGTTCTTTATAAAATGGCACATTTGCGTCTCCATTAATTGTGGAGACCACTGCAGTCTTTTTTCCTTCAGAACCAAATTTCTTGATGTCAGAGACAATGGTTTGCCAGTCAGCATGGCCGAAAGGGGTGTAATTGATCATTATATCTGATGCAGCGACTCCACTATCTTTCAGATATTGTTCAAGAATTTTGTTAGTTGTTCGAGGATAGACGTAATCTGTACCTGCTAGTACCCATCGTTCTACTCCGAGATCTTCCATCAGGTAGTTGACCGCAGGGATTGCTTGCTGATTGGGCGCAGCGCCCGTGTAGAACACGTTTTTTGAAGATTCTTCGCCTTCATATTGGACTGGGTAGAATAGCAACCCATTTAATTCTTCAAAAACTGGCAAAACTGATTTTCTGGAAACCGAAGTCCAACAACCAAAAATGACGTCTGTCTCCTCTACACTTATTAGTTCGCGTGCTTTCTCAGCAAATAATGGCCAGTCGGAGGCGGGATCGACGACAACGGCTTCCAATTGTTTGCCCAATAAGCCACCTTTTTTGTTCTGTTCATCAACGAGCATCAGCACAACATCTTTAAGAGTAGTTTCGCTGATTGCCAAAGTTCCTGATAATGAGTGCAGAACCCCTACTTTTATAGTGTCCGCAGCATTTGCCAAACCAACTACCAATCCTGCCAATCCGGTCAACAGGAGGCGCTTTGCAAACAAAGAATGCTTCTTCCAAATCATAATTACCTTGGGGGTGAAGGTTAAAGTTCAAGGTGAGCGCCTTATAAAAGGGCACAAATTATCCTGCAGCCAAAATGCCAGAAAATAATTTCATCAAAATTTGTTCTTAACTACTGAATTCATTGAAAATGATTAAATTACTATCGGTTAAATTTCGAAAACCATTGAAATCTCGTGATTAGAATTTAAATTTTTGATTAAAAATTATACATAAAAATATAAAAGACTACTAATTATCAATTTCCTATTGAAAATCGAATTTGCTTGATCAAATTTCAGGGATTCTTTGATGTGAATTTATCTTGATGCCATTTGAGTTAAATTTCTGAAATTCCCCAAAACTCATGAAAATAAGCTTGTGTAACTGTCAATGCCATGTTTGCAGATTTGAAATGTTGTGGTGACTTGACTTGAATAGTGGAGTATGTGATCTTGCACAATTTCTGCATCTGGTGGGTTTATGTCTAACCCAAAAAAGCCCTGAGTTCAGGAAATCACTGGAGTAGAACAATCTTCTTTAAATGCAATTTGAGGATGGCCGAGTCCTCCTTGGGAACATGGTGTCTAGAGAGCTTCGTATATGGGTAATGAGAAGCGCCAGTTGGCACCCCTGACTTATGAATTGCCAGATCCTTCCCAATTCTTGGTACTGGACCCGGAAGAGGAGACTCTCGATGCCCAATTACTGGTGCAGGGCTTTGAGGCATTCAATCAGGCTACCCAAAAGCTTCAGGATTATTACAGGGGTATTGAGCAGAAGGTTGATGAACTGAACTCTGAGCTAGCTCGGAAAAATCGAGAGCTAGAGCAAAATCTCCTCGAAAAAGATCGGGTCAAGAGTCACCTGAATAATATTTTTGAGAGTTCTGCCCTCGGAATAGTTGTCACTGACCTTCAGGGTGAGATTCTTTCTGTGAATCAGAAAGCACTGCGACTGCTTGATAAGATGGCGGAGGAAGTAAGGGGTCTCCGGTTGAACGAAATCTTGGGAGAACGGGTTCTTCCGTTGAGGTTGACTCCGGAGTTCATGCAAAGCTTACAGCAGGGTCAAGAGCAGGAGATGACATTACGAGGGGGCGCTGGTCTCTCTCGTCAATTGCGGCTGCATCTGTCTTTGATGAAAAGTGATCAAAACGAATGGCTCGGCTTGATCGTCAATATTCAGGACATTACAGACCTGCGGAAATTGGAAGAAGAAGCGGAGAGAAAAAATCGCTTCACAGGAATGGGTCAAATGGCCGCCAGCATTGCGCATGAGATTCGTAATCCTCTGGGAAGCATTGAGTTGTTCACCTCTTTACTTCGCAAGGAAGTTCAAAGCGAGTCTTCACAACAACTGGTTCATCATATTTCTTCAGCGGTTCAAAGTATGAATCACATCATCTCGAACTTGTTGGAGTACACAAAACCAAGGCCAGTTGCTAGAGAAGTGATTGACCTTCACAAATTTCTACGAGAAAATCTAAGTTTTTTTGAACAGTTGGTCGAGTACAATGATGTCGAAATGCGGACCGATTTCCTGGCGACCAACACCAAGATTCGTGGTGAAGTTGAGCTTCTCAAACAAGTCTTTCATAACATACTGATTAACGCGATCCAAGCAATGGTTGAAGAAGGTGAAATTCGCCTGACAACCAGAAATGTACTGACTGATAACCGCAAGATGCTAGAGCGATTCACTCATGTTCCGCTCTCCCAACGCCGACATGGTATGTCGTTGTTGCAGGTGTCCATTGAAGACACTGGCACGGGCATGTCGCAAGAAGTGCGCAAGCGCATTTTCGATCCATTCTTCAGCACTAAGGAAAGAGGCACCGGATTGGGCCTTGCAATTGTTCATAACATCATTGAATCGCATGGAGCGATCATCGACGTGGAAAGTGAAGTAGATCAGGGAACCTGCTTCACCTTGTTGTTTCCAGTGGCCCACGATGATGAAGAAATCCCAGTGGATGAACCCACGTCAACCCTTCCCAAAGAACGAGTCCATTATTGAAAGGAAGCAATATGGTTTCGCATCCCATCCTGATTGTAGACGACGAAGTCGAAATGCGGATAGCTATGTCGGAGACCCTCAAACACTGTGGGTATCCGGTTGAACTTTCGCACAATGCAATCGATGCCCTCAAGAAATTCAAGAACAACGAATACTCGCTGGTCATCACAGACATGACGATGCCTAAGCGCAGTGGCTTGGAGTTGCTTAAGGATATCAAAGGCTTGGAGCCCTACAAACCAGTGATCATGGCCACCGCCTACGGTACGATTGAGACTGCTGTGGAAGCAATGAAGCATGGTGCCTTCGACTACATCGTGAAGCCCTTCAACTTTGAGAATTTTATTTTCATTGTTGAACGAGCGCTGGCTTATCAGGACAACAAGGGACCCATCATGTTGCGTCCCACAGAAGATAAGGGATCTGCTGCTCCTACTAGTGGGGGTGCCCGTAAGCAAACGAACGGTGATCCAAAGGAAATCGTCACCCAAAATGCTGCGATGAAATCACTGCTGGAAGTTGCACGCAACGTTTCCCGTAGCAAGGCGACGATTCTCATCCAGAGCGAGAGTGGAACTGGTAAGGAATTGTTGGCTCAATATATCCACAACAACTCTGAACGTGTGAGTAAACCTTTTGTAGCTGTGAACTGTGCAGCAATGCCAGATACGCTGCTTGAAAGCGAGCTCTTCGGACACAAGAAGGGTTCTTTCACTGGTGCAAACCAAGATCATCGTGGAAAGTTTGAGCAAGCTCACACCGGAACGATTCTATTGGATGAAATCAGCGAGATGGCTCTTCCGCTACAAGCTAAGCTTTTGCGTGTTCTTCAAGAGCAGGAAATTGATAAAGTCGGGGGCAAGGACCCAATCAAAGTGGATGTTCGAGTAGTAGCAACCACAAATCGTCATATGCTGGAGTGTGTCGAGTCAGGCAAGTTCAGAGAAGACCTCTATTTCAGATTGAATGTTATTCCTCTTTCCTTGCCCGCCTTGCGGGAGCGGAAGGATGATATCCCTCTTCTGGTAGAACATTTCCTGACTAAGCATGCACAGCTTAATGGTCGTGAAAGGCCTAAGATTGTTCAGGATGCTCTAGATGTCTTAACGAACTACAACTGGCGTGGCAACGTCCGAGAGTTAGAAAACGTGGTGGAACGCGCAATGTTGCTTTGCAACGGAAACGAAATCTTGCCACACCATCTCTTGATGCATTCACAAATGGGCAGTCGTACCATTAATGAAGACCTAGCTTCTGCAACAGCTTCGATAACATCAAAAGTCTCTGCACCTGCTGTGGTAGCAACAGAGTCCATCGTTGAGTCAAATGCAAATCCAGTGAATGGGCCTCTTGGGATTGAGGTAGGGATGTCAATGAAGGAAGCAGAGAAGAAGCTTATTTTTGAAACCCTAAAGGAAACTGGTGGTAATCGAACCCATGCCTCACGAATTTTGGGCATCAGCATTCGTACTTTACGAAACAAGCTGAATGAATATCGTGAAGAAGGTGAGGTTTTTGAGTTCGAGGCAGACTAGACATTAGCTGACCATGAGTGCGGTCCTTCTGAGACCGCTCTCTCCCTTCAAGATATCCTTCCGTTGATCCCTTAGAAATCTCTCATCAAGATCTCGCCCTAGTACACTAGAGGCTGTGTAAGCAACAATACTCATTATAAACCAAATTCTTGATGAAGACGAATCTGCATATATTGATCTGTCTAGAACAGACGGCATTACTGGATGCGGTCAAGCAGGAACTGTCATTTCTGGAAAGCCACTTCCACTTAAAATGTGTCGGGACTGTTAAAGAGGCGGAGGAGTTCTTGAATTCGACTCTGCGTGAAGAAACATCTCTGTCCTTGTTGATTTCCAGTGATGCTTTTTCGGAAGCAGATGGTGTAGACCTAATTGTTCGTCTACATGAAAACTCTCACACAACCAATGCGCGAAAAATTCTTGTTTGCGAAAAGCTAGACTCTGAAAAAATCCTTAGAGCTCTGAATCACGGTGGCTTGGACTACTGCCAACTAGCACCCTGGCAGATCGGTGACTTTGCCAAAACCGTGATCAAGATCCTCAGCGAATATGTCGTCCGCTTTGTGGAACATCCCCTGCCATACGCCTTTGTACTGGACGAAGGTATCATTCTGCAACACCTGCGAAACCAGAACCCCACCCATTTAGATTTTAGATGACAAAAGCCTTGATCTGTGTGGCAGTACCTCTGTTAGTGCTCTGGTTACCCATGAATCAAGTTCTTCAAGGAATTGACGTGGTACAAGTACGAATGCTTGCCATCTTCACCCTGGCAGTTCTCTGTTGGATCCTTGAACCTATCCCCATCTTTGCGACTTCTGTTTTACTGATCGGACTAGAATTGTTGTTGATTTCCAACAAAGGGCCTATCTGGTTTAGGGACCCCAGTAGTATTGAGGAGATGGGAAAGTTACTTCCCTACCAAGATATACTTACTACATTCGCTTCTCCCATCATCATGCTTTTTTTGGGAGGCTTCTTTTTGGCGATGGCTGCGACAAAGTATCATCTGGACGTAAATCTCGCTCGGGTATTTCTCCGGCCTTTCGGTGAATCCCCAAAATTTGTCATGCTAGGGATGATGATCATTACAGCGGTTTTTTCGATGTTCATGAGCAACACGGCGACCACAGCTTTGATGATCACGATTGTAACTCCTGTTATCCGACTGTTCCCAAATGATGACTTAGGTAGAACAGCGCTGGTTCTGTGCATTCCATTAGCTGCAAACATCGGAGGAATTGGAACACCAATTGGTTCACCACCTAATGCGGTTGCCATGAAGTATCTGGTAGGTGAGCAAGCTATAAGTTTTGGTGGATGGATGGCTTTCGGGGTGCCCTTTTCAATCTGCTTACTTGCCATTGCTTGGACTTTGTTAGTGGCTCTACTGCCTTCTAGACAAGAACGGATTAAGCTAGTAATTGAGAGTGAGTTTCGCCGTACTCCACGCGCGTGGGTTGTTTATTTTTGTTTTGCCCTGACCATCCTACTCTGGCTTACAGGTTCCTTACATGGGATGAATTCTTATGTGGTTGCGATGATTCCTGTAGCTGTTTTTCTAGTCAGCGGAGTAATCGGGAAGCAAGACCTCAAAAATTTGAGTTGGGATGTTTTATGGCTGATTTCTGGAGGAATCGCCCTGGGGCTTGGTCTAGAGTCAACAGGACTAAGCAAAACTCTCGTCACTAATATTCCTTTCGCTGAATTGTCTCCACTGATGATTGTAGTGATGGCAACAGTGATGGGTCTCGTGATGTCGACTTTCATCTCCAATACAGCAACGGCAAATTTATTACTGCCGATCATGGCAACTCTTGGGGCAACAGTGAGTACCCTTGGCGAAATTGGTGGTTCAAAGTTGCTAGTTCTGCTGGTCACCTTTTCTTGTTCGCTCGCGATGGCGTTACCAGTCAGCACACCTCCAAACGCGATGGCTTATGCAACAGGACTACTCGAAAATCGACAACTTCTGCAAATTGGAGCGTTGATTAGTGGGATTGGTTTGGTGGCCTCCTATCTATTAGCGATGCTGCTTTGGCAAATTGGATTCTTCTAACATTTTTCCTAGTTGTGCTTGTCAGTCTTCTGTAGATGCGGTATTTGAGTTTTTAAAAAAAGATTTGTAATTAAAGTGATAGAGAATTCATCTCATGGCCAAGAATATTACCCCACGAAGTGAAAACTACTCCCAGTGGTTCCTAGATGTTATCAAAGCAGGACAGCTGGCTGATTACGCTCCTGTCAAGGGATGCATGGTCATTCGCCCAAGCGGATTTGCGATCTGGGAAGCGATGCAGGCTCGGCTGGACAGAATCTTCAAAGAAACGGGACATGTAAATGCCTACTTTCCGCTGTTGATTCCGCAAGAATTTCTAAACCGAGAAGCTGAGCACGTTGAGGGATTCAGCCCCGAGTGTGCGGTGGTGACCATTGGGGGAGGTAAAGAACTGGAAGAGCCATTAGTCATTCGTCCGACTTCCGAAACAGTGATTGGCCACATGTATGCGCAGTGGATCAATAGCTACCGAGATCTGCCGGTTTTGATCAACCAGTGGGCTAACGTGATGCGTTGGGAAAAGCGAACCCGACTTTTTTTGAGGACTTCTGAGTTCCTTTGGCAAGAGGGACATACTGCCCATGAAACCTATGAAGAGGCTCAGGAAGAGACACTCAAGATGCTGGAGGTTTATCGAAGCTTTCAGGAGGACGATCTGGCAATCCCTGTAATTCCTGGCCAGAAATCAGAGGCTGAGAAGTTTCCCGGTGCTCTGTCTACTTACACTGTGGAAGCGATGATGCAGGATGGTAAAGCTCTTCAGAGTGCGACTTCCCACAATCTGGGGCAAAATTTTGCCAAGGCTTTTGAAATTCAGTTCTTGGATCGAAACAACCAGCAATCACTAGCATGGACTACTAGCTGGGGAAGTTCCACACGCATGATTGGGGGACTGATCATGACCCACTCTGATGATGACGGTCTTATCCTACCACCTCGTATTGCCCCAGTGGCAGTTGCTCTAGTACCCATTTTTGCAAACGATCAGGAACGGAGTCAGACGCTTAAGTTTGCCGAGAAGATCAAGCAACGTTTAGCAGAACATTTGGATCACTTGAAAATTCAAATTGATGATCGAGACAATCTTCGACCTGGAGATAAGTTCTTCCATTGGATTCAGCAAGGTGTGCCGGTGAGGGTGGAAATTGGTCCAAGAGATGTCAAGCAACAGTCTGCGATGGTGGCACGAAGAGATGTGCGTGATAAAAAATTAGTGCCCTTGGATGAGATTGCAGATCACGTGATGAGGTTGTTGCAGCAAATCCAGAAGGATCTTTATCAGCGAGCTCTTGATTTCCGCGAGGCAAATACCCGAACAGCAAAGAATTACGGAGAATTTAAGGAGATTCTTGAGCAGGAAGGTGGATTTATCAGGGCTCACTGGAATGGTTCGAGAGAAGTCGAGGATCAGATCAAAAATGAGACCAAGGCAACGATTCGATGCATCCCTCTGAACGATCAGCCCGAAGCCGGTAAGTGCATTTTGACTGGGGAACCCTCCAAGCAAGAAGTAATTTTTGCAATTGCCTACTGACAACCGAAGAGAAGCAGTTACAATATTTGGGTGTCATGAAAATCATTCTATCTTCATCCAATTTGAGGTCGTAAATGATTAGTTACTCCCATCCGAAACTGTTTCCATCCTCCCCCATTTCGCTACCTAAGACTTTCTTACTCCTACTCGTCATTGCTGTTGGGGCTGCTGTTTCAGTAGGTTCTGTACAGGCTCAGTCAAAAGATGACCTGCAAGCTTTGATTCGGGCTTCGAAGACCCGAGCTGCCCTAGTACAGAATGTTCAGCAAGCTGTTGTGCACATCAAGGTTGAGAAGGAGATTGCAAGCACTGGTAGAAATACTCCGAATAATCCTCTCGATCTCTACAATGATGAGTTCTTTGAACGTTTCTTTCCGGGTATGCGACCCCCAAGAGGTCGAGGAAATGACCGATTCCGTCAGGAAGGAATGGGATCGGGTTCAATTGTCCGTTCAGATGGCTACATTCTTACCAATCACCATGTTGTTGGAGAAGCGGACAAGATCACTGTTCAATTGTTCGATGGCAGGGAACTTGAGGCCAAGTTAATTGGGACTGATCCCGAGTCTGACATTTCAGTTATCAAAGTTGATGAGGAAGGAATGCCCACACTGGTGATGGGAGACTCAAAAGAAATTTTGGTAGGAGAGTCCGTCATAGCTGTAGGAAATCCATTTGGCCTCACACAGACCGTGACTTTTGGAATTGTCAGTGCCAAGGGTCGCACCGGAATCGGAATTACCGAATACGAAGATTTCATTCAAACAGATGCTGCGATCAATCCCGGAAATAGTGGTGGTCCCTTGATTAACTTGGAGGGCAAAATTGTCGGAGTGAATACAGCGATCTTTACCAGAAGCGGGGGCTATCAAGGGATTGGCTTTGCGGTTCCGATTAACATGGCTCGCCGAATTATGAATGACCTGATTGATGAGGGTCGAGTTTCCAGGGGATGGTTAGGTGTTGGGATTCAAGATGTTACTCCTGAGCTAGCGAAAGCCTTCCGACTGAAGGATAACAAAGGGACACTGATCACGGGGGTTATGCCCGGGACACCTGCCGAAAAAGCAGGTCTTCAAAAGGGAGACGTGGTTCTGAAACTCAACGGTGAAGTTGTTGAGAACAGCAATAACCTCAGAAATGAGATCGCAGACGCCCGAGCAGATGCAACCGTTGAGTTGGAGTTGGTTCGTGATGGTACCCAAATGCGAATGATGGTGACTTTGGATGAGCGACCGAAGCAGCCATCAAGAATGGCAATTCCCCAGGAACCCCCTACACCAACTCCACAACTTGGTTTCTCAGTTCAAGAATTGACCCCAGAGATGGCAGAGCGCTTAGGCTACACGCAGGTAAAAGGCGGTGTTGTCATCACGGAAGTAGAACCAAATTCTTCAGCCTCTGAAGCAGGGCTGAGGGCTGGAATGCTGGTTGTTGAAATGGACCGTCAGAATATAGACAATTTAGCTGATTTTCGCCGTGTGGGCAGTGAACTTTCCCTGCAAGATGGAATCTTGCTGTTGGTGAGAACTCAACAAGGTTCTCAATACATCTTTTTGCAGGGGGACTGACCACATTCTTCAACTTATAACCTGCCTTGGTCTGTGAGGGATCAGGCAGGTCTTTCTGCGAGCAAGAACTTTGATGGATCATCACAGCAATTATCTGCTTGTCTCAAATGTGAGTGACGCCTCATTTGCAATCGGCGTCGCCCATGCCCGCTCTCAAAAAATAGATATCTCTGATATTGTTGGCCTGAAAACCTTCGTCAACAGCGAGTTTTGTCCTCGTTTTCTGCTGGATGATCCGACCGAGGAGAACCTTGGTTTTGGTCTTCAAGGCAAGTCTGTATATATCCTATCCACCAGTTCCGCACACTACACTCGCAATGAGTTGGCGATGCGCAATTGCCTACTTGCTTCAGCTGCCAAAGAAAATGGAGCTGAGTTTGTTGCCTTGGTCGAACCAGATCTCTTTTATTCTGCCCAAGACCGCGGGCCGAGAACTCGTAACCATCCACAAGCTTTAGATTTTACTTCTAAGGTGAAATTTGTTGGGCAACCTTGCTCTGCAGAACTTTACGCACGGATGCTGAAAGCAGCCGGGGTGGATCTAGTGATGACGGTTCACAACCACAAGCCAGAGGTAGTGAAAGAGATTTATCAAAATGTTTTTGCAAGCGAGCCATCAACCGGAAAACCACGTTATATCAATTTGGATATCGCTCATATTGTCGCAAATTACGTGTTGCGATCCGGATTGGTTCGGCTGTGGAATTACGGTGAACACGTCGGCTTTGTTGCCCCCGACGATGGGGCTGTTGATTTCGTAAGGAAAGTTCAGGAATTTTCTGGATTGCGAAATTCTGTGCTTGTCACGATGAAGAAGACACGCCATGGTCAGAGAGATGTTGAGATTGACGCATCTGATGATGTGAGCCTTCTCAAAAATCGGGATGTCTTCATTCTAGATGATATGGTTCGTACTGGTGGAACCATTGCGGCTAGCGTGAAAATGTTGGCTGAAAATCCTGCATGTGCTCCAGAGAAAATCTTCTTCTACAGCACCCACACCTACATTTGTCCAGAGGCAAGAGAAAATCTCAATTCTCCCTACCTGACACAATTCATCACAACCAACACTATCCCAAATGTTCTCAACCGAGATGACCAAGGTCGATTGCGTAAAAAGACTGTTGTACTGAAATTGGAACCCTGGATCGGTCATGCTGTTCAACATTGTCTGGAATACGGTGAAAACCCGGATGAAATTTATGATGCCTCCAGTGTTGGACACGCGGATGGATTTTACGCAGTAGACATTTCTTCCAAGAACCCAATTTCTGACCGCTCTCAACTTGGTCAATATGAGATGATGATTTGACATCATGGAAAACGAAAACGTCCTAATTCTTGGCCTGGGTGGGGTTGGTATGCACCTCACCAAGAGGTTGAGCAATGAAGGCCATGCCGTCACAGTGATTGAAACAGATCCCCATCTGATCCGTCAAGCCAGTGAACAACTGGATGTTCGGATTGTTTCGGGCAACTCTATGCAGCTGCAACTTTGGGAGCATGCTCGGGCAAAGCAAATGGACTTGATGCTGGCTGTCACAAATGACGACGCCACAAACATGATGGCTGGTCTGATTGCTGATAAGTTTGGAATCAGAAGGAAGATTGCTCGAGTACGTTCACTGGATTTTGAAAAGGGAAGTGTACTGCCTGCAGAAGAACTCAAGATAGATCTGATGGTGCACCCAGAAGAACTGGTCGCGAAGGAAATCGAGCGGTTGGTACTGAGGGCTTCGGGAAATGACATGATTGATGTTTGTGAGGGACGAATGAAAGTGCTTGGTCTGCGTGTGACTGAGCAGACTCCCATCGCCTGGAAAACTCCCAGGGAACTAGCGGCTGTTTATCCCTTCCCATTTCGCTTGGTTGCGATCGCTAGGGGCATTACTACGATGATTCCTGGAGCCAGCGATGTCGTGAGGCCTTTTGACCAGGTCTTCTTATTTGCTCTTGAACAAGACATACCCCACATCATGCGTGAGATGGGAGTGCAGCAGCGGACTCTTCAAAAAGTGATGATTCTAGGAGGTGGGCGAATTGGTCGTCGTGTCGCCCAGTTGCTAGAAGGTTCAATGAGTGTGGTGCTGGTTGAAAAAGATATTCATACTGCAGAAGAATTGGCAGGAATGCTGAGGAACACTCAGGTGATTCACGGAGATGGTACAGATGCCAATACATTGATCACCGCCAATCTTGATGAAATGGATACTTTCATTGCGACAACCGGCGAGAATGAGACCAACATCATCAGTTGTCTTCTGGCCAAGCACCTGATGAATAAGCAGAATCGTGATCCTAACGGAAGTGTGGGGAAAACAATTGCGCTAGTCAATAAGGAGGATTACCTCGTGCTGGCCTCTACAATAGGTTTGGACATCGCACTGAATACCAAAATTTCTGCAGCTAACGAGATCTTAAAATTTATACGCCGGAGCGAATTGTTGTCAGTGGCACATTTGCATGGAGTAGATGCTGAAGTCGTAGAGTTGCTCGCCCCATCCGGATCATTGATCACAAAAAAACCTCTTCGAAAATTAGCGAATTACATGCAGGATCATAGAATCCTAGTTGGAGGTGTTGAATCACGAGGAGAATGGCGAGTGGCCGTTGGTGATACCCACATTCAACCCGGAGATCGAGTGATTGCCGTATGTCCCTCGCTGAATTTGAACGATGTCCGTAGACTGTTCCAATGAAAGAACTGGCGGTCGCTTTCGCGTTGTCAGCTTCAAGTTTAGCAGCTTGTACCGGTTCAGATTCGTATTATGTCTATCCTTCCGATTATTCAATTGAGCTAGAATACGTTTGTTTGCATGTGATGCAACGGGGTACTCGTCGGTTCATGGTCAATGATCAACATGCGGTAATCCCTTTGCAGGCTAAGGGAGGTGGCGTCTTACCGGAAGTGCAGACAGATCTGGCACCAGGAGGATATTTCTGTGGAGCCTTTGATGATAGGCAAGTACCCTGCTCGAAAGGGAAAACCAGCAACTTAGATGGGACGACCTGTGCCTTTTCTCGATAATTTTGTAATGTAGTCAAATTTCGAGTTGGCTCACTATCATTTTGACTTCACAAATGAAAGGGTTTAGAACTTTTCACGGTTTTTGCACAGGTAAATGAACACTTTGAGCTTTATGGAAGAAGACTGAGTGAGTCGTAGCTGTTACACAGCTTGTCACCTTATCTACACTACCGGTCCCCCCGGAGAGGAGCATGGATGCCTTCTAAGAGCAAAAGCACTAATCTGGTTGTTGGTTTAGATATCGGCACTACCAAGATTTGCGCAATTGCTGTCGATGCCAATAGTAAAGAACAATTGCATGTTGTCGGTGTAGGAACTGCCAAATCAGAAGGTTTGCGCAAGGGCGTCGTCGTTAACATTGAAAAGACTGTCAATTCAATCAAGAAAGCCATTGAAGAATGCGAATTGATGTGTGGTCAGCAGATCAATTCTGTATATGCTGGCATTGCTGGGCATCATATCAAGGGGCAAAATAGCCGGGGAATGGTAACAGTACACAATCGTACTGTCTCTGAAGAAGATATTCGAAGAGTGATTGACGCTGCGCAAGTCTTGATTCCGAACGATCGTGAGGTGCTCCATATTTTGCCGCAAGAGTTCATTGTTGACGAACAAGATGGGGTACAAAATCCCCTTGAAATGGCAGCAGCTCTCCTGGAAGTAAAAGTCCATATTGTCACGGGATCGGTTACTTCAGCTCAAAATATTGTAAAGTGCTGTAATCAAGCTGGCTTGGAAGTTGATGATATTGTGTTAGAACCGTTGGCTTCTAGTCAGGCTGTACTGAGTCCAGATGAGCAGGAAGTTGGGGTCGTCTTGGTAGACATAGGGGGTGGTACAACCGATATCACAATCTATTCGGAAGGCAGCATAGTCCATACGGCTGTACTGGCCTTGGGAGGAAACCATCTAACTCATGATATCGCAATAGGCTTGAGTACGCCTCTAGCGGAAGCAGAAGAGATCAAACATGAGCATGGAGTTGCGATGGTTGATCTCGTAGGGCGTGAAGAAACAATCCATGTCCCTAGTGTCGGAGGACGAAACAACCGTAGCGTTCAGAAGCAGGTCTTGGCTGAAATCATTGAAGCCCGTTTCCGCGAGATCTTCGAATTCATCGCCCAAGAGATTGAGAAATCAGAATATCGCAGTGTGATGGCATCTGGTGTCGTGATCACAGGTGGAACCTGCATCATGCCCGGAGCAGATGGCCTGGCTTCACAAGTCTTAAATCTTCCAGTAAGGGTAGGCTTCCCCGAGAATGTTGCAGGTCTACAGGAGTTAATCTACTCTCCAAAATACGCTACCAGTGTTGGCTTGGTGCGCTATGGAATCAATAGTAATCAAGGCAAACTGAACTTCAGTGGTGACGACACCAATATGTTCCACAAAGTCGCCCGAAGAATGAAGGAATGGTTGCATGAATTTTTCTAAACACTTATTACCTCACCTATCTAGGGTGAATGAAAAGATCAGAAGGAGCATACGGTGCTTGATTTAGGATTTGCTAACATCCAACCGGTGCAAAGTGACACTCCAAACATCAAGGTCATTGGGATTGGTGGCGGGGGTGGCAATGCCATCAATCGAATGGTTGATGCAGGCGTAAGCGGGGTTGAATTCATTGCTGCAAATACTGACCTGCAGGATCTCAACAAGTCTAAAGCCACCTACAAACTTCAGCTTGGGCGCTCTAGTACGAGAGGCCTTGGTGCAGGTGCGAAACCAGAAGTGGGTCGTGCAGCTGCAATGGAAAGTGAAGCTCAAATCCGGGAGAGCATTGATGGGGCTGATATGGTCTTCATCACAGCAGGTATGGGGGGTGGAACTGGGACTGGTGGAGCCCCGGTCATCTCAAGGATAGCCCGGGAATCACGCGCGCTGACAGTTGGTGTCGTTACTCTTCCATTCAATTTTGAAGCGAGCAAACGTCGTCGTTTAGCAGAAGAAGGCATTGAAGAACTCCAAAAGCACGTTGATACGCTGATTATTATTCCCAATAACAATCTGTTGGGAATTATTGATCAACGAACCTCCTTGATGGAAGCGTTCAGTTTTGCTGATGATGTCCTACGGCAAGGAATTCAGGGAATTTCAGATCTGATTACGTTAGATGGCATCGTCAATTTGGACTTTGCCGATGTCCGTACAGTCATGGAAAATAAGGGCAAAGCGGTGATGGGTACAGGCCGAGCCTCTGGTGACAAGCGTGCTAGAAGAGCCGCAGAAAGAGCCATCCATAGTCCACTTCTCAGTGATTGTAATATCAGAGGAGCTCGAGGTATTCTGATGAATGTTGTTGGCAGCGAGTCTATGACACTTCATGAGGTTCATGAGGCTTCATCGTTTATTGAAGAACAAGGTCATGAAGATGCCGTCATCATTTGGGGTGCTTCAATTAATCCAAGTTTGGGTGATGAGATCCTGATTACGGTAATTGCAACAGGATTTGATAATCAACCATCTGTTTCGACGAAGAGTCCCGCTCAAGAAATTACCGAAGAGGTTGCAGAGACGCCAATAGCCGAAGAGCAAATACTGGATACGAAAGAGGAAGAAGTTGAGCCAGAGAGAATGGTCAGCGTTGAGCCATCAGAGCCTAAAGTCGCTTCAGTGATTGGAAAAGAGGAAGAAGTAGAGGTAGACGAAGTAAATGAAGCAAACACTCCAGGGATTGTTTTCGCTCTAGAACCAGAAGAGATTGAAGAAGAGGAATCATCATTTGCGCCATTGGAAGAGCCTAGAATCACTCTAGTAGCTGAAACCGAACAGGAGGAGCCTCACCCTGAAATGGATGAAATTCAACCAGAACCAATTCCTACTCAAAGTCTAGATGCGGCAGAGGAAGAAATTCCAGAGATTGCAGATAATGAATCGGAAGAACCTGCCTTTTATTCTCTAGGAGGAAGTGAGGTTGGCGATGAAGAGGTTGAACCTGTGATGTATGTTGCTGCACCAACAAATCATTTTCTAGAGGAAAGGGTTCCGCTAGAGGAACCAGAGGAAGCTGTGGGCCAAGTTGAAGTAATTCCCAGAATCCAAAAAACAAACACTCCACCTGATAGAACGGAAGACTCTGTTATGGTAGAAACGGTGGAAACAGTAATTGCAGTAGCAAGTGCTTCAGGTGCAAGGATAAGGCGACAAGAAGGGGTAGAAATTGAGACAGCCCCGAGGGAAATTTTTAACTCATCAGCGGCTAAGAAGTTGACGGATGCTCATCAGCGGCGGTCTCAGGAACTCAGAGAGATGCCAAGAACTACTGAAAGCATTGCAAATAAAGTTGATGTGACGGAGAAGACTACGATCTCGACTGCTAATCCAACGCTAACTGCGCAACCGACTATTCGGGGGTTTCAGAACCGCAGGGACTTTCACAAAAATTTAGACATTCCAACTTTCATTCGTAAAAAACTCTCACCGCCCAGTAACTGATCCAAAGAAATTGATGACCAAAGAAATCTTTTGCAGTTTTCTTTGAACAAGGTGATGCTCCTTCCCTCGGTGCACCCCTGAAAGTCAATTTTCCTCAGCGTTTCAATCCTGCAATGAGACATTTATATCTACCAAGTGTTTTGAGTCTTGGGCTGCTTGGTAGCCTGATAGCTTGGCTAGTGGCGCAATTTGTTTCAATTCTTGCTGAGAGTTTTCTTAGTTTGCCGGAAACGACACTTCCATTATTACATCACATCTTGGAAGGAGGGTTACTTGGAGCATGCTTGGGGATGGCACTCCAAATCCGTGAAATATACTTTCAAGGAAGTGAAATTGAATCCTTGGTCAAACAAGGGGTAAACGGTTTGTTTGATGGTTTTTTACTAGGCTTAGGTGTGACTCTACTCTCTATGACATTTTCTGAAAGATTTCCGCAGTACCAATTTGGAGGACTGCTCTATGCAGTTTTATTGGGAGGTGGCATCGGAATTTTAACTTCGAGAGGATGTAACGCTTGGAAGATCCGCCTCCAACTTGGGCTCTTAGCGGCTATCGGTGGCGGAGGATCTCTCTACATTTTATCAACATTGCAGTCGGTTTTTCTGATTCAAGGATTTGCTAGTTGGATTCCGCTGTTGTCAATAGGTTTTGGTATTTCCCTGCTATTGGGACTGCCAGAAGCAATGTTCAATCGTTCCCGATTACTTCTACTAACCGGGGAGCGTGAAGGACATGTTTACTGGCCCCATCCGTTTTATAGTTCACTAGGGTATAGCCTTCAAAACAATCTGATCCTACATCCTTTTCGAGAAGTACGTGGGGAACAAGCTTGTATCGAGCGAGATCGGGGTCAAATTTTGTTAAAGAATTATGGTGATTCCCAGGAAGTACTTTTGAATTACAGGCCTGTTGTGCAGCAAGAACTCCAATCAGGAGACCTGATCAAGATTGGCACAGTACTGCTGTATTTTACCAAATAGCAATGCCTGATTCAATTCGTAACTGGCAACTACTCCTCATGGGAATGTCGCTAGTGATGTGGCTGGTGCCAACGTATGTCAATGCGGATGAGCATTCCCCAAGTGTACAATTTGTTTTGCACGAACCCACCTCGTCTTCTGTTGATCGCCTCAAAATTGTGCCCCCGCTGGAACCAATCGATCCCTTACAATTTGGAATCCTGCTCGGTTTAATGCTGACACTAGCGGGTTGCCTATTCTGGTTTTGGCGATCGCGTAGCCAATCTGTTCGCAAAACCGAAGTGGAACTTGGTTTTGAAATCATTACCCCCGGAGAGAATAATCGATTTCTGCCCTTGGAGCTAAAGAACTACACCTTGGATTATCTGAACGATATAGAAACAAAAAATAAGCTCAGATTGTCAGCAAATTTAGAGAAGGTTGCACTGACTCCAAAGCAGAATTCTTTTTACTTAGAAGACCGGAATAGTAAGAACGCCTTGCTGGTGAATCGTCGCCGCATGAACAGAGTTTTACTGCAAAACGAGGATGTTCTAGATATTGGTGAGTTAACTCTGCTTTTCAGAAATCGATTACCTGCCTTTGTGCTTCCCTCTGCTGAAGAAGGGAACCCCCTGCTCTATCCACGGAGATCGTTAACTCCGAAAGGCCCCTTACCTTCTTCAACGGCCTCTTTGCGCTTTCTTGGTAACCGTCAGGATTTTCCATTAGTACGAAACATCATGATACTCGGTAGATCTGAGACTTGCGATATGGTTTTGGAGGATTCTAGTGTTCACCTCAGACACACGCGGATCTTTCGGTCGGGGACAGTTTACAAGCTCCAAAACCTAAGCACGGAGGGGACTTATCTTAATTCAAGACGGGTGGAGCAGAAAGAAATTCATGATGGGGATGAAATCGCTGTGGGACGCTATGTGTTCATTTTTCAAAGTAGAAAGAAACGATGAATAAGCAGTCGCGGTTGCTCTTTGTATGCATGGGCAATATTTGTCGTTCCCCGACAGCTGAGGGAATCATGCTCCACCTGATCAGCGAAGACGGGCTAGAAAATTTGATTGAGTGTGATTCTGCCGGGACGCACGGATATCATGTTGGAGAGCCAGCTGATTCGAGAATGCGGAAGCATGCTCAGATACGAGGATATGATTTACCCAGCCGTTCCCGTAAACTTCATCCAGAGAGTGATTTTCCTTACTTTGACTGGATTTTGGTTATGGATGATCGTAACTACGAAGATGTACTGGGTTTGGACTCTTCTCGAGAATATGCATATAAAATCAGGAGGATGACTGATTTCTGCCAAACCATGAAGGTAAATGAAGTCCCAGACCCCTACTATGGTAGTGATGCAGGTTTTGAACTAGTGATTGATATTTTGGAAGATGCCTGTGCGGGATTGATGGAGACATTGAAAGCTCAATGACTGTAAAGCTCCGTGAAAGTCTACAAGCGGTTTTGGACCGACCCATTCTCGAGTTGTTGCCAGTTTCTGGTGGCTGTATAAGTGAGGCATGACAAGTCAGAACAACGGAGGAAATCGTATTCGTTAAGTTGTCAAGGCGCTTATTGCCAGGAATGCTTTCAGCAGAGGCAGGGGCTCCATGAGCTAGCAAAGTCAGGGGCGATCCGCGTTCCTGAAGTCATCAGGCTGACTGAAGATTTTCTTGTTCTGGAATTCATACCCACCGCCATTAATCCCCCTACAGATTTTTGGCCAAAGCTGGGTCAGCAATTGGCTAATTTACATGCCTATTCCCAGAAAATTCCTGGATTCCATCAAGATAATTTTATCGGCCGGAGTCCACAGAAAAATCACTGCAATGGGAACTGGAAAGAGTTTTTCTGGCAAAGAAGGCTATTACCCCAATGGGAACTGGTAGTAAAGCGTGGAATCCCCAACACAACAAAACCACTTTGGCACAAGTTAGAGATTCTCTGGCCAGCACCTTTGAAAGGATCATCAACACAAGCTTCTTTACCACACGGAGATCTGTGGAGCGGAAATGTATTGGTCAGCAACAGTGGTGAGCCAGTTGTGATTGATCCAGCTGTTTACTATGGTGATGCAGAAGCAGATTTGTCGTTGACTAATATTTTCGGAGGATTCCCCACACCGTTTTATCATGCTTATCACGAAATACGGCCAAAAAGCGAAGGCTTAGCTAGAAGACAAAAAGTCTATCAACTCTATCACCTACTTAATCACTTCAATCTCTTCGGTAACAGTTATACGCAGTCAGTCGAATCCTGCCTTGGAGAGATCACCCGTGAATGATTCTTGGAGTCACAGTAACTGAGTACACTCAATGGAAGTAGAACTCCTAAAAGCACTTTTACAAGCTGTTCGGGAAAACAACTCAGAGCTGAAAGCTATTCGCCGTTTGCTAGAAGCTCAAAATCGAGAAGGTTTGGTGATGCCGGAAAGTCCAAATCCACCAAATTCACAAGAAACGGAATCATGGAACAATGAGGTGGACCGCTTGTTTCGTGGGGAGTTGGGTTAGTTGATAGGAGTTTTCAGGGCTTTAGAATAGATGTTTTCGTATTGGGTAGCTGTGTTTTCCCAGGAAAATCTTTGACGCATTCCCAAATTCATTCTGCTTTGGAATGAAGAAGGGTCATTGGTAAAACAATCAATCCCTCTCTTTATTGCAGCAAGAGTATGTTCTGCGGTGGGTTCTGTAAATACGAACCCAGTTCCGTCCTCACCGGATGTGTTCTCCTCCCAAACTGTATCTTGTAGGCCGCCCACGGCTCTAACGATCGGCAGCGTGCCGTAGCGAAGACTATACATCTGATTGAGTCCGCAGGGTTCATAAAGCGAAGGCATCAGGAAAAAGTCACTTCCAGCTTCAATGCGATGGGCGAAGGGCTCACTATAACCATTGTGAAACTGTAATTTCTCTGGATTCATCTCACTCAATCTAGCAATTTCCTCCACAATCCACCGCTCTCCACTACCAAGAATCGCAAACTGAACTTTCTCACTCAGAACTTTGGCAATCGCCGGTAAAGAGAAATCAAATCCCTTTTGTCCTGTCAGCCTACTAACAATTCCAATCAAAGGAACTTTGGGAGCTTCTGGTAATCCCATCTCAGCTTGCAATGCCGTTTTACATTCAATTTTTCCTGATAAATTCCCTAGATCATAGTTGGTAGTTAGATAGGGATCAGTTGTAGGATTCCATACCTCGTACTCACAGCCATTTAAAATTCCGCTGAAAACATCTTTGCGTGCCTCGTAAGACTCATGTAGACCATGTCCGCCCAGTGGAGTTTTTAGTTCTTCAGCATAACCAACACTCACTGCATTCAATTGATCCGCAGTCCTCAGCCCACCTTTCAACAAATTGATTTGCCCATGATCTTCAAACCCTGCTGGATGAAACCAATGATCCCCGATCTCCAGAAAGGATCTTGCAGAGGCAGAACAATGCCCCTGATAGCCGCCATTGTGAATAGTCAGCAGAGAGCGCGTCTTAGCAAATTCATGATAGTTACCACGATACTGATACAAATAAAGGCAGGCTAACGCCCCTTGCCAGTCGTTAGCATGGATGATGTCCGGAATGAAGTTTTCAGCCAGACAGAGTTGAAGAGCAGCTTTGCAAAAGAAGCCAAAGCGTTCTCCGTTATCCGGATGGGGGTTGCCGGCCATATCTTCGTAGGGATGACTACGTAAGAAAAAATCATTGTATTCAACAAGGTAAACGGGCAACTGCTCTAGCTCTGTCTGTTGAACTGCGCAGAAAAGCTCAGAGTTCCCCATTGGAACCACCAGTGAGGAGACTGCAGTGGAGTAGTTTTTGGTTCTTGCAATGGAGAGATAATTAGGAAGAACGAGTCTTACGTCGTGGCCTTTCTGACGAAGTGCCAGGGGGAGAGCTCGGGCAACATCAGCCAAGCCACCAGTTTTGATGAGTCCGGTAGCTTCAGAGGACAAAAAAAGGATTTTCATACTTAGTTGATTGTAGAACCTTTAGGAATTACTACAATCCCAGAGTCTGTTACATGGTAGCGTTCGCGATCAGCTTCCAAATCATAGCCAATTACAGTATCAGGGCCAATCTTGACCTGCTTGTCGATGATAGCCCGCTTAATTCGACAATTTCTGGCAATCTCAACGTCATTCATGATGACTGATTCACTAATGTGGGAGTAACTATGGACTCTGACGTTGTATCCCAAAACACTATTGATCACTAAGGCGCCACTGATGATGGATCCCGCAGAAATAATCGCATTGATCGCATGGCCCGTACGCAGATCGCTGAAGTGCACAAATTTTGCGGGGGGCAACGGAGGAGTGTGACTTCGAACTGGCCACTTCTGGTTGTAGAGGTCGAATTCTGGTTTGATACCGACCAGATCCATGTTTGATTCCCAATAAGCGTCCAAGGTTCCTACGTCACGCCAGTAGCCCACCTCTTCTTCTACAGCCCCAGGAACTCGATTTTGAGAAAAGTCATACACGAAGACTTGGCCTCGTGGAAACATTCGTGGAATGATATTTTTTCCAAAATCGTGATCAGAGTCAGCGAACTGAGCATCCAAGATGAGTTCATTAACCAAGGCATTTCGTTCAAACACGTAATTGCCCATCGAGGCTAGTACATGGTGAGGATCATTTGGCATCGGCTTTGGAGGGATGATAGGCTTTTCCACAAAGCCTATCATCCGCCATTCATCATCAACCTCAATGATCCCAAAATGTTTTGCTTCGTGAAGCGGCACGGGAATAGCTGCCACAGTTAATTCAGCATGACGCTTGGTGTGGAAGCGTAACATCTGGCTGATTTCCATTTTATAGATGTGATCTCCTCCAAAGACACAGACTAGATCGGGATCACTGTCATAAATCAGATTTAGGTTCTGGTAGATTGCATCGGCTGTTCCTTCGTACCACTTCTTACCAGTTTGCATCTGGGCGGGAATCGGATCAATGAAGAAATTCGGAATACCAGAAATCCTCCAGCCTTGCCGCAGATGTTCCATCAACGAGTGAGATTTGAACTGCGTTAGTACAAAAACCTGCATCAGTCCAGAATTGATGAAGTTGCTTAGTACAAAATCAATGATTCTATAGTTTCCGCCAAAAGGTACGGAGGGCTTTGCGCGCACAGCTGTCAAAGGATGTAATCGAGTTCCCTCTCCGCCAGCTAGGATCATGGACAGGACATTGGTACTCATGGTGTAATCTCAAAAAAGTCTGTTTTTGAAAGACTATTTAGTAAGCCTGATAATTATTAAAAGTAAGTTTAACAAACCAGTATAGTATTGGAGGACACGAAATTTCTAATAATTTTGCGTAATCGTTCATAAACTGGTAGGCATGGGCTGTCAAAACTTTTAAAGGATCACCAAAGGAAAGAAATGAATGAGCAGTTTGTTGTCCCAAGTCTGGGCAATTGTCGTATCCAATCACCTTTACCACTCAGTACAAGCTCTAAGGAGGACAACTTTCGATTTGTTGAAGACTCACAGAGGATTTTATATCAAGCTACTTTTAATAATCTTGATCAACATGAATTATTTGGAGGAGAGTCTCCCGTAAGCTTTGAAGCTGCCGGTCCAAGAGCGATGACGTTTTTTGATGCTTCAAAGGTCCGAGTGGCCATTGTAACTTGTGGAGGGCTCTGCCCTGGAATCAACAATGTGATCAGAGCTCTGGTGATGCAGATGTATCACAACTATGGTGTGCGTAAGATCTATGGCTTCCGCTATGGTTTTCAGGGATTTATTCCAAAATATCGACATGACATTATGGAATTGACGCCGGACTCCGTTGTGAACATCCATCACCAGGGAGGCAGTATACTCTCCAGCTCAAGAGGGCCTCAAGATATTGGAGAAATTGTAGACTGCCTAGATCGACACACAATTAAAATCCTGTTTTGTATTGGTGGGGATGGAACTTTACGAGGCACACATGCCATTGCCCAGGAAGTAAAAGCTAGAGATCTCAAGATTGCTGTAATTGGCGTGCCAAAGACGATCGACAATGACATTTCTTACTGCTCAAAAACCTTCGGATTTGAAACTGCTTTTTCTAAGGCAGTAGAAGCAGTGCAATCAGCACATGTCGAAGCTTATGGGGCTCACTACGGAGTCGTTGTGATCAAGTTGATGGGTCGTGATTCTGGGTTTATTGCAGCAAATACCTCTTTGGCCTGTCCTGATGTGAATTTTGTCCTAATCCCAGAAGTTCGCTTTGACCTGCATGGCCCAGAAGGAATGATGGCGGCCATGGAAAATAGTTTTGATGAGAAACAGAAGAGAGGACAGCATCCGCATTCTGTGATCGTCGTTGCAGAGGGTGCCGGTCAATACTTGATGTCGAACAGAATAGAAAAGAGAGATCCCTCGGGCAACATTCGTTATAGTGATATCGGGTTATTCCTAAAAGAGAGTATTCAGAAGCATTTTGAAGGGAAGATGCCTGTTAGCGTTCGACTGATCGAACCAAGCTATTTAATTCGATCCTTGCCCGCTAATCCCCATGATGCGATTTTCTGTTATCACCTTGCTGATCACGCTGTTCACGCAGGAATGGCTGGTCGTACAGACGTTATGATAGGTTACTGGAACAGTCATTTCACCCATGTTCCGCTGGAAGCTGTGGTGCAGCAGAAAAAACGAATTGATCCTAATGGAGATTTCTGGAGACAGGTTCTGTTTTCAACAGGACAGCCAAATCGGATGTATAATGAGGTCCCTGAAGAATCAGACGCAAAATCGCTGAATTAAAGCCTGCTTAAAATCCTCTAATTTTGCCATTGGCAGATCATTGATCCCAGCAGCGGCTGGTCTGCCACCTCCTTCAAACTGAAGACAGATATCATCAGCCCCAACAGGGTTTTTTTGGGGGGAACGAACACTGACTAGCTGAGTCCTTTCAGGTTTTTCCACCATCACAACCTGGGCTTGTTCAGGATGGTTTCTTGCTTTCAAATTGCTGAATGCTCCGACAATTCGATGACTCCAAGCTGCATCAGGCAACTGATAGATGCGTAGGTTTGAGTTTTCAAAAATGGTTGGTGCTTCTGCAGCGCGTCCTAAGTCTTCTGCATATCCATCTCTTAGAGCCAAGAATTCCGGGGCCTCTCCATAGAAATCCAGTGGACTCTGGTATCCTTGCATTTTCCAAAACAGCTCTTCGGGAGAAAACCAGAGATCCTCTACTTTCCGACCATAGCCGTTGTAGTTCAGCAGTTCGCCTAACTCTTGAAGTTTTCCAACTTGGGATGAACTTAGATTA
>JACLAD010014641.1_pt1 | contig 39927 bp, 35 predicted proteins | sample 8027901 | NCBI WGS metagenome assembly JACLAD01 (sample SAMN15725071, study PRJNA655200) | protist metagenome | isolation source: fluorescence activated cell sorting (FACS) single amplified genomes of... | place: Spain: Blaines Bay Microbial Observatory, Mediterranean Sea | collected 2016-07-05 | reverse complement strand
TTTAGATATTACAGCTACAGAGACTACTCCAGAAATAAAATTTGATTTTAGTAACCACCACTTTTTATTTGGTGGAGAATCCTACCCTGAGCACTCTGATGAGTTTTATCGACCAATTTTAGAATCAATCCAACAATATTCACAAAATGATTCTAATGAACCTGCAACATTCGTTTTCAAACTAACTTATTTTAATAGTTCAAGTGCTCGAGTGCTGATGAAGCTTTTCGAGCTTATTAATGAAATGGGAGAAAACAGAGAGATCAATGTTGAATGGCACTACCACGAGGAAGATGACACTATGGAAGAATTTGGGGAAGATTTTTCAGATGATATTGAGAATGCTAACTTTAAGTTAATGAGTTACTCTGATGACTGATTTACTTTCTCATGAAGAATCGATTATTGAGCAGGGTAAACAACGAGTTGATTCAGAAGAAGAAATTGAGGCGCGTCACTATGCAGAATTACTCAAGGCCTATATCAAGCTCAATAAGGAGCAAAATCGGCTCATTCGTTTGAGTGATAAAAGTCAAAAAAAACTCAGTGTTGCCAATGCTAAATTAGCCAATTTTTCTACGAAACTTTCAAAATACTTCTCCCCGGAGGTTTACAACTCTCTGTTTACCGGTGAACTTGATGTGAAAGTTCAGACTCAAAGGAAACTCCTGACAATTTTCTTTTCTGATCTCGAAGGCTTTACTGAACTGACAGAAAGATTGGAACCCGAAGTACTCACAGAGTTGCTTACCCACTATCTCACTGAAATGTCTAAAATTGCGTTGCGGTGGGGAGGAACAATCGACAAGTATATTGGCGACGCAATCATGATTTTCTTTGGTGACCCAGCCAGTAAGGGGGAAAAAGCTGATGCTGTCAATTGTGTCAGGATGGCAATGGAGATGGTCGACCAATTGGCTGAAATTCGTGCAATCTGGAAAGACAAAGGCCTTGCTCTCCCACTCAATGCGAGAATGGGGATCCACACCGGGATCTGTACCGTTGGGAATTTTGGTTCCGAAGATAGGTTAGATTATACTGTGATTGGTAACGGGGTAAACCTCGCTTCTAGGCTGGAAAGCAACGCAAAGCCAAACTCGATCCTTATCTCCGAAGACACCTATCTGCATGTTCGAAGTGAGATCAACTGTTCAAAGAATAACACGATCAAGGTCAAAGGTGTCTCGTACCCTGTGCAGACTTATAAAGTCGAAGGACTTATGATGGAACAAGCTGATCAGCTTGGTTTGACTGAACATCAGATTCCAGGACTTTCGTTAATTCTAGATCAAAGCAAAATTGAAAATCGAGTTCTTGTCAGGAAGAAAATCAAAGAAGTACTAGATCTACTTGAATAGTTTTTTCCCCAATCGCTCTCCTACCGCCCCACTCTCCGTAGCCACCCCATGCAAATTTTTAGAAAAATCAGTGTATGTGCTCTGGTTATTGCCTTGATCTACTCATTGTTGGGATGCTCCCAACTGGGGGAAAATCCGAGTGGAGCCCACTTGGAAGAACTCCGGAAGTCTCCGAACTATTCCACTGAGAACAAGAGGTTCAAAAATCGTAGAGAAAATATTTTTGAAGAAATGCGGAAGAGAGATAGCTTCTGGAAGAATCCCATGAAGCGATTTTCCAATAATATGCTTTTTAACCCCAATCAAACCGTTCCTGAGATAGTACTGCCCGAAATACGGCCTCCTGATCTCAAGGAGTTTTTGAAGCCGACTGAGAGCATTAAATTTGTTTGGTTTGGTCACTCAACCCTTCTGATAAATATTCAGAACACTATCATCTTAGTAGATCCCGTCTTCTCAACTTCAGCTTCGCCAGTCAATTTCATCGTACCTAGATTTCAACCACCTGTTCTTGAACTCAATGAGTTACCAAAAATCGATGTCGTTTTGATCTCCCATGACCATTATGACCATCTTGATATGAATACTGTTCAGTACTTGAGTAACAAAGTTTCAAAATTTATTGTACCACTGGGGGTCACATCTCACTTGAAAAGCTGGGGGGTGAGTGAAGAGAAGATGGTTGAACTAGACTGGTGGCAGTCTACTTCATTCGATCAGGTTACCTTTACTTCAACACCAGCCCAACATTTCTCTGGAAGACATGCCCTTTTCAACATATCTCAAACACTTTGGTCTTCTTGGGTTGTTCAGTCAGCAGATGTCAGCTTTTACTTCAGTGGGGATTCAGGGTACGACGTCCACTACAAACAAATTGGAGACAAGTTCGGGCCCATTGATTTGGTATTTATTGATAGTGGGCAATACAACGCGCGGTGGCGGGAAGTGCATAATCTACCTGAAGAAGCAGTACAGGCATCCATTGATCTCAAGGGACGCTATTTAGTCCCTGTTCATTGGGGCATGTTCAATCTTGCAATCCATAATTGGTATGACCCCATCCAAGAGAGTGTTAGGTTTTCTAAAAAACATAACGTGAAACTAATGACTCCAAAGCTAGGTCAATTAATTTCAATGGAAGAGCAAACATTGACTATTGATTGGTGGTCTAATCTGATTGGAGAGATCAAAAAATAATCCTCTATTTTAGGAAATAAGATAACTAGAAATCATATGTTTCGTCTGACAACTCTTACTTACCTAATCACCAGTATCACAATATTCTCCATGTATATTGCGGGTACTTGTGCTCTCGGGAGTCCGTACGTTTACACTGGTGATTCAAAGATTTCAATCGAGCAATTTCAGTATCTTGAAGACATGGACGAAACAACTAATCTATCTGACCTTAAGAAAGCAAATTGGAAAAGTGAAATTGAGAATATACATTCGTATTATAATGGTTTCTGGGTAAAATTAGTAGTTCTTAATCAAAGTGATGAATCTGATCTTGGTGTTCGTCACTGGACTACATTTGAAAAGAAATTATATGCAGTAAATTCGAAAGGAATTCAAGAATACGATTATATTAAATTTGATGATGATTCTTATAATTTTATTGGTATTGATAGAATCCAATTTCGATATCGGATTGTGATGCCAATCAATGAGATAACTACAATCTATAGTTTTTACAGGTTTAAACCTCTCCATAGAACACTATCAACCAGGCATGTGACATTTGGTATCGATAGCTGGGAAAATCTACAATCGCAGGCTTTCTTTCAAATCATGCGGAATATCTTCTTTTATGCAATACTTATTTATCTTTTTTTAAATAGCATATCATCATTTATTGTGACAAAAGATTCGAACTATTTATGGTTGACAATTTTACTATTTACTCTGGTATTTTCTGCAATCTATTTATCTGGCTATACCATTGGTTTTCGCGGTAATCCCCACATAGGACAATTAATATTTAGCTGTGTATTGATTTCAATTATTCAATTTTTTAGAAATTTCTTAAATCTTGATTCTAAAATCATATGTAAATTAATAAATAGCTTAATTATTTTACATTTATCGATTATTTTTTACTACTTTACTAGGTCATTTGAATTTCCTGATGGTGAATATTTTACTAACCTTAAAAAGTACCCAATTCAACCATTAGGTATTGGATATTTTCGAATGATTCTTCAGTTTGTACCTACTATCATTTTATTACTTTATTTCGCATTTCTTTCATTCAAATCTTGGCAATCAGGGGATAAAGCCTCAGGTTACATCGTTTTTGCACTTACGATTCCTGTTGTTTCCTTCGGGATTATGGCAATAATTATTAATCTAGCAAATAAAGGCTACTTTGGACTGGAAATTATTAATCTTGTTGCATTGCCATTAGGTGGCATACTTTTGATACTTTGTCCAATTGCAATTAATTTAGCGTTAGAAGAGAGAATAAAAGCGTTCAAAGATAATGCAATGAATAATCTACAGTCCTTGAATACAGAACTTGATAATAAAGTTAGAGAAAGGACTCTTGATCTTCAAAAGGCCAACAACTTAATTACAGACAGTATACAATCCGCCAGCGCGATTCAGTCAGCCATTCTCCCTAGCATTGAACCAAGTCACTACGGCTTCAGCGAACTGGTCTACATTTGGGAACCCAGGGACATCGTAGGTGGGGATTTCTATTGGGCCCAACAGCAGGAAGACTGGACAGCACTGGTTGTTGCAGACTGCACGGGTCACGGAATTCCTGGCGCTTTTATGACACTAATCTCCAGTACAATCTTGGATCGTATCGCTTCACTACATGATCTCAGTCAGCCAGATCGAATTTTAGATCAACTTGACGAGTTATTGAGCCAAACCTTTAAGTTAAGTGCTGGAGATAGCACAAATTTTGGGCTGGATTGTGGAGTTTGTTGTTTTTCCAAGGCAGAAGGAATCTTACGCTTTGCAGGAGCCAAATCAAATCTGTATCAGAAAACGGGGGCAGAGGTAAAAGAGATGAAAGGAGACAAGGTCAGTTTAGGCTATGACTCCAAAGAACACCCGATTCCATTTAAGGTGATTGAAACCAAGCTCGATGAACATTCGAGCTTCTACCTGTTCTCTGACGGCATCACTGATCAAGTCGGTGGCGCAAAGAATCTAATGTATGGCAAGAAGCGCCTTTTGCGTCAAATCCAGTCTTCTAGCTCGGTGGCTGAGGCTACAGAAAGAATCATGAAAGATCTGAAGAGCTACCAGGCGGATAACAAAAGAAGAGATGACCTGACTCTGTTCGGTTTCTCTTTTTAATTTTTTCCCACGTCGATACTTCTGAACAGGTAATACCTACTTTCAGTCATTTTTATTCAGTTTTTCACCTCATTCACCTCACTTAGCTTTTTGAGCCCTCACATGCAAAGACTTACAAAACTCAGCTTTTTTACATTATGGATGACTGGGGTAGTTGCATGTTCCAGTGGCGGTTCTTCAAGCAAAATTGATAACAGCACATCAACTAAGGATATTGCAGATGTCGGTACACTTGTAGATCAAGATGAAGATCAAAATGTGAACACTGATTCCTCAGACAATAGTATCACACCACCGGACATCACCAACCATATCTTCACGAAAGCAGACCCTTCCTGCAGTGCCTACGTTGGTGAGTTCACTTCCACGATCAAAGATCTTGGCAATAACCGTACTTTGTCGGGATCACTTTCTATCACAGCGAATGGCAACACCTGCACGATCAGCAGTAACTCGATTCCTAACCACGATGTCAATGATACGGGTGCATTTGCAACAACGATTGGCGAGGTCGACGAAACTTTCAGTATCCCTATCTCACCATCTACAGCAAACAGTACCACCCAACTTACTCTGCAATACGACAATGCGATTTTTTTAAATGGAGCAAAGCTCGATTTACTCGCTGCAGCCTGTTACGGGGTTGGGCCTGATCCACTTGGAAAAGAAAAGATTGGTTGTTCGCAGACGAGTATTCCTTGGCGCTATGATCCCATGTACTTGCTGAATCAATTTGGAACAGACTACCACAACGCTCATACGCAACCGGATGGAGCCTATCATTATCATGGAGATCCTTTAGCCATGTACCACACTTCAGGGCAAACGGCTTCGGGAGTAATTGGTTTTGCTGCTGATGGTTTTCCAATTTATGGTCCTTTCATCGATGACAATGGAAGCATACGCAGAGTCACTTCAAGCTATGTCCTCATAGACGATGGAGGTACGCGGCAAAGTCAGGCTGGAGAGGGAGCATTCCCAGGTGGAAATTATGATGGTACTTATATCGATGATTATGAATACCAGGCTGGCAGTGGAGATCTAGACGAGTGCAATGGAATGGTGATCAATGGTCATTACGGATATTTTGTGACAAATGCTTATCCCTGGATTATGAAATGCTTCAGAGGGAGTCCTGACAGTTCCTTCCGCAAGACTTCTGGAAAGCCTTAAGATGCAGAGCATGTTATCCCAAAAGAGAGCATGGCCTTTCCCCAACCAAATAGATTTCAATGAATACAACGTCTAAGGATCGCCCCTCTTCATTGACCCATCGTCCAGCCTCAGAACTGGCCCAACTGATTCGTCAAAGAGAGGTTACCGCAGAGTCCGTTGTGCAGGCTCATCTTACTCAGATCAAGCACCACAATCCGCAAATCAAGGCGATCAGTGTTCTAGCCGAAGAGGAGGCACTCACTAGCGCAAGGCAAGCCGATCAGGAGCTGTCTGCTGGTAGCAACGAAATTGGTCCACTACATGGGGTGCCGATTACTCTGAAAGATTTGATGATCGTTAAGGGTATGAGAACCACCCGAGGACTACCGCAGTACTGGAACTACAGGCCTTCCAAGGACTGTGAGTTGGTAGCCCGCTTGCGAAGAGCAGGAGTAATCATCCTTGGTCGCAGTAATGTACCATTTGGATGCTATGACTGGAACTGTCGGAACCCAATTTATCCGGAAACAGTAAATCCATGGAATCCTTCACGGACTCCTGGCGGGTCATCTGGAGGGGCAGCAGCGGCAATTGCGACTGGGATGACTCCTTTGGATATGGGCTCTGATCTGGCAGGATCCATTCGCCTTCCTTCTCATTGTTGTGGAATCTTTGGATTGCGCACGACAGATGGACTCCTACCCATGAACGATGTGGATCCTGAAGATTTTCCTTCCTCATCTTCATTGTTGACGGTTTGTGGACCAATGGGTCGCAGCATTGCCGATCTTCATTTGATGCTCTCCGTTTTAGCACCTGAGCAAAGACAGGACACGCCTCCAGTTCCTGAAAAATTGCGGATTGCCCAAACCCATAAAATTCTGGACATTACTGCAGATGAGGCTTCTCAAGCAGCAATCGAATCTTTTCTGAACAACCTGAGTAAAGAGGGTCACACCGTGACCAGAGATTGTGCACCTGAGGTTGACATGGCGGAGTGTTTTGAATTGTGGGCGCTGATCACGGGTCATCTCGGCAGTATTTCACTCCCCAAATTGATGCGCACGGAACCCCTCAACTCCATTTTGTTGTTCTACGTGTTGCAGATGCGAATGGGTGGCGGCTGGATCGCTCAGAATCTTAGAAATGGATTTCATTCCTCAGAGCAGGATTTTCAAAACGCGTTGGAGCGACTCGTAGAAATTCGGGAACAGGTGACAAAGTTCTATGACCAGTATGACCTCTGGATGCTTCCGAACATGCCCGGGCCTGCTTTTGAGAGAACGCGGATGAACTGGAATTTCAAAGTGGATGGACACCGAGTTAGCTATGGGACTTACAACGGAACCTACCACTGTACGACTGCGCTGATGGGAACCCCTGGATTGACAGTGCCAATTGGTTTTAGCGAAGGATTGCCACTCAGTGTGCAGGTACACAGCAGAGCTTTTTCTGATTTCTGGTTATTGAAGGTGGCTGAACAGCACCTTGAATCCCACGCAGACATTCGCTGGCCCACAGGCTTTGGACCGGCAAGCTAGAAACTATAAACTGAAGTTGAGACGATGGCCCGTCGTAGCTGTGCGGGTAAGGAGCGATTCAGAAATGATTTTGTGGCAGGTAAAGAACAAGATCTGGGAAGAGGGTCAACATGAGCATTCCCAGCAAGAGCAGGAGCCAATAGGGAACGGTCGCCAAAGCGGTTTTGCCCAAGCCAATTTCATGGTTGGTGACAGCAACAATCACGGAGAGATTCAAACCAACAGGCGGAGTCACTTGGCCGATCTCAATCAGGATCGTGACAATGACCCCCAGCCAAATTGGATCAAAACCGAGTCCTGTGAGGAGAGGAAAGACGATCGGTAGTGTCATCACCATCAGGGACAAGCCATCGAACAAGCAACCCAGCAGAACGTAGCAGAGAATTACTAACAACAGCACCCAGTAGCGATCCCAGCCCAGCTCTTCGATGGCCTCAATCAAGGCTTGAGGTACACCTAGAATACTGATCGATTGAGCGAGGATCACAGCTCCTACCACGACAAAGCCAATCGATCCATAGGTGATGGCTGCCTGACGAAAGCAGTCCACTAGCTTGCGAAATGTCAGGTCTCCCCAGAGAAAGCCCAAGGCAATTGCGCTGACAACTCCAACGCCTGCTGCTTCTGTTGGGGTAGCGATCCCCAGCACAATCGTTCCCATCACCGCAAAGACCAGCCCGGCGACAGGCCAGATGCTTAACAAACTCTTAAGCTTTTGGAGAAAGGGAATCTGCAGGTCTGGCTCTACGGGATATAGACTTCGATCCCTAAGACAGCGCACAAGGATGTAGGCCATGAAACAGAGCGCCATCAACAACCCCGGAATGATTCCTCCCAAAAAGAGCTGACCAATCGAGGTTTCGGTTAGTGAACCATAAATCAACAAAGACAAGGATGGAGGAATCAGCAGACCAAGGGTTCCACCACCAGCCAGACTGCCAACTACCATTCGTCGATCATAACCTCGCTGGCTCATCTCTGGATAGGCTACGGCTCCGACAGCTGCTGCGGTTGAGAGGCTGGAACCACTGATTGCCCCAAAGACCGTGCAAACTGCGATATTGGTGTGTAGCAGGTTTCCAGGAACTCGATTAAAGACAGTTGACAGGGCTGCGTAGATGCGTTGACTGACCCCGGAAGCTAGCATCACTTCTCCCATGATGATGAACAAAGGAATCGCACTCAGAGTGAACTCATTGAGGACATTCCAGACAGCGTTCAAAGCTAGGGAAGTCGCGCCATTTACAAAGAATTGAAGGATGATCAGTCCGGTCAGACCAAGCGCTGCACCGAGGGGAGCGCTACTGGCCGCGGTTGCGATCAGTGTGCTGAGAAGAGTTGTCCAAAACATTCGGACTTCAACCGGAGGAAGTAGGGTCGTGGGAAGAACGACGGATCTTCCAAAGGCAGAGCAGACTGGCGATGCCTGTCAAGAAGAAAGAGATGGGGAGAATGGCCATCCAGGGAAGTAGCGGAAGTCGGGAGATCTCCGTTTTGAGGTTCAGCTTCATGGCAAACTTTAGCCAGGGAATGGTCTCATAGAGCATCCATGCAAAGAAGGCCAAGGTGACCAACTGCTTAAGGATCCTCAGTGACCAGCGAACCTTTTCAGAAGGGTGCTGCGTAAGCAGTGTGATCTGCACATGCTTATCTTGCAGTGTCAGGTAGGGTAACATCAGGAAAAGAGAGGCAGACAGGAGCAAGCCGACCACCTCTTCGGTAAAGTTCAGCGGCGAGTTGAGAAAATAGCGCATCACTACTCCCACGCTGACCATGACAACCATTCCCAGGCCCGCCAAGGCAGCCAGCGCAACCATCCATCTTGAAATCAATTGCACATGGGTTCTCAGTGAACAGTGAGAGGAACACCAAGTACAAAGAAATCATTCGGTTGACTTCTCTCAAAATTGTTCATCATTCAGCGTCCGACTGCCTTAAGGATCTTAGCCCGGTTGGCTGGGGCATTACCTCCGGCTTCTTCTGCCATGGTTTGCCATGTACTGGCGGCAGCATCAAGGAAGGCCCGCTGATCCTGCGCTGGAAAATCAGCCATCCACTTGATTCCGGCCTGCTCCAGATCTTGACGCGCCTTCTGCTCTTTCTCGTTGTCATCAGAATAGTCGGTGGAGCGTGCAAAGAGATCATCTGCTGCTTTCTTGACCGCAGACTGCATGGAAGCTGGTAGCGAATTCCACTGTTGCTCGGAAGCTCCCAGTACGTAAGGAAGACCAGCAATGGGATAGAGGTAGGAAGCGAAGCCAGTGACTTCCTGTAGGGAAACGGTCTTGGCGTACAGGGCTGGATAAACCGCGCAATCCACAACCCCGGTCTTCAAGGCAACATACATCTCAGTTTGTCCAATGATCTGTGCGGATACACCGAGCTTGTCAAATGTTTCGACCATGTCCTTGCTCCAGACACGGAGCTTCTTGGTACGTAGTGCCTCCAGCGTGTTCACTGCTTCATCACGACAAAAGATGGAAGCATAAAGAATCGGCAAGGCTAAGAATCCTGCAGGCACAATCCCCCACTCCTTCAGCTCCTCGGCATAGATATCCTTGAGGACGGGGATTGCCTTCAGGTGCTCCTCTGTGGATCCGACAGAACCCTGAATGTAAACGGCATTCATTGCGGGGGCATCCCGCCCCAGGTAATTGGCCCAGACCAGACCCATCTCTGCTGCTCCGGTGGGCAGCCAACGCAAGACATCCTCGTTTTTCAGACCTAAGGAGCCACCATGATAAACCTTGATTTGTAGCTTGTTATCGGTGGCTACGCCGACATCGTTGGCAAAGCGGTCAAGTTCCTTGGATTCGTTACGATTTTCAGGGAGGCCATTATTGAATTTCCAGCTGAACTCCTGCGAGAAAACCGGGGTGGAAAAAAGCAGTGTTCCTGCAAGTACTGCTGTGACCGAACGCTTGATGAATGGAAGGAAGCTTTTCATGAACTCACCTTTACTGGATGATTGAAGAATTAAAAGAAATGTGATCGAAAACAATAGAAGGCTAGCTAATTACTGGGGGATGTTCTGCAAGACAAGTCGATTCTGATTTTAAACGATTTGCAAAACTATTCACTGTGCTGATTTCAGATAACAATTTGCAAAATATTATCAATTGTAAATGCAGCAAGAAGATCAACGAAGAAATCAGTTTAGTAAAAATTCAGTGAGTGATGTAGTCTTGTGATTATTTGCAATTATAAACTAATCTGATGGCTGGTAATTTGTCGGTTTGGGTATGTGGCTTAGCAGAAGAATGTAAAGTTTTAGTTTCACAGATAGGAAGTCAATTTGATTTGGACAAAGTCATCTGAATCAAATATGTAGGATGGATCTGAAGTTTGAGCCCCAGAAAATTCTGTTACCGAAACTTGAAGACCAAAGTTCTCATATATTCTTGTTTCATATTCTAGAAAAGTGGTTGAGTTATACCTGCTCGTGTCATAGATAGTTCCGCCCAGAAAAGAACTATCGGACATGTCGTTAAGAGTGATTCGGTATCCTGCAAAAATATCTTGATCAGAGAGAGTTTGGGGTTCGTGTTTAGACCTGCCATCATGCTGATATTCAAATAAAATTGAAAAATCAGAATCAGAATCAAAGATCTGGTAAAAGGTATATTCGAAACCAGAGACAGCCGCAGTATATGTCTCTGAAAATCCGTCTCTCACAATGACTTCGGTTTTGAAAAGTAAGTCTACGTATGTGTATTGGAAGTCCAAACCCATCTGACTAATTTGTCCATAATAAGGAAATAATTCAGCTGCTGAATTTGGTAGAATGAGAGGCTCTCTGCTGGTTCCCTTGAAGTAGCTCAGACCAAAATCTATGTCAGCAAAGTAGTGACCATATCGAAGAGCAACATCTAAGTTATGTTGTGCATCTGCAGATTCAAATTCTGAATCGTTTTTTTCAATTACTGTAGCTCCTCTAAATCGTCCTTCGTATCCCGAGAAACTTCTCTCTCTGAAGTAAGGTAGAAGATAGAAAGAAAATGTTCCGTACTCTGGAAGAAACTTAAGATTTATCATTGGTTGACCTAATTTTTGGTCCCCAGAGAAGTCTCCAGCATCAGTCTGATTGATAACATCAACTAGGTTAATCGATTCGGTAACACCCCAAAAAACGGTGTCGACACCAACCAAAACTTCTATTAGATCAGATTCAAAGAGCCAGTACCCCTCCCTGACATCAAGAAGATCTCTGTTCTCATCGATCTCATCTTTTCTGAAGAAAGGGTTGATGGTGACAGAGTGATTACTATCTAGAGGATAGAATACTTCAAAAAATCCTTCGACAGAGTTTTGAAAATCGTCAGTAGATTGTCCAGTCCACTTTGGAGGATTCTTAAAATATCTAGTCTCAACCCCCAAAGATAGCCGGGTATCAACGTTTTCGTTAGCAAAAAGACTGCTGGTAATGAGGCAGAGAAAAATTAGGTTTGTGAAGATAAGATTAGAAAATGAAGACATAAACTAGCGAATCCGACTCAGTTTCCCTTTTTCAAAAGCGTTATAAGTCAATCCAGTTTTAAACTGATAATCTTCCCAAATTAAGTCCGTTTGCTTCTTCGTTTGTACATTTTTCATGGCAAACCTGTGAGAGCGCCAGATACCATCTAAATACTCTCTGTAATCAGATGCTTCCAGCACCTTCAGCAATTGACCTCTACGGTCATAAAACTCTAATTTTCTTAGTTGAAATATTGATTGGTCAATCCAGCTGACTTGTTTGGAATATCCTGACTTTTCGTATAAAGGTATTCTTTCCAGAACGTCGCAAGTTAGCTCACCACACGGCTCTTCCCTCAAAAATTTATATGAGAATTTCTTGAGTTCTGTAGCTGTAAAATCCTCAAAAGCGAATTCTGATCCTACAAAGGGACCAGACTTGTTGCTCGAAGAAATCCTCTTGACCCTTTTTAAGGCTGGCAGATAAAGCCACTGATTGTCAGGTTTTAGAATCTGTGCATGGGAAAGAAGAGCGGTTCCTTTGATGTCCTGAGGTGTGTTAAAGAGCACAAGACTTTTGTCTCCAACCTCCTCATTTTCTCTTTCCAGAGTGGTAAAACTGATTGATCTTGTCGTTTCGTCTCCTGCAGCATTTCTCAAAATCATTGTCATTTCTACTTTGCTGTCTCCATAACCGTTGTCGGATCGATCTGATCTTGCGGCTATTTCGTAACCTTTGTCCTCGGGTGATTTGCCAAAGGCTGTTACAGAAAGAGAAAGCAGAAAGATTAATGAAATGATCAAAAAAGTTTTTGAATGATTTCCCATTGCATTGATTGACATGGTGCGCTCCTTATACTCTAGAAGTTGCGGGATGGACAGTATTGACATTTTTACTGTTGGAAACAGCAAAATCATTTTTGAAGAGAAGAATGGCAGGTAAAAGTAGAAAATCTAGAATGAGTGCAAAGACAATTGCCAAAATGGTCATCAGTCCCATGTCCACATTTAATTTGAATGTAGAGCTAGTCAATACCCCGAAACCCACAGTTAATATGAAAGTGTTGATGACAATGGCCATTCCGACGTTATCGAAAGCATATCGAATCGAATCTTCAACACTTAGTTGGCGATCTTCTCTTGCTCGAACATATTTCGAAAGGAAATGAACAGTATCATCGACTACGATTCCGAGAGATATTGAGGCTACTGTAGCGACCGAAAACCCGACATCACCCACTAGGATTGCCCAAGCCCCAAAAGTGGTAAGGATGGGTAGTCCGTTTGGAATTAGACTTAACAATCCCAATTTCAAGCTCCTCAAAGCGACAATCATCATCAAAGCAATTGTAAAGATTGCTATCATCGTCCCAGTAATCATATTACTGACGTTTCTTTCGGTAATGTAGGTGAACATTACGCTGGCGCCAGTCGGTTTCGTTTGCATGTAATTAGGGAAATTTTTCTTCATCCAATCATCAGTCTGAATAAGAAAACTCTTCAGCTCAGCAGTTGTTAATCGACCAAAGGTAACTGTCACCCTTGAAGCACTCTTATCAATGTTAATTCTATCATTTAGGTCTAGTCCATACGGTAGTGAAAGCTCATATAAAAGAAGATATTGAGCAGACAAATCTCTTTCTTCTGGGATTTTGTAGTAACTTTGATCATCACCATGCATATTTTTGTTTAATCTCTTCATAATGTCTGAGATTGAATACACATGCTCTACATTTTCGACCCCACGTAAATATACAATGAATTTCTCTATATTTTGTAGGTATTCAGGTTCACTGATACCTCCTTCTGATTTGGCTGGAATCGAATATTCTATTGGATAAACTCCGAAATTATCTAAAACAACATCAGAGTCACTTCTAAATTTTACAGATTCGTCAAAATACTCAACCCACTGATCGTCAAATTTAATTGTTGGAATGAAGCAGATAATAATAAGTGTTGTTACACTAGTTCCGATAAATACTTTCTTGTGATTATCAATAACAAAATTTGCTAACTTCAGCATAACACTTTCAATCTTTTCTTTTTCTGTTACTACCTTAGTACCATAAGGTAGCAAGCTTATAATCACTGGTAAAAGTGTGATGGAGAATAACCAAGCAGCACCAATGCCCACTGCTGTGATATTGCCAAGATGCCAATAAGGTGGTGAGTCAGAAAAATTTAGAGCGAGGAATCCAACAATCGTAGTTGCAGATGTTATTGTCACAGGAAGAAAATTTATCTTTAGAGATTCTACAATTGCTTTTTGTTTGACCATTCCTTCTTGCATCAAACTTTTCAAGGTGATGTAGATGTGTATTGCGTCTGCAACCGCTAACGTCAAAATCACTGTCGGTGCAGCCATTGATATTGGCGTTAGGTCGATTCCAGCATATCCACCAATCCCCATGCCGACAATTGTAGATAAAATGATCAAAATTAGAACTGCTACCGTTGGACTCCAGGCTCTGATTATTAACCCAACCATTATAAATATCATCAGGAACATAATCGGAGTGATTGTTCCCGCGTCCTTCATTCCAGCTTCTGCAAAGGCGTTATTCAGTGCTGCAACACCAGAAACATATACTTCGAGATTAGGATAATCAGCTTCAATTTTTCTTTCAATATCCAGTGCAAAATTGATAGCTTGTGGAACTTCCATCAAATCTTTTTCCGCAAATTGTAAAACAGCATTTACCGCAGATACTTTTCCGTCTTTAGAGATGGACTGATTCAGTAGCAAAGGCTCTTCCAAGGCAATTTTGAGCCTGCTTTGATAATACGCTTCTTCTGCATCTGTCTTATTAATAAGATCTTCAACAACTAGGTCGTCTTCAATAGCGCTGGTGTGTTGAAAATTTGTTACTGAATCAACCCGTATTACATATGGAATTTGCCAAGCCTGCTCAGTCAGTTTTTTTATCGCTGATAAATCACTATTATTAAAAATACTACCTGAGCCTTTCTTCTTAATAACAAAAAGTACATTATCATTTTTGGTATATGTGCTTTGAAATGATTCAAATGCTTTAAGCTCAGGGTTACTATCAGAGAAAAAAACTCTGTAATTTGTAGAAAAAGCTAGATTTTTGGCACCATACCCACAAGCTATTGTAAATAACAGTGTTAAAAGTATTGTTGTCCACTTATTTCGTATTACCAATTCAGTTAATTTAACTGAAAATTTGTCAATTTCTTGGAAGTAATTATTCATTAAGCTTTTATTATTGGTACAAATTTGCGATAGTTCTTGGCCGAATTTTGGTCTGCCCTTTATTCAACCACGGATCAAGAGCAGACCTTAAAATGGATCTAGTTCGTTAGTTTATTTTGGTGTCATATGATAAATACCTGAACCATCAGGCAGTTGTCCAATGAACCCGCCAGTAATTTCCAAACCAACGTATTTCTCATAAACTCCAGTCCCTTGTGCCATTGTTGCGCTGTAAACACCGTCTTTGCCAAAAGTACCGTAGAACAGGCTCACATCGCCATTGGGATCTACTGATTCACATACACCAATTCCACCCAGCATTGCTCCGCCAGAGTTTGTGACTACCGTATTATGGCAAGTAGCTTTGACCACTCTTGGCATTCCTTCTGGTGCTTTTGAATAGTCCCAAATGTCAGTTGATTTCATGTGTGTGATAGAACCTGTCTTTCCGGTAACTGTTTCACTAGAAATGGGTATTTGGGTACCAGTAGCTTCCCAACCTTTCATGTGTCCACCTGCGAAAACTGAATTTACTGGGATTGTAACTAGCAATGCTACAGATAGTTTCGCTGCAATTTTCATCATACTCATTTGAACACTCCTTGAAGTAAGATAATTTAATATCAATGACTCCTTTGTGAAGTCAAAATATTCTACATATACTTTGAAAAAGATTCTACCTTTTAATTGGACGAAACTTTGTTTTATATGATTCTTTTCTGTCGAACAGGATGGGGATGGGTAAAGAAAATTACAACCAAATGTCTCCAGTGAAATCCCTCAGAATTTTCGATAGAGTACTAAAAAACGTGTTTAAGAATTGGTCGACAGTCATCTGTCGAAAACATTTTCACTTACTGCTCAATTTGGGACACATGCATTAAGGCTGGGTAAACTTTGAATTCCCCTTTGGGCGCGTTCGCTCAATTGATCCATTTCCAAACGGATGCTCTTGAGGGTGCTGTTTTGCTCATTAGAAAATAGCTGAATTTCCCGTACCATTGCGGTGGTCTTGGTGATTTCAGGCACATAGTTCTGTAATTCAGCAGTCGCTTCCTCGGCAGTCGCCAAGCATTTTTTGGCGATTTGTTGGATATCCTGTGCAGTGAGCTTACTCTGAGTCGCCAGATTGTTGACTTCCTGTGCGACGACTCCGAAACCCTTACCATGCACACCTGCTCTTGCAGATTCAACCGAGGCGTTGAAGGCCAACAACGTTGTCTGCTTCGCAATTTCTTGAACTTGCGCAACATTGTCATGAATCGAGTTCATCGCTGTGTGTAGCTTTTGAATCCGCTGAACATTCATCTGGGTGCTTTCCAGGACTTGATTCATCATATTGACAGCCTCTTCGGCGTACTTGGCGTTATCTTCAACCCGTTGGCTGACTTGAGTCACCGCCACTGAGACCTCCTCTACCGTTTTTGCCTGATTTTGTGTGGTTTCAATCATCTGTCCAACCAGATGCCGCAAAGTTTCGACAGTTTGATTAACTCCATGGCTCATCGTTGAGAACTCTCCTGCTGACAAGACTTTCACTCTGCCAGAAAACTTTCCCTGTTTTAGGTCCTGCATCGTGCTATTGATATCGTTCACCAACTCCTGCATGTATTGCATAGAGCTATTGAGAGAGTCCTGAACTTCCCGAATATCCCCTTGATCTTCAGTTTCGATTCGTTCACTGAGATCTCCTTTTTGCAGAGCGAAGACCATCTTCTGCACTTGCCCAAACAACTCAGAAATGGTGTCCATCAGAGTATTGTAATGCCGAATTGGCGAGTCTGGATTAGGGTCGATCAGTTCAATGCGTCCTTTGAATGAGTGTGTTTGACTGACTTCAAGCATTGATTGAACAATTGCGCTGCTTTCGCAAAAAAATTCTTAGTGTTGTCCACAATGATGGAAGTCAATACTCCTGCTTGAACCACAACAAAAACAGCATGCAACAGGAAGATGTCAAATCCGGTTCCATAATCAAAAATAGAGACGGGCATACCGGCAACCGTCCAGCCGGCTTGTTGACAGTAATTCCCAATCAGATGATGCAGGGCTATTACGGTGGCAGCGGTCAGTACTGGGATTGGATCTCGATAGCGAGGCAGAAAAGACATCGAGACAAAGACGTGAAAGTGCATCTCGATGCGACCCAATCCTTGCTGAATCATGATTGCTGAAAACAACATGAGACTGGCCCCAACAACCATCCGACAAACTACGGTGCCCCTGAAGAAAAGATAGGCTAGGCCGACCAGTAAAGTGACGATTCCACCGGCGATGAAGCCAAACAAATAAGTCCCCGTTGGCAGAGCAGTTGCGGTACTAACCAGTAACCACTGAACTACAGTCAAAACCAGGAACAGCCGATCTGCTTTGATGAAATCTTCTTGCAGGGCCTGCTTTACGGATTCAGAAATGTGAGATGAAAACGCATGAAAAAATATTCTCACAGGGACTCCTCAATTTTTGGAGCTAGGTTAGTTGATTGAAATCCTGATATCTGTAGGGTTCCTATGCGGTCCCTATACAATTTGTGTCAGTGAGGTTGAACATACTTAGAAAATTGAACCGTGAATACTACTGCGAGTCATAAAATAATTGCAAAATTTATCGATCATGTTTGAAAGCAATCACAGACGTCTATGGTTGGGAGGCACAGTGCTGATTGGGGCAATGCTAGGGCTATTGATTGCGCTGCCGTGGTTCCCGATGGCGAGCTCGGGCAAGACAGTCCAACTGGAATTCCTGCATAGTGAACCTGATCAGGCTTTGCTCTTCTTTGGATTTCCAGGCTGTGGGGAGATTTGTCCAATCGCAATGGAGCGGCTTCATGCGATTAAGTCGAATGGGGGGTTTCCGGTCCCGATTCAAGTGGGGTTAGTGAACATAGCAGCAGATCTTCCAGCTTTTACCGTTTCAGAGTATGCCCATTCGTTTGATCCTGAGTTTGCCGGATACCACCTGGATCTTGGAAAACTGAGGTCACTGGCTCAAGACTTGGGATTGAACTTACCTGCGACAGAAGGTGGAATTTCAACCAGGTTTTCTCATCCTGATGCCTTGTTCTTACTTCAGCACGTTGAGGATGAATCTTGGAGTCTGAAGCAGATTTTCTCTGCAACCCGTCTGACCAGACAACAGCTATTGAAAAGTTTGTAAAGCTTTCTGAATTCAACTTTAGTGAGATTGGTAAATTCCAATTACCTGTCTAATCCGAATCTTTGACGATAGTTAGCAAGCTTCTTTTGCCAACTAGGATGTTCAAGCACTGCTTGATTGACCAGTCCAATGGGGGCCTGGCCCTGCATCACAGCTAGAACGGCTTGTACATCTGCTGCACCAATCCCTGCAAAACATTGATCAGTCCAGCACAGAGCATGAGGTGTGAGGATAACGTTGTCTAACTGCAGAATAGGATCTTCCAACGGGGGAGGTTCCACCTCCAGCACATCAAGTCCAGCCCCAGCAATTCTTTGCTCCTGGAGAGCTTTTGTCAGAGCAGTTTGATCGACAACAGGACCCCTTGCAGTGTTGATCAAATAGGCGGTGGGTTTCATCAAAGATAGCCGCTCTGCGTTGACGACGTGTCGAGTACTTTCAGTGAGTGGACAGTTGATCGAAAGTATGTCTGATCGTTGGAACAAATTTTCGAGAGAGACCAGTTCCACGTTTAATTCCTGAGCTTTTGTCTCAGTAAGATATGGATCATGGGCAATAAACTTCAGATCGAAGGGAGTCGCCAATCGAAAAAGCTCTGCCCCGATGTTTCCTACTCCAAGTGACCCCAACGTTTTACCCATCAAACCCACTCCCATGTGCTCAGAGCGCTTTGCAAAACCTGCTGCGCCCAGTCGCGTCAGTTGGTCTTTCACCATCAACTTGCCTGTTAGGGCCAACATCATGGTGATGATAGATACCGCTACGGGACGTCGGACTCCATTCGGAGTGATCGCCAGGCCAATGCCTGACTCCGTACAGGCCTCAACATCCACGGAGTCGTAGCCAACTCCGAAGCGTGCCACTAGTGACAACCGGCCTTCAGGATCAATGCTTTGGCGCGAGAATTTGGAGGATAAGAGTATCAGCGCATCAAACTCTTTGAGTGCCTCAGACGACATCTCTCCATTCACTGGAGCGATATATTCCAGCTGGATGCGCACATCCTTTTGCAGCGGAGAGAGGTCAAACATCGGATAGGAAGGACTACCGTCGGCTTGCAGAAAATCAGCGCTCATGGCGATACGAAATTGATCTACATTCGATTCGGACACGTCAGATTCTCCCAACAAATTGTAGTTTATTGCTTCAATCTTTTTTTAATCTTTCAGAAAGGGATGATGAGACACAAAAATCACTGGTAACAAACCTGACAAACTCATTTGCCAGAATTCTTTATAACTGTGTGACCCAAAATACTACATTGCAAGTATCATCAGAGCTTGTAAATCGCTTCAATTTGGCCTACATGTGCTGAAGCAAATTTGAAGACACACCCTGCATCTGGTTGGCTTGATTTAGAAGTTTCATCTAAATTGGCCCAAGCTGAGGTCACGCGCAATTCAGTACAATTCGCACCACCAAAAGCTGGACAACTAACCTGACTGGCTGAAGCATGAAGCTCGGTAAGCAATGATCCGTCAGGACGATATGCTGCTACTTTGGAGGCTCCCCAAAGGGCTATCCAAACGTTACCTTGTGAATCAACAATAGCACCGTCAGGTATAATATTTGGCTCAAAAGAAATAAAGACATGACGTTCAGATAAAGGTAGTCCTGTCTGAGGGTTTAATTCTACACGCCAGACTAAATTTAGCGCACTGTCTGCAAAGTAACCGGTGGAACCATCAGGTGTAAAACAGATTGAATTGGGTATAGTGACGCTGGAATACAGTAATTGAATTTTACCTGATCTGACATGATAGATAGACCCTGCACCTCGTTCAGCATTGTGAGCCATTGTCCCGAACCAAAAAGACCCACTTGGATGAACTCTACAATCGTTACTACGTGTCAGAGAATTCTCGGATTCAATCTCTAAATAACTCTCCCAACTTTTGCTCTCAAGATCCAAAATGTGAAGACCATCCTCAACTGCAACAAGAAGTCGATTGGTGTCAATCCGCGCAGCCGCGCTTGCCATACCAGGACAATCAATTACCTTAACCGATTGATCATCAGTTTGTTCGTAAAACTTAGAATTAAGAATATCAAACCAGCAAAAACTATGACGCTCAGGATGCCAAAAGATACCCTCCCCTAATTGACAGATAGGTCCGTCACACACTTCCATCAATTTCATATATATCCCCAAAGCAGGTGAACTAGGAAGATTTGGTAAACACCTAAATTAAAATGTCTAAGTTTCGTTAATACGGAATCAAAGGGAATCGACAAAATAAATATCACTCTCAAATTATTAGGTTTGGAGCTATCCACATTCTTTCAGTATTTGATTTCTCCATTGCGATTGCAACTTTCATCTCCCCCAAAGAGTATTCAGCACTAGCATCAGGAGTTTTTCCTGAGACGATACAAGAATAAAAGTCATGAAACTGATGATAAAAGGAAGACACGTATCCGTGTCTGCCAAACAACTGAAACCCATCAGGATGTTCTTCATCAAAAACATATACTCCATAACCTTCAGGCCCAACCATAACCTCACCACTTGTGCCTGTAATTCTGAATGGGTAATCTTTTGAGAACATAGTCTTTTCAGTAAGTATACCTTCAAAAATTGCTGTTATAGAATTGTCAAAAGTAAATATTGCCTGAGACAAACTTTCTCCTTCCATCAGGGGATGAGGATAGGAAAATTTAGAAAATAGTTCTCTTATTTCACCAAACCAAAATCTTAATGGACGAATCCAATGTGCGCCACCATCAATTGTGATTCCACCTCCAGAAGCTGCTAAAGAATATCTCCAAGCCTTGGTTGGAGTGTCATCCTGCAAAACACTGTAACTATTAAAAATATCTTTATCAGATGCCTGTCTAAATGAAGCTTTTGCTGTAACAATCTCACCAATTATACCGTCTGAAAGCAAATCTTTAACTTTTAAGATCTCAGGCCAATATTGGCTATTCTCAGCAATCATAAAGACTTGATCAGAGCTTCTTGAACACTCCAATATTCTTTGTGCAGAATCAAGGGTATGAGCCAAAGGCTTTTCAAGAAGAACATTAAGTTTTTGACTAAAAGCTCTAGTAGCAAGTTCTTCGTGCAAATAATGAGGAACAGAGATAATTACGGAATCCAAAGCGGTCTCTTGGACAGCTTCTTCGAGTTGAGTGAATATTTTGCAGGACAACTTAAATAATTTTTTGAATTTTTCAGCATTCAAGAGACTGGTGTCAATTAGTGCAACAATTTCAATCGTGTTATTTGTCTCTAAAACATATTTAATAAGAGACTCAGCATGTACAGCAGCTATTCTACCACATCCAACAAATGCTAACTTCATAAAGGACTACTAATGAAAAATTATATTCGAGCAAGAAATCGCTGTTTTTGGGCGTCAATAATGAGAGCTAAAAGAATTATAAAACCCCTGACTGCATTCACCCAATAAGGATCAACATTCATCAAATTTAAAGCATTATTAATAATTGCAAGTAGAAGAACTCCAGCAAGAGCTCCAATTAGGGAACCTTCCCCACCTTTGAGACTAACTCCACCAATCACTGCAGCTGCTACAACGTTCAAAGTAAGTTCAGCTCCAAGATTCGGAACCGATGTTTCTAACTTACCAAGAAGCATCCATCCTGCAAAGGCAGCAAGGAAACCACTTACTGCATAAACAAAAAGAACAATTCTCTTCTGATCGATACCAACTGTTTGGGCAGTCTTGATATTGCTACCTACGAAAAGAACCTGTCTTCCAATAGTTGTTTGCTTTATAAAGAAGTGAAAAATCAAAAACACAATAATCGTCGTGATGATTGGCATTGGAATTCCGTAGATTTGGCCTCCACCAAGAAAATTAAATGAACTTGGTGTTCCGGGCATCACAGCACCCTCACTAATCACATAACCAAATCCCCTCAGAACAAGTTGCATTGCCAGAGTGACGATAAAGAAATTCATACCAACATAAGCTATTAATAGACCATTAATAAAACCGAAAAATGTCCCTAAAGTAAGCATAATTGGAACAACTAAAACAGGTGCTAGTTCGACGCCCAGGCCACCTGCTTGTGCAAAGGTAGATTCTGCTGCTGGCAACATCAACCATGCAGCAATTACAGTTACTATAGAGACATTGCCTTCTGCAGAAAGGTCTAAATTTTTTGCAAAAAGGCAGAGAGCTTGGCCTATCACCATAATTCCTAGAACACTTCCACCGATAAGGATATTCTGAACATTAGTTGGGGAAGAGAAATTCGGAATTAAAAGTGAGAAGCAAAGAAAGGTGGCGATTAAAACATACCAGATGAAGTATTTAAACAAATGTTGCATAATTTATTGAATTGGTCAGCGAACTTATGAGTTTACTTGTTCCATTGATAACATAATCTTTTCAAATGAAAAATTTTCATGTGTAAATTCTTCCACCAATCTATTTTCATTCATCACAATTATACGGTCACAAATATTAATCATTTCTCTTATTTCTGAAGACGCAATTAGAATACTAATTTTATCCAAAGATAAATCTTCAATAATTCTATAAATATCATTTTTTGCATTCACATCAACGCCTTGTGTTGGCTCTTGCAACAGCATTAATTTAGGATTAATTACAGATAACCTACCGAAAATGATCTTTTGCTGATTACCTCCACTGAATAAGTCAATGGATTTTTCAAAATCAGGAGGATGAATTTTTAATTTTTCAATTTGATCAATAGCTATTTTTCTTTCCTTTAAATTACTAATCAGCGTTAAATTTGAAATTTTATTCATAATAGAAACAGTAATATTTTCTGCAAGAGAACGAAAATTGATTAATCCATTTTCATGCCTATCATGAGTTAAGTATGCGACACCTTGTTTCATTGATTCTGAAGGTTTTCTGCTCTGAAAATCTTTTCCTTCAAGCTTAATTTCACCAATGCCTCTTCTATCCATCCCATAGAGACTTTGCATCAACTCATTCAAGCCCGAAGATCCAAGACCACAAATACCCAAAATTTCTCCTTCATAAATATTAAAGTTTATGTTCTCAAAGTAACCGCGCCTCGTTAAATTTTTAACCTCCAAAATCTTTTTCTTGTTACTAATATAATTTTGCCTCTCATACGAACCTATATTCTTTCCAATCATTAAATTTATTAATTTTTCTATGTTTAATTCACTTACTTGGTGTGTCCCTTTGCTTTTCCCATCTACAAGCGTGGTTACCTTGTCACAAATTTCGAAAATTTCCTCTAAATGGTGAGAAATAAAGATGAAGCTTATTCCTTTTTGTTTTTGCTGATTTATGAATTTGAATAATAAACTTCTTTCTCTTTTATTTAAAACAGCAGTTGGTTCATCTAAAATTATTATTTTTGAATCGTAAAGAACTGCCTTAGAAATGATCAGCATTGTTCTTTGCTCAACACTTAGCTCTTGGACAGAAATTTTACAATCGAGATCAAGCCCCATACTACTCAGAGCTTCATTTGCCCTTTTATAAACTTGCTTCCAGTTAATGATTCCATACTGATTCCTTGGGAGATTTCCACAGAATAAATTCTCTGCCACAGAGAGAGTGTTTAGCATTCGGAGCTTTTGTGGTACGAAAGTAATTCCCAGATCAATCATTGTTTTCGGCTGTGCATTTTCAATCTTGTTATCCTTGAATACAATATCCCCTTCATCAGCATCGATGATACCCATAACAATGTTCATTAGTGTTGATTTCCCTGCACCATTTTTACCAACGATTCCATGAATTTCATTCTCATAGAATGTAACTGATACCGCGGATAACGCTTGATTACCAGGGAATCTCTTGCTGATATCGACTAATCTTAAAATTTCTTTCATTTGTTAACTGTATTTCCAGTAGAATTGATCTTCTTGGCCAACTTTCGATCTAGAGAATTTGTTGATTGTGAGAATTCTTTGCTGGTATTTATTTCTCAATGCTTCAATTAGTACAGCTAGAAGTAAGAGAAGGCCCCTACTTACTTCAATCCAGAATGGTGAAACACGCATGATATTGAGGCCTGTATCTAGAATCGCCCAGAGCAAAACACCTCCAAAGGCTCCCACAACATTCCCTCTTCCTCCATAAATACTCATCCCACCAATAATTGCTGCAGCATGAACCGTAAATATTATGCCATGCCCCATTGTTGGTGTAGCACTATTTAATCTTCCAGCTATTATTATTCCTGCGATTGCAGCACATAGTCCCGCTATCATATAGACAATGATAACAGTTCGATCTACGTTTATTCCATTATTCCTAGCGATCTCTTTATCAGCACCGATCGCATACATATTTCTTCCAAACTGGGTGTACCTTGTATGAAAGTATGCAAGTATAAATGCTAAGATGACTATTGTTCCTGAAACTGGTATTACTAATTTTCCTCGGAAACCTTCTAAACCGAATTTTATGATTGAATCATTGCCTAACCACCTAAACCCATCAGGGAAAAAGCTTATTGTTGTTCCAGGTGAAATTCCATATGTTAAACCCCTTAACAGAAATAACATTGCAATGGTAACAATTAGATTATTAACTTTTATCTTTGTTATTAAGTATCCATTGAATAAACCAATCTTTATTCCAATGGTGAGCATGATCATGATTGCCCACAGATAGTTTATTCCAATTCCTAGTCCTCCGTTTTCTGACGTTACCATTAATAAAGCGGCGACCATTGCAGTAAAAGCCAATGTGGATTCAACTGATAAATCAAAGTTCCCTGTAATAAATGTGTACGATTGACTTAAGACTAGAAATCCAAGAGCAGAAATACTGATTAAGATATTACTGATTGTAACAGGATTGAGGAATCTATCGGAGGCGATTGAAAAGAAAATAAATGCTGATAAGACCAAGAGCCAAATTAAATTATTTAATATTAAGTTGAGGAATCTCATTTGGTGTAATGTTGTGAGTTATTATTTCCCCCCTTTAATTTGAGCACTGGTCCGGAATGTATCCGTTCCAGTACTCTTGATTCCAACACCTACTTGATATTACCCCAAAGGGCCGGGTTATATACATTCGCGGAAGTGACATTAGATGTCGCTAGATTTAGCATTAATCCCGTGTCGCTTTCGAAAATTCTTGCTGGGGACCAGGGCGCACCCTGCTGGATCACACTTCCTGTTTGAATCTTCTCATTGTTCAGTTCCTTCTCGATCCAGTTGACTATGATTCCGAAGTCCGGCAATGGTTGGCTTGAAGCTTGGTCACTCCAGCCGTCTTTGATTGCCTGCAATCCATCACTGCAACCGTCCACAGCAACTCTAAAGATATGATCTTTGTGTCCTCTTTTAAAGTTCTTGTTCAGTTGATCCAGTGCTGCCGAGATTGGTCTCGTTCCCACACAATCTGAATGGTAATAAATCCCATCGATAGCATTTGAACCGACAACATCCAGAGTCGCTTGTCCAAAATTTTCAGCTTGCCACTGTGTTGGTTTGCTAATCACTTTGATTTCGGGATGCTTTTTCATTACATCATTAAATCCACCTCCTCTTAATTGGGCGACATTCTGACCCATATTCCCCTGCAGTTCCAATACTGTTCCCTTGGCTTTTGAATACTTGACCGTGAGGAGTCTGACTAATTCTTCGGCTGCCTGCTGGCCTGCTAAATAGTTGTCAGCCTGTACAGTCATATTCACCTTACAACCAATGGTCGACCGGTCTATAGTGTAGAAAAGAATTCCGGCATCTTGGGCTCTTTCAACTGAGGAACAAACCGCTTTACTATCTACTGGTACTGTGACAATTGCATCGACACCTTGTGCGATGAAATTGTCCAATTGGTTGGCTTGTTGTTGTGCATCGGAATTAGCATTTGATACAACTACTTCCCAACCTTTTTCCTCTGCTTTTGAGACAAATCCATTCATGATGGCTCTTTGTCCGCCATCAAGAGCCGGTGCACCGAATCCGATCAATATTTCCGCATGAGCGACTGTACCGATAACGATACTTGCCATTGCTAGTATGAAATTCCTCATTTTATACCTCTATTAAAAAATTATTATTAAAATTATTGACCTTTAGCTTGTTTTACATATTTCCTCCTATTTTAAATGTTTTATCATTTCTATTCCATCCTTTAATGCCTTTTGGAAAACTAATACTTCATGCCCATAACCAAGTACCGAAAAACCTAATTCTCTAAACTGTTCTAGCATAGCCTGATTTATGTCCAGAAACCCAAGTGGTTTGTTTGTTATTTTGCCCGCCTCCGAAACCTTTTTTATACTTTCAGTAAATAACTCTTGTTTGAAATCTCCTAACGACCCCAATGAATCAGTTAAGTCAAAATGACCCAGCCAACCCATGTCAATTCCTTCAACTGAGAAAATTTCTTCGCAATTCTGAACTCCTTCTGCGCTCTCGATCATTGCAATGAGAATATTATTTTTATTTGCTTCTCTAATCTTTTTTTCTGGATCATCTTGGCTGTAATGGTCGTGTGCAACATTGAAAGCGATTCCTCTCTCACCAATTGGCCTATACTTAGCTAGTTTTACAATTCTTTTTGCTTCTTCAGCAGATTTGACATTCGGCACCATGATGCCTTTCACACCTGCATCTAGGTATTGTGAAATTGAATTTTGATCTAAACTAGGCACTCTGACGATTGGATAAAGGTTTAATTCCCTTCCCGCAGCAATCATCATTTTGACTGTTTCTATGCCCACACCACTGTGTTCGGTATCATAAATCACAAAATCTGCACCACACTCTTTAAGAATTTTAGGTAGACCAGGATTAAAAAATTCAAAAATCATTATCCCAGTAACTAATTCTTTTGATTGTAAATTCTCTAAAAAGGAATAATTTGAACTCATATTTTAATTTTATTTAATGAATTGAATAACAGCAGTATAGAATTAGTTATTTTGGTACTCAAAAGCTTTCCCCTCTATTCGTTATTTCCCAATAGACTTCAGCAACTTGATCGAGATGTCTTTCCATTAGATTTTCAGCCAAATCTACATTTCGACTGATGATTGCTTCAGCAATTTCCTCGTGTGCCCTATAAGCAATTTTATTTTCACCAGGTGAGCTTAAAGCTATGTATCTTTGGTCAATTAACCATTTAGAAATAGCAGCATGAATTGCTCTAAAGATGGTATTTTTTGGAATCACTGCTAAGACATAATGAAAATCCACATCTGTTTGAGCAAACATTTTGGAATTATTCATTGCATTCTTATTGACCTCCAACGCTCTCATCAACACTTTAAGATCATCTTCTGTTGCATATTTTGCTGCATATCTTACCAGGCCACATTCGAAGAACTTTCTGGCTGCTTGAAAGTTCTTTACTCCGTCAGGATATGCTAGCCAGTGGCGGGCTGCGGTCGACAATGATTCAACAATGTGTTCCGCAGTTGGTTCAATGACACGAGTTCGCCCTCCCCCACTTACTGAAACAAATCCAGCTTTCTGCAAGGTAAGCAAAGCTTCTCGAATTGCTGGTCTTCCCACTCCATAAATTTCCATCAGTTCTCTTTCTGATGGTAAAGAGTCTCCTGGTCGAATCTCACCTGAATGAATCAGCTGTTGAATTCTTTCAACAACTTCCTCGTAAAGTCGTTTCCTTTTAATAGGATTTTTTTTTAAGCGGTATACTTGTCATACCAGGTTTTGTATTCGAGTCGGTTAGATTGTCAAGGATTTTGTGTAACAAAATTAAACCAGAGAGCCTTTACCTCTCTTTTAGCGTTGTGCGACTCTCTTACTTTTCATGGATGAACGGTCTTGGAAAATAACTGAATGACGCCAACCCCAGCGATGATCAGGGCCATCCCGACAATGGCAGCCCAGTCGGGGACCTGTTTGTAGAGAAAGATCGAGATGACAGTAACCAGCACAATCCCAATCCCCGACCAGGTAGCGTAAGCGATCCCCACAGGAATCACCTTCAAGGAGAGGGTTAGGAAGTAGAAGGCGGCACCATAACCAAGCAAGACAATCAGGCTGGGCCAGAGTTTGGTGAAGTCTTCTGTGGCCTTGAGAAAACTGGTACCGATCACCTCACCCAGGATCGCCAGCGCTAGATAAAAATAGTGCATAATCAGAAATCATCCTTGCTTACTGGCAATCCAAGTGACTGTGGCTTTGCGTGCTTCCTGAAGAGTTTCTGAAACAGCGAGTACCTTCTGAAGATTCTGCTGCCATTCTTTGAGTCGTGGTGGTAGATTCCAGGACATTCCAAAGCACTCCCACATCAACTCTCCTAATAACAGGGTTGGAGCATACCCCACATCAGCTAGTGACATCTCTGAAGTCAGCAAGAAAGGTTGGGACTCTGCCAACTCAGCCAACATGGTTAGTTGCTTTTGGAGTTCAGTGGCTTTGGCCTGTAAGACCTCCGCGTTTCGAGTCTGGGGAGCGACTTGCCCAAATAGAGATCGGATGATGGGCTCCACTGCAAGATCATGATGCCTAGAGAGTTGCCGAATCAGAGCCCGTTTTGCAGGATCTCCCGGCAGCATTACAGGATTCGGATACTTTTCCTCCAGATACTCGTTGATGGCTTCCGATTCAGAGAGTACCAATTGATCATCCACCAGTCCTGGAATTTTGCCGGTCGGGACGATCTGCTTGTATTCAGCTGACCCATACCCACTGGGTGGCGGTAGGATCTGGTGAGGAATCTGTTTGTGCCGGAGGACAATCGTAACCTTACTACAGAAGTTACTGATGGGGAGCGCGTAGAGAATCATGAATTTCCAGTCTGAGTAAAGGGATGGAACTGGTGTCGCTCAACAACACTTGTTCCTTGTGAAAAAGGGGTTCAATCTTGAAAATTGCAAATGCAATCGTATCTAGTGGCAGGTTCTTGCTTTTGCGTAACTCACGCAAGAGAGAAATGGATCGGTTCCTAAATTTTCAGAAAATTCTTTGCGGCATAGTTCAATATCATGAGTAAGAAATCGACCTTTGCAGAAGGCTTTGAAGCAGTTCGGCTTCAGACCCTGGGAGCGGAAATCAATCTTGTTCACGGAGGGGCTGGGAAGCCACTGCTGTTGATGCATGGCTATCCACAGACTCACATGATGTGGCACCGAGTGGCTCCACGATTGGCTGAAGAATATCACGTCATCTGTCCAGACTTGCGTGGCTACGGAGACAGCTCCAAACCAGAATCTTCAGCTGATCATGCACCCTACTCCAAGCGTGAGATGGCCAACGACATGGTTGAGGTGATGAAGGAGCTTGGCTACCAGCAGTTTGCCGCAACTGGACATGATCGTGGAGCTCGGGTATTGCACCGGATGATTCTTGATCATCCAGAGCGTGTGGAACGGGCCTGTGTGATGGACATCGCTCCAACTCATCACATGTTCAAGACGACAGATCAGGAATTTGCGACCGGCTACTACCACTGGTTTTTTCTGATTCAGCCCAATGGCCTACCGGAGCGTCTGATTGGGGCGGATCCCGAATACTACCTCACTGAGAAGATGGGACGTTGGAGTTCTCCTGATTCCATCTTTGCCCCAGAAGCCTTTGACGAGTACCTGCGCTGCTTTCGTAAGCCGGAAACTATTCATGCCTCCTGTGAGGACTACCGAGCAGCTGCGAGCATTGACTTGGAACATGATGCATCCGATCTGGATCGAAAAATAGAGTGCCCCCTTTTAGTCCTTTGGGGAGACAAGGGCCTCGTGCATCGTAAGTATGAGGTTCTCGAAGTTTGGCGTGAACGAGCCAACCATGTTAGTGGTACCGCCCTGAAATGTGGACACTACTTACCAGAGGAATCCCCAGAGCAAGTTCTTGATGAACTGCTCCCATTCCTTCGTTCCTGATCCAGAAATCGCTTTTCTATCTCCGTTTTTATTTTCCTTTAGCAGGAAACCCCTCGCGCATGAGTCTTTTTGCTCGTCCTGAGCGGACGCCTTCCCTACCAGAATTTGTCGGTTTGATGGCTCTGATGCAATCTTTGGTGGCTTTGACCATTGATGCCATGATCCCTGCCCTGCAGGAACTCGGTGTCACTCTTGAGATTGCTCATCCTAACGACGCACAGCTCGTGATCAGTTTGCTGTTCCTCGGATTGGCAATCGGACAACTCCTCTTTGGCCCTCTGTCCGACAGCATTGGACGCAAACCTGCGATTCAACTGGGGATTGGTCTGTTCAGCATTGGCTGCCTGCTCTCGGTTTTCTCAACAAGCTACACAATGATGCTCTTTGGTAGGTTTTTGCAGGGGGTTGGCTTGGCAGGGCCAAGGATTGTCAGCATTGCGCTGATCCGAGATCTCTATTCTGGTGATTCGATGGCGAAAGTAATGTCCTTCGTGATGTCGGTGTTCATTCTTGTGCCCGCGATTGCACCAGCTGTTGGTCAGGGGATCCTGCACATCTGGAATTGGCAGGTGATCTTTGCTCTCTTTCTTGGGCTAGGGGCCATCGTCTCAGTCTGGTTTGGACTGCGTCAACCCGAGACCTTGAAACCGGAAAGGCGGATTCCCTTCACACCTCAAAGACTGATTGCTGGTGTTAAAGAGGTTTGCCGGAATCGCCACGCCTTTGGACACACGATCGCAGCTGGGCTGATTTTTGGTCCCTTTGCCGCCTACCTTTCAATGTCTCAACAGATCCTGCAGATTCAATATGGTCTCGGAGAAGATTTTCCACTGTACTTCGCCCTGTTGGCTCTTTCGGTCGGGGCGGCGTTCTTTGCAAACTCTCGCTTGGTGATGCGTTACGGGATGCACAGAATGATTGGCATTGCCTGTCCAGCCATTTCCATCTGGAGTTTGTGCTTTCTTGGTGTTGTTTGGTTGTATGATGGTCAACCTTCTCTGCTGCTGTTGATTCTCTACCTACAGGTGACTTTCTTCTGTATGGGCATTCTCTTCGGGAACCTGAATGCGATGGCGATGCAGACATTGGGTCACATTGCTGGCATTGGAGCCGCTATCGTAGGCTTTCTCTCTACGACGATCGGTGTTACTTTCGGATCGGTAATCGGGCAAATGTATGACCAACCGATTGCTCCTTTGGTCATTGGCTATATTCTTGGAAGCACACTCTCCATCCTGGCAATTCACTGGTCCAATCAAGGCGGTGTCCCGTCAACTAGAGTTGAAGTCGTTCCAGCAAAGTGAATCTCTATTTGTGCCTCTCTGAGTGAGAGTTTCTAGATATTGTTTGACAGATTTCAGTTGACTTTCCCTTATGATCTTTCTTCAAGAAAAGCGCTTGTTGTATAGATTATTTTGAATACTCAAATGTAATAAGGAGAGGGAGCGATGAAAAATCTTCTGAAAGTTATGCTGTTGGGAACCGACTTAATCCTAGCGATGTGGTCAAGCGCCTTGGGCTACGGCAAGCAAAAAGTTGCCTATCATATCAATGGGGACAATCCACAACAGAACGCAGGCGCCTTGCGCAATATTCAAAATCACATCAATGCAGTTGGTGCTGAGAACATGGATATCCGCGTGGTAATGCACGGGAATGGGCTTGCGGTGATGATGTACCCAGATGAAGTGGAAGGCACCAAGATGAAGCGGGGGAATGCAAACGAAGATATGCAGACTAGAATCACAGGCTTGAAAAATCAGGGAGTGCGCTTTCATATCTGCGCAAACACACTGAAGAGTAAGAATGTAAGTCTTGAAGAAGATCTCTATGATGCCTCTCAGGATGATGTTGTCCCAAGTGGTGTTGCAGAACTCTCTAACCTGCAGATTCAGGGCTACACCTACATCAAGCCCTGATTTTTCTGTCGAAAGAAAAACTTTCTGCTTTGCTGGCTGCTCTCATGGGGCAGCCTTCTCCAGACCGCCTCGCTCTACTACTTCCCTAAAATCTTACCTATGAAAAAGCCACAACAGCGTCGACAGGGTGATCGGAGCCAGTAAAGTGGTGATGAGCATTGCGTTGCTGGCCAGAGCGACATTGACCTGATAACGAGAAGCGAACAGATAGGGAGTCACCCCAACGGGTTGAGCCGCAATCAGAATCGCCACATGCACCCAGAGTCCGTACTCCAACTGAAAAACTACTAGTGCTAGGAAAGCAACAATCATTGGTTGCAGGAGTAGTTTTGCCAACACCACCATCCCCATGTCCTTCCAGCGTCCAGCTATCTGAAACCGAGTCAGTGTCGCCCCCAAAGCAAACAGCGAGCATGGAGTGACTGCATCCCCCATTAATTCGGCGACAGGATCCAGTGGCTCCGGTAATTGGAGGTTGAACAGATTCATCAGAATTCCGGAGACCAGGCTCAGGATGATTGGGTTGGTGGCAATACCCCTCAGGGCATTTCGGGTAACTTTGGAGAGCGAGGCATTGCGCCCCTTGGCAATTTCCATCAAAGTCGTGATCACCGGCAGGAGTAACGTCGAATGCAGACTGATGATCAGGAACAAGGGCACGGTTGCCTCTTCACCAAACGCCATTAAGACTACTGGGATGCCCAGCAAAACTGTGTTTGGAAACGTGCTTGTGAAGCCGTGCATTGCGCTGTCTCTAAAATCTCGTCGTAGCAAAGTCCGACAGCTTAGAAAGCCCAGTGTCATTACGCTAAACGAGGCTCCATAGTAGGAGAACAGAAAGGCCCAAGGTACTTGGTCAGGCAATGAGGAGCGGGAGATCGTCTGCACCAACATCACCGGAACCGCAAAGTGGTAGGTGAAATCACTCAGACCATCCACGGTAGATTCCTTGACCCAGTTGAGCTTGGATGCACCATAGCCCATACCAATGATCGCGAAAACCGGGAAGATGACGTCAAAGATGGGATTCAATCGTACAACCTTAGGGAAGTTAGTCTGGGGGAAGGGCTAACTAGTTCTGGCGAACTTTCAAACTATGGTTGCTGGAAGAGTAGACAACAATCGGAGAATGTACAAAGGGATCAAGTGTTTTTGGTTAGCGCTTTCCCCTCAGGATTGAAGAGATGAACATATTCAGGAAGAAATCGCATGCGGACCTTGGTTTCTTCTTCTAAGAAAGAGTTGCCATTCTGGCGCACCAGGACAGTGGTTCCTGCTTCCAGATCCACATGCAGGAAACTGTCTGCCCCAAGACGTTCCACCACAGCGATTTTTCCGTGCACTGGCCCTTCAGAATCCAGTTCGATGTGCTCTGGTCGAATACCCATTTGGACAGCACTTTCTGCTGCTCCTGTCAGAGTTCGATCGGTCTTCAACTCAGAGCCGTCTTCCAGGCGAAACTGCCCTTCACCGAATCCTTTTCCGCTAAGAATGTTCATCATTGGAGAACCAATGAAGGTCGCCACAAAAAGGTTTGCAGGGTTCTCATAGAGCTCCAATGGGGGTCCAATTTGTTCGATTTGCCCCTCTGAGAAAACCACTATCCGGTGGGCCAAGGTCATCGCTTCCACCTGGTCATGAGTGACATAGACCATCGTGCTGCGTAGACGTCGGTGTAGACGAGCAATCTCTACGCGCATCTGTACCCGCAGAGCCGCGTCCAGGTTGGAAAGAGGTTCATCAAAAAGGAAAGCCAGGGGAGCCCGTACAATCGACCGTCCGATAGCAACACGCTGACGTTGACCACCCGAGAGCTCCTTGGGTAGACGATCAAGCAGGGGTCCCAGCTGCAATACATTGGCGGCTTCCTTGACAGCAGCAGCCACTTGTTCCTTTGGCTCCCCAGCCATTTTCAGAGGGAAGCCCATGTTGTCACGCACTGTCTTGTGAGGGTAGAGGGCATAGGATTGAAAAACCATTGAGAGGCTGCGTTCTGCAGGGGGCAATCCGGTGACGTCTTGATCTCCAATGATGATCTGTCCTTCTGTCACTTCTTCGAGGCCCCCGATCAAGCGGAGCATGGTAGACTTACCGCATCCAGAAGGTCCAACGAAGACAACGAATTCACGGTCTTCGATTTCAAGATCGACTCCTCTTATGACCTCAACTTCCCCAAAACTTTTGTGTACATCACGCAACACAATGCCTGCCATAAAGCCTCAAGAAAAACGATTCAAGAAAGTCATTTGGAACTTTTTCATTAACCTCAACCCTTCACACTACCAGCTGTCAAACCCTTGACCAGAAAGCGTTCGGCCCAGAGGAAAAGAATCAAAATAGGCACGGTGGAGATCACGGCTCCAGCCATCAGGTGCTGTCGGGGAACTTCTGAAGAATTCAACGAAACAACTCCTCGAGGGAGCGTGAAGATGCTCGGATCATCTAAAAACATGAACGCAAACAGAAATTCATTCCAGGCAATCATGAACACGTATAACCCCACTGAAGCTAGTGCCGGTATGCTCAGGGGCATGGTTACCTGTCGGATAGCGACCATGCGCGAACAACCGTCCATCAAGGCTGCTTCTTCCAACTCTGGCGGAATGCCACGAAAGTAGCCCTGCAGCATGTATAACGCTACAGGTAGCGTGGTAGCAGGGTAAACGATCAATAGACCCAGTAAGCTGTTTCGTAGGCCCAATTGAGAAAAAATCACGTAGAGCGGGATCACCAAGACAATGGCTGGGACCAGATAAATCAGCAGAATGGAGCGAGAGAGCACCTTGCGCCCTTGGAAGCGTAGCCGGGCCACAGCGTAGGCCCCCGGTATGGCAAACAGCAGCGTCAGTGCAACCGTAGCCAGTGAGACAATCGCAGAAACCCCAATGTAGCGGCCAAAATTGAAATCTCTGAACAATTCAACGTAGGAACGGAAGATTGCCCAGCCGTCCTGTCTCCAGTTAGGCATCAAATCCAGTGGATTCATCAAGAGCGCTTGCTGTGACTTCAGGCTGGTCATCAGCATCACATAGAATGGCAGCACTACAAGCACTGTAAAGAAGAGAAAGCCAAATACCTGAAGGCTGGAGAGGATACATAGCTCCCAGCGTCGTCGATTGAGAACACCCGGACCCAATGTACGAAAACTGAAGACCAGCACCATCACCAACAGTAAAGATCCCAGCAGAGCTCCCAGACTTTGCAGCAGCGGATTTGCTTCCGAATTTTGAAATGGGGTATCAGTAGCGAGCAAGTGGAAGAGCAGAGAGATGCCAAGTATGAAGCCTCCAATCAAACCGCGAGTTCTACGTTCTATGGGAATCAGGCCCCATATCCCAGCAACCAAACCGCAAATGGTGATCTGAGCACTGCTAGGTACTAGCCCTGTTCCTTCAAACAGCGAGAGCCCTGCGGCCAGGAGCGCAAAAATCAAGAAAGCCCAGATGACCCCAAGTCCCAGACTTGTGAACAGCAGCGTCTGCCACTGACGAGCAGTCACAGGCCCTCCTCCGCAGGCAAACTACGAAAATAAGCCAAAGCAAACAGGCCTAACAAAAATGAAATCACGACTGCCACCGCGCATCCAGCACCGAGATTGTTGATCGCAAAAGCCTGTTCATAAACACTGACGGTCAGAGTGCGTGTACCAGCTGCTCCCCCGGTCAAGAGAAAGATGTCGTCAAATTTGTTGAAGGTCCAAATGAAGCGCAACAAAAATAAGACCGCCAGGATTCCGGCTAACTGAGGTAGCCAGAGTTCCCAAAACTTTTGAAAGGGGGTTGCTCCATCCATTTCTGCAGCTTCAAACATATCCTGTGAGACGGATTGCATCCGAGCTAGAATGAAAAGAAAAGAAAGAGGGAAATAGCGCCAAACTTCGAAGGCGATGACCATCAACAAGGCTAGGGGAATGGGTAGATTCAACCCAAAAAGCTCCACTTCGGTCCAGCGAATCCCAAAGAAATTGATCGGAGTCTCTATGGCGCCCATTTGAAGGAGTAAGGCATTCAAGGCTCCTGAATTGGGATCCAGCAGCACCAGCCAGGTGAAGGCCATAGCAATCACGGGTGCTACGTAGGGAAAGAGAAAGAGTCCCCGAAAGATCATGCGCCCAGGGAAAGAGAGGTTGAGCAATTGAGCCGCAAACAGACCCACAACAATTGCTCCCAGTGTTCCCAGGACCGTATAGGCGAAAGTCACCAGCAAGATGGCTTCAAACTCACGCATCGCGAAGACGTCCATAAAGTTTTCAAGCGTAAAGTTACTGCTGAGCAACTTGTTTGAACTCTCGCCGGTAATGGTCGGTGGAGTCTTACGAGGATCTTCTCTCTCGGCAAGCCAGTCCGCTGTGATCTGAGCTTCTAAGCGCAATTTTTCATTTTGTGCTGGTTCCCAGTCACCCAACTCACAGTGTAGCGCACGTCCAGCCAATTGGCAGCGGTTGTCTAATTCTGCGATCAGAAGTCCCTTGGGCAGGTTATCTTTCAGGACCACCTTACGCACCCATTCTGTTTGGGAGGAATTTCTTAAGCGATATTCCAAGCGAAAGGTCTCTCCGGCAGCCTGAATGTCTTTTAGGCCCCGAGTGCGCTCTCGGACAAAGATTTCTGGGGGGCGAAGATCTGCGAGGGTAACAGGCTTGAAGCTGATCCAGAACGTAGCCAGCAGTGGGAAGAGAACAATCGCAAAAACAATAAGAACAGTAGGGAGCAACAACCCCAAGGCGAGGCGTTGCTCCCTTCGGGCCAGAGGCCCGAGCTTGGATTTACTCAGTACTGACACAGGGTCATTTCTCGATTGGTCAGTTAATCTGAGCCAATTCCTGGTTCATGAGCTGGACAGTTGCTGTGGCACTGCGCTCTCCGTCAATGAACTCTCGTACCAAGCGGTTGAGCACCTTGGCGTTGACGATTCGTGAAGCCAAAGCCAACTGTCCCTCACGAACGCCCCAGCGGTTGGCAGTTTCCAGACCGGCTGCAATCGAAGAGATGACTTCTGCTGGATAGAGATCAGCCAGCGGTGCCTTGCGGTCAACTCCCACAGGTAGTTTGGACCAGGCATCCAAGTAAAGTCCTGGATTCTTGGAATCACCACGGCGAACAGGAAACTTCCCTTCTGGGGCGATGCTCAGCGTCTGCACATAGCCGTCTGTCATGCTGAATCGAACAAAGTCCATTGCATTGTCAGTGTCAGCGTCTGCAGTGATGCCGAAGTATCGAATATCCGCCCAGGCAGCACCATCAGGATTGGACGGACCAGCTAGAGTAGTGATCACACCCGTCTTGGAGGCAAGTTCCTTACTGGTTGGGTCACTGTTGATGGTAGGCGGAGCGCTGTCGCGCAGTCCAGCCAACTCGTCAAGAATGAAGGGAGACCAAATGATCATGGCCGCTTCGCCTGCGAAATACATTGCCCTGGACTGCTGCCAGTACAATTCTCCTTCAGGAGAGGCATCCTGAATTTTTTTGTAGAAATTCAAGACCTCGACGGTGGCCTTCTCATCAAGTTCCTGTAGTCCTTGTTGGTTCACAGGACTCACTCCATTAGATAAGAAGACATGCTCCAACACCTGGCTCATGAAGGCTTCGTCAATCTTGTTTGGCGCCACAAAGCCATACATCGAAGGTGGGTTGTGCAGTTTCTCAAGTGCTGCCTCGATGTTGGCATAGCTGTTTGGTGGATTCAGACCATGGGCTTCGAAGAGATCTTTACGGTAGACCACCAGCTGTGTCCAGCCATCAACAGGTACAGAGGCATAACCACCACGAATTGCGGCCATGTCCAAGGCACCCGGAGAGAAGGTACTAGCGCGAAGACCATAAATGACCTCAGTTGCAGCTTCTGTATCTAACAACCCAGACTCCGCCCAAGGCAAAGCATATTGAAGAGGGTGATAGATCACATCTGGCAGATCACCAGCGGCAAAAGCAGCAGTCGCTCGGGTCCCTAAATCTTTTTCTGAGATGGGAATTACCTCAACGCTCACCCCTGTTTGACTTTTGAAATCAGCTGCCATTTGCTCTTGCTTGGCTAGTCGATCTGGTTGTTCTTCAGTGGTCCAAAAGCGCAGGCTCTGAGCGAAGGCTTCTCCACTGAGTAGGAAGGTTCCTGCCAAAATTGCCAGGGCACTTTGGCTCCCTCTGCGAATCCATGTTTTCATCATGTTACTCTCTCAAGAGGTGTTTAGGGTCAACTTAGACCCAGTCAGAGATCTCTCCGCTATACTCCTGAATGATTACGGAGAGCACGATTGTTCGTTGCTTGGTCAACGAAGCACGAACAGAGAATTAGAGCCCAATGGCTCTAAGACATCATTAGCCACTTGTCAGTTTCTCAACGATTTTTCAGTCATTCTGTGAAGTTTCTCCTGAGATGACAGCAGCCGTTTACGATTACGGATGAAAGTCGCCAATTCAGTGGAGTTGAAACGGACTGGCCCATCAGAGCCCCGCTCCAGCAACACCGCCATGGTCAGCGTTCCAGAAACCTTGGCCCCTTTTTCGTGGATTAACTGCATCAATTTGACTCCACATTGGAAGCCGGCCTCATATTGATCCACTTCAAAAGTGGTCAAACCCGGTTCGCTGAAGTCTCCCTCTGGAATTCCTTCGTATCCGATCACGGAAACATGCTCACCAGGGATCAACTCTAATTGTTTGATAGCCCGAATTACCCCAAGTGCAGAGAGGTCCAAGGCACAAAGGAAACCCGTTGGAGGTTGTGGGGATTTCAGCAATCTTATCGCGCACTCCAACCCATCTGGCACCGTGGTGATGTTCTCAAAAATTTGCAGTTGAACTTCCTCTCGTTCGAATTCCTGGATGCCGAGTTCCACACCCTTTCTACGGAGGCTGTTATAAAATAGCGGAGCATCCCCTCCCAGAAATGCTAAGTGTCGGTGCCCAAAAGCCAATAAGCGGGCTGTTGCTCTGCGGAAGCACTCGACCTGATTGATATCAAACCAGGAGTACTGGGTTAGGTTCTCTGTTTGTCCATAAAGCACTAGAGGAGCCTTCAATTGATCAAGGATCTGAATGCGTGGATCGTCATGCATCGTTCTAGGCAGGATAAATCCATCAACCTTGCGTTGAACAAACAGATCACGATGAAGCTCAACCATTTCTGCATCAGATTGTGCAGTTGCCACCGTCAATGTATAGCCCTGCTTGGCAATCGAAGTGGAGATCCCATTGATGAACTGCATTAAGAATGGACGACTCGCAGCCCGAGATTTTGGCAGCAGGATCAAGCCAACTGAGCGAGCCAAACCCGTTTTGATTCCCTGGGCTACCGCGGAGGGTTGATAGCCTAATTTCTTTGCAGCTTGCTGAACTCGCGCTACCGTCGAGGCAGAAACATCAGCGTAGCCCCGTAGTGCTCGGGAAACCGTCCCTTTAGAAATCCCTAAATGATCTGCAAGATCTTGAATGGTGACTTTCATAATCGCTAATTGAGTTGCCGAAACCGGTTTCGTGAAAAGTGACTTCCAAAACCGGTTTTGTCAACCAAAAAAATCATAAAAGTGAAAAAGTTTATTTACGGATTTAAGCTAAAGATCTGCTAGCTTTTGAAATTGTGGAGATCTGCTAAAAGGGCTATGGACTCTTGGGAGAGCTGGTAGTGGGTTTGGTTTCCTCGTTCTCTTTGGGTTCCTCCTTCGATTCTTTTGCACTCAAAGTAGGCTCAGGTAAATTTCTTCTTGTTTCGAAGTAAGCAGAGGCAATGATTCCCGAGGGTACCGCAAAGACACCGATACCGAGAAGTGCTACGAGAGAGCCCAACAATTGTCCAAGGAAACTCGTTGGGGTAGCTCCACCAAATCCTGCTGTAAATGGCGTGCTGACAGCCCAAGACATAACTCTGAGAATGCTTCCAAACGCATCTGGATTTTCATGACGTTCGGCATAGTACATCATGCTGGATACGACAAAGAGCAGGCAAATCATCACAATCAGTGACTTAACGATTTCCAGTAATTTTTCTCTGAGTGTTCGCTTGAGATCATCAAAGGCCCT